>Ga0315273_10002635_pt1 | contig 21265 bp, 16 predicted proteins | sample YL17G02_0_MG_FD_205753 | JGI IMG/M metagenome (GOLD analysis project Ga0315273, IMG submission 205753) | Sediment microbial communities from Yellowstone Lake, YNP, Wyoming, USA - YL17G02_0 | ecosystem: Environmental > Aquatic > Freshwater > Lake > Sediment | place: USA: Wyoming | collected... | reverse complement strand
GATCGATGAGATCGCCCCGCGTATCTACCGCTTGTCCACGCTCGTGCCCGAGATCGGGCCGACCGGATTCACGTTCAACCAGTTCCTCCTCGACGACGACGAACCACTCCTGTTCCACACCGGGCACCGCTCGATGTTCCCGTCGGTCCGCGACGCGATCGCGCAGGTCGTGCCCGTGGAACGACTGCGCTGGATCGCGTTCGGTCACGTCGAGTCCGACGAATGCGGCGCCATGAACGACCTTCTCGCCGCCGCACCGCACGCGCGGGTCGCGCACGGAGCACTCGGATGCATGGTGTCCCTCGACGAGATGGCCGACCGGCCGCCCCGACCCCTCACCAACGGTGAGACGATCGATCTGGGAACGAAGCGGGTCCGTCACATCGACACCCCGCACATCCCCCACGGGTGGGACGCCCGGGTCCTCTACGAAGAGACGACCGGCACCTTGCTCTGCGGCGACCTCTTCACCCACCTCGGTGACGGTCCCGCGCTCACCGAGGACGACATCCTCGGCCCCGCGGGCGCGGCCGAGGATCTGTTCTCCTTCTCCTGTCTGTCGCCTTCCACACCGACGACGATCGACGAGCTCGCAGCGCTAGCGCCGCGCACACTCGCGCTCATGCACGGTTCGTCGTTCACCGGCGACGGCAGCGCAATGCTGCGCGGGCTCGCCGATTCCTACCGCGAACGCATCACCGCCGCCGGCGCCTGATCCAGCCACACCACCCTCACCAAGGAGACACACCATGCCCACCGTCGTCAGCCCCCGACTCCACCACCTCGCCCTCACCGTCACCGACCTCGACGCCAGCATGCGCTGGTATGAAGACGTCTTCGGCGTCACCTTCCAGATGGATGGCCCGCACCCCGGAGGTGTCGGCAAGGTCCTCGCCGACGACACCTGGGAGCTGATGATCGTGCTCCACCACCACGACACCAACGACGCGAACAATTTCGCGGAGACGACCACCGGCCTCGACCACGCCGGGTTCGCCGTCCCGAGTCGCGCGGACCTCGAAGCCTGGCAAACCCATCTCGAAGCCAACGGCGTCACCCGCTCCGACACCGCAGACAAACCCCTGACCCAATCACCCATCGCCGATGAGGCGTACGGATCCGTGCTCGTGTTCCGCGACCCCGACAACATCCAACTCGAGCTCTTCGCCCCGCCCGCCACCTAAGCCGGGTTGATCACTGAGCGGCTCCAGATCGCCAGCGATCGGCTCCCGTGGGGTCCTTGGCCCAAAGATCAGCGCATCCTCCTCGAAACCTGAACCGCGCGCCGTGACGGGAGAGGGATCGTCTCGGGGCCACTGGACGTGAGTTGCGTCATCGCGGCGTCTGGTGCGAGGGCCACATCGATGACGAGGTCGACGTCGCCCTCGATCTTGATGCGCCACCCGGACTCACGGGGGATGTCCATCGTCCCCTGGAGGCGGGTCTGGGCCAGGTCGTCCATGAACCAGATCTGCTCCTGCACGATCTCGGTGCCCTCCCGAGTACGGCCGACGTGGCGGTAGTGGTTCAGGGCGATGGTCCCCTCCTCGATCACCCCGGCGGCGGTGTCGATCGGCTGGTTGGCGAGGATGAAGTCGTGGTGCTGCTCGTACTCGACGACCTCGCTGCCGAGCCCCTCTGCGATCATCTCGATGGGCTCGTACCAGAAGCTGGTGAGCGCCTCCTTGATCGGGTTGTTCATCGCCTCTTCGGGGGTCTTGCCGAGGTTCATCAGCTCCCGGATGACTCCCTCGGACTCGTAGTCGCGACAGTCCCCGTACTCGGTCATGGTGAGGCGGTCGATCCGGTTGCACCAGCCGGTGAAGGTGAGCGGGAACCGCTCGGCGATCCCACCGGGGTTCGTGCCGGTGGCGTGGAGGTTGACGCCGCCGGCGCGGCACGCCTCGCCGAGCTGTGCCGTGACCGCGGGGTCCTGGATGAACGGGAACCAGTACGGGCAGGGCGTGACGATGTGCTTGCCCGAGGCCAGGAGGCGACACATCTCCTCGACGTCCCACGGCATCGGGCAGTAGATGACGCAGTCGGCCTCCACGGCCACGATCTCGTCGACGTCCTGGGTGGCGAGGATCCCGGTGGTGGGCAGGCCCACGAGGTCGCCGGCATCACGCCCGACCTTGGCGTCGTCGTAGACCTTCACGGCGACGAGCTCGAGCTGGGGGTGGTGGATGATGCCCTTCAGGGCGGCGCTGCCCACGACGCCCGTCGCCCACTGGATCACTCGGTAGCTGTTCACGACATCTCCATCGCGGCGTCGGGCTCCGGGCTCACGCCTCAGCGGTCAGATCATCCCGGCGTTCGGCTCGGTCGCGTGCGAGAAGCTCACACCGTCGTCGTCGAGCACGATCGTCATGTCCTCGTGCGCCAGGCGAACGTGGTCGTCGACCGTGCCCCGGTGCCGTTGCGCCTCGATGAGCAGTGCTTCGAGCTCGTCGTCGGTGTGGTACGGGTCGTGGTGGAAGAGCACGAGATGCTCGACCTCGGCCTTGTCGGCGAAGCTCATGACATGCTCGATCGCCGAGTGCCCCCACCCGACGTGATTCGGGTACTCGTGATCGCCGTACTGCGCGTCGTGCAACAGGACGTCGGCGCCATGGGCCAGCTCGCAACCACTGATCCAGGCGGTCGGTTGTTGGGCGAGCTCCACCCCGAGCGACGGCTCGTGATCGGGGATGTAGACGAGCGACCGATCGCCTTCCTCGATCCGGAACCCGACCGTCGGGCCCTGGTGCGTCACGCTCTCGGCGCGCACCGTCGCCGAGCCGATGGTCATGGGCTCCCCCGACGCGTTGTGGAACGTCAGCTGTGCGGGTATGTCCGCGAGCCGGACGGGGAACAGCGGGGGCGACAGGTAGATCGCGATCCGTTCGGCGAGGCTCTGCACGGGCGACGCCGGCCCCCACAGGTGCACGTCGGCGCCGGGTCGGAACAGCGGTCGGAAGAAGCCCAGGCCCTGCAGGTGGTCGAGGTGGAGATGGGTGAGGAGGATGTGCAGCTCGTCCTCTTCACCTTCCATCGCGGCGCCGAGCGCCCGGATGCCCGTGCCGGCATCGAGGACGAGCAGGTGCCCGCTGTCGAGGCGTACCTCGACGCACGACGTGTTGCCGCCGTAGCGAATGGTGTCGGAACCGGGAGCGGCGAGGGAACCGCGGCAGCCCCAGACTCGCGCGTACATCAGTGCGCTTCCGAACCCGGCGACTGCCAGAACACGTTGACGACACCGTGCATCTCGGCACCCGCGCCGAACAACGGGTACGCGGTCACGTCGAGCAGGCGGCGCACCCCGTCGTAGCAGGTGGCCAAGAGCGTCAGATGGGCCGGTCGCCGCTCCAAGAAAGCGATCCCGGCCGGGGTGTCGCGACGACGCAACGGGGCGCCGTCGGTGTCGGCGAGCGCGAGCACCTCAGCGAACTCGTTTGCGGTGATCTCCCCGATCTCGGCGAACGGCTTGCCGATGAGCTGCTCGGCCGCGTCGTTGAAGAAGACGAGGTTTCCCTCGGCGTCCAAGAGGAACATCGGCGTGGACAGGTTCGACGCGAGCTCGCGGGCGAGGATCAACGGGAGGCTCTTCGGGGCGCTTCCGCCAGCGGTCACGACGAGGACGCTACTGCTCACCGGTCCGCCAGGGACCGACGGCAGGCAGCACCCCGAGGTGCTTGGACACCAGCGCCTGGCGTAGCCATCTACAGGCGAATGCGATAGACCGGCCCGGAGTAGCCACGAGGAGCGACGCCATGCTCATGAACGTGCAGCCCATCCCTACGGTCTCCGACCGCATCAACGAGATCCGCGCGCTCACCGCGCAGATCGTCAACAAGGAGATCCTGCCGAACGAGAACCTGATCTGGGCCCGGCGCACGAACACCCGGCTCACACCCGAGGACATCCAGGCGGCGCGGGAGCTGCGCGAGCACATCAAGGGGGTCGTGAAGCAGGCCGACCTGTGGGCACCGCACCTGCCGGCCGAGTACGGCGGCGCCGGCCTCGACTTCCTCGAGCTGGCCTACATGAACGAGGTGCTCGCCTACGCGATCGGCGCGGCCGCGCTCTTCGGCGTGGTGGCACCGAACTCCGGCAACCAGAAGATCCTCGTGAAGTACGGCACCGAAGAGCAGAAGCAGCAGTGGCTCATCCCGCTCATCGACGGCACCATGGAGTCCGGGTTCTCGATGACCGAGCCCGACCAGGCCGGTTCCGACCCGCGGTCGATCAAGACCACCGCGCGACGTGACGGGGACGAGTGGGTCATCAACGGGCACAAGTGGTTCACGTCGAACGGCAAGCGGGCCGACTTCTTCATCGTCATGTGTCGCACCGAGGACGCCGACGGCGGGGGCGACGCGAGCGGGCGCATGACCCAGATCATCGTCCCACGCGCCACACCCGGGGTGAACATCGTTCGTGGCATCACGGTATGGGGCGTCGAGAGCGACCACTGCGAGATCATCTACGAAGATGTGCGCGTGCCGGTGGAGAACCAGCTCGGCAGTCGGGGGAGTGGTCACCAAGCCGCGCAGGACCGTCTTGGCGCGGGCCGGGTCTACCACTGCATGAACTCGATCGGGCAGATGTGGCGCGCGTTCGACCTGATGGTGGAGCGGGCCATGGCACGCGAGGTCCACGGTGGGCTGCTCGAGACCAAGCAGTTCATCCAGGGCTTCATCGCCGACTCCTACATCGACATCCAGGCCGCGCGACTCATGACGATCCACTGCGCCGAGCGGATGGCCGCCGACGCCGACGCGCGCACCGACATCTCCGCCATCAAGGTGTTCGTCCCCGCGGCATACGAGCGCGTCGTCGATCGTGCGATCCAGGTCTGGGGCGCGGCCGGCGTGTCGGGCGACCTGCCCCTCTCGGCGATGTACCAGGGCGCGCGCACGCTCCGGCTCGCCGACGGGCCCGACGAGGTGCACCGGATCCTCATCGCCAAGAACGTGCTCTCGCAGTACCACCGCGGTGCGGGCTGGGCGTTCGGGACCTGACGGGCTTCGGAACTGACAGAGGAAGGAGTAGGCATGGGAGCGCTCGTCACCTATCAGCTCGAGGAGTCCGTCGCCACGATCACGATGGACGACGGCAAGGTGAACGTGCTGTCGCTCCAGATGCTCGCCGAGCTCAACGCGGCCCTCGATCAGGCCGAGACGGATCGAGCCGTCGTCGTGCTCACCGGCCGGGAGGGGATGTTCTCGGCGGGTTTCGATCTGGCGGTGCTCAGAGCCGGCGGCGACGACAGCGCGGCGATGTTGCGCGGCGGCTTCGAGCTGGCGGCACGGGTCCTGGCGTTCCCGTCGCCCGTGCTCATCGTGTGCCCCGGCCACGCGATCGCGATGGGGGTGTTCCTCTTGCTGTCGGGCGACTACCGGCTCGGTGCGGATGGTCCGTACAAGATCATCGCGAACGAGGTGGCGATCGGTCTCACCATGCCGTGGGCCGCGATCGAGATCTGCCGGCAGCGGCTCACCCCGGCGAACTTCAACCGGGCGGTCATCCTGTCCGAGCTCTACACGCCCGCGGCCGCGGTCGACGCCGGCCTCTTGGATCGAGCTGTGCCGCCGGCCGACCTCCACGACGTCGCACGGAGCACCGCGGAGACGTTGGCCGCGCTCGACATGCGGGCCCACGCGGCGACCAAGCTGCGCGTGCGGGACGGTGCGCTGCAGGCCATCCGGGCAGCCATCGACGTCGACGACGCGGCCTTCCGGGCACTGCATTCTGGGTAGGCCCGCCCTCGGCGCGACCGAACTGTCGCGGCCTGGCTACTCTGCAGACGCGGGTGGGGCGTGTCGCCCGAGGCGCTTCGCCGAGGACGGGTCCGCGGCGAGCACCGAGTCGATCTCATCGGGTTCCATGACCAGCACCGTCATCGGTGTCCGCGCCGTCAGCGTGGCGGTCCGGCGACCGCTGCCGAGCATCGCGAGCTCGCCCACGACATCACCGGGGCCGGCTTCTCCCACGACCTCGCCGTGAGCCGTCACGGTGGCTTCGCCGCCGATGATGACGAAGACGAGCTGTCCGAAGGAAGACTCGTGACAGAGCTCGTCTCCGGGCGCGAACTCGCGCTCTTCCGCCAGACGAGCGATGTCGGCGAGCTCTCTCTCGGTGCAGCCCTTGAAGAAGTCGATCTTGGTGAGCGCGGCGCGCTTGGTGTCGTCGCTCATCTGTGCCATATCAGAACCGTCCCCTCGGGCGCGCGACAACGTTCGCGCACCACCGCTTCTAGCCCTATTGGGTGGCGAGCGTCCAATGGCAGAGGCCGCGTGACTGCGGGCTCTCGGCGACGCGGGTCAGGCCTCGATGTCAACCTTCCGCCGCTCGGCTGAGACCCAGCGGCGTACCATGCGAGGTCACGATTCGGCGAGCGAGGCAGGCGGGTTGGCTGGGACGAGCGATGCCTGAGCTGCCGACCGGGACGGTGACGTTCCTGTTCACCGACCTCGAGGGCTCCGCCCGCTTGTGGGAGGGGCATCCCGAGGCGATGCAGGCGGCGTTGGCGCGCCACGACGAGATCCTTCGAGGTTCGGTCGAGTCGAATGGCGGTCACGTCGTCAAGCTGACCGGGGACGGTGTCCACGCCGCGTTCGCCACGGCGGATGCCGGCGTCGCCGCGGCCGTTGCCGGGCAGGTCGCGATCGGGGCGGAGGAGTGGACGAAGACGGGTCCGCTTCTCGTTCGCATGGGGTTGCATACGGGTACGGCCGAGCTGCGTGAGGGCGACTACTACGGGACTGCGCTGAACCGCGCCGCGCGCCTCTCGGCGATCGCCCACGGTGGTCAGGTCGTCGTCTCGAACGCGACCGAGGAGCTGGTCCGCGACGTGCTGCCCGAGGGCGTAGGGCTCAGCGACCTCGGTGAGCACCTGCTCGCCGATCTCGGTCGACCGGAGCACGTCTTCCAGGTCACGCACCCGCTGCTCGCTCCCGAGTTTCCGCCGCTGCGCTCGGTGAGTGCGTACCCGGGCAACCTCCCCCACCAACGAACCGCGTTCATCGGTCGGCGCGACGAGCTGACCGAGGTCACCGCGGCGATCGGGCGCTCCCAGGTCGTGACCCTCACCGGTGTCGGGGGCGTCGGCAAGACGCGGCTGGCGATCCAGGCCGCGGCGGAGAGCGTCCACCGATTCCCCGACGGCGCGTGGTTCGTCGACCTCGGACCGGTGGTCGATGCGTCGTTCGTCCCTGCCGCGGTGGCCACCGCGTTGCAGCTGCCCGAACGCCGCCAAGGCACGATCGACGACGGCATCATCGCCGCGCTCCGTCGCAAGCATGCACTGCTCGTCGTCGACAACTGCGAGCACGTCGTCGAAGCAGTCGCGCGGATCGTGGACACAGTCGTGTCCAACTGCCCGGGGGTGTCGGTTCTCCCGACGAGTCGCGAGGCGCTCGGCATCGAGGGCGAGGCGGCATTCGCCGTCGCGCCCCTGCCGCTCCCCTCGGCCGATGACGGTGACCACGACGCACTCCTGGCCAGCGACGCGGTGTGCCTGTTCGCCGAACGGGCGCGCGGAGTCCGGAGAGACTTCGCTCTCACCACCGACAATGCGCCGGTTGTGGCGGAGCTGTGCCGCCGTCTCGACGGTATCCCGCTCGCCATCGAGCTGGCCGCGGCGCGCGTCCAGTCGATGAGCCCGGCCGACGTGCTCGGCCGGCTCAACGAGCGGTTCCGCATCCTCACCCAGGGTCGGCGGACCGTGCTCGAGCGCCACCAGACCCTGCGCGCCGCGATCGACTGGTCGTACGGGCTCCTCGAGCCCGCGGAGCAGCTCGTCCTGGCCCGCCTCTCGGTCTTCGCCGGGGGTTTCACCCTCGATGCTGCCGAGGACGTGGTCTCGGGCGAGAGCGTGGAGGCCTTCGACGTGCTCGACCTGCTCGCGGCACTCGTGGCCAAGTCGATCCTCGTCGCCGACGAGTCCGAAGGTGCGGTGCGGTACCGCCTGCTCGAGACCATGCGCGAGTACGCCCGGGATCGCCTCGAGGAGGCAGCCGACGTCGACGAGTCCGAACGCGTGCAGGACCGCCATCTGGTGCACTACTGCGAGCTCGCGGTCACCGCCGCCCCCCATCTGGAGGGAGCGGACGACGAGGAGTGGCTCAGGCGATTGTTCGTAGACGACGACAACCTTCGAGTCGCGCTCGTCCGGGCGCGCGACAACGAAGACGCCAATGTACTGCTGACGATGTCGAGCGCGTTGAGTCGGTACTGGCTCCAGTACGGGAACCGGCGTGACGGCCTCATGTGGATGGAGACCGCGCTCGCCATGGCACTCGACGCGCCCGCGGGGATTCGCGCCCATGTCATGGCCTGGGGTGGCTCAAGTTTGATCGACGTCGGCCGTTACGAGGACGGGCGAGCCATGCTCGAAGGAAGCCTGCGCTGCTCCGCAGAGGCGGGAGAGCCGCCGTTTCCCTACACCCTGCAATTCCTGGGCTTACTCGAGCTCGAAGCCCACCAGCCCGATCTCGCGGTGCAGCGCTGCGAGGAGGCGCTCGCCGCGTCCCGGGAGCGCGGGAGGGAGTTCGACGAGCTCGAGAGCCTCTGGATCCTCGGGATGGTCTGCGCCCTCGGCGCCGACGAGACGCGAGCCGTCACGCTCACCGACGACGCCGTCGAGAAGGCGCGTCGGCTCGGCAATCGCTACGGACTGGCCATGGCGCTGCAGGCCGCTGGATACGCCCAGCTGCGAACCGACCCGGCGCGAGCCCTCGCGTGCCTCGAAGAGGCCGAGCCCTTGGCGCGAAAGGCGAGCCACTCGATAACTTCGCAACTGCTGTTCTTCGAGGGCGTCGCGCGTCTCCGCCTCGGCGAGCTCCCACTCAGCGCGCGCGACATCGGCGGGGCACTGGCCCAGTTCGAGCAAGGCGGCAACCACTACTACCTCAGCATGACCCTGGGTCTTGCCGCGACGCTCGCGGCAGAACACGATCCCGGCGCCGCGGTCAACCTCCTGGCCGCGGCCGACCGAACTCGCGACGACCTCGGACTTGCCGGCGCCCCGCGCGACGTGGAGATGCAACGGCGCACCCGCGAGCGCCTCGCGAGCACCATGGCCCCCGACGAGTTCGCGGCCGCGTGGGACCAGGGCCAAGCGCTCGACCTCGACGCCGCCGTCGACCTGGCGCACCGCGTCCTCGACGAGCTCGCAACTGGCGCCTGACCGACGCGGCCGGGGCCAACCGTTGCGAACCCCGACGAACACAGGCCTCTGACCAGCACCGATGGATTTCCGACAGCCACGCGGCCTGACTTCCCCACCAGCAACTTGCCAACCGAAGAGTGAACACCCGGTCGATCTGGCCTACCCGAGTTCGATCAACGCGCCGAGGTTGCTGTTGAAGAGCCACGCGTGTCCGCCCGCGGCCGTGAGGTCGCCGCGGAGTGGAACCGTCATGGTTGGTGCGAGCGTGGTTGCGTCGTACGCGACGGCCTCGCCGCCCGCGAGGTCGCCGGCGGGGTCGCAGACGATTTCATCCGGATAGCACGTGTGCGCCAACCAGAAGCCCGGCTCGGCCACAGCGATCTCGGACCATTCGGGTAACACGACACGGGCGACGGCGGCAAGGGTCGCGGGATCGAGACGCTCGACCACCATCATCTCGTCGTCCTGCACGGTGAACGCGCCCCAGAGCGTCGTGCCGTCGCTGCGGAGCTGAACGTCGTAGAACTCGTCGCCCAGCGACCGCGACGCGAGGGTCGCGCCCGTGTGCGCATCGACGCGCAGCAGCATGAAGCCTCCGGCGTCGAGCTCGACCGCGGCATACAGGTCGTCGCCTTGCGTCGCCACGTCGACCACGAAGTCGTCCTTGCCGACCTCGAGATCGAGGACCTCGAGATCGAGCGACTGGGGCGAGCCCGTTCGAGCATCGAAGCGCACGATCTCCGGGAAGTCTCCACCCGGCACGAAGACCGCGTCGGGCGTCACGGCAATGGGGGGCGAGAGCACCTCGCAACAGTCGTACGAGTCGGGGATGGTGCGGTCGAGGACCTTCTCCCCGTCATCTCCCCGCAGGCGGGTGATGGTGTCGCCACCGCTGACAACCCAGACCGAGCGCTCCCCCGCACCGACGCCGTCCGCGAGCTCCGGGGCGTCGATGGTCCACCGGAACCGCTCAGCGTCGAGCTCGGCGTGCGCCACGACCGGCTGGCGATCCTCGATCCCGGAGAGCACATCGACTGTCGCCGATGAGCCCGCCACGTCCACCGCCGCAAAGGCGTGTACCGGCCCGCCGCGGATGACGCGACCGGTCGCGGTCGAGGACGTGACCCGGGCGCTCCAGTCGCCTCGTCGCTCGCACCGGCGGGACACGACCTCGTGTCCGAGGTCGTTCTCGTACTCGACGATGTTCGCCTGGATGGTCCCGGCATAGACGGCCGGATCCGCGCTCGCTCGGCCTTCGAGACGCACCGTCGCGGCAACGTCGGCTTCGTCGTCCGCCGCGCGCACCTTCCGTGTCACCCGCACTCGGCCGGCTCGCGTGCGCACGAGCACATCGGCGTCGACGCCGTAATCCTTGGAGAAGCACCCGAGCCGGACGCGTGCCACGAGCGACTGCTCATTGTTCGCCGGGCCCACGGCGACCAGGCCGACATCGAGGAACCCCTTGGGCTCCGCCCGGGCGGGCGTCGGGGAGACCAGTTGCGTCGCCGCCACCACCACCGTCGCCGCAACGGCCACGCCCACCCGCACGATGTGCACCGACCCGACGCTACACGACGTCGGCGAACTGCCGCCCGGCTCGGTCGCGCGTCCGAATCCCCGCGAGCACCGACCCGACCCGATTGCGAACGCGCATCGCAGACGCTCCCCGTCACGTCGGCGCCCGTGCGCGGCAGGTGCACGCTACGCCCGCGCCGGCTGGCTCGCGGGCCGTCCGATCGACGGTGCAAGCGAATGTCGGAACCGGGAGCTCAAGGGACATTCCCGAGCGCTGGCGTGCCAACCGGTGCTCTCTCACCGGGCATCCGGCGCTTTACAGCGGTCTTCGCGGGTGGCAGCGTTCGAGCGTCGGACAACAAGGGGGGCTTGCGGGTGCTGCGAACGCGGCTGTGTGAACTGCTGAAGATCGACGTTCCTGTGATCCAGGCCGGCATGAGCATCTTCACCTCGCCCGCGCTCGCGGCCGCGGTGTCGAATGCGGGTGGTCTCGGCAGCCTCGGAGTCTGGCAGCGGCCCCTGGATCAGTTGCAGCGAGACCTTGCAGACCTTCGAGAGAGAACGGATCGTCCGTTCGCGCTGAACCACGTCGTTCCCGATCTCGACGAGGCAGCCTTTGCGCTGACGCTCGAGGCGGCGCCTACCGTGGTGTCGTTCGCGCTCGACGATGCCGGCGAGCTGATGAAACGCGTCCACGATATCGGAAGCCTCGTCATGCAGCAGGTGCACTCCGTGGAGCAGGCCCGTGGAGCGGTCAGCCACGGTGCGGACATCATCGTCGCCCAAGGCGGCGAGGCCGGGGGTTATGGGGGCGGCGTCACCACGCTCGCGCTCGTGCCCCAGGTCGTCGATGCAGTACCCGTGCCCGTCGTCGCGGCAGGCGGCATCGGGGACGGACGCGGTCTGGCTGCGGCCCTGGTGCTCGGTGCTGCGGGGGTGAACATCGGCAGTCGCTTGCTCGCGTCGGAGGAGGCGCCGGTGGGTCAGATCTGGAAGGACGCGATCGTGTCCTCGGCGTCCGAGGATTGGGTTCAGGTCGACTTCATGAATGACATCAGGCCCAACCCCGGAGCCCTCGGCTATCGCACCCGGCTGCGCGCGTATCGGAACGCGTTCACCGATCGGTGCGAACAACGGCGCGACGAGTTGCGAGGCGACCCCAGTGAGGTCGTGGCAGAGATCACGCGCGCCGCGCAGGAGGGGCGGCTCGAGGAGCTGCTCGTCTTCGGCGGCCAGAGCTGTGGACTGATTGGCGACGTCGCGCCCGCAGCCGAGATCGTGCGGAGCATCGTCGCGGACGCCGAGCATGCTCTTCGCCACGCCGCCGATCTTCTGAGCTGAGACCCACTCGTCGATCCGCGTCGCTCGATAGCGGAAGCCTGGTGAGCAGGAGGGTGTGGGAGGGCGGTCCGCGTGCTCGCGAAGGCCGGTTCAGGCCGAATCCGAGACGGTCTCGCGCATCCAGTCCTCGACCTCGGTCTCGTCCTCGTCGTCGCCGAGTGGGCCGGGTGAGAACCAGCCCAGGAGGAACGCCCCTATGGTCGGGACGAGCAGGAGCGGGATCCACACCGAACCCGTGGGCGTGACGAGCAGCAGCAGGGCGAGGAACAGCGTGAGGGTTACGCCGACGCCGACGCCGACGAGACCGAAGCGCAGGCCGCGCCGCCACCGGTTGCGCGGAAGGCGCCGCCGGCCGACCGCGATCCAGATCACCACGATGCTCGCACCGGTCGCGATGGCGACGACCAGGGTGAAGACCGCCATGAGCGACGTCGCCGAACCGCGCACGTCGACGGTGAAGTCGCGGGACGCGAGCTGGTTGCGGTCCGGGTCGATCAGCCGGATCGTCGCGGGCAGGAGGCCGTCGGCCTGCTGACCCAGGTCGACGAACTCGACGGGGACGTCGACCTTCGTGCGCTCACCGGGCGCGATCTTGGCGTTGATGGTCACGTCGTAGGCGAGGAGCGTGAGCCCGAACGCCTTGCCCCGCAACTGAACCTGGCGCACGGTGAGTGGCTGGTCGGTGTTGTTGCGCATCACGAGCGCCAGCGTCGACACGCGGTCGGGGTCGAGCACGATCGGGTCACCCGAAGACGAGAGATCGAGACGCTGACCGTCGAGGGCGGCGGCGAAGCTCACGTCGGACCGCTGCTGGTGATCCGAGAGGGCCGACGCGGGCGCCAAGGTTCCGAAGCCCACGACCGCGAGGACACCGACGAGCAGCACACCCCGCACCGAGCGAACGACGGATGATGCTGGGGCGGCGCCGACGTGGTCCGGCCTCCGGGACAAGGATCAGCCCGAGGCGTCGCGGCCCGCCCGCCCGACCCCGACGGTCGTGCCGGCGAGCGTCCGGAGGCCGACCCAGCCGATCGCGTACACGACGAGCAGCGACACGAGCACGATCGCGAACACGTTCGAGCTGCTCTGCGGGGCGGCGACCCAGAAGATCTTGCGCAGGAGCAGCGCCGCTGGGCTGGTGCAGAAGACCTCGGCGAGGTGGTTTCCGGCCGCGAGGTCGCGGGTCGCGAACTCGAGGTCGAAGGCCCCGTCACGCTGTGTCGCGATCGCCCCGATCACCTTCCCGTCGAGGTGCAGCTTCGGGAGGCAGCCGGCCGGCGCACGGCCGGCGACGTGGACCGCTTCCCCGGCCACGAAGGCCCGGCGTACGACGTTCGAGATCTCCCGGATCGCGATCGCGCCCTTGACCGTGACGCCTTCGGCCGAGATGACCACCAGAGCTTCCGGCTTCTTGGGGGGATCAGGCACGATGACAGCCGGTGGGGTCACGACGGGTGGGGTCACGACGGGTGGGGTCACGACGGGTGGGGTCACGACGGGTGGTTTCACGACCGGGGGCGGTGGCGGTGGCGGTGGCGGTGGCGGTGGCGGTGGCGGTGGCGGTGGCGGTGGCGGGTTGTCGCACGGCTCGTGGTTGCCGTTCCCGTGCCCAGGCTGGTTGCTCGGTCCGCCGTGCGTGTCGGGACCGTCGCACTGGTTGCCGTTCCCGCTGGCGAACGCGGGGAGCGCGATCGTGACGCTACCGGCGAGCACCAGGACGGCGATGAGCCCGGCCAATGCCCGAATCGAACGGCGAGTCCACGGCCCCACTTGCTTCCCCTTACCTCAATGTGTCCCACGAGAAGGGTACCAGCGCCGACAAGGACGCGCTCCGCGCTCGCATGCTTCAGGCCTCTGGGGCTTCGGGTGCTTCCGGATCGGCGGGCGAGGTCTCGGGCCCCTCGGGTTCCGTGGATGCGTCGGGGGCCTCGGTCTTCCCACGCCGCCAGCGTCGCCGGCGCTTGCCGTCGGGCGCCTCTTCTGCATGAGGGGCCACGGTGGTCTCGCGTGCGCCGGGGGTCGAGGGCACGGTGGTCTCGCGTGCGCCGGGGGTCGAGGGCACGGTGGTCTCGCGTGCGCCGGGGGTCGAGGCCACGGTGGTCTCGCGTGCCTTGGACGTGGCCGCGACGGACGTCGCCCGTGCCGCGGGCATCGAAGGTGCGGCGGGCTGCTCGGACTTGACCGGCGCCCCGGGTGCGACCGGGTCCGGTGCCGTGTCCGTAGCCGTGTCCTCCGGTGGCGCCTTGCGCGCCCGGGCGCGCTCGAGGCGGCGGCGGCGGCCGATGACGAGGATCGCGCGCGCGACGGCAACGAAGGCGCCGACTCCGAGTGCGACGCCCACGAGCAGAGTGCTCCACGTGGGCTGCGGCCCCCCGAGCGCCCACGCGACATCGACGACGGCAGCACCGGCGACGCCGCCGAGGACCGCCATCCCGACGTAGGCCGACGTGCTCCTCCGTCCTCGCCGCAGCGGCAGGCTGAGGGACCACCCGTACGTCACGACGAAGGCGAGCATGAGGAGCCCGACGAGGCCGTTGGCGGCGAGGACCGCCGGCCGCTCGGCCCGGAACCGGAATTCATCGGAGCGCAGCTCGCGCTTGTTCGCGTCGAGGAAGCGCAGCTGCCCGGTCACCTTGCCGCTCATGAGCACGCGCACGCGCTGGGCGTCGATCGCGGCACGCGCGCCGCCGCCGGGGGCGGGCACGAGCACGGCTGAGCGTGACGGTGGCAGTTGGAGTCCGAGCGCCGAGAAGCCGAGTCGCAAGTACACGGCGTCGCGGGCACCCGCCGGGAGCCGCCGCACGCGCACGGGCACGTCGTGGGCGAGGTCCGCCGCGACGGTGCGCCCCGACGTGATGTCGACGCCCGCAACCCGCACGGTGCCCGGGCGCAGGGTGCTCGGCGCGGGCTCGGCCGTCCCGATGCCGAGCACGCTGAGCACCACGAGCAGTGCCAGCAGGACGGCCGTGATCGCGAGCGCGACGCGCGGTGGCTTCGGCGGCTTGATGAGGTCGTCGACTCGGACGAGGTCCTCGGGGCTGAGCTCGTCGATGCGCACGCCGGCGCGGTGCACGGCGGTGGCGCGCATGCGCAGCGGCGGATCCTGGGGGATCGGCGCGCCCTTGCCCGCGATCATGGTCTCGCGACCCGTCACCGTGGTCGCGTCTCCCCCGATCGACGGGGCCGCGTCTTCCGTGCTCGGCGCGGCGGGTCCGGCCGCGATCGCGATCGGCCCGGTCGCGACCAGGGTGAGGTCGGCGCGCCCCAACCAGCCGGAGCCGAACGACTCCGTCGCGGCTTCGGCCAGCGCAACCCCGAACGCCTCGGCGCTCGGGTACCGGTCGTCGGGGTCGCGCGCGATCGCGCGCATCGTCACGTCGGCCAGCGGCCCGGGCACGTTGGGGGCGACGTCGACGAGCGGCACCGGGTCCCCGTGCACCCGGCGTTCCAGCACCTCGAAGGAGCCACCTTCGATCGAGAAGGGCAGCGATCCCGAGAGCAGCTCGTAGAGGACGGTCCCGGTCGCATACACGTCTGCGGGCGGACCGCAGGCGCTGCCCTCGGCCTGCTCGGGTGCCATGTACGCGGGCGTGCCGATGACCGAGCCGTCGACCGTGGTGACGGTCTCGTCGCCGCCGAACACCTGGGCGATGCCGAAGTCGGTGATCTTGAGCGTGCGGTCGGACGCGAACATCAGGTTCTCAGGCTTGACGTCGCGGTGCAGCACGCCGCGCTGGTGCGCGAAGTGGAGCCCGGCGCATGTGGCGAGCACGGCGGTGCACGCCGTGGCCATCGTGATCCCCTCACCGGTGAAGCGGTCCCACAGGGTCCCGCCCGGCAACGCCTCCATGACGAGCAGGCAGAGACCTTCGCGCTCGACGTAGTCGTAGACCGGCACGATGTGGGGGTGCGCGAGGGAGGCGAGCGTGCGCGCTTCCTGGCCGAACCGGTGGCGGACCTCCTCGTCGGCCGCGAACGCCGGCGGCAGCTGCTTGATCGCGACGTCGCGCTCGAGCTGGCGGTGCCGACCGGCGAGCACCACCCCCATCGCGCCCCGACCGAGCTCACCCCCGACCTCGTAGCTCGGGAGCGCGCTCTGCACCGGCGTCTGAGCGACCTGAACCATCGGGCGTGCCAGCCCCCACTGTCGTCGACCCGTCGGTGGCGCCGACAACCGGTGGTTTCCCGCCGACCGGCAGCGCCGTGGTGAATCGCGGCAACCTAGCCCATCCACCGAGCCCGCACCGCGGCGGCCGGACCGGGGCGGCAGCGAGCGCTCGCCTTCGCCGAGTGGGCGCACGGGGGGCCCGGCCGGTACGATCGCTGGATCGACGACACGAGCTCCGCACCCAAGGCTCCGGGACGCGCCGAGCGGGATGCCGACACCGGGTACCCGCTCGTCGAGGTGCGCCAGCCGAAGAGCAAGCCGCTGGTCCTCGCCGTGCGCGACACCGTCGAGATCGGTCGTGACTGTGACGGGCTGCTGCTCTCGGACCCGGAGGTCTCGCGTCGCCACGTGGTGCTGCGGCTCGACGGTGACACGCTCATGCTCGAGGACCTCGGCAGCACCAACGGCACGACCCTGAACGGCGCTGCCGTGGAGACGTCAGTCCCGCTCTCGGAGACCGACGTCGTGTGCCTTGGGCACACCGAGCTGCAGCTGCTCCCGACGGCCGGCCGAGCCCGCTTGCCGAGGAAGCCCATGCCCATCACCGGCGCGAGCAGTGGCCCGCGGGGGACGACGGTCGCGGCGGGCGGCGCCGCGGTCGTGCGGGGCAAGGCCGACGTCTCCGGGGCGCGCATGACGTCGATCGACGCGGTCGCCGACGCGGTCGACGAGGAGCGCGCGAAGGTCGCCAAGCTCGCAGCCGCCGGCGGTACCATCACCATCGTCTTCTCCGACATCGAGTCCTCCACCGAGATGGCGATGTCGCTGGGCGACACGAAGTGGTTCGACGTGCTCGGGGAGCACAACGAGATCATCCGGCGGAACCTCGAGCGCTACGACGGCACCGAGGTCAAGTCGCAGGGTGACGGGTTCATGCTGACCTTCCCCGGTGCGCGTTCGGCAATGCTGTGCATGATCGACGTGCAGCGCGACCTCGCCCGACGCGCGAGCAAGGAACCCGAGTCGCCCATACGGATCCGCATCGGCCTGCACACCGGCGAGGCCATCGTCGATGCCGACGGCGACCTGTTCGGCAAGCACATCATCATGGCGGCGCGCATCGCGAACCTCGCCGACGGTGGCCAGATCCTCGCCTCGTCGATCACCAAGGAGATCACCTCGAGCCGGGGCGACCTCGAGTTCGGAGAGGCGCAGGACGTCGCGCTCAAGGGGATCGAGGGGACCTATCAGGTCCACGAGGTGATCTGGGCCGAACCCGAAGACGGCGAGGCGTCGTCGGCGGACTCCTAGGCGCGGCTCGTCCCGAGACCGGGCGGTCGGCGGTGGCTACTCGGTGCGCAGGAGCGCGGCGACCTTCTCGCGGCGGGCCCGGCGCGCGGGGTACATGGACGCACCGACGGCGGTGAGCAGGGCGAGCGGCCCCAGGAGCGCGAGGAGTAGCGGCACGACGGCGCCGCCGTGCACCCCGAGCTGGTCGGTGACGCGGCGCCAGAGCAGCGAGCCCAGCAGGAGCCCGGCGGGGACCCCGATGAGCACCATGGCGGCGGCAAGGACGGTGCCCTCCCAGCCCAGGACCCGTCGCAGCCGACGCGCCGGGAGACCCAGGGCGCGGAAGACCGCGAGGTCGAGCGTCCGCGCCCGCACGCTGACGGCCATGGTGTAGACGAGGACGAAGATCCCCATCAGGGCCGCGACCGCGAGTCCGAGGAGCGGGAGTTGGCGCACGCGGTGCAGGTTGACGATCCGGGCCGGGACCAGGTCGGTCGCGATCTCCTCGGTGTAGTCGTGGTCGAGTGCAGTAAGGCCCCTGGTCGCGTCGCCGCTCCGAAGGCGAGCCAGCACGAGCCGCGGGGTGACGTCGCCGCCCGCGGCCTTGATCCCGTCGAGTGTGATGATCCCGTCATGACCGATGTCCAGCTCGCCGAACACCGGTGCCAGCGACTGGCCGACGACCCTCATCCGGCGCGGCTTCGTGGGACCACCCAAGTCGAACTCGCCGTTCTTGACCGAGAACGTGACGGTCGAACCGATGTGGACTCCGAGCCCGTCGAGCGCCGCGGCACCGAGCGCCACTTCGCTCGCGGTCCGGGGGAGGCGACCTGCGACGAGGTCCGGGGGCGCGTCACCCTTCGCGTCGAACGCGAGGAACCCGGCCGACTTCCCGTCGACGGATGCCACGCCGTACCGCGCCTTCGTGTGCGCCCGAACTCGGGGGTCGTTGGCGAGCCTCGTCGCGGTGGTGTCGGAGAGCGGGAAGTTGAGGTTGCCGATCGCCGCATCCCACTGCCAACCATGCGCCTCCGGCACCGAGTACAGGTGATCGACGCTGGCGACGTACACCCCGAGCGCGGTCACGATGGCGAGAACCGCGGCACCGGCGGCGATCGCCTGACGTGACGGCACGGAGCGGGTCCGCCGGGAGCGGGCGAAGGCGAGGTACGCGCCCAGCGTGAGGTCGGTCGGAGCCCCGACGCGCCCGAGCCAGGCTGCGAACGTTGCCCGAGTCGACGGCGCGAGGTCACGCGCTCGCCGGGGTCGCCCGCACAGGAAGCTGCACCCGAGCATGAACACCACGATCCCGAGCGCGCCGACGCCGAGGACAGCCACGTTGACCTGGAAGCCACCCTGTAACTCGAGCTGTCGGCCGATCCCGATGGGGTACCGACCCGACAGGCCCAGCGCGACTCCCAGGGCGATGACCGTCCCGCCGAGTGCGGCGGGAAGCGCGCGAACCGCGGCGGCGGCGCCGAGCTGGGGCGCAGTGCAGCCGAGCGCGCGGAGCGTGGGCGTGTCGCCGTCGTGCGCGCGCTGCTCGGCCCGCAGCATCAGCGCGACGCCGAACGCGGCCGCCAGCGCGATCCCGATGCCCAGCGCGAGCAGTGCCGTGGTCTCGAGCTGGACCGGCGTTTCCAACGATGCCCGCTTCACCGTTGGCGGCGCAGGGTAGATCTGGAGGGGGTCCACGCCGGCGGGAGTGCGCGCCCTCAGGGCCTCGACCAAGTGCTTGCGTCCGCGCGTGCCGTCGCGCAGTTGTATCTGGTAGCCGGCGCCGAAGTTGAGGAACTCGTCGCGATGGGCCTCGTAGAAGTCGCTCGAGAGGCGCATCTGGCTCGTGGACCCGTATCCCGAATTCCCCAGCTGGTGGAACTCGTCGATGCCGATGTCCTGCGCCCCTCGCGCCACGCCGATGATGTGGAAGCGGTACCGCGGTCCGGTGGGTTCGTAGACACCATTGCTGATCTTGTCGAGCTGCTCGAGGCCGAACGCGCGAACGGGCACGGTGTCGCCCACCGAGAGACCGAACTCCTGGACGAAGGCCTGGTTCACGACGACCTCGGACGGGTCCGTGCCGTCGGGTATCGACCCATCGAGGAGCCGCGTCGTGGGGTCGAGTGCCGACCAATCGACGGCCGAGCCGTTGATCGCCCCGATCATCCGTCCGGCGCCGGCGGTTGAGGTCAAGGCCAGCCCCACGTAGTTGAACGGATCGGCGCGCACGACCCCGGGGATCGCGAGCACCTCTCGTTGGGTGGTCGACGACGACGGGTCGAAGACCGCCAGGTGGTACTCCCGGGCGTTGGCGAGGTAGCGGTCGACGACGGACGACGAACGCCTCGCTCCGGCAACCAGCGAGATCGCGAGGCCACCCGCGAGGCCGACGAAGATCATCAGGACCACCAGCCCCCGCCACCGTCGGCGGGCCTGGACGTGCGCAAGGAAGAGGACGCCCCGGTTCACGGACCCACCATGTGCCGCGGCCGGGGAAGCCGTCAATGGTGCGTCCCCGCCTCTCGTGGCCGTGCTGGCACCCCCATGCGGAAGCAGCTCGTGAGGTCTTCGCGGTACGGTTCCGGCGTCCGTATCGAGGCTCATGTGGGGGTGGGGGAGATGGCGCCGACGACCGAGGAGCTCCTTGCGCAGGTGCCACTGTTCAAGGATCTGTCGAAGAAGCATCTCCAACAGGTGTCGAAGCTGTCGACGCGGATCGATGCCCCCGCAGGCAAGGTCCTCACCCGTGAGGGAGAGGCCGGACACGAGTTCATCCTGATCCTCGAGGGAACGGTGGAGATCCGCCGTGGTGACGGCCTCGTCGCGACTCGCGGCGCGGGCGATTACGTTGGCGAGATCTCGCTGATCGAGCATCAGCCCCGCACTGCCACGGTGGTGGCGACGACGCCGGTCGTGCTCGAGGTCATCGGCCAGCGCGAGTTCGCCACCCTGCTGAGCGACGAACCCGAGATCGGCGAGCACATCAAGGCGACCGCGGTGGAGCGCCTCGCCGACCTCGACTCCTCCGACGGCTAGCCACGACGAGTCCGTACCGACGGGGTTGGCAGTGAGCCGGCGGACAAGCGCCTTCGAGTTTGCCGGTCCGCGGGCATACGCTGTCGGCGTGCGCCGATCACTCGTCCTCGTCGTCACGGTGCTCGCGGCCGTCGTCGCCTCGCTCGCGCCGGCCGTGGCGGGGGCCGCACCGGCCTCGCAGGCGAAGGGGGCGACCGTCACCGGTCCCGTCACCGGCGGTACGGGCGAGCCGACCCTGATCGCCACCGGGTTCGACCTCGCCGACGCGGGCTATGTCGCCGAGGAGTACTTCATCGAGGGCACGGCCACCGCGTACGACGCCGCCAAGCCTCTGAAGTCCGACGGGAAGTGGGCCGTGAAGCCGGTGAGCACGGCGCCGTACAAGACGCGCATCGTCGTCTACCGGCCGGAGAAGGCAAAGGACTTCAGCGGGACGGTCGTCGTCGAGTGGCTCAACGTGTCGGCGGGCTTCGACAGCGCGGCCCACTGGATGCACGTGCACAACGCGCTCATCCGTTCCGGCGCGGCGTGGGTCGGCGTGTCGGCCCAGGCGGTCGGGGTGCAGGGTGGCGCCGAAGCCGTCGGTGGCGTCGCGGCGGGCGGGGTCAAGGCCGCGGACCCGGAGCGCTACGGCTCGCTCACGCACCCGGGCGACATCTACTCCTACGACATCTTCTCCCAGGTCGGGCGTGCACTCCGTGCAGGAGGGAAGACGGGCCCGCTCGCCGGGTTCCCGGTCGAGCGCGTGATCGGGGCGGGCCAATCGCAGGGGGCGTTCTACCTCACCACCTACGTGAACGCGATCCAGCCCCGGGACAAGG
>Ga0315273_10002634_pt1 | contig 21268 bp, 18 predicted proteins | sample YL17G02_0_MG_FD_205753 | JGI IMG/M metagenome (GOLD analysis project Ga0315273, IMG submission 205753) | Sediment microbial communities from Yellowstone Lake, YNP, Wyoming, USA - YL17G02_0 | ecosystem: Environmental > Aquatic > Freshwater > Lake > Sediment | place: USA: Wyoming | collected... | reverse complement strand
CGAATCGACGCCCCTTCTAACCACCGGCGAGTTCGAGGCGCCCTCTTCTTCCACCCGCACCCGCATTCGGAGTTGACATGGCAAACCCCCTGGAAGCCTTCCCCATCTGGGCCCGCGAATTGTCCGAAAAGTATTACTCGCGCACCATCTCGATGTTCGTCCTGCACGGCAACGTGCGCGATCTGGTCGCCTGGAAGCGCCCCGCCTCGGTCCAGTTCCCGCCCCTCCAGCAATTTCTCAAAGAGGCCCTCTTCGGCCAGCGCGACCTCGTAATCTCCTACGACCGCGGCGGCGGCCTCTCCTTCGCCACCCCCGAAATGAAGGCCGATTTCGACCGCGCCCTCACCGGCTACGACAGCTTCCACGGCACCACTCTAGCCCGCGGTCTCCCCCGCAATCCCGACAGCGTCCTGAGCCTATTGGACAACTACCTGCGCCTGCGCATCCTGGACGGCAAGAAGGTCGCCCTGATTGTCGACTTCACCGAAACGATAGCCCCCGCCGGCGACAGTTCCTCCATGCCCGCCGAAGACCGCAACTCGCTGGTCATCCTCAAGCGCTGGGCGCAGAACCCCGTCTTCCTCCAAGCCGACGTCACGTTCTGCCTCATCGCCGAAAACCTCATCGAGCTAAACCTAGGCCTGGTACAAAACCCCGGAGTCGCCGCAATTCAGATTCCGCTTCCCGACGAAACCGAGCGCCTGGAAGTGATCGCCGCGCAACCGGCGCCCACCAACTCGGATGTCACCCCCGCCGCGCTAGCCAAGCTCACAGCGGGCCTAAAGCGTGTCCAATTGCTGAGCCTCATCGCCGACTCCGTCGAGAACCAAAGGCCCCTCACCCTGAAGTTCCTAACTCAGCGCAAAAAGCAACTGATAGAAGCCGAATCGGGAGGCCTGCTCGAATTCGTCCAAAGCCGCTTCGACCTATCGATGGTGGCCGGCCAGGCAGCGGCCAAAAGAAAACTCCTGGACGCCGCCCAAGCCATCCGAGCCGGCCGCACCGACGTCGTCCCCATGGGCTACGTAATATGCGGCCCGGTAGGCACCGGCAAGACATTCCTAACCACCTGCTTCGCCGGCGAAATCGGAATCCCCGCCGTCACCCTAAAGAACTTCCGCAGCATGTGGCAAGGAGTAACCGAAGGCAATCTAGAAAGGGTGCTGAACCTGCTAAAGGCGATGAGCCCGATCGCGGTCATAGTAGACGAAGCCGACGCCCAACTAGGCAACCGTTCCAGCAGCGGCGACAGCGGAGTCGGCAACCGAGTCTTCGCCCAAATCGCCCAATTCATGGGCAACACCGAACTTCGCGGAAAGGTGATCTGGTTCCTGCTAACCTGCCGCCCCGACCTGCTCCCAATGGACCTCAAACGCCAAGGCCGAGCCGAAGAGCACATAGCCCTCTTCTACCCCGACACCGACGAAGAGCGCCTGGCCATGCTGCGAGCCATGCAAAAGAAAACCGGCACCCAGGTGTCTTCTCCAGAAGTCGAACAATTCTTCCTAAACCACGCCGCCGCCCTCTCCGGAGCGGACGTCGAAGCCATTCTCATGCGAGCAAGAATGAAGAGCGTCCTGGCCAACGAAACCACCGTAACTCTCGAATACATCCAGGCCGCCCTAGAAGACTTCGTCCCCCCGTCTTACCCGACCGAGATCGAACTCCAAACCCTAGCCGCAGTCCTGGAATGCACCAGCAAAAGCCTCCTCCCCCCCAAATACCGCGACCTAGACCGCGCCGAAATCATCCGCCGCGCCAACGAACTCAAGGCGCTCACGCGGGCGTGACGGCGCGGGCGCCGCCATCGCCGGGCAGCCGCATTTCCACTCCGGCGGCTTTCGGATAGGGGGTCGCCGTCTCGCAGCCGACTTGCCGCGTGTCTTCGAGCCGCGATCAGTTTCCGCCGGCGCAGATTCCGCCGCGTACGCGGTTTGCGAGAAGCACAGCCAGTTGTTGCTGAAGGTCGCTCACGCCACTTCGCTTTTTCTTTGCCTATGATAGCAGAGCGGAGGTCTCTTCTTGCAGTGGCCGGGAAAGCCAGGTAGAACGGCATTCAAAGAGTTACTCGGGGGAGTGGCATCCGGAAACGCGCCAGGTCCACGGGAGTGTTCATATTGGCCCATGCGGCGCCAATCTCCGGCGGTGGTGAGGGGGTCATCACTCCGGGCAGCCGAGCCAGGTCGGAGGGCGCCAGACTGGCTTCCAGCAAAAGCCTGGCGCGGAATTCGTACAGGGCGAACAGCGGCTCGACTCCTTGCGCATCCGGCAGGCGCGGTAGGATCGCCCGCACACCGGGGCCGCGACGCCTGATCAGCCAGTCCACCGCGGCGTGTGTAATTCGCGGCAGATCGCACGCCGCGAAGAGCCAGGTAGCATCCGGATTCCAACGCATGGCGGCCAGCATTCCGGCCAGCGGGCCGTGTTTGCCGGGAGCGTCCGGGACCACCGGCAGCGCGCGCAGACTGGGGGGAACTTCACCGCCGCCGAGCAACACCACCTGCTGCACAAATGGTTGCAGGGTGGCCACGACGTGTTCCAGCCAGGTTGTGCCACCGGTGCGCAGCAGATGCTTCGGCTGCCCCATGCGCTGGCTGCGTCCCCCGAACAGGACGCCGGCGCACAAGGGCGTCGTCTCTATCCTGTGCCGGAGCCACTCCTCGACCATCGGGGTGACGATGCCGGCCCGGTCTTCCTCCGGCGTGAGCACGCGCATAATTCCAGGCACATCCGGCGGACACATTTCGGTCGCGTCTTTTTGCAGCCAGACCCTGCGGGCGAGGGTGGCCGACTTGTGGCCTTCGACGAAGATGAGATCGTATTCGGGGTCCAGGCGATTCACCGCCACTTGAAGGGAAGCGGAATCCACCGTGTGCGCGCGGCTCAGGCTCTCGCCCGGTCCGGTCAAAACCACATCCGCGCCGGCCCGAAAGAAGCGGTCGGAATCCTTTCCGTCGCGGTCCGCGTCCAGGCCATGCACGTCGTGCTTGATCACGGCGACCTTGAGATTGCGGGCGGCAAAATGGCGCACCAATTCGGTTAGGAGCGTGGTTTTGCCCGAACCACTCCAGCCGGAGATGCCGAACGCGGGGAGTTCCGGATTCACGCTCCCGGTTCTCCTCTCGCGGAATCGCGATCCGTCGCGCCGCGGGCGCCGGCAGTTAGAACCACGGCCTGCAACGGCTGCCGCGGCACAACTTGCAGCACTTCCACCGCATCGCCGGCGGCCAGCGCGCCGCCGCGCTCGACCTCCGCAAACACGCCCAGCCGCGGCATAATGCAATCGCCGGTCTGGTAGTAGATCTGGCAGCGGTGATGACACACCTTACCCAGTTGGGTCACCGTCAGATCGGTTTCGCCCCCGAGTCGCAGGCGGCTCCCCAAGCCCAGCGCCCCAAGGTCCACGCCCGACACCACCAGGTTTTCGGCGAAGTCCCCGGATTTCAAATCCGGCAGCCCGCGTTGCCGCGCCGTTTCGATGTCCTCGGCCGCCAGCAGGCTGACTTGGCGGTGCCACGGTCCGGCATGCGCGTCCCCTTCAATGCCGTGACCGGCGACAAATCGCGCCGACGGTTGGGGCGATTTCTTTTCGCCCTTCTTTACGCTGACACAAATGGCTTCCACTCTACCCATGTGAATTACTCTCCTTGAACCAGGCGGCTCGCGGTCCATTCCGCAGCCCCCACCAGACCAGCCAGCCTGCGCCGAAAGCCGGCAGCAGCAAACCGGCGCCATAATACGAGACCACCATCGCCACGCTTACCCACATCCCCACGCGAGTTTCCCAGGCGCGGCTGGCTTCCGCCAGCGACCAACCCGCCAACAGCAAGAACAAACCGAGAATCGATTGCGGAAACGCACGCATCCAAGCCAACGCCATTCCCCCGAACAGCAGACCCAAAACCAGTTTAGCCAGGCCGAGCAGGATCACGGAAACACCGCTGCGCGCTCCCAGCTTGTGTTGTCCGGCCAACCCGCCGGAGCCGTGGCACAGCGGCATTCCGCCCAGCGGGCAGACCAGCAGGTTCATGATGCCGACGGACAACGCCATGCGTGTGGGTGTGACCCGGCCGGCCTGCCGCGGATAGAGTTGCCCGGCCAGCGCCGCCACGGCCAGCACCGAATTCAACAAGGTGAGCGGCAATTGTGGCAGCCCGCCCCGCCAGATTCCCTCCAGCGCCGGCCCGTCGAAGGCCATCCAGTGCGGTCTCCACAACTCGAGGTGTGGCGTTGCAAGCAACAACGGTTGGCCCCAGGCGGCCAGTCCCAACCCGGCCGCGAGAAGCCCGATGGAAGCCCATTCCAGACGGCGGCGCAACAACCACAGCGACAGCACCGCGGCCGCCGCCAGAGTTGCCGGCACGATTCCCCGCGGCGTGAAGACCGCACCGGCCGGGACGCCGGCGAAGGCGCGCTGGAATCCGCGCAGCAGCAATTCGACGGCGACGGTGAGTTGCAGGCCGCGCAGCACGGGGCCCGGCACGATGCGCGCGAGCTGGCGCGCCAGGCCGAACAGCCCCAGCGCCAGCATCGACACTCCGACGCACAACCCCGCCACCACGGCCTGGGCTCCGGACATCGCGCCCGCGATGGCCAGCGCGCAAATGGCCTTCATCGGCTGGACGGCAATGGGAATGCGAAATGTCAGACCGCCCCAGATGTTGACCAGGCCCGCCGTCACCAGGAGCGTGCCCGCGTCGAGCCCGGCGATCTGCACCATGCCCACCGCCAGCGGCACAAACGTCCCCAGGTCGCCCAGTGCGCCCGCCGCCTCACGCAGAAAGAATCGCGCAGAGATTCGGGGCGCGGTGGGACGCGCCGGCGCCTGGGTCAACTCCAGTTCCAGCAGCGTCTCCATCGGTTCACCCTCCGATTCCCACCATGGCCTGGGGCTGGATGAACTCGCCGTTGCGCCGTTTTATGCTCAGCGCCTGCTCGACTGCCGCGGCAATCGCTTCGCCGTCCATCTCCCGGCCGCCGCGCAACAGCGGGGCCAGCGGAATTCTCTCGGAACGCGCCAGACAGCCGATGAGCGCACCCGTCGCGGTCAGCCGCAATCGCCAGCAACCCGCGCAGAACGGCTCGCTGTAGGGTGAGATGAACCCCACGATTGTCGATCGCCCCCGTCCGTCCCGGGCCACGAAGTTCCGGCTGGTGTCGTGCTGATCGACGGGCAGCGCGGCAAGCGTGAACTCTTCCGACAGCCGCTCCCGCACTTCGGCGGTGGATACGAAGCGCTCCTCGAACCCGGCCGCCGCCACGCCAATCGGCATCAACTCCAGAAACCGTATCTGGCAATCGTGGTCGATGGCGAACCGGACCAGGCCGGCAACCTCGGAATTGTTCCACCCGCGCATCACGACCACGTTGAGCTTGACGGGGCTCAACCCGGCCTGCTGCGCGGCGGCGATCCCGGCGAGCGTCCTAGAGAGAATCCCCCCGCGCGTGACAGCGGTAAAGGTCTCGGGATTGAGGGTGTCCAGACTGATGTTGATCCGGCTCAACCCAGCCCGTTTCAGCCGTCCGGCCAGCCCGGCAAGTTGCTGCCCGTTGGTGGTCAATGCGAGGTCGGACACTCCCGCCGCCGCAAGCATGGCCACCAGTCTGTCGATCTCCGGCCGCACCAGCGGCTCGCCGCCCGTGAGCCGCACTTGTGAAAGCCCGTAGCGCGCCTTGAGTTCGCATACGAAACGGAGAATTTCCGTGTAGGATAGAACGTCCTCGCGGGCGGCGGCCGGCACGCCATTTGCGGGCATGCAGTAGGTACAGCGCAAAGAACAACGGTCGGTCACCGAAACCCGGAGGGAAAGGGGCGGACGAGCAAGAGGCGGCGTCATGGCAACGGTCTCCACGGCCGGAATGCGACCAACTGGCCCGCGGCAAAATGAGTCAGGTCGGGCGGCAACAGAATAACCCCATCGGCATGGCCCGCCGACACCAGATCGGCGCTGCTTTGCGAGGGTACCGGGGCGACCGCCAGTCCACTTTCGCGGTTGACCAGCCGCGCCAGTGCGCATCGTACCCGGCCGGCTTTGGATTCAGTGGCCTGGGCCAACGGCAACCACCACGCGGGCCGGCAGGATTCCGCCGGGTACCCCGCCAGCCGTCGAAGCGCGGGCAGGGCGAACTCGTGAAAGGCGGTGAGGGCCGAGAGCGGGTTGCCGGGCAGGCCGAAGATGTGGCGGTTGCCCGACGCCGTGGCGTAGAGGGTGGGCTTGCCCGGCTTCATCGCCAGCCAGTGAAACCGGATGGCCGCTCCGGCCGCCTTAACGGCGTCGGCGACAAAATCGTAGTTGCCGGCCGACACCCCGCCCGTGAACAGAACCACATCGTTGCGCCGCAGCGCGCGGCGCAACGCGGCCAGCAACTCCGCCGGCCGATCCGCCACCGCGACGAATTTCGTGCCTCGCAGTCCGACGGACTCGAGCGCCGCGCACAGGGCCGGACCATTCGAGTTGCGGATTTCGTGGGAGCGCACGCGGTCGTGGACCGGCCGCAATTCCGAACCCGTACATAGGATCGTCACCCGAGGCAGGCGGTGCACGCTTACGATGGCCCGGCCGACGGCGGCGCAGACGCCTGCCTGCGCGGTGTCCATCCGCGCCCCGCGCCGCAACAGGATCGATCCTTTGCGCGCGTCTTCGCCGCGGCGCAGGATGTTCGCGCCGCTGGGCACCGAGGAACGGATGGTGACCGAACCGTCGCGTTCCTCGGTCTGCTCGACCATGACCACGGTGTCGGCGCCGGGCGGGAGGTTCGCGCCGGTGAACACGCGCGCGCAGGCACCGGGCCCGACGCGCGGACGGCGGGCGCTGCCAGCCGCCACCTCGCCGATGACGCGCAGGACGCAAGGGCGCTTCCCCAGATCCGCGTGGCGCACCGCGTAGCCGTCCATCGAGGAACGATCCGCGGGCGGCAGGCTGCGGTCGGCCCGGACGTCTTCGGCGAGGTAATGCCCGTGCGCCTCCGCCAGTGGGACGGCGGCCGGCTCCAGCGGCCGTACGTGGCGCAGAACGGTACTCCAAGCTGCGTCGGGTGTGATCATCGATCTCCTTTCCAAGTGCCGGGAGGCCGCGGCGTTTCCACCGGGACCCTATCGTCCGAAGGCCATGGCTGAACGCTGTAGGTCCTTCGGATCGGAGATAAGTCAGTGTTGTAACCGGATCAAGTAGCGGGCTTCACTCCTTCCCCATGGTGGAACGGACATCCAGAGACTCGTGCCATGGGACGGGATAGGGGAACAACCTGCGGCTTCTCCGGGTCCCCATCCTCTTGGAGCAGCGCCTCGGTGACTTCGACGGCGGCGCGGTAGTAACCCAGCCGGTCTCTCTCCCCGACTCTCTCGCGGAGTTCGCCAATCCACTTCGCAACGTTCTCCATCCGGAACCGCTCCCGGGTCTGGGCCAGGGTGTGCGCCTCGCCCGCCGGCGCGTCCGCCTCGGTTGCGCAGAGGTGAGCCAGGACTCGCGTCCATGGCGTAGCCGCTGGTCCGGACCGAACTCCACCGTCTCGACGATTCGCCCCGTACTTGCGAACTGGGCAACCTCGCGCCGATTCAACCTGAGCCGAATCGAGTTGCCGTGAATTCTCAATTTTATGAGTAGAGATCTCCGTCCACCTCAGTTCCAGTGAGATGAGTTCTTGGATTCGGCGTTATTGGACCGGAATCTTCTTGACCACCCCATCCGGCAGAATCAGGACTTGATCCCCGGCGACCTCAATCGGCGGCGACGGCTGAATACCGGCGAGTTTGGCCGTCTGCTCGGAGACCAGGCGGTAGTACACCTTGGCCCGCACTTCCAGATTCAGATTGGGAGTCTTGAATTCAAAGGTCTCGCGGCGGGATCGCTGCGGCGCGATGCGTGTGTCCTTCCCCACGCGCACCGCATTCCAGGGCATTGCCGGTCCGCCGTCTTTGCCCAGCAGGCTAAGGCCGAAGTTTGCGCGGCCAGTAAACACCTCAGCCCCATCCTGCGCCTTCACCCCCACTTCCAGCCACAACTCGCGCATGCCGGGCATTCCAGTGGGTATCAGATGCCCGGAGCCGGCGTTGGTAACCACGGCGTTGATGCGGATTACCTTCGCTCCGGACTTCTCGGAGACCCGAGCCCCGAGGGATACCAGCGCGGCTTTCTTGAGCATCTCCGTATGACCGCCGAGAAACACATGGGCTCTGATGTCCGGGCGTTCCGGACTGTCATTGGTGCCTCTGCCGGCGTAAGCGGGCATATGACAGTGCTGGCATTCCCGCCCCTGGGTGCGGTAAGGGCCGTAATACCACTCCTCGTAAGTATTCTGGATTTCCAGCCCCGGCAGCGAATGAGTGCGCTGGTGGCAGATGGCACAGAGCTTGGAACTCCGCAGGAATGCCGATGGTTGCGTCGCATGTGCCGGGCTCTTTGCGTCCGCGTGGCTGCCGTACTTAATGACCGTGTCACCCTTGCGCGGGACTCTATAAGCGCCCAGCGAGACGTTTCGCCCCAAGTCCTCCGCACCGGAGACGGTGTGACAGAAATCGCACGTGACACCCTCCCTGGCCACCGGGCTCAATTCGAGTTGGTCCGACACCGGGCCGAACCACTTCACTTCCCGCCCGACGGTAGCGACGGGCGCATGACAGGTGAGGCAGATCGCGGACGCGCGGCTGCCGACGTCCCGCACCGACTGCTGGAACAGTCGCCAGAACAGCGAATCCGTGGCCGCTTGGGAGTGGAAGGAAGACCGCCACTGCTGGTAGACTTCCGTGTGGCAAGGTTTACAGGTCTCCGCCGACGCGAAGTCTTGCGGGGTCAGTTGCTTCGTCTCGGCGGCCCACACGCACGTCGAAGCGACCAGTATCGAACATAAGAGCTTGCCTGACATGAACCCCTCCTCCTTCTGGAGAACTTCAACCTTTGCTCAGTTCACCGCGGTGGTGTTTTCATTCAGAAGCTGATCGAGAGTAGCCTTTTCCGTTTCGAGAAAGCTCCGCAATATCATTGCCCCAGACTTGTAGAAAGGCCACTGGGCGCGCCGGGACACGCACTCGAGCCACTGGGGAAACCACTGTAAAATGTGACCGTTCAGAAAATCCGCTTCCATCCGCAGAATGGCCGCGGCGCAGCGCTGGTCGACGCACCCCAAGGAGAGCCGCTCAGCCGCTACGAGCAGAGCCATGAAGCGCAATTCGACGCCGGCGTGGTCCGGCAACTCGTCGGTGTCCAGATCGGTCGGCACGCCCCACTCCAAGTAGGCTCTTTGAACCTGCAAGGCCGCGTACCCCATCATCCGTCCAGGCCGGCTCTGACCATCGACAACGAGTCTCTCGCGATAGCTCGTCTCGAAGGGGAACGTCTGTTGCGGTCCAGGCACTACGAACAAGGCGGCATGCTCGATCGCCAAGCGCTCGGCATCCGCTTCCCGCGCAAAGTCCCGGTAGAGGTCTTCGCTCTCAGCGCCCAGCAGAACGTACGCGCTCTCTCTCCATTCCGGATTCTCGAATAGACAACGAAGTTCCGTGGAAGGCGCATGCAACAAGCACCGCGAAAAGAGATGGTAGACGGACTCCCGAAATGGGGCGATCTCATCGCGGCTGATGGTAAGGAGGTTCATCTTCATCTCCGAAACTCGATGGACGGCAGCGTCAGGGCCGGATCGGCGAATCCCACCGGCGGCTCACCGTATCGCTGCACGTCATAGCCGAACTGAATGGCGCCCCCTACACAGGTATCGGCGCAGGCCGGACGTAAGCCCTGTTCGACGCGATGCGCACAAAACGTGCACTTCTCTATCTTCTTGGTCGCATGGTTGATCTGCGGCGCGCCGTAGGGACAGGCCCAGACGCAGTACTCGCAACCGATGCACTTGTCCTGGTCGATGAGCACAATACCGTCGGAGGCGCGCTTGCTGATGGCGTCCACCGGGCAGGCGGCCATGCAGGCCGGCTGGTCGCAGTGGTTACAGGCCAGTGTAAAGAACTCCACCTTGGGAGCCGGATAGGCGCCACTCTCCCGCAGCACGAACCACCGGTAGTTCACCGTGAAATCGAGCGTGGTGTTGTTCTCGAACTTGCAGGCGTTGATGCAGCCCCGGCAGCCCGTGCACTTGCTTCTGTCGAAAATCCATCCGATTTGAGCCATAGCCAATCTCCTCTCTAGGCGACCTTCTGGACTTCGACCTGGGTTTCATAGAACGATGTTCCGCAGGCCACGGGTTCGGTGAGGCAGACGTCCTTCAGCACCGGATCCACGCGCATGAGCAGGCAGGAATTCATCCCCAGCGCGCGGGCCGGGTCGTAATCACGCGGCTGCCCGTCCAGGGTCATGGCGCGCGAACTCATCTCCCAATGTCCGTAGCTGTTGGCGATGGCCACCACGCCCGGCCGGATCGCCTCGGTAACGCGCACGCGTCCCTGAATACCCGCCGGATTCGAGGCCGAGGTGACCCGCGCCAGGTCGCCCGTCTCCAGCCCGCGCCGCTGCGCATCGGAGGTGTGCATCTCCACGAAGTTTTCCGGCATCAGGGCGGACAGCGAGGGACACACGATCGAGCGCGACTGCGTTTGCGTCACCGGTTTGTAGGTCACCAACGTGAGCGGGAAGCCGGCATCGACGACCGGATTGCCGCGAATGTCGCGCACCTGCCGTGAGACGTATGGCACGCCCGGGAAATAGCTGCCGTTCAGCGGCTTCAGCGTAGCGCGGTCCCACTCGGTGACGGTGTTGGTGTTGACCGTGCTGCCTACTGGTTCGGAATACACGTTAGTGCGGCCGCCCAGCCGCCACAGCAGCACTCCTTTGCCTTCGTCATAGGCATCGGCGTAGCTCTGAAACACACCGCCCCGGCGCACCACGTCTTCGGCGGTCACCTGCATTCCGGTCGCTTGGGCATCCGCGACAATATTGGCCAGGACTTTCCTGTAAAAATCCCAGGCCGTGTGCAGCGGTGAGCCGTCGACGAAGGCGTTCTCGCCGATTCCGGGCAGGTTCAACCGCTTCCCGATATCGATCAGGATGTCTTCCACCGTGCGTGTTTTGGGCAGCAGCGGAGTGTAGACGTTCGGCGCGCCGGGATCGAAGGGCGCCGAAGCATCGCGTTCCCGGGAAGTACCCTTGTCGTAAGTCCCGACCACGGGCTGGCGCCAGCCGGTGGCGCGTTGCAAGATGGTGGGCGGAGGCCCTGGCGCTCCCCACCGCTCCAGGTAACTACCATCCGGCAGGATGTAATCGGCGAGCGCGGAGGTCTCGTTAATGTCGATATCCATGGCCACGAACAGCGGGGTCTTTTTGGTATCCTTCAACACCGCCTCTTCGAAGCGCCGCGCGGCCGGAATGGTGTAGATATGATTGGCCCAGTAGGTGATGAAGACCTTGACCGGATAGGGGTACCCGGCCCCCATCGATGGCACGATCTCCTGCCAGGCGGGGCTGGTGGTGCCGGCCAGCAGGAACCAGGGGCGCGGAGGTGGAAACCCATCTCGCTTGATCAAGTTGGGCGCGGAGGCGGCATCATATTTGCCGTTGCGGGTGAAGCCGAATTTACCCGTGGTTGCCGGACCGCCCAGCACCCTCGTCACGTCGATCACTTTGGTGGTGATGTTGAAGCTGCCGCCTCCGGCGGCGTAGCCGCCGACACGGTCCTGGCTGCCGATGAGCGCATTCAACACGCAGACCGACATGGACTGGTGGAAGCCGTCGGTCTTCTGGCACAGCCCGCGATACTGGTCGGCCACGGCGCGGGCGCCATGGCTCGTGAATTCGCGGGCCAGCCGGATGATGGTTGCCTGCGGGATGCCCGAGATCCCGGCATACTCCTCATAGCCCATCTTCAGCGCCTCGTCCAAGAGGATCTTTAGCGAGCTCTTGACGGCGATGTTGTTGACGGCGCCCTCGAAGAAGAGGTCGATGCCGTCAGCTTGCGCCGGCGTTTCAATGGCGCTGACCAGGGCCGGCTTGCCGCCGGCCGTCAGCACGAAATCGTCGCCGGCGCCGCCGGCCAAGCCCGCCTCATTGCCCCGCAAGAAGCGGCCGTAGCTGGGATGCGCGGGATCAGTCACCACCAGCCAACTTGCCGAAGAGTGCGTCTGAATATCGCGCCCCAAGCGGTCTTTGCCGTTGATTGCGGCGGCGGCCTTGGCGTTCGGTGTTCTCAGGAAGCGCTCGTTGTAGCGCCGGTTTTCCAGGATCCAGCGGATCATCCCCATGACCAGGGCCGAATCGCCTCCAGGCTTCACCGGCACCCATTCGTCGGCGCGCGCGGCGCTCTGCGAGAAGCGCGGGTCGACCACCACGAACCGCCCGCCATTGGCGCGCAGTCCGTTCACCAGCCGCCGCGCCATGGTGATCATGGGGAAGTTAGCCTCAAGCGGGTTGGTGCCGAAGAAGATGATGTAATCGGCGTTGTTGATGTCCGGCTTCAGGTGGGTCTTGCCGTTCACCTGGTTGGACGCTTCGTGGTAGACCTTCTCGCAGACCGAGGAGTGAGCCAGGCGCGGGTTGATGGTTCCGTAGCAGCCGCGCCAGAAGCGGTCCCAGAAGTGCTCCTGGCCCTCCTCTATGCGCCCGATCATGCCGATGACCTGGTTCACGCGCTTGCCCAGTTCGGGAATATTGGGATCGATGTCGTTGACCAGGTCGCGCGCGGCGCGCAAGCCGTCCACGGGGCCTTCGCCGAAGAGGTTGCCGCCTTCGACGATCTCCGTCAGAGCCTGCTCCCACTCGATGGCCCTCCATTGGCCGGAGCCACGCGGGCCGACCCGCTTCAGCGGCTGGCGCACGCGGTGGGGGTTGTACAGGATCTCGACGCCGGCTTGGCCCTTCGGGCACATCCGACCGTAGACGCCGCGCACCCGGTCCGGATCGGTCGCGAATGACACAATCTCGTCGGCCTCCATGTTGTTGGGGTGATACGGATTGCCGCCGATTTTGGTCAGAATGCCGTTTTCCACGCGGGCCTTGAGACCGCAGTCGGAGCGGCAGCCCAGGCAGACCGAGTAGACCGTCCGCACATTGGACATGGTCTCGGGCGTATCGGGGGCCTGGCCGGTGAATCGCCGCACGGCCTGCGCCACAATTTGCTTCGGCAACATTAGGCTTGTGCCGCCAACCGCCGCGGCCGCGCCGGTCAGCTTCAGGAAATGGCGCCGGCTGTATTTCGGATCTAGCCAGCTCTTGGTTTTCTGCACCTTGTTCTCCATGCCGGTCTCCCGATCAACGTGCGTACAGTTTCTTGGCGGGGCCGTATTTGCTATGACACGGGTAGCAGCGCATCTCAGCGTCCACGTTCTTGCCCAGCTTGGCCGCGTTGCCGCGCTCTCCCTGAATGCCCCGCACGATCTCGGTGCTCTCGTGGCAGAAGGCGCAGTGAGCGGCCGGGATACCCATCGACGCCACTCGGTTGTGCGCCGGGGGAATCGTGCTGTTCGTGCTGACGCGATTAAAAATGTCGGCGTGGCACCCGGCGGCCAGGCAGTTGGATTGGAACTGTTTCGACTTGGCGTCATGCAGCGCGATCAGGGCTGCGGTGGAACGTACACTCGGCTCGCCCTGCTTGCGTGGAGGCGTTGGCAGAAGCTGCGCCCCCGCCATCCCGGCGCCAACCAGCAGCACCCCCCAATTCCGAAGAAGTCTGTGCATCTCCGATCTCCTTAAAACCGGTAGTTCAACAACGCCTGCAACAGGTGCGCGTGGTAGTTGTTCAGCCGCGCCTGCGCCAGGTTGGATTCAAAGAACTGATAACGGGCGCCCAACGACCAACGCGGCCCTAGATCGTATTCCACGCTGCCGCCCAGGTCGTGCAGCAGGTAGCTTTCCGTGCCTCCCGCCCGGTTCTGCTGGAACTGCACGCCCAAGGTGAGTTTCTCCCACGGAGTCCAGGTGGAGCCCACCAGGAACCCCGTGTTGGATACCGCGTACTCCCACGGGCTGAAAGTAGAGAACTGCGGCGTACGGACCAGGCCAAGCAGCCGGGTGTCCATGCTGGTGTAGTACAGCATCCCAAACAGGAAACACCGGTTGGTGGGATGCAGGTTGACGGTGGCGGCGTAAGTGTCAAACTCCAGCCGGTTCTGCGACCGCAGCACCGAGTAATCGCGCTCTTCCCGCCGGAAGTCGAAAGCGAAATTGGCGCGGCGCGTGGTCCTCACCTTCACTCCGGCCCGATACAGATTGGTCTCCGCGTCGCGATCGCCCAGGAAGTAGTTGCGCACCAGGCGGTCGTACTTTTCCCGGATCTCGTTCTGGCGCCGGCCGTAGCCACCTTGAAACTGCACCCGGTCCGTGGCCCGGATGCGCGCCTCGAAGCTCAGGTTGTGGTAGTCCGCTTCCTGCCGGCCGTCCTGGATGCTGGCGCCCGCGGTGAAATTCAAGCCGCCCGGCGTAAAGAAATTCTTGTACTCTCGCGTGCGCCCGTCGAAGCGATACGTGCCTTTCAGCGTGACGCGCTGCACCGGATACAGGTTCACGCTCACCTGCTCGCGATGCAGCGTGCTGGTGAAGCTGGTGTGGCTTTCGAGCGATTCGGTCAGGCTGCGGTCGACCGGATTTTCGAACCGCAACTGCCAGCCGTCTCCGGTTCCGTCTCCCCACTGCTGGACCACGCGATAGCGCACCGCCAGGGCGCGCCGCGGCGCGTAGAGCGCCTGCGCGAACAGCCCGTGAAAACGCGAATCGGCGTGCAGGCGGTCGCCCCGCTGGCTGAGGTAGCCGAAATTGCGGTTGGCTTCCAGGCGCGACCACTGCGGGTTGTTTCGCAGGCCGGAAAATAGGTAACCGCCCGAGAAGTGCCAGCTCTCGCCAAGGGAGAAGTCGAACGTGGCCGTAGCGCTCCCGTAGTGGCCGTGCGTTTCGTTGCGGTAGGTCAAGTCGCGGTTGAGCGCGATGCCTTCGATCTGCGGCTGGAGGAATGAGTCCCGCGATTTCAGGTTTTCGATCTCGCCGCCGAGGTGGAAATTGATCCGGCCGACGGGGAAATCCACTCCCAAGTGATAGGTGTGGTGAAAAGCGCTCAGCGTTTCGGAGGTGGGCAGGGAGGAGTCCAGAACGGAGAAGAAACTGCCGCCTGCCAGTTGCAGGCTGCTCCCATTGCTGCGGCGGAAGCGGTAGCCGCCCCGGACCAGGAATCGCTCCCGGAGGCGCCAGCTAAAGTCCACGGTAGCCGTCGTCCGCCGCAGTGTCAGGTCGCCCGGCATCGAGAAATACTGCGACGGTGTGGGTGAGAAACTGAGCGTCGAGGCGCCGAAGTTGGTCGAAGAGGTGTCGTAGTAGGTCTGCAAGCGGTCGAACCTGAGACGAACGCGGAACTTCCCGGCCAAGCCGGCCTGGAGGACCACGCGGCTGTTGTTCTCCGGCGTGAGGAGCGTCAGCAAACGGACATGCCAGAATTTGTCGGTGATGTGCCCCGCCTGGATCGACTCCAGCGTCAGGCCCGCGCGCTCACCCACGCGCTCGCGAAAGTAGTTGAGGTCTCCGCGGTTATTGATGAGTTTGAAGCCTGTCGTCACGGCGCCGTTGAACTCGGTGCGGTCCTGAGCGCACAACAGCATCGGCAAGAAGAGAAGGGCGCGCAGCTTCATTGCGTGAGGTCCTCCGAGACGTTGGAGCCGTGCGGCCGGATGTGGCAGTCGAAGCAGCGCGCCCGGCGGGAGAGCTTGAAGTCGTGTGCGGTCTGTCCGACGGCGGGGAAGCGGGTCTCAAAGTGGCACTGCAGGCACAGCGCGTTGCCGGAGACCGTCAGAAGGCGGCGGTTCGGCGAGCCATGCGGCTTGTGGCACTTGGTGCAACCCTCTTCCACGGCCTGGTGCTGCCAGACGAAGGGGCCGCGCTGTTCCGCGTGGCAGCGGAAACACAGCGCGTCGGCCTCGTTGCCGACGCTGTGGGTGACCAGTTGGTTCCGCCACGGATCGCCATGCGGATTGTGGCAATCCGTGCAGGTCATCTTGCCCCGTTCCAGCGGGTGACGGAAAGGAAGCGCGAATTCCATCCGCTGCGTCTCATGGCAGCGGAAGCAGTACTCGTTCTGATTGCGGGCGAAGAGATTGACGATGCCCTCTTTGGCGTCCGGCAGGAAGGCCTTGCGAGGCTGCGGCTTGCCGCCGGCGGCAAGGTGGTGCAGGCTATCCTCGTGGCAGTCCCAGCAAGACACTTCGGCCCGCGCATGCTGGCTGAAGAAGGCGTCGCGTTTGGCCAGCAGGTTGGAAAAGTGGCAGCTCAGGCAGAACGAGGACCGGTCCTGGGCCTTGATCTTTTGCAGATCTTCTTTGTTTACGATCTGCGCTTTGTCGGCCGTCTCGGCGTGGCGGCTGCCCGGACCGTGACACGACTCGCACCCGGCCGCGCCTTCAAAGAAGGGCCGGTGGTGCAGCGAACCTTCGTAGAAACGAGCCTCGTCTTCGTGGCATTCCTTGCACTTGGAAGATCCGACCAGGGTGGCGCCTGAAACCTTCGCGAGAACACGACCGGAGGGTTTGGGGTCGCCCCTCTTGCCCGCGGTTGCCATCAGGGAAGCTGCCAGCAGGGCAAGCATACCCCCTACCCACGCACGCCGAGGCTTCGTCATCGATATCCCCTTAGCACGCGGGCTTCCACACCTTGTCAAGCAGGCGGTACCCGTGAATTGAGTCGGTTAGCTCGTTCTGCGGAGCGACTGCCCACGAAATTTCGCGCCTGAGCGACGAGATTTCGCGCCGGCGCCTAGTCCATCCCGTACTTCTCCATCTTGCTCCGCAGCGTGGAAGGCGGGATGCGCAGCAGGTCAGCGGCCTTGGCCTTGTTGCCTCCGGTACGCGCCAGGGCGGCGCGAATCACCTGCTTGGCAAGGTCATCGGTGATTTCGTCGAGTGACTTCTCCCCCAGGCAGGTGCGGACTTCGTCCTCGCACGGACACAATACTTCTTCGGGCAGATCCAGATAATCAATTCGGTCGCCTCGGGCCGTCAAAGCGAGGCGCTCCATCAAGTGCTCGAGTTCGCGCACGTTGCCCGGCCAGGAATAAGCGATGAGCGCCTCCATGGCGGCAGGCGTAATCTCCAGCCCCCTGGAGTTGCCCTTCTCTTGCAGAAAATGCAGGGCCAGCAGCGGGATATCTTCCTTTCTCTGGCGCAGGGGCGGGATCTGAACGGGCACCACGTTGAGGCGGTAGAACAGGTCCTCCCGAAACTTGCCCTCGGCCACTCTGACCCGCAGATCCGCCTTGGTGGAGGCGATCACTCGCACATCCAGAGATATCGGCGTGGCGCTTCCCACGCGCTCCGTACTGCGCTCCTGCAAAACACGTAGCAGTTTCACCTGGAGTTCCAGCGGGATGTCGTCCACATCATCCAGGTAAATCGATCCGCCTTGGGCCATTTCAAAACGGCCGATTCTGGCCTGGGAAGCGCCGGTAAAGGCGCCCTTTTCGTGCCCGAACAGTTCGCTCTCCAGGATCTCGCGCGACAGGATCGCGCAGCTCACTTTAACCAGGGGCCTGTCCTTCCTGGGGCTGGCGTCGTGGATGGCTTCGGCCACGAGTTCTTTGCCCGTGCCGGTTTCACCCACGATCAGCACGGCACTGGAGGCGGGCCCGATCACCGCCAGTTGCTCAAACAACCGGACCATGGCGGGGCTTTGGCCTACCAGTCGATGAAAGCGCTTGTGTTCCTCCAGCCTCATCGCGAGGCGGCGGTTCTCTTCGATCACCCGGCGCAACTGTGCGACCCGGTCTAGCGTCAGAAGCAACTCGTCTGCCTCGAAGGGCTTGACCAGGTAGTCATAGGCGCCCTGCTTGATCGCCTGGACGGCTGTCTGAACGGTCCCATAGGCGGTCATGAGAATGACCAGCACGTCCGGGTCGGTGCGTTTGGCTTCGCGGAGAAAATCCAGGCCGTTCATTTCGGGCATCTTCCAGTCCGTGACGATCGCCGCCACGTCGCGAGACTCACGGAAGAACTTCAGGGCGGATACCGGGGAGGGGAAATCGAACACCTCGTGGCCCGCCTCCCGGATGTCATCGGCCAGAGAGACGCGTAGCGCGCCTTCGTCATCTACCAGCAGAACCTTCATACAGCCGCTCCCAGTACAATCCGGAACGTGGCACCGGCGCCAGGCGGGCTCTCCACCACGATATCGCCGCCGTGTTTGCGGATGATATTCCTAGCAATTGAGAGACCAAGACCGGTGCCTCGCCCCGGCGCCTTGGTGGTGAAGAACGGGTCGAACAGTCGCGGCAGGGCTTCCGGGTCGATGCCGAGCCCGTTGTCGATTACATCGATGTGCACCCGCCCGTTTTCGCAAGCTCCGCGCAGCAGCATGTCCGGCGAGAATCCGGGCTCGCAATGGATGCGCTGCTCCACCGAATCGCAGGCGTTGAGAACCAGGTTCAGCAGCGCCTGCTCCAGTTGGTACTGATCCGCCCGGATCACCGCGGCGGTCGGGGCAATCTCCTTGCGCGGAGTGATCCGGACTTCCGCCAGCCTGTGGCTGGCCAGCAGGATCACTCGATCCAACATCGGTTCCAAAGCGACCGCGTGTACTTCCGGCCGACGCGAGCGCGCCAAATCCAGCAGGCCATTCAGGACCCGCTGCATGTGCTCGGCAGATTCCAGCATCATCGAGAGGTAGCGCAGCAACTGCTCGGCATTATCAGGCTCGCGCTGGATTCTGCGCAGGCAATTCCTGAGTCCTGCCAAGGGGTTATTCAACTCGTGGGCCAGACCCGAGGCAATCGTGCCTATGGTGCTCAGCCTTTCGGCGAAGATGAGCTGCTCCTGGGTCTCTCTCAGTTGGCGGGTAGCCGCGGAAAGCCTTTCTACCATGCGCCGGAACTCCCCGGCCAGCCGGTCGACTTCGGTTTCTACTACCAGTGCAGCGGAATGTCGCAACGGCAGGTCCGCCGGGCTTGCCTCGGTCCCTTGCAACATTTCCAGATTCACTCTGCCGGCAGCCGCCGTCAGGCCCAGCAGAGGCCTGGTAACCACGCGAGCAAACAGAATCGAAGCGACCAACCCCAAGCCAATGAACACGCCCACCATGCCCACCACTGCGCGATCCATGACCCGAACGCCGGCCAAGATCAGACTTTCCCTGAATCCCACGTGCGCGAACCCGGCGTATCCCCCGGCGATGGGAACCACGATATCGCGGATCGGTTCTTCACGGCCCTGTGTGTCCACGATTCGGCGAACCATGTAATCCCGCTGGACTGGCAACGGGTTGGCCTTCAATAGCTCCACCGGAAAACCGCCGTCAAAGGTGTGCGCGATCAACTCGCCGCCGGGACCCACCAAGAAGATGTAAGCAATTTCCTTGTCCAGAGAGCGCGTCTCCTCCACCAGGCGTTTGAGCACCAGACGGTCGTCCACGAGGATTGCGTCCACAGCCTGCACGGCCACGCCCTGCGCTACGTGGAGCGCCCGCTTCTCCAGTTCGCCGGTCAGGGCCCTGGTCGTCTCATGGCGGACCCAGTAAAAATTGATGGAGCCGAACAGCAGCACCAGCGTCAGTGTGGTCAACAGCACCAGCGCGCCAAGGTTCACTCGAAAACGCATGATGATCCCCCCGGGGTATTTCTCAGGGACGCCACGGGCCGACTCTTTGCGCGGCTTGGCGGACAGACTCGTAATCGCGCTCTTCGCCGCTCTCGAACTGGTCAATGGACAGTTTCCGCAGAATACGGATTCCCTCGGCGTCCTGATGCATGTTCAGCAACACAATTCTGAGCTTGTCTTTCGCCGCACGGTCCAACTTCGGGCTGGCGACCACCGGCGGCATCCCAAACCGGGGAGAGCGTTCGATGACGCGGGTGTGCTTGACTTTCTCGGGGGCCGTGTCCGCGAAATAGTTGTACACCAGGCCGTCGACGGAGGCTCCGTCGACGATCCTGTGCGCGACAGCCTCGATGGACCGGTCGTGACCGTAGGTGTACGTGATCCGCGAAAAGTAACTGCTCGGCGTGGCGCCCAGCGCAGTCAGTTTGGAAACTGGAAACAACCAGCCGCTGTTGGACAGGGGATCAGTAAAAGCGAAAGATCTCCCCTGGAGGCCGGCGAAATCGCGCACCGGGTTGTCTCGGTGCACGATCAGGTATGCCTGGTATGTCTTCTTGCCCCGGATGACCGGCACGGCGAGAATCTCGGACGCCAAACTCTTGCCCGCGCGTATGTACCCACCCGAGCACAAGAAGGCGGCATCCAGTTCTCCGGCCGCGAGCAGGTCGTTGACCTCCTGGTATGTCTTGCGCTGTTTCATCTTGACCGGCAGCCCCAGTCTCCTGCCCATGTAATCCAACAGGTCCTGATAGTAGCGTAGTGTTTCCGACGGCGAGGTCATGCCCGCGACGGCAATGTTGAGGGAACGCTCGTTCGGGGAGACACGAGGCTCCGCGGGAGTCGCGAGCCGCTTGGAAAAATCGATCGAAACGGTAGGCGTGGATTGATTCTCTGAGGCTCGGCGGCCGCAGGCCGTAACCATCAGGCACGCAGCGAGCACGACGGCCCACTGCGCCGGCCTGCTACCGATTCCGGACTGAGAATTCCCCGTCGATCTCCAACACATGAAGAGCCGCCTTTCGCCATCGCTCTAGAGGTACGACACGACCGCTTTCCAACTGCCTCATAGTATAGCTCCCAACGTCGTATGGTCAAGATATCCGAACGCCTTGGAAAACGCGGGTTTTCCACGATTGCTTGCTCAACTCTTAACGGTTAAGAGGTGTCCGGACACCGAGGTTGAATGGTTTCGGGACACTCAGCCACAATCGCCTCGCAGGTGATTGGAGACGCCGCCCGCGGCGTGTCCCAATCCCTCAAAGACTGTCATCCCGAGGTGCCGTGGCCGCAGATCGTCGCGCTGAGGAACATCCTGGTGCATGAGCTATCGTCCATCCCCGTTCATCCGTCGCCGGCAAACGGTCACACGCGCCCGATTTATATCTTTCTTTTACTTTCAACACCGTAGCTGAGTACCACCCCAGTTGGCGCTCGGAGGTCCAGTAGACTTTAATCGGGGATGAACTTTATGCGAACTCCCGCTCAACAAGCCGCTTCCCGCGCCAACGGAGCCCGCTCCGCCATGAGTACGCGCTCTCTAAACCTCCACCATTTCGGGTGCTTGGCCCAAGCCCTGCGCCAGCCACGCGAAAGAAAAAGTGCGGATTCCAGACCTCCTGACATAGGGGAGTGAACCCCTTGAAGAGACTGGGGCGTGTCGGCTGAGGGTGCGGACCAATACCTGTCCGGTTTTTTGAGATCGCTATTTTTCGTTTTTTGCGCCCGCCATTTGTAAGCGGATTTTCCGTGGTATTGCAGGCAACTAGTGCG
>Ga0315273_10002633_pt1 | contig 21269 bp, 49 predicted proteins | sample YL17G02_0_MG_FD_205753 | JGI IMG/M metagenome (GOLD analysis project Ga0315273, IMG submission 205753) | Sediment microbial communities from Yellowstone Lake, YNP, Wyoming, USA - YL17G02_0 | ecosystem: Environmental > Aquatic > Freshwater > Lake > Sediment | place: USA: Wyoming | collected... | reverse complement strand
GCCCCAAATGTCAAGTCCTGCCCCCAAATACCTACATGTAATCTAGCAGGAGGGGGGTCGTATGCGTAACAACGTAGTTGTTTTCGCAAACTAATGTATCCAGCTTTATAAGATCAACATTTTTTTGACCTTTTTGTGGGATGATGTGGGTAAAGTGGAAGATGGTGGGGAGATACTTATTTGTAAGGGTGTTTGTAGCGGTGTTTTGGGCCGCACCCCTCCTTTTCATAGCGCCGCGCCGCCGCGTTTCCAGTGGCACCGCAATACCCCCTGGCGACCCCCGGAATTCCAGTACCGCTTTAACCTTTTCCAGCACCAGCGCAAAACAATTAAATGATTTCCAGCGAGACAATAAAATGAATAAAACAATTCCATAACTATCCGAAAACAATTAATTACGTTCCTTTCCCGTAATTCATTCGTAATCAATTGATTCGTAATTGATTCGCGTTAATTCGTAATTGATTCGCAATTGATTCGTGAACGATTCCGCAGGGTTAGCAGAGCATTGACAAGGCACTCATTCGTGCCTATCATATGTGTTCCCCAATACCGGGGAGCCAAACCGAAAAACGATTCACAACCCCTCAATAAAGGTGAACCCCCATGGCATACTTTAACAAGGTTTCCCGCCCCGCCACGTTCGCTCATTCCATTCCCGCCAGTCGCATGACGCCTCAGCAGCAAGCGGCGTGCGCTCATGTTGTCGGCACCACGCGCAATTGCGTTGTTGCTGCCGTGGCCGGGGCTGGCAAAACAACGTGGGCCGTTCACTTGTGCGACGCAATCGGCAAGGCACGCCCGGACGCATCAATTCTTTTCCTGGCTTTCCAGAGTGATGTTAAAAAGGCATTGGAAGCGAAGATCCCCACCGATGCCGCCGACGTTCGGACCTGCCACGGGGCTGGATATGGTTTCCCCTCGCGCACTTCCAAGGTGCGTTTGGCCCAGAAAGGATATTCAATCGCGGCCGATCCCAAGTGGGGGGACGGCCAGCCTTTGAAGCGGCTTCACCTGGATATGGGGAGCGACGCAGAACACCTTGTCAAGTTTTTCACCGCTCGCGTGGGCGACGATAAACCGGCCAAAAAGGCCGACGTGGCGCAGCTTTGCAAGCTGCTATCCCTCAGCAAAAACCTCCTCGCGGGGTTGGTGCCGCAATACAATGGCCGGGATCTGGTCAAGGTCGTCCGCGATTCGGCCAGCGTCAAAAAGATTGCGGACGACTGGGGAATGGAGTTTTCCGAGTATACCTCAATTAATGAGGCTTGCGAGCACGTTATCGCGGCGATGGAATGGTCGAAGAATTCCCCCGCAAACGTGAGTGTCCAGGTACGTCAGGGCCAGTGGAAGAAGGGCGTGCGGCCGACGTTCGCAGCAACGGACTTGCGGGCGATTAACTGTGACGATCAATTGTGGCTCCCCCTGGTCAACGGGTGGGCGTTGCCCCTGTATGACGTGGTTATCGTGGACGAGGCGCAAGACTTGTCCCCGGCTCGCCTCGCAATCGTGCGGCTTTCCCTCAAGCCTGGCGGGCAACTGGTAGCGGTGGGCGACGAATTCCAGGCGATCTTTGGCTTCGCTGGCGCGGATTGCCAGTCCCTTGCCAAGTTGATCGAAGAATTCGAGTGCGATATTCTTCCTATGACGTGGACGCAGCGGTGTGCGCGGAATATCGTGGCCGAGGCTCGCAAGGTGGACGAGCGTTTGACCATCGAAGCGCGGCCCGATGCGGCGGACGGAACCGTGGATACCGTGGAAGCTAAAACGATATTCGAGCACGTCAAGCCGGGTGACGCGATTATCTCCCGCACTAACGCGCCATTGATCGCCCTGTTTTTCCAATTGGCTCGCAAGGGTCGCCGCGTCGTAATGCTTGGAAAGGACTACGGGGCCATGCTGGCGCACCGGATCAAGGGCTACCAGGCGTCGGCGGCGCGTGACGGGGTGGAATTCGACGGCCACGCGATCCTGGCTTACAATCGGTCCTGGTACGCCGCGCGACTCGAATCACTGGGCGAGGGTAAGGCGGCGGCCAAAGAGCGCGCTTTCGATGAGGCGTGCGCTGTCAAGGCGCTGACTTTCGACTTGACCCTGAGTGACACCAATTGCGCCAAGTTGGTTATCGAGCGGTGCTACAATCTGTTTTCTAAGGACGACGACGGTAAGGGCGTGGATTGCATCACGCTCGCGTCTACTCACAAGTTCAAGGGGGACGAGCGTAACCGGGTTTTTTGCCTGGCCGAGACGTATTGCAAGGCTTCCGATAAGCAGACTCAGGACGAGGCGCAGCAGGAAAAGAACCTGCTCTACGTCGCAATCACCCGCGCGAAGATGCATCTTTCCTACGTCACCGGGCTCAAGCAAAGCCGGGAAGCGTTCGGCCAGGATGGGGACTCGCCGCTCTGAATAACAGGGCCGGGGGAGATTACCTATCAATCCCGGCCCGCTAATCCCCTCCTTGACACTTGGCACGGTAGATGCAATATTAAAGGCACTGGGTTCACGAAACGATAACGGAAAGAAAAGGTATCCAATGGGCAAAACAATTCGATTCGACCGCCGCGATGATTCCGCCGCTGACTCCGACGAGCCGATGGAATTGCGGCTTTACACTGACGGCGACTCGGATACTACGCTCGCGGACGTGACCGTGAGCGAGGCGACCGTTGTGGACGTGGTGCCAGGGTGTGACCGGGTGCGTCTAGGCGACGTTTACAGCCTGGACCAGAGCGGGACCGTCGTGGAGTGCTGGGTTACGAGCGAAGGCGACCAGCGGGGCGAATTCCGCGCCCTGGTGACGGTTTCGCGCGGTCCCGTCCAGATCGCCGCGCGCCTGATATCCCTGCCCGAATCGTTCCTTGCCGGGATGCTTCTCACTGACTATCAGCCGGTTTCCGAGGCTTCCGAGCCCGTTACCGTCGTCGCCGTCGCGGGTTGATTAAGCCTTGCCTGCGGGCGCACCGTTAAAGGTGCGCTCGCGGGCATAGCTGCGTATAATCGCCCATTGACACCTGGCACGTTGATTGCAATAGTAAAGGCAAGGGAGAAACGAACATGGCCGCACAATACATCCGTCCGACGCTGACTGACTTCGAGGCTCAGTTTTCTATGCCGAATAAAAAGGAGCCGAATAAGCGCGCTTTCGAGCTTGTTCGCCCGTCCGGGGCCGAGGCTTACTACCTGTGTATTCTCAAGTCCGGGGACGCTGGCACGCTTTGTCTCAAGGTGCTGACGAGCGTAGCAGCGGATCACGCGAGCGCCAGGGCTTGCGGCGAGGATGCAATTCGAGTTTGCCTTTATTGGCAGGACGCGCAAGGCTGGGAAAAGCCGCTTGGAAAAGGCAAGCGAGTTAATCGCTGTGGTGGAAAAGGCTCTACTGCGGCGGACGTAGTGCTGCGTGCCCTGGAACGTGCGCGTGAGGTCGCAGGGTGCCGTGGGACGCTGCCAAGCTGCCCGAAGTGTGGCAGGCCGATGGTGGTACGAGTAGCGAAGAACAGCGGCAAGCCCTTCTATGGCTGCGTCGGGTTTTCCGCTGACGTATGCAACGGCACCGACTGGAACGCACCGGAGACGGATGCGGCCGTGCGCTTGGCCGTCCAGGCGTGGCAGAGCGCCAGGGACAAGCGCGCCGACGATTATGAGGGCTACTGCGAGGGCCAGGAGTACGCTCGCACGGTGGCACGGGATCACGAATAGACGAGCCTGCGCGCGAATGGCCGGGAATCGAAAGGTTCCCGGCCTTTTTTTATTCTTTATTCTGATTCAGCGTTGGCACGGTCCATGCAATAGTAATGGCGACTCAATGCAGTTAGCGTGCCATGCCAAGCTGACTCATTGACTGACTGGCAATCAATACTGACAAGTTGTCAATCAATGACAAACTGACAATCAATGAATGAGCCCTTGACGACGAATCAGTGCGTGATTATAATCAAAACGTGGCAAACAATCCGACCAAGTTTCATGTGTGGCACGATGGCGACCGGAGCGTGGGAATCTGGGGCGATTCTGCTACGGTGGAATTGCACGTTTACGACGCCGAGCATGAGTCAACGATCCGTTCCGTGCTTACGCAAGCGTTCACGGAATTGTGGGACTTTCGGGCGCATATCGTCACTGAGGCGGAATTGCAGGCGGAAGCCGAGGCAGAGGCGGCGAACGAGCGTGCAGAGGCGGAATACGAGGCGCGTTTCGGCCCCATGGAAGCACGCGAAGCTGGCGAAGCCTTGGCACGCTGATTGCAATATTAAAGGCGCGAACGAACATAAGCATAAGCACACGCGCCCATTAGTTGAGTCTGCGAAACTTAGAGCGAAGCGACTTGACAAGTTCTCAATTCGAGGTTACATTCAATTCGGAAGGGACAATCCAATGACCAACAAAAACGTGGCACGGAAGTTCGCAGCAGGGGAGTCGGCGCGGGTGAAACACTTCTCGTCAACGGGCCGGGAGTGCTACAGCTACCGCATGAAGCTGGCACAATACTTGCCGGATGGAACGGTCGAGATCGTCAAGCACGATGCGTCTCCGAGCCGAACCACGTCAAGGCACCTGTCCATCCTGTGTTCCGCTCTGCACGGAATGACGGTCGTGGAGGTCGAATACTTCTCCGACGTGAGCCCTTTCAGCTACGGCTACGCCGAAAGCGCAAGCGCATACGGTGAAACGGGCTAACAAAGACGAAGGGGCGATAATAGTAACTTCGGGCAATCAATCCGACGTTTCCGTTCCCACAACAATAATAAGAGCTTAGAGGTTGCCGGGTAGAGATGCCTGGCAACTTCTCTTTTTGCGTTGGCATGAGCTTTGCAATATTAATAACGAGTCAATGAAAGGTGAGTAGAGGGCATTGACAAGTTCTCAGTCGGACTTATAGTAAAAGGGCAAAGACAGTTTCTCCCGGTTCTGTCGATCACTACTGAATCAAAACCGGGATGCACCAAAAAAAAAGACTTGACACTGATTGAAGGCGACTTAGATTGATAACTGACCGAGAGACACGAAACGAAACAATGGCTAAGGCCAGGAAGATAGAAACAATGTCCAACTTCACCCTGCCTGCTCAGATCAAGACCGGCTCTCAGGTTCGCAACGCTCGCCGTGAGGGCAACGTGGGAGCCCTGACGCGGGCTCAGGCTCAGCGGCTCATCGCTGGCACGGACGACGGCACCATCATCGCGGCGTGTCTGTCCCACGGCAACGGTCATGTCGCGGCCTACGCGGCTCACAAGCTGTTCGCGGGCATCGGGCCGGCGCTCGCCTCGCTCTCCGCTCCGACCGTCGCGGAGCCCACCGAGCCGGACTTCGCCGCGTTCAACGTCAAGGCGTGGACCCCGGAGCAGGCCCGCACCGTGCTCACCATCATGGCAGAGCGGGCGTTGACCCCGGAGCAGGCAGCGGAGCGGATCGGCTGCACGGCGCGGCGGATCACCGACTGGAGCAAGAAGCTCGCCAAGCTCGCCGCGAAGTAGTCAATCGCGCAAGTGGCAAGGCCGGGACCGTCAAGGTTCCCGGCCTTGCTGCGTTCATTGATTGACTTGGCACGAGCCTTGCAATATTAAAGGCGGCTTCAAGAATAGTGTTCTCCGGGCATTGACAACTTCTCAGTGGTGACTATACTAAGAGTGTCCGTTCCCGAAACGATAACGAAACGAAACCGGCAAGTAGAAAAAAGACCCTTGACAAGCAATCAAAAGGAGCTATAGTAAGAACATGGAAAACATCATCGACTCAGCGGTTCTCAACAAGATTGCGGCGCTTCTCAAGCTGGCCGAGAAAAACGCGAACGTCAATGAGTCGGCTAACGCGGCGGCCATGGCTCAAGTCCTGTTGTCGAAGCATCGTTTGACGGTGGCCGACCTGGACGCGGCGACGAACGGCCCCCGCGAAGCGGCGAGCGTGGCAAACGAGCCCTTGATCACTGGGAGCCGAATCTCTCAGTGGAAGTCCGATCTTGTCGGGCAGGTGGCCAAGGTCAACGGGTGCCGCTATTACTACAGCAAGACGTTCGCCAAGTACGGGCAGGGCGAAGTGCGAACGCGGCGCGAGTTCAACGTCTCCGTCAGGCTCATCGGCCGACCCAGCGACGTTGCGGTGGTGCTGTACTTCTACGCCTACCTGGAGCGCGAGATCGAGCGGTTGTCAGCGGTGGCCGTTGCGGGCGGCGGAATCACGGGAAAGTCAGGGACGAACAGTTTCAAGGTCGGTGCCGTGGTGGCGGTTGCCAAGCGGCTGAACGAGTCAGTCAAGGCGAGCCGAGACGAGGCGGCGGCGTCGGCCGAGGCGGCGGGCCGGGAAGGCTGTACGGCACTGGTTCACCTTGACCTGGCCGACCGGGAGGTGGACGAGTTCTATAACAACTTCACCAAGGGGTTCACGGCGAAGCAGCATAGTCAGGCGAGTCTCCAGGCCGACGCCTACAGCCAGGGACGCGAGGCCGGTGCGGGGATCGCTCTGAACAAGGGGCTCGACGGCAAGCCCGCCAAGCTGCTGAACTAGCCGAGGGTTGGCACGGTCCCTGCAATAGTAAAGGCAGGGACCGTGCTGATTGCCCATTCACTCGCGCGCTCGTGAAGTTGCTTTTAATATTGCAATCAACGTGCCAATGAGTTCTCAATGGCGAACAATATTGTTGTCGTTCCGTGTCCCCGATGTGCTGGCAGAGGTCACGCTGATTGGCACCCCGACCATGGAATCTGTTATCTATGTTCGGGGAAAGCCCGCTTAAAGGTGGACATTCGGCTAGGTGAGCGTCACCTAGCTTACCTCCGGTCAGAGTACCGCAGGGCACGGACAGCGGGTGATACGACCCGAATGGAGTACCTTATTAAAAAGGGTATAAACAAACGGGAACTGATTGATCTGGCGAAAGAAGTAATAAAGGGCAAGCTCAATGTCATACCGCTACCGTAACCTTCCATGTAATATCGCGCCGGATGATTCGCTCTGGTGCGTGAGTGGGCATGACAACGCGCACCATGCTTCGGGCGTTCTGGAGTGGTGCTACAATGAGCTAGACGCCCGAAGGGTTCTGCGTGACATGCAGGCCAGCAGCGGGAGGTTTAGTAATCTCAGCGCACACAAGTTCAACACCGAGGGCAAGGGTCGAATCAGCGGACTCATTGACGCCAGAATGGAAGGGGGATACTAACATGGCAAGGAAGCTCTGCTACTGCGACGGGTGCGGCAAGGATCGTGCTGACGTGCAAACGTGCGGGCGGGATAGTAATGGCGACCCGGATGCTCCCGACCTTTGCTTCCTTTGCAGGCGCGAGGGAGCGAAGGGCAAAGCATTCGACCGGCATACTAACAGGTATGTCTGGCCGGAAGTCTGCTATTCGCTGTAATAAAGAAAAGGAATAATACCAATGAAAACCTACATCGTTTATGTGAACGGAATCGAGCACGGCATGATTCGTGCTAGGTCACACAATCTGGCCGAGGTAAAGGCAGCAGCACTATATCCCGGCCGGAACGTATCAGTCGCGTACACGGAGGTATGAACGTCTGAATAAACCTTTGGCATGGGTCTTGCAATATTAAAGGCGCGACCTAGATTGGAATTGAAAGGGAATCAATGAACCGCGAGCAGATCATAGCCCTGGCAAACAAGGTGCGGCCCCTATCACACCTGGCGGAAGTGCGCCGGTCGAATACTTTGCACGCCTGGGTGGTTACGGATATGTGGGTGCTCATGCTAGTATGCGATGACGGAACCGTGATGGATCTGACCCATGCTAGTATGCGCTGACGGAACCGTGATGGATCTGACCAATGTATGAGTTTTTGATTGAGGAAAGGATCTGACCAATGTATGAGTTTTTGATTGAGGATGGCGTTAGAGTGAGCCTGCATGACGAGTGCGGCGAGGGTTGGAATGGGGATTACGACCCCACGGACCCGGATGATGTTCCCCTTCTGCGCTTCGACGTGGACGCGGACAAAAAGGTGTGGGAACATTATCATTCGTGGCAGCAGCAGCACGGAGGGGACGAGTGGAACCCCGTGGATGATGCGTCATACTGCACGCAATTGTCCGCGAATACTACCACGCATGACCAGGCGCGGGCGGCTCTGCGTCTGATTATGCAAGAGGTCAAGGCTCCACTACTCTCCGGCAAGAGTATTAAGCGCATCTGCGAAGGGCTGTCGTGGATCAATTCTGACGCGCTGCATGAATTCGCACCGGAGGCTTTCGAGGCACCGAAGGGTTGATTGTTGGCACGGTTATTGCAATATTAATAGGGAGTCAATCCAATGGAGTGCAGGGCAGGATGCGGGGCGTGCTGTGAGGCGATTAGTATAAGTTCGCCCATACCTTCCTCGGAGGATGCCCCTGGATTGCCTTTTGGGAAGCCAGCCGGGTTAGCCTGCCCCCACCTACGAAACGGGCTCTGTGGGTTGTTTGGGAAGGCAGAACGGCCGTCTATATGTGGCAGCTTCCCGGCGAAACTGGATACCTGCGGGTCGTCACGAGTGGAAGCGTTCAGGCTGATTACTGTGATGGAGTTACTAACCAAACCGGAGATAAGAGTATGACCATACAAGAGTTTTTCACCGAGCACAATATCGTCCCTAATACGGTGATAACGTTGCACAAGCTGAACAAGCTGTTGAACGATAGTAAAAAGACCTTCGGGGAAGATGCCGTTTGTTTCTTTATGGATTGTTTCGTGCCAGAGGGAAAGACTGTTTGTCCTGGTATTGAGGACAGTCTGAGTCACTATCGTTTTGATTGTTCGGAAGATTGGGATGCGCTACAAAGTGTATGGGAGGAGTTTTCGAGCGGTCATTGAAAGAGGGTTGACAACGAATCAATCAAGGTTACAATAAGGTCATGGGTTGTCGAGGCCCACCGACATAAAACTAGGATGGTTAGCGGCTGGAGAGGTTTATAGTGCCCTTTAATGGGATTCCCTAAACCGACCTACCCTAGTTTCCCATATTAATTGTTGTTTTAGTTCTGGGAGTTAACGAAGGTGATTGCTTCAAACTGCTGATTGAAAGTACCGGGCTAATCATCTGGGGAATCGGCCAGTAGGTTACTTCCAGAACTAAGGTAATAATCCTCCTATATAGGCGCGTATAGATACAAGCATACACGCGGAGATAATAACCGTTTAATTCGTTTTCTTTCAAGGAATCATTGACAAGTAATCAATTGTGGTTAAGATAATAGCGGCTCCAAAAGCCAACCAAAAAGTGTGCAGAGCACAGCCTACCAAGGTGAGTTGGATAACAGTTGCGAATACTATTGGAGCCACCAAGTCTCTAACCGGCCCAATATCCTCCGGGTACACGGTAGCCGCATGTAGGTATGCGTTGTAAAGGTGGCCTAGAAACCATCAACCTACACCTTTTACGGGGCAGAGGAACGCACACGCATACAATCCTTCCCTGCATAGACAGCGGACGGATACACGCATATAAACATGGACAACGATATAAACATGGACAACGACTACTACCATACCTTCGGAGCAACGCTGAATCATCTAAGCACCGGACTGGCGGCGCTTCACAAGTTCAGCGACTTTACTATCGCAGCGCGTTATCTGCGGGAGTTTAATCGAGGCATTGGGCTGCTCTGAAAAGGGATTGACAACGAATCAATCGGTGGTTAAAGTAAGAACATGGCAAAGCGAAACCAACTCAATGACAAGGACCGGGAACAGTGGATTGCGAATGACGAAGGGCTATATCTGTGGCAGCGGCGTTCGGGTCTGAGCATGAGGGCTTTCATTCGGGCAAACCGGGCAGAGATTGACGCGGCGATTCTTCCCGTGCTGAGTGGGGAGAAGCAGGCGCATCATCTGATTTACGGGTGATAATTGTAGATAGGCGGGTTGACAAGTTCTCAATCGAGGGTTAGATATAAGAACATGAACGAACTAGCAAAGCTCAAGGCGGCTGCGGACGATGCTCGTGAAACGCACTTCCGGTTGGTGCGGGAAGCGTTTTATACGAGAGGGGCGAAAGCTCACGAGGACGCCTATTATGCTGGCCTGCGAGCCAAGGCGGCGCATCTGGCTTTCGTTGCGGCCATGCTAAAGTCCATTCAGGAGATTAACGACTGTTACAATTCTGAAGCACTGAAGGCGATTGGCTATTAGTCCGGGGTTGACAACGAATCAATCGAGGTTATATTAGGAACATGAGCAACAATCACCACTACGCGCCGAATCAGATTGACGAGCAGGTAGGGCGGGCTCGGGCTGCATTGTCAATCGAGGGCGCTACTGAGGAAGATATTATTCGGAGTTTCGTCAAGAGCGGAATTCCAGAGAGTGATGCGTTCCTCTGTGTAACGGCGGCTCGGCTTTCAATCAAGTATCAGGACATTCTGGAGGGTAAGTAATAATCATGCCTCATGTTATTCTCAAGGGCAATCTGAGCGAGGGATACAAAGTCATCGGACCATTCAGCACATTCGATGATGCTGCCGAAATCTGTGACGAGCAGCGAGACGACCGGCTACCAATGATTGACAATACTACCTGGATCATGGAGGTAGAGCAATATCCTCATTGGCTCAACAATGGGTTTCAGTATGCGCGATTGATTGAGGAATTGCAGGGTGTTGGAGCCTTTACACCGGCTGTAATGAAGGCTTTGGCCGAGAGCATGGATCTGGCTGAGGAAGAAGTCGCAGAGCTAATGGAGCGGGCGCAGACTGATTGGGATGCGACAAAGGCGAAGCTGCCGGGTTTTGCTAAGGGACCGGCTCCGGGCTATTGATAACTTGGCACGGTTGATGCAATATTAAAGACCATAAGCCGATTCGGGGTTGACAAGTTCTCAATAGGAGTTACATATAAGTCATGCAATACAGAGTTTTGATTCGGGAGGTTCACGTTTCTCATCGGCTGGTAGAAGCTGCGTCACCGGAGGAAGCAAAGGAAAACGCCGGGGATGGTGAGGAAATATTCTGTGAGTATTCTCATACGCTTCCAAGGGATACATGGACGGTAGAACAAACGATGTTGCATCGATCCAAACCTTGACAAGTTCTCAATCAAGGTTACATTAGAGCCATGAAGAACGCAAGCAACGCAAAGCGCCGATATCCGTTCTGGACTCGTGTGCTAGACATTGAGGTTCGGGCGGATAGGAACCTCGGACACAATGAGACGGACGAGGCAATTCGGTTGGCGCGCAAGGCTGGAGTGAATCACATTCGGGTTCGGACTACTGCATTTCCGTTCCGATGCTTTTACGTTCTGGAGGCATAATGTCAAAGGGCAAGGTTCATTACGAGGATATCCGACTCCACAATAACGGCGGGATTAGTTTCCCGGTATGTTATGCGGGAGCAAAGATGCTGGATCTGGATAAGAGTGTAGTAGAAAAGACCGGCGATTATAAGCTGGTTACTTGTGCTCATTGTCTACGGGTCGCGCCGAAGCGTTATCCGTGGGCGAGGATAGTAGTCTCGTCGGACAATAATACCGCAGCATGACACCAATCGTCATCCTCCTCCGTTAGAGAAACCTCTTGTGCCTGAACTAATAACAATCTTGGAAAGGAATATTAACCAATGGCAAAAAGCGAGCTAGAGTTCATTCAGGAGATTAACGACTGTTACAATGCTATGGACCGTCAGGGTGGGCAGGTTCCTGTTTCGGCCAGGACGACCAGAGACAGCAAAAAGAAGCTGGGGCGGTTGTTTGCGGAGCATGGTCGGCGCATGGGGCGAGTGGAGGCGGGTAATGCATTGGTGGGCACTACGCCGCGTCCGGGTCATAGGGTGCCGCTGATTAAGATGCCTGTTCCTCCGTGGGATCTAGAAGATTCGTTGGCATGATTGATGCAATATTAAAGGGGGGTGGGTTGACAGGGAATCAATCAAGTCTTACATACATGGTATGACAAGGTTCAATTCAGGGCAGCGGGTTCGTCACACGAGTCACGGGGCTGGGACAATAATCGAGGTCCGCACCGGGAGTAATGCGACGTACTTAAATAGTAATCGTGGAGCAGAGGCGTTGAGTTCTCTGTTGATGGCAGGCATAGGGGAATTGCTTGTCGAAGAATATTATGATGCTGGTAGATATCCGTACAGAGTTTGTTTCGACTCAGGTTACACGGATGTTTATAGCGACAACGATCTATTGACAAGCGTTTAATCGGAGTTACATTAGGAACATGGCGAACAAAGAAATTTATGTCAAGATTCAGAAGGTAAGCAGCGGAGTACAGTTTACTATTCTGAACGCCCGAACTCGTAATCCTGTTGCTCGAAAGATGAGCGAGAAGGATCGTCGGGACTTGTTTACTGCTTACAGTTGGTATTGTGAGGAGGTTCGTATTGTTGGTGCAGCGCACGGAGTATACTTTGACTCTATGCGAGAGATTGGGGAGTATTCGACGCAGCGGGATAACTGCATTGGGTTCGTCAATCTGGAGCCTTGGGGCTTTGCTGACGGGACATTCGATGCTCCGGTCATGGCGGACAGCGGGAGCACGCCAACGAACGCTAGGGCCAAGCGGCTACTGTGTTATCAAGCTCCGCTGAACCGGGTCGATACTCTCGTCAACATTCAGTTTGAGCGAGTGATTACTATTGGGGAAGAACCGGGCATGTTTGCTGCTTCAAGTCAATCAGTTTGAAAGGAGTTTTTAATGCAACACTCAGTAAAGTTCAGCGTGTATATTACGGTGGAAGCCGAGGATGAGGACAAGGCGTATGAGCTAGCGGAGAAGATGCTTAATGAGTATGCCGTGCTTCCTGCGGAACATGCGGACGCTTTGATTAACATTCTGGAGTATGAGGATACTTTTCAGAGTGGCGAGAGTGAGGGTGGTGAGAATGGCGAGGCAAGTGATTGATTGATTGATTGATTGATTGATTGATTGATTGATTGATTGATTGATTGATTGATTGATTGATGGGTTGACAAGTTCTCAGGCGTGGTTAACATAAGGGAATGAGCAAGAGTTATTGGACCTGGACTTGTGATGAGTGTGGTTACGACGACAATCGTAACGACGGCAATCGGTGTCTCCGCTGCAATACAAAAATCAATTGTATTCAGGCAAGTGGATCAAGCTGGAAGCAAGGCAACAGTTATTGTGATCGAGGTTGCTGTCTAATCATTCGCGGGCGTAATATCCCGATTGATAATCCGATTACTCAACACGGTAGATAATGTCAAACAATATTGGCAGAGGTTTTGCGGAGATAGCTCACGCAGCCAGGATAGCTGAGGAAGAAGATATTATTAGTATCCTTCGCCAGCTTATTCCACGGATTCATGGGTTGCCATACAGGAGGAATTGTAATACTCCTGGGCATAGAGTTCGTTCGCTTTGTTATCGCATGTGGGCTGAGAGTGAGAGGGAAGCTCTGACTTACATTGAAGCGCAGCGGTTTGAGCTTGGCAAGGGTTGACAAGTTTCGAGTAGTGCATACATTACATACATTAGGAGGCGGTAAGATGATCGGACAGTTTACTTTCTATGAAGCTGATGGAGAGTGGATAATAGCTGGGGAAACTACTGTGGTTGCTGTGTTGAAGCATAGTAATCGCATCGAAGCGGAAGCGGTCTGTAATGGGCTAGTCGCCGCTTATCGTTCTGGCCGACGTGAGAAGGCGCGAGATATTCAGAAGGCGCTTTCCGGCGAATGAAGGGTTGACAGGCTGGAATTAGACGTTACATTCAAAACCGAGGCGAGAAAAGAACAATGAAGCAAGCGAAGATCATGCAGGGCGTTTCGGGTTCGGGCAAGAGCACTCTCGCAAAGGAATTCTGCAAGGGTTGGAATCGTGCCTCAATCTGTTCGGCCGACGACTTTTTCGGGCCGGAATATAACTTCGATCCTCGAAAGCTCCCCCAAGCGCATCAGGCTTGTTTGCGGACGTTCATTGACGATCTGCGAAACCAGCCGGATGGATTGATCGTTGTGGACAATACGAACACGACGGTAGCGGAGGTTGCGCCATACTATGCTGCGGCCGAGGCTTACGGGTGGGAACCGGAGATTGTTTACATTCATTGTACCGACGTGAGCGTGGCGATTGCTCGGAACATCCACAAGGTTCCCGAGGGTGCAATCCGGGGTATGGCTGACCGTCTGAGCCGCTTTACTGACACCATGCCTCCGTGGTGGAACCGGCGCATCGGAAACGCGTGGCGCTACGGGACGCGGCCGTAACGGTTGATGCAATAGTATAGGCGATTTAGTTCTTCCGTAGTTGACAAGTTTTGAATTGATGGATACAGTAAGAACATGAGCAAGTCAAAGGGACCGCGCAAGTCGCGCAACGTAATAGTGATCGCCATGATGAAGCGCCATGGCACTACTACTACAATCATGCATGACCGACGAGCGGGCCGAGGCGGGAATCGGAACAAGTTCAGTGCCTATATGGAAGGCAATTACTAACATGACTGACCAGATACCCGATACGGTGAGCGAAAGGGTTTCCCTAGCAAGCCCGTAGGGTTATCACAGACACAAGGCTGGCAGGACCGCTATGGTAAGAAAGCGGTATTGACAAGTTCTGAATCGAGGTTATCTATATAGGGAGGCAATCAATGAAAACAATCGACGGCATAATCCTGATTAGTTTGTTGGCGTTGTTGCTCGTCCCTGCGACTGTGGAGTTGATGCTTCAAGCAAAACAATATTAAGACTTTAGGGTTGTCTCATCGAAGGCAGCGTAAAACTCGGAAGATTATTAGAGTTAGTGCCAGAAAAGGTTCCGAGTTTCCCTATTAAGGTCTGAACTGAGTAATAATTAAATGACATACAAAGTGTGGATTGAGATTGAGGAAGTAACTGAGCAGAACCTTGTTGGGTATGGGAACAGTAATGTTGTTACTCGTTACAGGCTTCCGGCAATAATCTCCGCAATTATTACGTTTGTGGTGCGTTTGCTTCCGTTGGGGAAGAACAAGTTTCGACGTTTTCAGAATTCCGAATAGAAGGAGAATACCGATGGTACAATATAAGGTATGGGTAGAGATTGAGCGAGTAAACGAGTTGGATGATACTTACGAGGGCGTCTCTGCCTTTCCCGTTTGTATTGGCACATTCGGTACTGTGGAGGAAGCGGACGCAGCGATTGTGGAGCTTACTGGTAAGAGCACGCAGTAATGCCCAGGTTTAATCCCGAGGGTCCATACTATACGACCATTGATGCTTACAGGGCAATCCACCGAGGAACACATCCAGGCTTTCCAATGAAAACTTTTGTATACAAGGACAATACTAATAGCAAAAAGGGTGGTGAGTGCCCGATAGTATTCAAGTGTGAGGCTCCTACTATTATGGAAGCTGACGAGTTGTTTAAGGCTGCGATTGGCAAAGATCCGGCAAAGATGAATCATATTGGATGCTCGTTTTCGGAGACTTGACAAGTTCCGAGTCGGTGTTAAGATATATCCCATGAAGAACGTTACATACAAGGTGATTGGTCGCGGACAGGCATCATGGCACGCTGATGCTGGCATGGTAGAGCATGGGATGGTCAGCGGGGGCGGGCAGTATACCACGCGGGAATCATCCAATGGTGGCACGCTAGAGGGGTATGCAGCGGAAGCCGTAGAGGGCTGTCTTGTGTATGACGCCGAGGGAGCGGACGCAGACGCTTTCATTGACCACGTTTACAAGGGACCGATGGTTGACGTGGATCTTCCGGCTGGTTGTATGCGGAAGGCATTGTCGGACAAGGTGGAATCTTTTACGGGAGCATCTAGTATTGACCATGTTGCCCTGGACGTTTTCGAGGGACTGTTGCGGAAGATTCCTGGCATAAAGTTTGGCAGGGTGGTCAAGGGTCGAGTTGTGTGGGAGGGATAATACAAAGGTTCCGGCCCTATCATCTAGCGGTCTAGGATACTGCCCTTTCAAGGCGGCGACACGGGTTCAAATCCCGTTAGGGTCACAAAGTCAAAGTCAAAGTCACAAAGTTGGCACGGTTAATGCAATTATAAGGGAGAATGGGATATGGACTTCGATAAGGTCAAGGGATATGCGACGGCAATTGGAGGCGGGCTGCTACTCGCGGCGGGGTTCCTAGCGATGGCATACGGGGCGTGTGCGCTGGGCCTCGATATGCTCTCAGCGGTCGTGGATACGATCAAGCATTGACAAGTTCTCAATCGGGTCTTATGTATAAGTAGGCGATGAAAACCTACGTTTACAGGGATCAAAGCAAGAGCAAGGACTTGTCTGGCCCCATAGTATTCAAGTGTGAGGCGAATACTATTAGTGAGGCTGACGAATTGTTCAAGGCGACTGTGGGCAAAGACCCAGTAAAGATGAATCATATTGGATGCTCGTTTACCGGGTGTCCTGGGTTTTCCGAGGTATAATGCTACCACTGAATACAATCAAGCGCAGGTTTCGTTCGGGAGCTTATGCGGGAATACCTGCGGAGCTTTTAAACGAGATCAAAGCGGGTTTGGAAGCGGAGAGAAAGGAATGGGAATTATATCCACATTCCAAGTCTGGTATTCTGGCGCGACTATATCAGACGAAGATTCGGGCGGGTTGGGCGTATCCTGGGGAGAAACTATATTATCGAGTGTGTGCGGAATTGGACGATATGTTTCTTGACAAACCATGAATCGGTGGTTAAGATATATCTATGGCTCAGCAGTATCCTCTTTACCGAGTGACGTTCATTCAGCGGGATGGCACGCTGGGAAAGCCCACGTTGTTTCATACTGTGGATTCGGCAAACGACTATGCCGATATTGTGATGGGAACAGTAACGAGGGTTGACGAGCCGCATCAGAGCACCGACGCTGAGATTGTGGCTTGCGATAATAAGGTAATTCGGGATTCATATAACTCGGCTCGTTAAGGAATAATATTCAATGACCAAAGATCAGATTGAGTCGGTGCTGGACAAGTTGATTCGGGCGCATGGTAAGACGGTGCGGGCCGCAATCGACGCAGGAGCCTGTCAGACGAGCCATGACTACCGGAAGGCACACGAGGCGGAAGCTGCCTATTGCGAGGTGTATGAGGCTACTGTGGCGACTCTGACGAATCTCAATGATGATGAGTATTCCAAGAACGTGCAGGACTTTTTGCGGAGTCGGAGATAACATGCTTCAAAGTATTAAGTCATCGACCAATTTTCTGGACGTGCTGTATGAGGCTGCACAGAGCAAGACAACGCTCAAGCAGTTATATAAGTGGTGTCAAGAGGAACATTGGTGTCAGACGCAATACGGCTATGAATGGTTTGCATCGGCCGTAAAGGGTCAAGGGTATAGTGTTGCTTCCGACGATGTGATTAGGACTAACTGAGTTGGCACGCTGATTGCAATATTAAAGGGTGTTACAATGTGGAAGCTGTTTCTTGACGATCAAGCGAACGAACCGGGGATGCCTATTCGTAGGTGCCCGGACGGATTCACGCCTGCCAAGAGTGTAGCAGAGGCGCAGGAGCTTATTACCATTCATGGGATGCCGTCATTCATTGACTTTGACCATGACCTTGGGGATGGGCATGACGCGCCGGAACTAATCAAGTGGATGGTGTCGTTTGGGCAGGATTACAATGATGGTTACAATGAGGTAATCATTCCTGAGTACAATGTTCATTCTGCGAATCCTGCGGGGAAACTTACTATTATTTCCCTGATGGAGACGTGGAAGAAGGTTGCGGCTATGTAGGAAAGGGCTGGAGAATTAAAGTTCTCCGGCCTTTTCCGCGTTTGGCATTGAATGGATTTTAATATGAATATGTGGTTTGCACCAGTACGGACGACTGCGGAAGTAGCAATAAATAGCTACACACAAGACTATCAGGTAATGTTGCAACAGTTGTGTGAAGAACTGGACAAGGATATTCCTGAGACTGTGACAGTGTATGTGAGGAAGTATAATGACTTCAAAGAGTGGGCTACTAAAATGCCGCCTGACTATGACAGATACACATACGACTGTGTAGACCTGTTAGTGCGCCAACAGAAGTTACTAGGCGAGGCAAGATATAACTATGATTCTCCAGGGGTTTGGAAACAAATAAGGGATCTTGTAGGCGAGGAAGGGGAGCGGCACATATACGAGCTAGGGCAGATTGAATATATTAACAAGTTGGCTTTATCAATCGTTTGTGGTCATGCTCCACCGTTGATTACAATCAGCACGGCCTCTGGCAATACACCTGCTGACGGACGGCACCGGACATTGGCAGCAATGTCATTGGGACTAATATATGCGCCAGTGATTGAGTTGGCATGATGATTGCAATATTAAAAGCGAAGCATGGGTTGACAAGCGATTCATAGAGGTTAAGATAAGAACATGAAACATATCATTCGACTTGCGAACGAGACTCACCGGGCAACGATTGAAGTGGATTTGCTGGAGAGTCCTTGTGACGTAGCGCCATATCTTACTATTGATGGTGAGCCTGTTGGGGATACATACACGGAGCTTTCTATCTGTGCGAACATCTCTGAGTTTACTAGTAGTGGGTTCTGGCGAGAATATAGTATTGGCCAGTGTGCTGATAGTGTTCGTACATTGTTTAAGGATGTAACTGGGGTGTCGGAGCTTTGCGACCTATGGGACCGCTGGCACTTGAATGACTTAACGGCAGGAACACGCGCGCAGCAGGAAGCATTGAGGTTGCCGGATTTTGATCCGAAGGCAGTAGAGTATAGGGGTATCCCTGATCACTATGCATCTGCGTGTAAGTATCTGGAGACGCGCGGGCTCAATCCCGATCCGGCTGTAGTGATTGGCGAGGGCACGCATATGAAGCCTGGTCCGTATATGTATGGTCATGCTTGGCTTGTAGATAAGATTCCGGCCGAGGTAGAGAAGCGGATTGAGGAATTGTGTAAGCTGTTGGAGACAACATGATTCTCGGACTAATCATCTGGGTTATTGTTTGGAAGGTATTTCATTCGTTTTTTCTCGGATGGCTACTTGGATTCATTGTATGGCTTTGTAGTGACTGAGGTCTTGACAACGAATCAAAACGAGGCTATATAAGATATGGAAACAGAGATAGACATTAACGGACTAAAGTTTAAGATAAATCTGACTACAGATGGTGCGCCATGTGTAGTATATTCATGCAACGGAATACGACTACGATATTTCGAGCATGACAGTAATGAAGCGGCGAATACTGACTACGATACAATTTATAATGTATTGTATGACGTACAGGCTTGTTTAAATGGCGAGCTTGACAATCGTTGAATCGGAGTTAAATTATGGATCTGAAAGACGCAAAAGACTTCGTTAATAAACATTTTCGCGACAATATACCTGAAGGGACGGCTCATTGCTAATGAATATTCTAACACTTCAAAAACAAGCTCTTGCGACAGCATCGAATCAACGCCTTGAGGTACATATGAGGCGTTTGGACAACATTGCATTGATTCACGGGTATGACAGTGCCAAATTGGATCAGGCGGAAACGAACCGGGTAAAAGAGGTTCGGAAGCGAAACAAGCTGTGTGATTGCGCTAAATGCTGCACGGGTGGTTAAGTTATTGGTGTAGAGCTTGACAGCCTGATGAAGCGTGGTTAAATTTAGAACATGGACAACGACGAATGTGGCATCTGCGGCGGACCTATTGGAGTAATGGGTATCCTTGGTAATAGGGAGCATCTTCAATGTCGTAACTGTGGCGCTTCGTTTTCCAGTGAAGTTGATATTGACGAGTGTAACGAATCGGATGGAGAATAACAAATTGGCGAGTGTAACGAATCGGATGGAGAATAACAAAATGGTTTCTATTAATGATATTATTGACTATGCTCGTAGAAGTAGTTCTCTTAATAACACTGATGATCTTAAGTTTAATGTTATTTTTTCAACCAAAGATGGAGGTTGTTTTTATACTGTTCAAATTCCTGGTTTGGAATATAATGGTATGACCGGGGTGGGATGCGGTAGGACTATTGATGATGCTATTCAAAATGCTTATACCAAGAATGTGAATAACATAAAGGCTGAGTTGGAACGTAATATTCTTGGGTATCAATCAATTATTCGTCAGTTAGAAAGCGACGTAAAGTCTAACGAAGATAAGTTACAGTGTGATTTGAAGAAACTTGCCACATTGAAATAGTCTATAGCCAATGTCTAAAACGATGAAGTTGGTTGACCTAAAGCGCATCTTGGTTCCTGGGTTCAAGCTGCGACTAGTATTGTCTCCGGCGGGCAAATGCAACAAGGCTCGCGTAGTAAGGGAAGTGGATTATAGAGGGGCGCATCTAACTGGTGAGGATATTGCCAGCACACTACTTCCTTGGCCGCTTGCTCGGGAACTTCGGGCTACTCGGAAAGGGTTTGAGATCCTATCCAGTAGTGGCAAGGCAGAGCTTCGATATGAATGGGTGACTGAGAAGTTGGCATAGGGTTTGCAATATTAAAAAGGATCGAGCGATGATCAAGAGATACCTTCCGTGTCTAAGGTGTGGTCAGTCAATTCCTGGTGTACTCAATCAAGAGCTTATCTGTTGGGCTTGTCACCTACTGGAGAAGGAGAAATGGAAATGAAGATTATTCATCCTAGAGAGCGTTACGAGGAAACTATTTACTTTCGGTTCTATGAGTATGGCCACTCGCCGGGAGCCGGGTTCTCGTTCGAGTGTGACGAGAATGGTATTGTTAACATGACTGATTGGAGCAAAGTAAAGCATAAGAACTATAATGCTTGTGTTCTTGGCGTGATTAATAATTCAGTCGTAAAAGATCGTGGTGTAGAATCCAGGCATCATACTTGGACGCAACCTGCTGTTGGAGAGTGTGAGTGTGGTGACGAGGTAGTATTGAGCGGGTTCACTAATACCTGCGAGTGTTGTGGTGCTGACTATAATATGTCAGGCCAAAGACTTGCACCTCGGGAACAATGGGGGGCCGAGACTGGAGAATCGGTAGCTGATATTCTGTCCGTTGATTATACGGATCGTCTGCTTGGCGATTGACAACGAATCAAGGCGTGGTTAAGATAAGAACATGAAGAACACGGTATCAATCATTGGAGTCGGGGATACAATTGACATTGAGGTTGAGGCTTCTTTTGATGCAGTAAAGAAGGCTCTTGACGATGCCTTTGTTATCCCTGTTCGGTTTCCGAGCGGGGATGTTATGCTTGTGGACGAAGATGGCGATCCTCGCAATCTGCCGTTCAATGAGCGAGCCAGCAGGATTGCAGGGCAGCGGCTTGTGGGGCCTGTGGCGTTCGTCCAGAAGCATCTTGTAAAGAAGGTGTTGGGATGAGTGACGATAGCTGGAAAGAGTATTACAAGCGTTGCTCTGTATGCGAGAAGGATC
>Ga0315273_10002631_pt1 | contig 21281 bp, 13 predicted proteins | sample YL17G02_0_MG_FD_205753 | JGI IMG/M metagenome (GOLD analysis project Ga0315273, IMG submission 205753) | Sediment microbial communities from Yellowstone Lake, YNP, Wyoming, USA - YL17G02_0 | ecosystem: Environmental > Aquatic > Freshwater > Lake > Sediment | place: USA: Wyoming | collected... | reverse complement strand
GGAAGGCACGGATTTATCTGACTCACTTTATAAGAGTTATGAATATGGCAATATTCCGTGGTGAGCTGGCTTCAGAGACAAGAGCTTTTTATGGACTTGCTACAGACGAATCGACAGTTCCATCACTTAATACGGAGAATGAGCTAATGAGCTGGGGAAGAAGAATAATTGAAGGTGAAGAGTTCAGAATAAAGAAAGGAGGAAGTCCGATAACAAACCCGACTATTGCAGTTGTCAAAGTGAGATTCGAAAATTTCATTGAAGCATGGACTTACCATAATACACTTGCAAAAAGGACTTTCGAATTCACAGAAAAGAATACTAAACTGAGAAAAGAAGCAGATGAAATAATACTTCAGTTATGGAACGAGGTTGAAAACACACACAATATCCTTCCGGAAGAGATCAGAAAAACAAAGAGTGAGGAATATGGACTGGTTTATTTTTACAGAAAAGGAGAACTTGATAGAGCGAATGTGGCTGAAGCTAAGACATAGAGATTGTCTTAGTCAGTTTTAAGATAAAGGTTACTGATTAATCCCTCATCCTCCGCTGATTTTACCATTGTTTCTGAAATAGTTTTAAGCAAAGTTGCCCAATCTGCATGAAAGATTTTAGCCCCTGCCCATAGCATCACATATAATAGAATGACACCTGGAACCAGAATAATCATCAGAGAAAAAAACAACTGAGAAAGAGGTGATTTCCCGTACAATGTGAAATAACTATGATTATCGTCCATTTTATTAATTTTGACCCTTCAATTAAATCTTTATTAAAATGCTTTATTTCTTAGTGTTGAACTTTGAGTTCCTTAGTGGTAAAAAAGATAAAGATATTATTATAGAACTAAAATAAACACTCTTGAGAATCGGCAACAAATCGTTAGGTGAGTATCCTCTATTCTTAGCCCCAATGGAGGACATAACTGATCCTTCATTCAGAATGGTGTGTAAAATGAATGGTGCTGATTTTATGTATACAGAATTCGTCTCTTCTGACGGGCTTATACGTGAAGGTCAGAAGAGTGTCAAAAAGCTTGATATCTACGATTTTGAAAGACCGATTGGGATCCAGCTATACGGACATTTAACCGATTCAATGGTTGAGGCAGCTCTGATTGCAGAAGAGGCAAAACCTGAACTTATCGATATCAATTTCGGGTGTCCTGTTAAAAAAATAGCTACCCGGGGAGCCGGCGCCGGGATGCTTCGAAATATCCCATTGATGATTGAAATGACAGAAGCTATCGTGAAGGCAGTGAAGCTTCCTGTTACGGTCAAAACAAGGCTTGGATGGGATGATGACAGTAAAAACATTGTTGAGGTTGCAGAGCAGCTTCAGGATGCCGGCATTCAGGCATTGACTATTCACGGAAGAACAAGGACACAACTATATAAAGGATATGCTGACTGGACACTTATAGGTGCTGTGAAGAATAATCCCAGAATGAAAATCCCTGTAATAGGTAATGGAGATATTGATGGGCCAGTCAAGGCAAAGGAGATGTTTGAAAAGCATGGAGTAGATGGTATTATGATTGGTCGGGCAACTGTCGGAAGACCGTGGATCTTTCGTGATATCAGACATTACCTCAGCACTGGTGAACTTTTACCGGAGCCGACTGTAAATGAGAAAGCCGATCTGGCACTTCTGCATCTTGATAAATCCCTTGAGTTCAAGGAAGGTAAAAGAGCCATATTTGAGATGCGGCGCCATCTTTCAAATTACTTTAAGGGATTGCCTCATTTTAAGGAGACACGCCTGAAGCTTCTGACAGCTATTGAGGTTGACGATATTAAAAGCATCATTAATGAGATAGGTGAAAAATGGGGTGACTTCAGAACGGATGATAAAACGTCGGTTTATAATATTTAAATACCCCGGCTATATGATAATAAATCTGTAGAGAAAGGTCTCAGACCTGTCTCTACATTATATCATACAGGGATTTTTTTAAATAAAAGCGATAATGTATCCCATTTGAAAATCATTTTCAATATTAAAATAAAGATAATCCCCGAAACTATGAGAGCAGCAAATTCAGCCCATGGATGAATATTGTACTGTTCATAAAGGGCAGGAGTCTGCAAGGCTGAGGATTGGTTGGTTACCATTATGCAAAGGAAAATGTTATTCGCTGTATGTGCGCCCATTGCAGCTTCGATACCATCGTCAAGTATGGTAATAATACCGAAAATCAGTCCGAAGACAATATATTGTGGCATCATAATGAAAAATCCAAATTCCTTTACTTCAGGATTAAAAGCATGCATGAGGCCGAAGAAAATTGAAGTCATTATCAACGGGAACCATCTCTTTCTAATCATTGCTGCAAACCCCTGCATAAGATATCCTCTGAAAAGGACCTCTTCGAATGCTGCCTGAAATGGAATGAATAACACTGAAACAGCGGAAAGAATGATTAAAGAAGCGGTCTTGTTATTTAGGGTGAAGTTCGCAGGGTCAATTTTAAGATAGAATAACAGGTATAAGCCAGAAAGTATTAACCAGACAGTTGCTGATATATAAAATCTGTCCCATCTTATTCTTCCTGTACCGTTTATTGTAATTTTAAATGTCCGGTTGTTTAAAGGTTTAACCAGCAGGATAAATGCTAATAATCCTGCCATGAATGGAAAAAGCATCATAACAAGACCTGCATTCGGGTTGAGTCCGATTACACTATAATCATTCGGGTTGGCAGCAATCTGGGAAAACACAGCGGGATTTGAACCTGATTTTATAATCAGGGCGATAATCAAAGGGACAGCTCCGATGGTGTTAGCCACAATCAGAATTATGGTAACCATTACAATATATCTCCAGAAGCTGTTCTTTCCGGCAAAGGCTGATTCAAGATGATTCATGGTAAAAATTTGATGTCTTTCAGAATTCAGAACTTGCCCGTTTCGGATAATCTATAGAGTAATGAAGTCCTACACTCTCATGCCTGTTCTGCGCCATTTTGATTATAATATACCCAACATTTATAAGATTTCTTAATTCACAGATCTTTTTGGAAATGAGTGATTTTTTATAAAGTCTTTCTGTTTCTTCATACAATATATCAAGACGAATCATTGCTCTTTCGAGCCGGATGTCGGATCTCACGATTCCTACATAATTACTCATGATCATCTGTACCTCCTTGCAGCTCTGTGTAATGAGTACCATTTCCTCGAGGTGAGTCGTACCTTTATAATCCCATAGAGGAATCTTTTCTTCGAATGTCAGGTCGTTCAATCTGGCACCCGAATGAATTGCCGCTCTGTGAGCATATACGGCTGCCTCTATAAGTGAGTTGGATGCCAGCCTGTTTGCCCCATGCAATCCGGTGGAAGATGCTTCACCCAGGGAGTAAAGTCTGTCAATGTTACTTTGTCCGTTGATATCAACTTTAATACCACCACACGAATAATGGGCACAGGGAACTACGGGTATCATATCCCTGGTAATCTCTATCCCTCGTTCAATACAATGCTCGTAAACATTTGGAAAGTGGTCCTTAAGCCCTTCCTTATTCAGATGTGTACAATCAAGCCACACATGATCATCTCCCCATATTTTCATTTCATTATCGATTGCCCTGGCTACGATATCCCTGGGGGCAAGAGATCCTCGGCTGTCGTACCTGTTCATGAATTTTTCCCCTGAGAGATTCTTCAGAACTGCACCATAACCGCGCAAAGCTTCTGTAATCAGGAAGGAAGGTTTCCTTTCCGGATCGTATAATGAAGTTGGGTGAAACTGTATAAACTCCATATTCTCAATCGTACCCTTTGCCCTGTATACCATAGCAACTCCATCGCCTGTGGCAATTTCAGGATTTGTGGTAGTTAGGTAAACATTGCCTATTCCCCCGGTAGCGACAACTGTTACTTTAGATAGGAGGGTAACCACATTCTGGTTAACCAGATCAGCAACATAGGCACCAAAACACTTTATGTCGGGATAATTTCTTTTTACTACTTCTCCAAGGTGGTGCTGAGTTAGTATCTCAATTGCAAAGTGATGTTCAAGTATTTCGATATTTTTCTCATTTCTTACCCGTTCCATCAAAGTCTTTTGTATGCTTTCACCCGTTTTGTCTTTATGATGCAGGATCCTGTACTCCGTGTGTCCACCTTCCTTGGCAAGATCGTATGTGCCATCTTCCTTTTTATCAAACGATACACCCATCTTAATGAGATCTTTAATCCGGTCAGGAGCCTCATGAACTACCATTCTTACAACCTCCTCATTACAAATTCCTCCTCCGGCAATCAGAGTATCACTTATATGTTTCTCAAAATTATCGGGTTCACTGAATACTGCAGCAATGCCTCCCTGAGCATATCGTGTATTTGTATCTTCAAGATTTGCCTTTGTAACAATAGTAACTTTCCCATATTTTACAGCTTTAAGTGCAAAAGTAAGCCCTGCAATACCTGAACCTATTACCAGAAAATCAGTTCTCTTTTTCATACTACTTAAAACAAAACAGTTGGCAAAGATACAAATAGATATTATTGAATACTCAAAACCACTTTTATAACACAAGATTTTGAATTACTTTTGTCTCCCGCTAAAGTTAAACAAATCAGTTATGGCTCAGGAAGATATTTTTAAAAAGCTGGTTGCTCATTGCAAGGAATATGGATATGTTTTTCCATCAAGTGAGATCTACGATGGATTGAGTGCAGTATATGATTACGGCCAGTATGGCGTAGAGCTGAAAAACAATATCAAAAAATACTGGTGGGACAGTATGGTCCTACTAAACGATAATGTAGTGGGTCTCGATTCAGCAATATTTATGCATCCGACAATATGGAAAGCTTCTGGCCATGTCGACGCATTCAATGATCCTCTTATTGATAATAAAGATTCAAAAAAAAGATACAGGGCTGATGTTCTTATTGAAGAACACCTTGCAAAAATTGAGGATAAAATTGGCAAAGAAGTGGATAAGGCAAGGGAAAGGTTTGGTGTAGCCTTCGACGAAAAAAAATTCAGGGAGACAAATCCACGGGTCCTGGCAAACCAGGCAAAAATAGATGAATTAAATGCACGGTTTTCAAGAGCCCTTAATGAAACCAACCTTGCTGAACTAAAACAGATTATTATTGATAATGAGATTGTATGCCCGATATCAGGCACCCGTAACTGGACAGATGTACGGCAGTTTAACCTGATGTTTGCCACAGAGATGGGATCAACTTCTGAGGGAGCAAATAAAATTTATCTGCGTCCTGAAACTGCACAGGGGATCTTTGTCAATTTTCTCAATGTTCAGAAGACAGGGAGAATGAAGATACCTTTTGGCATAGCACAGATAGGTAAAGCGTTCCGCAATGAAATAGTTGCCAGGCAATTCATATTCCGGATGAAGGAATTTGAACAGATGGAGATGCAGTTCTTTGTTCAACCCGGCAGTGAACTTGAATGGTTTAAAGAATGGAAAGATATCCGGATGAAATGGCACCAGGCTCTTGGTTTCGGAAGGGAGAATTATCGTTTCCACGACCATGTCAAACTTGCACATTACGCAAATGCTGCCACGGATATTGAATATAAATTTCCATTCGGATTCAAAGAGGTTGAAGGAATTCATTCAAGGACAGATTATGATCTGAAACAGCACCAGGAATACAGTGGTAAGAAGATGCAGTATTTCGATCCCGAAAAAGGTGAATCATATATCCCGTTTGTTATAGAAACATCTATTGGTGTTGACAGAATGTTTCTTCAGGTAATCTCTGCTGCCTACCAGGAGGAGGAATTGAAAAAAGAGGATGGCAGCTCTGATATTCGAGTAGTACTGAGGTTACCATCATTTCTTGCTCCCGTGAAACTTGCAGTAATGCCTCTTGTAAAGAAAGACGGACTCCCTGATATTGCTGAAAAAATCGTGCAAAACCTTAAATTTGATTTTAACTGTCAGTACGACGATAAAGACTCTATCGGCAGAAGATACAGGAGACAGGATGCGATCGGCACACCATATTGTATAACCATAGATCACCAGACTCTTGAAGATAAGAGTGTTACAATAAGATACCGAGACTCAATGGCACAAGAAAGGGTTAGCATTGAGCAACTAAAGGAAATAATCAAAGAAAAGGTTTCTATTCAGAGCTTACTAATGAAGCTTTAGGATGAATAAAGTTCTTATAATCACGTACTACTGGCCCCCAAGCGGGGGAGCTGGGGTGCAACGATGGCTCAAATTCTCGAAATATCTCCCCGAATTTGGGTGGGAACCAATTATACTTACTGTAGATCCGGAATATGCTGCATACCCGGTCACAGATTTTTCACTAATAGATGATTTGCCCCCGTCTGTAAAAGTTTACTCCACTCCTGCAATTAATTATTTCAGTATTTATAAAAAGGATAAATCCAGGATTCCGGCAGCAGGTTTTGCAAATATTGCAGATAATACACTGAAAGGGAAACTTCTTCGTTTTATAAGAGGCAATATTTTTCTGCCCGATCCACGTAGAGGGTGGAACAAGAATGCCTTTAAAAAAGCCTGTGAGTTAATTGAAACCAAAGACATAAAACATATTATAACAACCAGTCCTCCGCATTCAACTCAGCTCATAGGATTAAAGATCAAGAAGACACATCCCGGGATAAAGTGGATTGCTGATCTGCGTGATCCATGGACCGACATCTATTATTATAACCAGTTTTATCCGACAATCATCTCAAAAACGATCGATCTTTATTTTGAACAAAGGGTACTTAAGAACTCCGACAAAATAATAACTGTCGGAGGTTCATTAAAAAAGCTGTTTTCATCAAAAGTTAAAGGGATAGAAAACAAGACGGAGGTCATAACAAATGGTTTTGATGAAGACGATTTTAAAGGGATTCCGGCAACCGACCCTCCCATATTCACAGTAACATATGTAGGAACTCTTTCTGATATTTATCCTGTTACAGGATTAATAACTGCGTTGAAGAACCTCCAGATCAATGGAAAAGATTTTATATTGCGTTTTGTAGGTACCGTTTCAGAAAATTCAAGGAGGCTTATTATTTCGGATATTCCGGATACATCTCTTGAATTCCTTCCTTACTCAGCCCATAGTGAAGCTGTTAAATTCATGATGGAATCCACCGTACTGATTTTAATAATTCCCTTTCATCAAAGCAATAAAAGCATTATCACCGGCAAATTATTCGAATATGTGGCTACCGGGAAACCCGTTCTCTGTCTGGGACCGGTTGATGGCGATGCTGCAGAGATTATTAAGATATGCGGATCGGGGGAAACAATGGATTATAATGATGCAGAGAAAATTTCGGAATTCCTGGAAAATGCAAGTAAGTATTTGGGGAAATCTGATGAACCAGTGGTAAAGAATTTTTCACGCTTTAACCTGACAAGAAGGATTGCTGAGGTTTTGGAGTCGGATTATTACAAAAATACAAGATGAAAATACTGATGGTCCTGGAGTCGGAGTTTCCACCCGATGTAAGAGTCGAAAATGAGATGCTGGCTCTGACAGAAGCAGGGCATGAAGTGCATCTTGCTTGTTCCACAAGGAAAAACCGCCCTGAAATTGAGCAATTTGGAAAATCAGTTATTCACCGTAAGACAATTTCATCTTTTATATTTAAAAGTAGTGTAGGTTGCCTGAAATTTCCGTTTTATTTTAATTTCTGGAAAAAATTTATTTTCGGAATATGTGCTAAAGAAAGATTTGATGTAATTCACATAAACGACCTTCCCTTAAGTAAAATAGGAGTTGATGTCAAACGAAGATTTAATGCCTGCCTGGTAATCGATCTCCATGAGAACTGGCCGGCGCTTTTAAAAACTGCCACTCATACACAGACTATTCCCGGAAGATTACTTTCATCAAATAACCAATGGGTCGAATATGAACAAAAAATGTTGCCTGAAGCTGATAAAGTGATCACCATAATTGAAGAAGCCAGAGACAGGGTAATTAGACTTGGAATTGATGCTGCTAAAATTTTTATGGTATCAAATACCATTAATTTTGAAAACCTCTCTGTTCAGGTTAACATGAAAAAAACAGATGCCTTTACTGTCTTTTACTGCGGGGCAATCAACAGGCATCGAGGCCTTCAGATTGTGTTAGAATCCATCAAAATGTGTGCTGCAAAAGAGATGAATATCAGATTGTGGATTGTAGGCGACGGCAGTTTCAGAAAAAAGCTCGAAGAGTTGTCGGATGCCTATAATATTAATTCCCGGGTCCGGTTCTGGGGACATAAGCCATTCAATGAAATGCTTGAGATACTTGCACAATCAGATGTAGCTATTATTCCTCATATCAGGACTGACAATAATGATGCATCAAGCCCGAACAAACTTTACCAGTACATGTATCTGAATAAACCGATAATTTCATCTGATTGCACATCGCTTAAAAGGATAATAACCGAGACACATACCGGGTTTATTTATAAGAACGATTCCCCTGAGGAGCTTTTTTTTCTCCTTGAAAAACTTATAGTTGACAGGAAAATCCTGGAAGAAATTAACGGCAATGGAAGGAAAGCAGTATTGAAAAAATATAACTGGAATATTGATAAAAACAGGCTTATAGACGCATACCGGGGATTATAATGAGATGACGAACGGCTTTCAAAACTTATATTTGATATCCAATTTATTGACCGATAATAAATGAAGACTCTTGTTTTAGTGACATCACAATTCCCTTTCGGTACCGGCGAATCATTTATCGGCTCTGAGTTCCCGATACTTTCAAAATCCTTTGACAGGACACTCATTATTGCGCAAAATGTCAATGGTGAACAGACAAGAGATACCTCCGGAAACGTTACTGTTTACAGGTACAACCCTTCAACATCACTATCAGGATTCCTGTACCTTCCAGTTCTGTTTCTCATTAATTCACTTACCATTTTTAAACTCGTAAAGGAAGAGACCGGTTTCAGGAAAACCATCGGGAATCATCAGACAATTAAGAATCTGCTTAACCTCTTTAAAAAAATCATCAAAGCTGTTCAATTAAGGAATTTCATCAGGAAAACTTTATTGAAAGAGGGTATTATTGAATCTATCATCTTCTATTCATACTGGTTAAAAACCGGGGCTCATGCAATAGCAATGCTTAAATACAGGGATAGTGTAAAAATTGCCAGGGCACACGGAAGTGATATCTACGAAGAAAAGACAGAATCAAGGTATCTGCCCCTTTTAAGATTTTCAGCTCAGAATCTGAATGCAATATTCTTCGTTTCAAGACATGGTAAAGAATACTTTGAGAAAAAGACAAAAATTGGAAGCCCACTTTTTCTGGTGTCATATCTCGGAGTCGAAAAGCCTGGTTTTGAAACGACAAAAGCCAATAAATCAGATAAGTACATAATTATTTCTTGCTCAAACATGATCCCTCTGAAGAGAATTGATCTATTAATTTCCGCTCTTGTAACTGTCAAATCAGATAAAGAGATTGAGTGGAAGCATTTTGGAGATGGAATACTGAAAGATGAACTGGAGGCTCTTGCTCAAAAGAGACTGAAGTTATCAAATAGAATAAGCTACAGGTTTATGGGCCATTATCCGAATGCTGAGTTAATGAAATATTATAGCAGGAATCAGGTAGATCTTTTTATTAATACCAGTTCAACAGAAGGGGTTCCGGTCAGTATTATGGAAGCTCAATGTTACGGAATCCCTGTCATAGCTACTGATACGGGTGGAGTTAAAGAGCTTGTAACTGAAGGAACAGGATCGCTTCTGCCTGTTGATTTTGATCCGGGAGATCTTTCCAGATTGATAGATTATTATGTAAATTTAGAAGAAGAAGAAACCAATAGTATCAGAATAAATGCCATCAAAAACTGGGATTCAAATTTCAATGCGGCGTCTAATTATAACAGTTTTATACTAAAGGTTAATAGTATCTTTGCCTCCGCTAAATAAGAGATCAATTACATTTAATATGAAGATAGAACCACAGGTATTAAAATATCTAAGGGGAGATGCCTTCCAAACCAGTCTGAACGTTGAAATCGGAAATGAAAAACACACAATTATTTCACGTGAAGCTGTCATAACAGAAATCATCAGGAATGAAGATGTAATACATATAGGGTGCTCAGACCATATTCAGATTATAAGTGAAAAGATCCGTAACAACACATGGCTTCATAAATTAATAAGTGAGAATGCAAAAAAATGTATTGGGATTGATATTGACAAAGAAAGTATTGAATTCATTAAAAAAGAGTTAGGATATCAGAATGTATATCATGGAAATATCTTAACTGATGAATTTCAGATTATTAAGGAAAGTAATTGGGATTGGGTAGTTTTCGGTGAGATAATTGAGCATCTTGATGATCCGGTAAATTTCCTCAAAGTTTTCAAAACAAAATACGGAGACAACATCAGTAGATTTATTATTACCGTACCTAGTATCTATACCAAACGTCAGTTCACCAATATGATGAATTACCGGGAAGTAATAAACTCAGATCACAGGTTCTGGTTCACTCCCTATACCATCTCTAAAATACTGGTTTCTGCAGGGTATAATCCTGAAAAAATAGTTTATTCAAACCTCCAGAGTCTTAATATACGTGATCTAATAAAAAGAAAGATCAAAAGGATTGCCGGGATGAAGGTGGAATATCCTTTTTACTATTTTAATACAATAATTATATCCGGTAATATAAACTGATTTCTCATTATCCCTGAGATGCTTAAATCAATCAAAATATCTTTAAAAGACACTATTGTTTATGGTCTCGGGAACATAGCAGTTAAGATTGTCGGATTAATTCTGATCCCTTTATATACCGATCCGAAGTTTTTTTCAACTGATCAATTCGGAGTACTGGGGATACTGGAAATTTCTGCACTGTTATTAACGTCGATGCTGGCTTCCGGGCTGCCCCAGAGTCTGACAAGATGGTTCTGGGATAAAGATCACAAAGACAATCAGAAAGGTATTTTTTTCATGTCCCTTTCCACACAACTTTTTGTTTCATTATTATTTTGCCTTGCACTTATACCCCTCTCCGGCACCTTATCAGTACTGATCTTCTCAAAACCTGACTGGGCAAAAATAATAGCGCTGGTAATTCTGGCTTCAGGTATTCAATCAATTAATAATGTTATAAATACCCTTATGAGGTTGCAGTCAAGATCCTTGCTTTACACATTGACAAATCTTGTTAAACTCATATCTGTTCTATCACTTACACTCTATTTTATACTTTCAAAGAAGATGGGGCTTGAAGGCATCTACCTTGCACAGGTAATTGGAAATGCACTTATTGTATTGCTTCTTCTGGGATATACGATCAAAAATACCAGGATATTCTTTGATAAGAACATTTTCAGGTCAATGAATGTCTATGGCTTTCCCCTGTTGCTTGCCAATATTTCCGCAGCTCTTCTTACAGTCATAGACGGGTTTTCACTTAATTCCCTTACTGTTCTTAAATCGGTGGCATTATATACGCTTGCCTTTAAGATAACAAGCGTTCTGAAACTGGTTCTTGTAGATTCGATGAAACTGGCGCTTGGACCCATGATGATAAAACGGATTGATACACCTGACAATAAAAGATTTTATTCAAAAGTCCTTCTCTATTCTTCATATATTCTGATGTTTGCAATAGTTGGCGTTTCACTGTTTTCATTTGAAATAATAAAAGTTATTGCAACATCAAGAGCATACTGGGATGCAGTTGTAATTATCCCTGTATTGTCTCTCTCCATTTTCTTTGTTAATATGAAGGAGGTAACCGTTTACGGGCTTCATATCGCAAAAAAGACCAGGATAATCGGAATCATTGTAGTTTTTTCCACAATCATGAGCCTGGTCCTTAATATTTTATTAATACCTGTTTGGGATATCACCGGGGCGGCTGTTGCAACACTTCTGTCTCAGTTTATGTACTGGTTTGCATGTTACTATTATTCTCAGAAGGTGTTCTTTGTACCTTATGAGATCAGAAAAATAGGTATGGTGCTGGTAACTGGTGCTGTTTTATCCTTTTCAGGTTTATTGATAAATGGGATGGACCTCCTTCCAAGAATGATAATTAAAACTGTATGTCTGGTAAGTTTTCCTCTTATTCTGTATTTATTCAACTTCTACGAACCTGTTGAATTACAGTCTATCAGAGGCTTTGTGAACAAATGGTCGAAAATCAGAAACTTCAAAACCAATCTGAATTCTTTAAAAGGTATTTCAGATGAGTTATAAGAATTAAATACATAATTTTGCTTTTCGCGGGTCATTAAACTTAAATACATTGAAATGCAAATAAAGGATAATATCAAACCCATTCTGCCTCATCTGATTGCAGTTTTAATCTTCACAGTGGTTTCTTTCGCATATTTTTATCCCGTTCTGGAAGGTAAAGTACTGAAAGCAAACGATTCAACAGTCTCAAAAATTAACTCCAGGGAGATCCAGGACTTTCGTGAGAAGACCGGACGGGAACCTTTATGGACCAATTCTATATTCAGTGGAATGCCTGCATATCTTATTTCCACCAAATATCCGGGAAATCTGATTAAATATGCCGACACATTTCTCAGGATGTATAAAATGCCGGTCTCAGTGTTATTTCTTTCAATGGCGGGATTTTATATTCTGTTATTGGCATTTGGAGTTAGTCCATGGCTTGCAATAGCCGGAGCAATCGCCTATAGCCTTTCATCGTTTTTCTTTCAGATCCTGGGGGCAGGTCATAATACCCAGGCAATAGCATTGGCCTACATGGCTCCGATGATAGGAGGTATATATTACACATACAGGCACGATGCACTTAAGGGAGCATTATTTACTTCATTTATTCTTGCTCTCGAGATTCAGGCAAATCATCCGCAGATTACATATTATGCTATGATCTGTCTTTTGATATTCGGAATAGTTGAATTTGTTTATTCATTTAAAAATAAATCTGTAATTAAATTTCTTAAAATTTCGGCCTTGCTTATAATACCATTTATTATTGCCATCGGGATAAACTTTGCAAGTCTTTATACAACTTATGAATATGGAAAATATTCAATAAGGGGAAAATCAGATCTGACTGGGGAGAATAAGAATACCACTTCCGGATTAAATAAGGACTATATCACAACGTGGAGCTATGGTATTGATGAAACATTTAATCTTCTGATCCCAAATTATAAGGGAGGTTCCAGCCGGCCATTTGAACGTGATTCAGAAACTTTTAAAGCATTGGTTAAAAACAATAATCAGTCCGCAGTCAACCAGTTTCAGAAATACTGGGGAACTCAACCCGGCACTGATGGACCTCATTATGTTGGAGCAATTGTTTTATTCTTATTTGTTCTGGGGTTGACACTTATTAAAGGTCGGGAAAAATGGTGGCTTCTGACGGCGACAATATTATCGATAATGTTATCATGGGGGAAAAATCTCATGCCTTTTTCAAACCTGTTTATTGAATATTTTCCGGGATACAATAAGTTCAGGGCAGTAACTATGACACTTGTTATTGCAGAGTTTTGTATTCCACTGTTGGGATTTCTTGCCATGAGAGATATATTCAGTGGTAGTGTTTCGAAAAAAGAAATAATTAAAAGTTTAAAAATTGCAGCCGGAGTTACCGGAGGATTTATCTTACTTATTATCATAATTCCGGGTATTGCAGGCTCTTTTCTTGGACAAAATGAAAGTGATCTTCCCGGTTGGCTCAAAAGTGCACTTATAACTGATAGAAAAGATCTGCTCAGAAGCGATGCATTCAGATCATTGGTGTTTATTTTACTTGCTTCAGGTATTATTCTCGGGTTTATTTATGATAAAATCAGAAAGGAGTATACAATTGTTATAATTGCTCTACTGATTGTGATTGATCTATGGACAGCAGATAAAAGATATCTTGATGCGGACCGGTTTGAAAGACCAGCGGCTATTCAGAAGTCGTTTGCACCAACTGTTGCAGATGCATTTATACTCAAAGATCAATCACAACACAGGGTTCTTAATCTCGCTGCATCGCCATTTAATGATAATTCACCTACGTCTTATTTTCACAAATCAATAGGTGGTTATCATGGTGCTAAAATGGAAAGGTACCAGGAGCTTATTGACACGTGTATATATCCGGGACTCGGAGCATTTGGCGGGGCCGCCCAAAAGGCTCAATCTGTTGAGGAGCTTCAAATGGCCTATAATAACACTCCGATTCCTTCACTAAACATGCTTAATACCAAATACGTAATTTATAACTCTTCCGCGTTGCCATTGATCAATCCGAAAGCCCTTGGAAATGCCTGGTTTGTTGAGAAACCTATAATAGTAGAAAATGCCAATAAAGAGATCTCATTAATCAAATCCTTTAATCCCTTAAAAGAGGCAACTATCGATAAAATTTTTAAGGATCAAATTATAAATTCGGCATATCCTGTTCTTGAGAATGAAAAGATAGAACTTGTTTCATATCAACCTGATGAGTTACTCTATAAATACTCAGCCAGGGAAGAGAAACTTGCAATTTTTTCAGAAATATATTACCCTGCCGGGTGGAAGTGCTATATAGACGGCAAAGAAAACAAATATTTTCGTGCAGATTGGGTCCTCAGAGGTATGGTTGTTCCGGCTGGTGATCATGAGATAAAATTTACTTTCAGGCCTGCCTCTTATTATGTAGGGAATAAAGTTTCACTCGCCAGTTCAGTTTTACTTATACTTTTATGTGCAGGATATTTCATCACGAGATTTAACAGGAAATCTAAGCCAGAATAGTATGGTGCATCATAATGTATGCCCTCTTTGTTCTTCTGAAAAGATTGGTTTGCAATTTATCTGCAATGATCATTTTGTCAGCAGAAAGGATTTCGCAATATTTAAATGTTCAGTCTGTGATTTCTTATTCACACAGGATTGCCCGGAAGAGTCTGATATGGTCCAATTTTATGAATCGGAAAAATATATTTCACACAGCAATACTTCTGAGGGTTTTTCCAATAAGTTTTATCGTATCGCCAGGAGTGTTATGTTGCTTAGGAAGAAGGAGCTAATTAAAAAGATCACTGGACTAAAAAAGGGGACTATTCTTGACATAGGAAGCGGAACGGGCCATTTTGCAGGCACTATGAAAAAAGCCGGCTGGATGGTACGGGGAATAGAAATAAATGAAAAGGCCCGCAGATTCTCTATATCAAATTTTGGTTTGGAAACAGGCACTCCTGCAGAGATTTCAACATTAGAATCAACCATCTATGATTGTATCACTCTCTGGCATGCACTGGAACATTTCCACGATCCGTTTAAGTACATATCAGAAATCTATCGGCTATTAAAACCAGGCGCCATTTGTGTTATTGCATTACCCAATTGCCGCTCATTCGATGCAGCACATTATAATCGTTTCTGGGCCGCCTGGGATGTTCCACGGCATCTGTGGCATTTTAATCCTGCCACATTCAGCCTTTTTTCTGAAAAAGCCGGGTTCAGCCTGGAAAAAATCAGAAGTCTTCCTCTTGATGTATTTTATATTTCAATGTTAAGTGAAAAGTATAAAGGTTCAAGCTTGTCTTTTATCAAAGGTATGACAAAAGCCAAGTGGTTCGCATTCTTATCTTTATTTAATAAAAAAAGGAGCAGTTCTATAATTTACATTCTCCGAAAACTTCAGGCATCTTAGGCACTCCAAACTCCAGGCACTTTTTTTTTAATCAATAACGATCTAGCCACCGGTATCTTCTGGAATTGTCTCCAAATTTTAAGGCTATTGTCAGTTCGTGTGTTCCATAGGTGATTCTTTGAATTTCCTGAAGAGTGAAATCGACTGCATATCCAAAAAATATATTTTGGTATTTTACACCAATATTTGTTATCAGTGCACCGCTTGTACGGTAAGCAAGCCCTGCCCAAAAATCCTGATTGTATATGTATGTAACACCAATATCAGCTTGAGGTTTAAGCTGTTCTGACATCTTAAAAAGGAATGATGGTTGGATTATAGTGTTACTCCCTCTGCTGAAATCATAGGATCCGAAAAGGTAATATTGTCTGCTCATTGTAAAATTTTGATAGGCAGAACTGCCAATTTTTAACGAAGCTTCAGATAGCTGGTCGGCTGAAAAACCAAAACTATACTTTGCATTAAGCAGGTAGACACCAAAAGAGACATCAGGAACAAAAATACCACGTCGGAGATCATTGTTCAGCCATGGTTCATTCGGATCCTCAAAATTTATCTCCTTCTCATTAATTTTATAAAAATAACCTGTAACAGCAAGTCCAAAAGATAGTTGAGTGCTGTTTTGCAGCCACAAATGATACGCATATGAAGCCTGGAAGCCAGTCCTTTGAATCAATCCATTCTTATCACTGAATATATATCCGCCGAAACCAACCTTCCCATCAGACTTAGGCCTGTATACATCGCGTCTTACGCTTGTTTGCTTCAGCATGAAACTTTTTTTGAGAACTCTTGTCTGCCAACTGACAGAAAAGGTTCTTGGTGCTCCGGAATAACCAACCCATTGTTCTCTGGCAGTCAGACTTACACTTGTATACCCATCGCTTCCTGCCACCGCAGGATTAATCAGGTATTTATTATAAAGGTACTGGCTAAACAATGGTAGTTGTTGCCCAAAGGTCAGGTTGCCAATCAGAAACAAAAACAATATGAAAGCAGCTCTTCTCACAAGCGTTAAAAAATAGTAGTATTTACCTTACAATAGTCACATTACCAACAAGTGGTTTGGTCCCGTTATGCAAATCAATTATATAGTGATATGAATCAATGGGGAGAACAGCGCCATTACTTGTTCCATCCCATGGTTTCGGATATCCCTTTTCTGATCTCCATATAGATTCACCCCACCTGTTAAATATTTTTACTTCCATTGAAGGATATAACTCAATCAGTCCAATATTCCAGACATCATTAATCTGGTCACTGTTAGGTGAAATCGCATTCGGAATTATAAGACAGGATTCGTTTAACGACTCAACTTTTACTGAGTCTTTTAGTGTACATCCGTTCATATCTGTAACAGTAACTTTATAAAATCCTTCTGGAATATTTGACAGGATTCTGTTGGTTGAGTTATCAGACCATCTGTACGAATAGTCGGCTCCCATGACACCTCCTGTAACATTTGTGCTTATCGTACCATCAGGTTTGTCCGGACAGAATGGAGGGGATATATCAAAGACAAGCATCATGGAATCTGGTTCTATAAGTGTAATTGTAGCACTGGCATGACAATTATTTGCATCTGTAATTATAACACTATAATTGCCAGCAGGAAGATTCGTTCTTGTTTTGCCAAATATGCCATCGGCCCACAGGTAATCAACTGTTTTTACCTGGTTTACCGGTTCAATATTAATATAGCCTGTACTGTCTCCTGCGCAGTTTATATTAAACCCGCCTGCTGTGCTTGACGGTAAGCTGAATGTCATTCCAAGCTTCCCGGGCTCAGTAAGATTAAAGGTTTCCGAAGCTTTGCATTCATTACTGTCAACGATCAATAACTGATAAGATCCGGCAATCAGGTCGGAAATATCTTTTGATGTTGCAGTGAATCCGGAGGGTCCCGACCAGGAGTAAACAAATGGCGCTGATCCGCTTGTTGGATCTACATGAATGTAACCGTTAGCAAGACCATTACAACTTATGTTATACCCGTTATAATCAGTCAGGTTTTTAGTATAATTCAATGCAGGGGGCAGATCAATTCTTGCCGAATCCTTTTTGAGACACCCATTAAAATCAGTAACTGTAACCATATAATTTCCAGGTGTCAGCCCGGACAGATCTTTTATTATCGCACCGTTAGACCATAAATAGGAATATGGAGCAATACCGCCTGATACATTCAGAATAATTGAACCATTATTAAATCCAGGTGACTCGCATGTAATATTTGTGGTGGTAAGCTGAGTAATGAATACAGGAGGTTGAGTCAGGGTTATATCTTTTGTAGTGACACAGTTATTCAGGTCAGTCACAACCAGGTGATATAGACCAGCCGTAAGGGAAGTCTGATCCTTCTGTCCGTTATTTATCCCGGATCCATTTGCTGTACTCCAGTCATATATATAGGTCCCGATACTTCCTCCTGAAACTGCGACATTAATCCAGCCGGTATTAGCTCCATTGCAATTAATATTATAGGCGCCATCGGTTGAAACAGACGTGGTTGATGAACTAATTACAAGGGGTGATGGTTCATTAAGTGTAAATGGTGCAGGAGTCAGAAGACAGCCATTCTGATCCTGAACTATGCATGTATAAACACCTGCTTTCAGCCCAGTGATATCTTTAGTAGATGCAGTAAAGACTCCTGGCCCGGTCCAGGAATAGATATAATTACCTGATCCGCCTGAAATTGTCAGGACGATTGACCCATCATTATCTCCGTTACATGAAACATTGAAATTACCATCAGGTGATTTAGACAGCTGATAACCTGTTAAGGTCATTCCGTCTGGTTCGGTAATCACCGTACTTACAATCTGAATGCAGCCTAAAACATCTTTTATCTCCAGGAAATAAGTCCCTGTGATAAGATTATCTATCCGGTTAGTATTAACCGGCCCAGGAATATTCCCGTCCGTTGTGTACCATCTGTAAGTGTACCCTCCACGGCCTCCTGAAATAGTCTGAACCCATGCAGATCCATTATTATAGCCCTTGCATGAAATATTATATCCACCTGCATATGTGGATTTGCCAAACCCGACGACAATTGGTGGAGGAACTCTGAAAACTATACTTGTAGAATCCATGCAACCATTTATATCTCTGATGACAAGTTTATAACGCGCTGCACCCAGATTATTGTAATACCTGAAAGTTGTTGGGTCTGACAGATTCAGATTATTGGTAAACATTCCACTATATAATGTACCAACATCATTTCTGATCCAATAGTTATATGGAGGAGTAATTCCTCCGGTAACTGATACTATGATTGTACCGTCTGTCGCACCAATACAGCTGATATTGTAGTTACCGGGGGGTATCACATTAGCCGAAATATATGGTCTCGCTGTTACGGGAACAATGTTAATGGAGTCTTTGCGGTTACAGCCAAGATTATCAGTCACTTTTATAACATATTTACCACTTGACAGATTTGCAATATTCAATGAATCTATTTTATGATATCCAACTGGTCCGTCCCATACAACCTGATATGGATCGGCTCCCTGAGAAATTATTGCCGTTAATTCAGCAAGACCAGCTCCTCCTGAGCATGTTAATGGTTTGGTAACTACAATACTCTGAAGCGGTTGGGCATGCACTTTTACTTCACTGACAACAGTTTTGCCCGGAACACAAATAGCATTATCAACCTTCGGGGTAACAGAATAATAAACAGACTGTAAGATATCCGAATTATTCTGATACGTGAAGTTGATTGTATAAGGAGGCAAAAGGTTAAAGGCCGGAGATGTATTCCCAACTATAACTCCTGGTCCTCCTGTAGCGCTTACAGTATAATCAATCCTGATTGTACCTGATGTCATAACTGTCGGAGAGGTAAGTCCTATTTGAGTATTTACCGGAGCCTGAGGTGTCCCGACATAACAAATTGCAGGATAAAGATTATTAGTAACAACACGGGGTGTCGGATTAACCGTTACTGTAATATTCTGTGCAGGACCATCGATACAGCCGGTAGGGCTGACAGGGACTACTCTGTACGTAACAATCTGGAAATGATCAGTGTTATTTATCAACTTATCTCCTATGACCTGATTATTAGGCAATCCTGCTACAGGGCTGGTATATCCAGATACCGAACCGGTCGTTGTTACTGTATACTTAAATGAGATAAGCCCGCTGGTAAATAAACTTGGACTTTGTAACCCAATATTAGTAGTTAAGCTATCACATTGTATGGTGTTGGCTGGAATGGGGTAAATCCTCGGCGTGGGATTTATTGTGAATACTACTATTTTTATCGGTCCCGATGAACAGCCGGTAGGACTTATTGGAACAATTGTATAGGTGGCTGTCTGTGGAGCATCAGTTGGATTATGAAGTACATCGGATATAACATGATCCTTAGGAAGCCCTGTAACAGGTGATGTAAACCCTGTGACTCCTCCTGTACCAATTACTGTATAGTTAAATCTTATTGGTCCATTGCTAAAAGTACTCGGACTGCCTAATGTTACACTTGTAGTACCGTCATTACATAGAGTTTGTGCCAATGTGCTTGGTATTACCTGTGGTGTCGGGTTGACCGTGATAACTACTATCTTGGTCGGTCCTGCAGCACATCCGGTCGGGCTAATCGGTACTATTGTGTATGTTACTGTCTGTGGCGCATCGGTAGGGTTGTGAAGTATATCATTAATGATATGATCCTTTGGTAAACCCGTAACCGGTGTTGAAAATCCTGTGACTCCGCCTGTGGCTATTGCTGTATAATTAAACGTGATTAAACCACTGGTAAAAGTACTTGGGCTGCCCAATGTTACACTTGTAACACCATCATTACAAATAGTTTGTGATAGTGTGCCTGGTAATACTTGTGGTGTCGGGTTGACCGTGATAACTACTATCTTGCCCGGTCCTGCTGCACATCCGGTCGGACTTATCGGTACTATTGTGTAGGTAACTGTCTGTGGTGCATCTGTAGGGTTATGAAGTATATCGGCAATGATATGATCCTTTGGTAACCCCGTAACCGGTGTTGCAAAACCTGTGACTCCGCCTGTCGCAACTACTGTATAATTAAATGTGATCAATCCACTTGTAAAAGTACTCGGGCTGCTTAATGTGACATTCGTTGTACCATCATTACATAGAGTTTGTGCCAATGTGCTTGGCACTACCTGAGGTGTCGGGTTTACTGTGATAACTACCACTTTGCCCGGTCCTGCTGGACAACCTGTTGGACTAATCGGTACTATCGTGTAAGTAACTGTCTGTGGTGCATCGGTAGGGTTATGAAGTATATCAGCAATGATATGATCCTTTGGTAACCCCGTAACCGGTGTTGAAAATCCGGTTACACCACCTGTTGCAACTACAGTATAATTAAAGGTGATCAATCCACTTGTAAAAGCACTTGGGCTGCCCAATGTTACACTTGTAGCACCATCATTACAAATAGTTTGTGATAGTGTGCCTGGTACTACCTGTGGTGTCGGGTTGACCGTGATAACTACTATCCTGGTCGGTCCTGCAGCACATCCGGTCGGACTTATCGGTACTATTGTGTAGGTAACTGTCTGTGGTGCATCGGTAGGATTATTAAGAACATCGGATATAACATGATCCTTTGGCAACCCTGTAACAGGTGTTGTAAACCCTGT
>Ga0315273_10002630_pt1 | contig 21281 bp, 19 predicted proteins | sample YL17G02_0_MG_FD_205753 | JGI IMG/M metagenome (GOLD analysis project Ga0315273, IMG submission 205753) | Sediment microbial communities from Yellowstone Lake, YNP, Wyoming, USA - YL17G02_0 | ecosystem: Environmental > Aquatic > Freshwater > Lake > Sediment | place: USA: Wyoming | collected... | reverse complement strand
GGGCGATGTTTGCAAACGTGACGAACCCTGTAACCTTGAAAGTGTTCACACAGACGTTCGAGTGCGGCTACTGCAAAGAGACACGCGAACTGGTGGAAGAGGTTGCCGCTCTCTCCGACAAGCTGACCGTTGAGGTCTACGATTTTCAGAAGGACGAGAAAGTAGCCCAGCAGTACGCCATCGACAAGATCCCCGCAGTGGCGATTGTCGGAGCGCGGGACTACGGCGTCCGTCTCTACGGCATCCCATCCGGCTACGAGTTCGGCACCTTGATCGAGGACATCAGGCTTGTCTCAAGTGGGGACTCCGGACTCTCTCCAGCGACGCGCGCCGCGGTCGCCAAGCTTCAGAAGCCGGTGCGCATCCAGGTTTTCAGCACACCGACCTGACCGTACTGCCCGCGAGCCGTGATGCTCGCCCACCAGCTGGCTGTCGAAAGTGACTGGATCACCGGCGACATGGTGGAGGTGATGGAGTTCCCCCACCTGGCGACAAAGTACCAGGTCATGGGTGTTCCCCGAACTGTGATCGATGAAACCATCCACATCGAGGGTGCCGTGCCCGAGCCGATGTTGATGGAAGAGTTTGCCAGGGTGCTCAAAAAGCCCGCAGATTAATATATTGCCATCTATGCACGGATGGATTTCATCACCAGTTAACCGCGCTGCGCGAAAGTACTCTGGGCACGTCGCACGCGGCGCGATCGTCCGCGCCGCAAATCTTCCGGGATAACAAAAGCCCGGCTTGTTTGGGAGAGCCTCATGACTTCGAGCAAATCCGCTGCTCGCCACGCTCCTGTGTGGATTTCCTTCGGCCTGCTGGCCGCACTGGTTGCCGGCGCGCTCGGCCTGGCCGCCTCACCGAGCGCCACAACCACGACCGTGCAGGCCGCGCCGCTTGGTGTTCGGGCTGCCGGTGCCCCCGCGTCGTCCAACGGCTGGGATCTCGTGTTCACGGCGCCGGAAGTCCGCACGGGCGTGCCGTTCCACTTCTATGGGATGACCTTTGTGACGCGCCAGGTCGGCTATGCCTACGGTGGGGCTGATTGGGATGTGCAACCGTGGGATACGCCCGGGCGGGTCTATAAGACCACCGATGGGGGCGCGACCTGGGCTTTGGTTCACGAATCGCCCGGCTGGAAGATCGCGATGGCCTGCTGGAACACCGCGACTTGCTGGGTTGCCGGCAAATCGGGCGGGTTCTACCGCACGACCGACGGGGGCGCGACCTGGACATGGATCCCGTCTTATAACTGGGTCGATGGGACCCCCCCGACTGAGCAGCAATTCACGGCGTGGCCGCGCTCAGGTGGCACCTGGAAGGGCGGTGGCGGCACGATTCTCTTTGGGGCGACCGACAACGTGATCCTCCGGTCAGAGTACGTGCCGGGACAGCCTCAGAGCTTTCACAGCTACTGGCCGCTCCTGCCGCTATCGTCTGCGACCTGGTCGGTCGATTGCCCCACCCCCCTGGTGTGTTATGGGGGCCAGGTCTGGGACCGGGTTCTGCGGTCCGAAGATGCCGGCGTCTCCTGGTACTACACCAATCCCCAACCACCTTCTTACACGTGCCTCTCAGATGTTGTCAAGCCCGCTCCGGCGATACAGCGCCGGTACTACGGCCTCTCCTTTGTCGATGCCTGGCGCGGGTGGGCTGTAGGAAGCTGCGGGAGCATCTACTACACCGGGAACGGCGGCGCCGATAACTGGGTGAGAAAGGCACAGAATATCCCGATTGATGCCCAATTCCGGCGTGTCAAAGCCTTCGACCTGAAACACGCCATCACGGTGGGAGGACAGGTCCCGGACGTGGCCGGCGATGCCGCGCAGGCGCTTCACGCCATCATCTACATTACGATCGATGGGCTTATCTGGACTCCAGTGGCGGCTCCTGACACCCGTGAGCTGCACGGCCTGGCCATCTTCGACCCAGCGATGAGGGACGCCCTGGTGGCCGACTGGAGCGGCCAGATATGGCACAAGCCGGGCTCGCTCTTCGACGGTGAACCGCCGGCGACCGCGACGCCGACCGCGACGAGCACACCATACCCCACCGACACCGCGACCGCAACGGCCACGGCGACCGCCACCCCTACCAACACCTCGACTCAGACGGCAACGCCGACCGAGACCCCGACGGCGACTGCCACGGCGACGCCGTCGACAGGCGCCATCAGGGTACGGGCTTTCGCCGATTCGAACGGCGACTGGACGCATAACGCGGGCGAGCTGCTGCTGAGCGGGGCAAGCCTGGCTCTCTCAACTCATGGGCAACAGGCCGGCACCTGTACGACAGGCGCCGTTGGCATGTGTCTGTTCCCGGACCTGGCGCCGGGCGCCTACTCCATCGCCGAGCTGCAGGCACCTACGGGCTACGCCCTGGCGGTGCCCCCGGTCGCCGCCAGTGTGGGGGCGGGCGAGACGCAGTTGGTGGATCTGCCTCACGTTACGGTGACTCCCACCCCGACCTCGACGGCCACGCCCACTGCGACCGCGACGGTCACGCCGACAGCCACCCCGAACAGAATTTGGGTGCCGCTCATAGTCAGCGAGGCGGAACTGGACTAATCACGCCCGACTTCAACCGGTCTTTGACCTCCAAACGCTGACCGGCTTGGCGTAGCCCGTCGAAGCGCCTCGCAAGATCCTGCCTGGGACTCGCGGAGCGAGTCGCTGCCATCGACGCCAAGTCGAGGGGTTCCAGCACAAATTCAGAGTCATCGGCGAGGGTATCTCGCTGACGAGGAAGATCAGCGTGGGGCTCATCCGGCCCCAGCAAAAGGTGGCTTTGCGCACGCTCCCGACGGGTGACGTTGACCCTGCCGGCAAGATCAGCGGTGCAGATCATGGATGAATCCCCTAAAAAGGCCGCACTTCGTGACGATCGTGTCTGGCTCGCGGCCATCGTAGTCCTCGCCGTTGCGATGCGTGTGGCGTTCATGACGATGCCGCGGGTGGTGCGGTGGGACGAAGCGGCGCACGTGATGATCGCACGGAGTCTCCTCGCCGGGCGCGGCTTTTCGGAAGCCGTCGGTGAGCGCGATGTGCAGAACGGTCCGATGGTAGCATACCTCGCGCTGCCGGGGGTTGCGCTGGGCTGGCCAGTGCCCTGGACCGCGGCGGGGATCGCGTATGTGTGCATGGGCGGTCTCCTGTCGCTGCCCGTCTACGGCAAAGGCCGGTGCCTCTACAACCGGCGTATTGCTCTGCTGGCCGCGGCGCTGGTCGCATTTTATCCCTCGCTGGTGGCCGGGCCCCTCTACTGGGGGACCATGACGGAACCGCCCTACCATCTCTTCATTTTCAGCGGCTTGTACGGCACTTGCCGTCTAATCGAAGCCATGAGCGAACGCGCCTCGGCCAGGCACATCGCGGGGTGGAGTTCAGGATTGGGCGCAGCGATTGGGCTGGCCTGCCTGACCCGGCCGGAAGCAGTTGCCTACCTGGTGGTCATGCTGTTCTGCCTTGTGCTGGCTGGCGCTGTTCGTCCTTTCACATCTCCCGACCGCGTGGCGAGCCGGTTGGCCCGGCTGCGGTCTGGTCTCGGCGCTCCAGCTTTGGCCTCCATCATCGCGGTCAGCGTGTTCCTCGCCGTCAACTTACCGTACACCATCTATATTCATCGCATCACAGGCCAGTGGGCCATTTCCGGGAAGCAAGGCCTGGCCGTTGACATCGCGCATTCGATCGTCTTCGGAGACGCGGTCGAACAAGACCTCGTGGCTGCCCGGCTGGATTCCTCCGGTCGTGAGATGATGTGGTTCTCGCTCGAACAGTATGACAAGAGCGTCGTCAGCGCTGCCCTGCAAAACCCACAGCAGTTCCTGAACCAGGTGCGTCGCAACGCTCGGGAGACCGTGAAGGCGCTCTTCAGCCAGGATCTGTTCATCCCCTGGGTCCTGGCGCTCATCGCGCTGGGCCTTTTTGGACGGCCCTGGCCACGCGCCCGCCTGGCGCGCGAGCTGCTGCTCATATTGATGCTGGTGCCCTTGGTGGTCCTGTGGGCGTTCTTTGTTATCAGCCGCCTGCTAGTCGTCGCTCTGCCGGTCGGTCTGTTGTGGGCTGCAGTTGGGTTGGAGCAACTAGCCGCCTGGGCTCAAGGGACCGCCGCCCTGCTGGGAGCGAGCGGACCGGAGGCGGCCAATCGACTCGAGCAGGTAGGGCGAGCAACCACCGGTGTTCTGATCGCATTCGTCCTAGCCGCGTTTGTGGGAATGGGCCTGAGCAGAGCGCGCTACGAGCTGATCCGCCAGCCATTTTGGCGGGTTGAGGAAGCTGACTGGCTCGCCGGCCACCTGACGGCGAGCAGCCCGCTCATGGCGCGTGACTCGGAGGTAGCCCTGTACGCCGACCTACCATTAGTCGGCTTTCCCAACGCCCAGTGGCCGCAAGTTCTGGCCTATGGCCGGGCGCGCGGGGCGCGCTACCTGGTGGTCGAGGAGAAGATGATCCGCGATCTGCGCCCGCAACTGTCGGGACTGCTTAACACCTCGGCTCCTCCAGCGGGCTTGAAGTTCCTTGCCGCTCTACCAGGACTCAATGCGACGCGTACCCTGGTATATGCCTTTGAAGCCGGATCCTAGCCTTCGGTCCGCGGCCTGATGGACAACACGGCCGCCCATATCGACAGCGCGCTCCACATGAGCGATGCCACCCTCGAGAGTGGAGAGCGCCGGGCAGCCGCTGCCCTCAGCTATCGCTTGAGAGCACTTGACGCCGGCCTAGCCATGCGCTATATTTGCCCTAGCCTAAGCCGGAACCAGCAGGAGGGACTGCAGTGACAATTACAGAAGCGCCGAAGGCAGCAGCAGCGAGCAAAGGGATGGCGGGCCTGGTTGTGGCCGACAGCAGCATCAGCTTTGTCGATGGCACGGCCGGCATCCTCGAGTACCGCGGTTACGATATCCGTACGCTCGCCGAACACAGCCATTTTGAAGAGGTTGCCTATCTTCTGTGGAATGGCCGGCTGCCGACCGTGCGCGAGCTCCAGGATATGAAGACGCAGGCCCGCGCCTGCCGCTTCATGCCACCGGAGATTGTCGTCATGCTGCGCAACTTGCCCACTAATGCCGAAGCGATGGCGGTGATGCGAAGCGCGGTTTCGATACTGGCGCACTACGATCCGGAGTCCGAGGATGTCACCCCGGAAGCGCATCAACACAAGGCCTGCCGCCTTCTGGGCCAGATTTCGGGCGTTCTGGCGGCCTACGAGCGCATCCGTAGGGGCAAAGACCCGATCAAGCCGCGCATGGACCTCGACCACGCAGCCAACTTCCTCTGGATGCTGACCGGCGAGGACCCTGAGCCGATGGCCGCCAAAGCGCTGGACCAGTACCTGATGCTACTGGCCGAACACGAGCTTAACGCCTCCACCTTTTCGGCACGCGTGACGGCGTCCACAATGTCCGATCTGCACTCGGCGATCACGTCGGCGCTGGGTACTTTGAAGGGTCCGCTGCACGGGCGCGCGGTCCAGGAGGCCATGGAGCAATTTCTGGAGATCGGAACTGTAGAGAATGTCGGGCCCTGGTTTCACATCGGGCGCGCCGCCGGTCGCAAAGTCATGGGCATGGGCCATCGCGTATACAAGGTTCGCGATCCGCGGGCAGCGCCACTGATGAAGAATGTCGATATCATGGTCGAGGTGACCGGGGAGCGCCGCTGGTACGATATCGCGCGGAACCTGGAAGAGCTTGCCATGCAAGACCCCTACTTCCGCGATCGCAACCTCAGCGCCAACGTTGACTTCTATTCGGCGCCGCTCCTGTACTCATTGGGGATCCCGGTGGATGCCTTCACGTGCATGTTCGCTATGAGCCGCATCGTCGGATGGACGGCGCATGTGTACGAGCAGCAGTCCGATAACCGCCTCATCCGCCCCCTGGCCAACTACACCGGCCAGCACCAGCTCCCCTGGGCGCCGATCGAGCAGCGCAGCTAAACAAGCGGGAGAGTGGTTTCTTTGCCACTCTCCCGCCGCTCACCTTCCCGGTTCGATCTAGATCCAGTGCTGCTGCCTGGCGTGATAGGTCAGTTCGTCCCTGAATTGTGGGGCGGCGATTTTGACCAGCTCCTGTACACGCTGGCGAATCGTCTGGCCGAAGAGGCGGGCAATCCCGTGCTCGGTGACGATGTAATGAACGTGGTTGCGCGTCGTCACCACGCCGGCACCCTGCCTCAACATTGCCACGATGCGGCTGATCGAGCCCTCTTTGGCGGTCGACGGAAGGGCGATGATCGGGACGCCGCCGGGCGAGCGTGACGCGCCATAGATGAAGTCGAGTTGCCCGCCCACCCCGCTGTAGAACTGCGTGCCGATCGAATCCGCACACACTTGCCCCGTCAGATCCACCTCGAGCGCGGAGTTGATGCACACCTGCTTGGCGTTCTGGGCGATTATGAAGGGGTCGTTGACGTAGTCCTGGGGGTGAAACTCGAACATCGGGTTGTTGTCGATGTAATCGTACAGCCGCTGCGAGCCGAGGGCGAGGCCGGTGATGGCCTTCCCCCGGTGGAGTGTCTTTGCCGCATTGGTCAAGACGCCCTGTTCGATCAGCTCGATCACGCCGTCGGAGAACAGCTCTGTGTGCACTCCCAGGTCCTTCTTGTCCTTGAGGTAGAGCAGCACCGCGTCGGGGATCTCGCCGATGCCCATCTGCATTGTGGCACCATCCGGGATCAGCTCGGCTATATGGCCGGCGATCCGTTTCTGGATCTCGCCCGGCGAGCCCATTGGCACTTCGACAATCGGGTAGCTGACCGGCACCATATGGGTCAGCCGGCTCACGTGGATGAAACTGTCGCCCAGGGTGCGCGGCATCCGGTCGTTCACTTCGGCAATTACGACGCGTGCCGCTTCCGCAGCGGGCTTGGTCAGTCCCACCTCGACGCCGAAGGTGCAGAACCCGTGTTCGTCCGGCGGCGAACAGTGGATCATCGCCACGTCGGGTTTGAGCAGCTCGGGATCGCGCAGGAGACGCGGGATCTGGCTGAGGAACACCGGGGTGAAGTCGGCCCTCCCCTCGTTCACAGCCTGGCGTACGTTAGGGCTAATGAAGAGAGAGTTGACCCGGATGTGCCCCTGCATATCCGGCGCTACGTATTCTGCGGGACCGATCGTCAAGACCTGGACGATCTCTACACCCTCCAACTGGTTCGCCCGCCGGACCAGCGCGCCCAGCAGCTCCTTGGGCACGCTGCAGTTTCCCGTCATGAAGATGCGGTTGTGAGATTGGATGGTTCTCACGGCCTCATCGGCCGAACAGTACCTGCTGTTGTAGGACGGTCCGCTCATCGCTCGCCCTCCAGTGATTGGCGCAGCGCTGGATGCACGATGGCGCCGTCGAATACGTTGAGCCCCCGACGCAGAGCCTGGTCCTCTTCCAGGGCGTGGGCCAGCCCCTTCTGAGCAATATTCAGCATGTAGGGCCAGGCTGCGTTGTTGAACGCATGCGTGGTCGTGCGAGCGACGACCCCGGTCATGTTGGGCACGCAGTAATGGATTACGCCTTCGTCGATGAAAGTTGGGCTTTGGTAGGTAGTGAGCCGGCTGGTCTCAACGCAACCTCCCTGGTCGATGGAGACGTCCATGATAACCGAGCGCGGCTTCATGGTGCTCACCATTTTGCGACTGACCACGATCGGGGCACGCGCCCCCGGGATCAGCACAGCCCCCACCAGCACATCGGCACGCTTGACGGCTTTGGCGATATTGAAGTCGTAGGCAACGATGGTCTGCGGTGCATGCTCATGCTCCTCCAGCACCTGCAGTTTGCGCAAATCGGTGTCCAGGACGAAGACGTTGGCGCCCATCGCTTGGAACATCCTCGCCGCATTGACTCCCACTATGCCCGCGCCCAGGATTGCAACATTTGCAGGCGGCACGCCAGGGACGCCGCCGAGCAGGATTCCATGCCCCCCGGCGTTGTTCTGCAACAGTTGGGCGGCAATACCGGCGATCATCCGCCCCGCAATCTGGCTCACCGTCGTCAACACCGGCAGGTCGCCGTCCTCAGTCTGAATGGTCTCATAGGCAATGGCAGCCACACGCCGCTTCAGGAGGATGTCGATCATAGCGGGGTGCGAAACAGCCAGGTGGAGGAAACCGCAAAGGATGTGGCCTTCACGCAGGAGCCCGAACTCGGGGATCAGGGGGCGCGAGACCGACAGGATCAGCTGCCCACGCCCGTAGACTTCTTCAGCGGAGTACACGATCTGCGCTCCGCTCTGCGCATATCTTTCGTCGGCAAATCCGCTGCCCTGACCGGCGCCGCTTTCGACGTAGCAGCGGTGGCCCATCCCGTTCAGGATTTCCACGCCCATCGGCGTGAGCCCTACCCGGTAGTCGAACGGATGCTTCTGCCTTGGGATGCCGATATCCATGGTGCCTCCTCATCGAGCCACTGGCGCTGGGCCGGCTGTGACAGCTTCAATGCGAAACGTGGCGCGTGTCGACCACTCGTTGCGCCTGGTCGAAGACCTCTTGCCAGTCATATGCAGAATGGTCGGTTACGATTACCGTGCAATCGGCAGATGCCAACGCCGCATTGAGATCGGCTTCGCTGTTGAAGGAAACCTGGTTGTGAGAAATCGCCGGCACGTAGGGATCGTGATATCGTACGTCGGCGCCTTTGCCGCGCAACAACTCGATGATGTCGAGCGCAGGTGACTCCCGGACATCATCGATGTCCTTCTTGTAAGCCACACCCAAGACCAGAACCCTGCTGCCCTTCAACGCCTTGCCGGCATCGTTCAGTATGTCCTGGACCTTGTCGACCCAGTAGCGCGGCATGTCGCTGTTGATCTCACCGGCCAACTGGATGAAGCGGGCGTTGTAGTTCAGCGTCTTCAACTTCCATGAGAGGTAATGAGGATCGAGCGGAATGCAGTGCCCTCCCACCCCAGGGCCCGGTGTGAACTTCATGAACCCGTAGGGCTTCGTAGCCGCCGCGTTGATCACCTCCCAAACGTCAATGCCCAACTTGTCGCACATGATCGCTGTTTCGTTGACGAGAGCGATGTTCACCGCTCGGAAGGTATTCTCGAGCAGCTTGACCATTTCGGCGGCCTGGCTGGAAGAAACCGGGATCACCTTCCGGATGGCCTGCCCGTAGAGCGCGACGGCAACCTCGCAGCAAGCGGCCGTGACGCCTCCCACGATCTTCGGGGTATTCTCGATAACGTAGTCTGTGCGCCCTGGATCGATGCGCTCGGGCGAGAAGGCCAGGTAGAAATCGACGCCCGCACGCAGCCCGCCGCGTTCGAGCATGGGGCGCAGCAGTTCCTCGGTGGTGCCCGGGTAAGTCGTCGACTCCAGGGACACCAACATGCCGGGGTGTATGTGCTGGGCCACGGATTCGCCGGCAGAGATCAGGAATCGCACGTCCGGGTCGCGGGTCTTGTTCAGCGGGGTCGGCACACAGATGATGGCTGCATCGCAGAGGTCGAGGACACGATAATCGGTCGTGGCTACGAGCCCCTGCACGGGCAAAGTGTCCTCTGGGTGGGAATGGCCGTCTGCCGGCTGCGATAGAAGCGGACGCAGCCGGGAGGAGGGGATATCGTGGACGTAGGATTCGCCGCAGTTCAATGCCTCGACTTTGCGGCTGTCCAGGTCTATGCCGACCACCGGAAATCCGCGCTCGGCGAACGCCACCGCCAGCGGCAGCCCAACATAGCCAAGTCCGATGACGGCCACAACTGCGCTATGATCCTCGATCTTGGAGAGTAATTGATCTGCCATTGGAAGGATCGCTGTCTCCATTTCACTGCGCCAGGGTCGGTATACTGCTCGCCCAGTCGCGGTTCGCCCGATACCAGTTCACCAGCCGGGCCACGCCCTCCGGGAAGGCCACCAGCGGCCGCCAATCGAGCAACTTCTCGGCTTTGCCGATGTCGGCCCAAGTGGCGGGCACGTCCGCCGGATGCGCCGGGCGGTAAACCAGCCGCGCCTCGCTGGCGGTGAGGGATTCCACGCAGGTGATCGCATCCGCCAATACTACCGGCTGGTCGGAGCCCAGGTTGATCACCTCGTAGCCCACAGCGCGCAGGCCGGCAATTGTGCCGCGGGCGATGTCATCCACATAGGTGAAATCACGCGACTGCCGGCCGTCGCCATATACGGTGACCGGGCGGCCCTCGCTGATCCACTGAACCAACCGGAACGGCATCATATCGGGACGTCCGGCTGGCCCGTACACCGTGAAGTAGCGGAATACCGTCACGTCGGTGTGGTGGAGATGGTGATAGGTGTAGCAGAGGGCTTCGGCGGCCTTCTTCGAGGCTGCGTAGGGCGAGAGAGGCTGATCGGTATTCTGATCTTCCCGGTAGGGGAGAGGATTGGCCTTGCCGTAAAGGCTTGAGCTCGAGGCCAACACGAATTTCCCGATCTCGTACTCTCGGGAAAGCTCCAGTAGATTCAGCGTTCCGATGCCATTGGTCTCAAAATAGACCCAAGGATTCTCCACGGAGTAGCGCACACCTGCCCGGGCGGCCAGGTTGATCACTGCATCGAATCGGGGCTCGCCGGCTGCTGTACGGCCCGCAAACAAACCGGTCAGCTCGGGTCGGGAGGTGATGTCAAGCTTGTGAAAGCGGAAGCCGGGCTTGCCCTCGATTTGCGCCAGCCGCCACAGTTTGAGCCGTACATCGTAGGCGTCGTTAAGATTATCAACGCCAACTACGGAATGGCCGTCGGCCAGCAGAAGCTCTGATACCCTGGAAGCAATGAACCCCGCCGCGCCTGTAACCAGGTAGCATCCCATCAGGGACCTCCCGCAAAGATGAATCAATTATAACATGGGAGCCTTGGCTGGGAGACATTTCGCGGAGCGAAGGACGAGCGACACCGAAGAGATGAGAAGACGACTGGTGCCCCCGGCCCGACTCGAACGGGCACGCCCTAAAGGGCACAGGCCCTCAACCTGCCGTGTATACCAATTCCACCACGGGGGCAAGCACAAACTAATTATAGCTGGTTCGCGCGCGTTGTCAACTGGATCGCAGCCATTGTTCCGATTCCCCGGGGCGCTCAGACCACCCCGGCACCTGAGCATTACGGGCGGGATGAGCCTAAGCCAGTCCAGCGCCGCGCCCTTCTTCTTGGTACTGGGCGATGATCCGGCACAGGGTGTCGTCCAGCGACCGCCGAGGCCGGTAGCCGATCAAGCTGGCCGCCCGGCTGATGTCGGGCACACGCCGGCGCATGTCTTCGAAGCCGGGCTCGTAGGCCTCTTCGTAGGGCACCAGGACGATTTCGGAGTGACTGCCCGTCAGTGTGATTACCCGCCTGGCCAGGTCGAGGATCGTGATCTCCTCCGTATTGCCCAGATTGAAGATTTCGCCAACGGCTGCGGGATGGTCGGCCAGGCGCATGACACCCTCAATCACATCGGCCACGTCGGCGAAGCAGCGCGATTGTTGTCCATCGTCGTATACTGTCAATGGCTCGCCGCGCATGGCCTGGCGCACGAAACGCGGCACCACCATGCCATACCGGCCAGTCTGCCGCGGCCCAATCGTGTTAAAGAACCGGCAAATCACGACGGGCAGCCCGCGTTGCTTGTGGTACGCCAATGCCAGGAACTCATCCATGGCCTTCGAAGTGGCGTATGCCCACCGGCTGCGGATGGTCGGGCCCATCACCCGGTCGCCGTCTTCGCGAAATGGCACGTCGCTGCTCTTTCCGTATATTTCGGAGGTGGAAGCCAGGATCACCTTGCGCCGGTAGCGGTTGGCGATGCGCAGCACAGCGCTGGTTCCGAGCACGTTGGTCTCGATGGTGTGTACCGGGTCGCGGACAATGAGCTCGACGCCTACGGCCGCTGCCAAGTGGAACACCGTCGTACACTCGCTGACCAGCCGGTCCATGACTGCTTCGTTGGCGATCGTTTCCAGGACGAACTGGAAATGGGAGTGCTCGATCAGCGGGTGGATATTGGACTCGGACCCGGTAGACAGATCGTCGATTGCGACCACGCGATGCCCGGCGGCCAATAGCGCCTCGCATAAATGGCTGCCGATGAAGCCGGCCCCGCCGGTGACCAATGCTCTCACGGAGTCTCCAATCTGCACCTTGCCGTTGCCGCGGCCGAACCGGCCGCAGTCAGTGGGCCCGCCAATCCGGACGCAGTGTAACCACGCCGGGAGTGTTTGTCAACCAATGCAACCTGTCGTATACTGACAGTGGAGCGCCACGGTTGGCAAAGGCGTTCCCGTACGCCCCTCGAACAAGGCCAAAGAACGCGCGTCCGGGTCGTCACCGCTTCCTCTCCCAGCGTGCCCGATGTGTGTCTACGTAGGCCAGTTGTGTGGATGTGCCGGCGAATGCCAGCTTCAGCGGCATGGGTTCCCTGAAAGAAGTCGAGCTCTACGCAGGGGATTTGTGCAGCCCTCCAGCGGCCGCGCAGCGATCGTGGCGGCAGCCCGCTGGCCTGGCGCGTCCGGCAACGAGCCGGGCAATAAGGGCAATCGCGACAGGAGCGCCGGGCCGGAGCCAATCGCATCGGGTAATAGTGCGCGGGAGGCATAGATAGATGAAGATCGTCGTGGATGCCATGGGCGGCGACCATGCCCCAGCCGTGGTGGTGGCCGGCGCCGTAGCCGAGGCACGCCTCCGCGGCACGCACATCGTTCTCGTCGGCGTTGAGCCGCAAGTGCGCGCCGAATTGGGCAAGTATCGGGATGCAGCGGACTTGCCGATCGAGGTGGTCCACGCGTCGGAAATTATAGAGATGGCCGAGCACACTATGGCGGTGCGGGCCAAAAAAGACAGCTCCATGGCCGTCGGCATACGACTGGTCAAAGACGGCCAAGCCGATGCCTTTGCCACGGCCGGCAACTCAGGCGCTGCTATGACAGCCGCTTTGTTCGGGCTTGGGCGCATTCGTGGCGTGGCGCGGCCTGCCCTGAGCAGCATCTATCCTGCCTCTTCGGCCCCCTGCCTGCTGTTGGACATGGGCGCAAACGCCGACTGCAAGCCGGAGTACCTCGTCCAATTCGCAGTGATGGGGGACGCCTACGCCCGGGTGATGTTCGGCCTGGCCAATCCCACCGTCGGGATTGTCTCGAACGGCGAGGAAGCCGATAAGGGCAGCATGTTGGTCCGAGAGACTTACCCGCTGCTCCAGCGCAGCGGGCTCAACTTCATCGGCAACGTTGAAGGCAAGGATCTTGGGAAAGGTCTGGCCGACGTCGTGATCACCGACGGGATGACCGGCAATGTGATCGTCAAGCTGACCGAAGGCGTCGTGTCGTTTCTGATCAAAACCCTCAAGCGCGAGTTCACGGCAGGGGCTCGTAACAGGGTCGCCCTGGTGCTGCTGATCCCCGGCCTGGTACTCATGGTGCCTGGCCTGGCGCTGCTCTCTCCGACAGCCATTGCATTGCGCAAGCGGATCGATTGGCGGGAAATCGGCGGTGCTCCGCTGTTGGGTGTCAACGGGGTCGTCGTGATCGGTCACGGTCGCAGCGATGCGAAGGCGATTCAGAGCATGATCCACATGGCGGAGTCCAGCGTCCGTCAGGACCTGGTGAGCGCTATCAGAACCGCCCTGGCTGGCGGCAGCAGGCAGGGGACGTGACCGGCAAAATGGGAGAAGCGCGGCGCAGAGTCGTGGTGACAGGCCTGGGGGCACTTACCCCAGTCGGCAACACCACAGGCGAAACCTGGGCTGCCTTGCTGGCTGGGCGCTCAGGTGTTGGGCCGGCCACCCAGTTCGATGCAAGTCCTTATCCCACGCGCATCGCTGCGGAGATCCAGGGATTTGATCCTGAAGCGCATCTCTCGGCCAAGGAAGCCCGCCGCATGGCCCGCTGCTCGCAGCTTGCAGTCGTGGCAGCCCGCGAGGCGGTACGGGATGCGGGGTTGGATTGGGCGTGCGAGGACCGGGAACGCGTGGGGGTGGTTCTGGGGGTTGCCTTTGGGGGCGTCGACCTGCTGATCGAGCCCATCGAGAGGCATTCTCGGACCGGCACAGTCCGAATCACCCCTCATACTGCGCTCGAGTGCCTGGTCAACATGCCGGCGTTTCATGTTGGCCTGGAACACGGCTGCCAGGGCCCCCTTTCGACGGTCGCCACCACCTGCGCGGCCGGCACTCAGGCTCTCGGTGAGTCGTTGGAGATGATCCGTCGCGGGGCGGCGGACATTGTCCTGGCCGGCGGCGCTGAGGCGCAGATAACACCGCTGTTCTTTGCGGGGTTTTCGGCCATGCGCGTGATTTCTACGCGCAACGAAGCGCCGGAACGGGCCAGCCGGCCTTTCGACGCCGGGCGCGATGGTTTCGTGATCGGAGAAGGCGCCGCGGTCCTCGTTCTGGAAGAACTCGGGCACGCGCTCGGGCGGGGCGCCCACATCTACGCCGAAGTGCTGGGTCAGGCAGCCTCGGCCGACGCGTTCCATATCGCCCATCCGGATGTCCAGGGGCTCGGACCTGCCCGGGCGATGCGCTGGGCGTTGCAGGATGCTGATCTCGCCCCCGACCAGGTAGACTACATTAATGCCCACGGCAGTTCTACGCTTCAGAACGACGCGGCCGAGACAGCGGCCATCAAGACGGTATTTGGGGCCCACGCCAGCCGGTTGGCGATTAGCAGTACCAAGAGCATGATCGGCCACTGTTTTGGTGCCGGGGGCGCCATCGAGGCGCTGGTCGTTGTCCTGTCGGTTTGCAGCGACTCGGTTCATCCAACCATCAATTACGAAATGCCGGATCCGGCCTGCGACCTGGACTATGTTCCCAACGTGGCACGCCGTCTCCCGGTGCGCGTTGCATTGTCCAATTCATTTGGGTTGGGCGGTCAAAACGCCTGTCTTGTCATCGGCAAGTGGCAGGGGCAAACACAAGTCCACATCTGAAAGGTACATCGAAATCATGCAAGTTTCTACGAACGACAAGTTGATCAAGAAGCGAGGTCGTCTCGGGACCTATGCCAGCTTCGCCGGGTTGGCGGTACTGGTCGTTGGGATGGTGGCTTCGTTCCAACAGCAATACCTGTGGGTCTCTCTCGCCGCGATCTTGGTGGGTTTCGGCCTGGCCCAGTACGGATCCTACAGCCTGCGTCGTTGGGGGCGGTCGCCTCGCCCGGATGAGGTCATCGTGACGTCCCTAAAGGGTTTCGACGATCGTTATCACTTCTATGCCTGGTCACTGCCGGTGCCGTATGTCCTGCTGGGTCCCCAGGGCGTCTATGCCTTCACGACGCGCGACCAAGCAGGTTCAGTTACGGTCAATGGGTCACAATGGCACAGCAAACTGACCGCAGCGCGAATTCTGACGGTTTTCGCCCAGGAGGGATTGGGCAATCCGACAAGTGATGCGCTCGACGCAGCCAACCGCCTGAGCACCTTCATAAAGTCGAAGTTGCCGGACAACGCGACCAAAGTCGAGCCGATCATCGTCTTTATCAACGAGCGAGCGCAGGTCGAAGCAACGGAACCCACTGTGCCAGTGCTGGATGCGAAGAGCATTAAGAAGTGGCTGCGCGGGGGTGGCAAGACTGTGAACCTGAAGGCCGCCGAATACAAGGCGCTCGAACAGCTTTTCAGCGCGGGAACCGAGAAGGCCTGATTCGCCAGCTCGCACCTTCGCCGCGTCCCGAATCGACTCCCTGGATGGAGGGATTCCAATGCTTTCGGATAGCTACAAGAGTCTGTATGGGCTGATCGATACCCTGCCCGTTATCTCAACCCACGAGCACCATCAACCGGCCGGCTTTCAGAGCCAGCTAACCTTGAACAAGGTGTTCGAAAAGTCCTACGTCTCCTGGTTGGATATCGAGCCTGGGGCCGATCCTGCCAGCCGGGCCAGTTTCCTTGCCCAGTGCCGTCACAACAGTTACTACGTGTGGTTGGAGAAGGGGCTGCAGAAGATCTATGGCTTCGATGGCAAGATCACGCCCGGCAACTGGGAGGCGATCTCCGCCCAAATCGCCGCCCTGCATTCCAATCCAGGCGCGGACCTGGACCTTCTGCGCCGGATAGGTCGCTACCGCCGCGCGATCGAAGACTCGTACTGGGATTTTGCGAGCGATATCGGCCACCCCGACCTGTTCTCGCCCACGATGCGAACGGACATGTTCGTGCCAGCGTACCATCCGTCGGTGCGTGATCACGACGACATGAACCCGTTCGTCTTCTTCCCAGGCGTCCCTGTCGGGGACTTCGATGACTACCTGGCCTGGCTCGAGGACCTGTTCACCCGGAAACGCCGTGCGGGGGCGGTCGCCATGAAATCGGCCTCGGCGTACGAGCGCCCGCTGAGCTATGCCGAGGGCAGCCGTGCCGAGGCAGCGGCCGTCTTCTGCAAGCATCCGCAAGAAGTCGGGCCGGGGGAACGCACCGCGTATCAGAACTTCATGTTTAACTGGTTCTGCGAGCTGGCCGCCAAACTGGACGTGCCTTTCCAGATCCACACTGGGCTTGGCCAGCTGGCGGGATCGCGGCCGATGCTTTTCGAACCGGTAATCCTTCGCTACCCGCAAGTTCATTTTGTGCTGTTCCATGCGGGCTACCCATGGTATGGAGAGGTGGCCGGCCTGGCGCATAACCACGCCAACGTCAGCATCGACATGGTCTGGGCTCCGATTATCAGCACTAGCGCGGCGGTGGCGGCCCTCCACGAGTACATCGAGGTGGCACGGTCCAGCGACCGGATTGCCTGGGGCAGCGATACCTGGACGTCTGAGGAGGCTGTGGGAGCTCTACTGGCGTGGGAGCACGTCGTCGCAACCGTCCTGGCGCAGAAGGTGGACGACGGGTACTGCGATATGGAGGAGGCCGAAACGCTCGCCCACAAGCTCATGTATCGCAACGCCGCCCGGTTGTACGATTTCCCCCACAGCTCCTGAGCCCCGAAAGAGCGGTGCTAACCGGACTGGCCTGCCTCCTGCGCCGAGAACCAATCGATCAGGCGGCGGGCGATAGTCATCTTGGGCGGCAAGCCGGGCAAAGCATCGGCAGTGAACCATCCGGCTTCCGCGAGCTCGGCTTCCTCCAGCAGCACCTCGCCGCCATCGTACTCTGCGGTGAACCCGAGCATCAAGGAGTTAGGGAACGGCCATGGTTGGCTTCCGAAGTAGTGTATGTTCTTGATCCGGATGCCGACCTCTTCCTGCACTTCTCGCCGCGCGCATTCCTCGAGCGTCTCTCCCGGCTCGACGTAACCAGCCAACACGCTGTAGCGGCCGGGAGGGAACCGGTGATTGCGGGCCAACAGCAGTCGACCTCCCTGCGCGGTACGGCGCACCACGGCGATGATGATCGCGGGTGACAGCCTGGGATAACTGACAAGGCCGCACTGCGGGCATCTTCTGGCCCGTTCGTTGTCCAACCGCTCGGTTTGAGCGCCGCACTGGCCGCAGTACGTGTGCGTTCGGTCCCAGGTGATGAGTTGCACCGCGCGTCCGGCTAGGCCGAACAACGTGTCACCGAGACGCGCGTACGCGTCTCGCAAGCCTTCGGCCCCATAACCTTTCGGTGCCTCGGCGCCAGCGGCCAACTCAGCGCAGTAGCAGTCGGTCTGCGCCCCCTGCGCGTCCTCAAGATAGCCCATGTAAAGCTGTCGTTCCGGTGCGATACCCAAAACTGAGATATCGTGGCGACCCGGCAACGGGGCGGCGTCGCCGGCCGGTCGCAGGAGCAATTTGTCGCCCTGAAAGACGAACCAGTGAGCTGGCTCACGGATCTCGCTGCCAGGAGACATGCGGGAAACGAAGTTCAAGATCTTCCTTTCGCTGTGGACTGACAATGGCGGCCAGGCTCTAGCCGGGAGCGAACGGGCAGATCATAACACCGGGAAGCGATTCCTGCCAGCACGGTCGTCTGACAGTGCTTTGTCCAGGCATGAGCAGACTGAAGGGAGCTTTTGGGCAAGGGGTGAGGTTCTGAGGTATAATCTACTGTGACTCCACTGAGCAAGCAATCCCGGACGAATGGTTGTGCTTCCCCCGCACCGGCTGGGACCGGTAGCCGTATCGAGGTGCCTATGCCGACAGATGCGCTCGTCCAATACTACCCGACCATCAAGGAACTCCCGGAGGGCGAGCGCCCCCGGGAACGGCTGGAACACTACGGCCCAGGCGCCCTCAGCTCGGCCGAACTGCTCGCCATCATCATCCGGACCGGCACCAAGGACGAGAACGTCATCCGGCTCGCACAGCGCCTGCTGAGCAGCTATGACGGGCTCGCGGGGTTGGCCCAGGCGCCGTTCTGCGACCTGATAACGGTCAAGGGGTTGGGCCCGGCAAAGGCCACACAGTTGAAAGCTGCCTTCGAGCTCGGCCGGCGCCTGCTGGTTGCTGCGCCGCACGAACGACCAACGGTCAAGTCCCCTGCCGATGCGGCCAATCTTCTGATGATGGAAATGGGCGCCCTGGAGCAAGAGCACCTCAGGGCGATCATACTCAACAGCAAGAACCAGGTGCTAAAGGTGCACAACGTCTACGTCGGGTCGCTCAACACCGCCGTCGTGCGCGTGGGGGAGCTGTTCCGTGAAGCTATTCGGGCTAATGCCGCCGCGATCATCGTCGCGCATAACCATCCCAGCGGTGACCCCACGCCGTCGGCCGAGGACGTGTCGGTCACGCGCCAGGTCGTCGAGGCGGGCAAGTTGCTCAATATCGATGTGCTCGATCACCTGGTGATCTGCCAGGCGCGCTGGGTGAGCCTGAAGGAGCGAGGACTAGGATTCTGATCAATGTTTGAATCCGATCGTCCGCTCTCCCACCTCAAAACCCATCTCGGCAGGCAGGCGCACTTCGCCGTACTGAGCTTCATACTTGCCCAGATTGTCCTGCAACGCCTTCAGCAGCAGCTTGGCGTTCAGAGGCGTCATTACGACGCGCGCGTAGATCTTCGCCTTGGGCACGTTCGGAAGCAAACGGGCAAAATCCACCACGATCTCCGAAGGGGAGTGGTTGATGATGGCAAAATTGCTGTAGGTAGCTTCCAGGTCACCGGGCAGCTCAATGTTGATTTGCGTCTGCGCTGGGGGTTGTTGCGACACGCGATGCCTCCTTAGTAGGGGGGCCGGATCGGAGCCCGCGAAACGAACACGGCGAAGGGCATCGTATGATTGATCCCTTCGCCGCATGAATTGCGATGGATTGGGCCGTTACAGACTCTCAGAATGGGATGTCATCCTCGTGTACGGCAAAATCGTCGCCGCCGGGAGCCACTCCACCCGCGCCTGCCTCGGCGCCATCCCCCCGACCGCTGAGGAACTTCACGGTGAATGCCCGCAATTCGAGGCTGGCGCGCGGCGCTCCCTCTTTGTCAGTCCAGGCTGAGGCCTCGATTTCGCCCTCAACAAACACCAAACGGCCCTTCTGCAGGTACTGAGCGGTTGTCTCGGCCAGCTTTCCCCAGCACGACACGCGGAACCAGGTCGTTTTCTCCTGTTGCTCTCCGTTTGCGCTGGTCCACTTGCGCGTGGTAGCAACGTTGAAGCTGGTCACAGCCGTGCCGTTCTGAGTGTATCGCATCTCCGGATCGCGTCCGAGGTGCCCGATGACTTGGGTCTTCTGATACATGAGCTTCTTCTCCCTTCCTTGCCGGCGAGGAGCCTTTTTAAGAGCGGCGTTCTGTTTGGAAGTCGTTCACAAGTAGAATACTTCAACTATGGGGCCTTGTCAAGTCGCTCGAACATAAGTTCGCCGGCGCAAAAACCTACGGAGCGAGCAAAGTGATCGCCATGGGATCAAGCCAGGCGGCAATTGCTTCCCCCGTGGCGCCCAGGACAGCATCATGCGCTGAGATCTTGAAGGTCAGCGTTATCCCTTCTGCGTGCACCGTGCGGACCAGCGAGTAGCTCCCGCGGAACGAGCAACTTAATAGATCGCCGGTCACTACGTTGGGGCCGGAGGCGCTTGCCGGCCGCATCTCGGCAGCTTCGGGACGGACAAGAAGGATTACGCGTTCTCCAGGCTCGAATCGCCGCGCCGCCGAGTGAGCAAGCAGCTTACCCAGCGGCGTCAGGACGGTGAACTCGGTCTCGGCCGGATCCGACCGGACGTCCACGACCGTGCCCTCCAGGAGGTTACTGAAGCCCAGGAACCGGGCTACGTAGGGCGTTGCCGGCTGCCGGTAGATCTCCTGGGGTTTGCCGGCCTGTTCAACTCGACCCCCTTCGCCGGCCTCCAACCTGGCCCGCATGATCAGGACACGATCTGCGATCGCGAAAGCTTCCTCCTGGTCGTGAGTGACGTAGAGAGCTGTAACTCCAACCCGCTTCAGGATAGCTCGCAGGTCGTTCATCAGCTTTTCGCGCAGGGCACGATCCAGCGAGCCCAACGGTTCGTCGAGCATCAATAGGCGCGGGCGCGGGGCCAGGCTGCGCGCCAGCGCCACCCTCTGCTGCTCGCCGCCCGAAAGTTCGTTCACACGACGCGCCTCATAGCCGCCCATCTCCACCAGCGCCAGCGTCTCGCGCAACCGCGCGGCAATCTCAGCGGAGCTCCGCCCCTGCATCCGCAGCCCGAAAGCAACGTTGGCGGCGACATCGAGGTGGGGAAACAGGGCAAAATCCTGGAACATGAGCCCGAAGTTACGCCGGTGCGCTGGGATGCCGGCCAGGTCCTGGCCGTCAAATACTACCTGCCCTGTGTCAGGGGTCTCGAGCCCTGCCACGATGCGCAGGAGGGTCGTTTTACCGCATCCACTTGGACCCAGCAAACACACAATCTCGCCCTCCTCTGCGGTCAGGCTGACGTCCTGCAAGACCGGCAAGTTCGGGTAGTCCTTGGATACCCCGGACACGGAGAGGAGCATCCGGTTGTTCTTGATGTTGTGGTTCGGGCCCGCCTGGGCCGCGGACAGGTCAGAATTCACCGGCGCCGCCGACTCTGAATCGCTCGATCACGACGAATCCTGTGGCGCAAACGACCATCAACAGCGTGCTCATGGCCAGCGCCTGGCCGTAGTTGAGCGCGCCGGGTTGGCCCAGCAGCCGGTAGATCACCACCGGCATGGTCGGATACTCGGGCCGGGCGATCAGCAGCGTCGCGCCAAACTCGCCCATGCTCACGGTGAAGGCAAAGAGGGCGGCCACGAGCAAGGCCCGGCCAATGATCGGCAGCTCGACTTCGCGCCACACGTGCCAGGGCGAAGCGCCCAACACGGACGCGGCCTCGCGCCAGTCCGGGTTCAGCCCGCGCATCACCGGCAGCAGCGTCCTGACCACGAAGGGAAAGGCGATCAGGGTGTGGACGATCGGGATCAGCAGCGGCCACCTCAGCAGGTTGAGCGGCGGCCCGCCCAGCGCCAGCACGTAGCCGAACCCCAGC
>Ga0315273_10002628_pt1 | contig 21289 bp, 17 predicted proteins | sample YL17G02_0_MG_FD_205753 | JGI IMG/M metagenome (GOLD analysis project Ga0315273, IMG submission 205753) | Sediment microbial communities from Yellowstone Lake, YNP, Wyoming, USA - YL17G02_0 | ecosystem: Environmental > Aquatic > Freshwater > Lake > Sediment | place: USA: Wyoming | collected... | reverse complement strand
GCCAACGTGCGCGCCAACGCGCTGTGCTGCGGCGGCGGCGGCGACGTCAAGATCTTCAGTTACGACACCACTATCGAGGTGGCGCGGCGGCGCGCGCAGCAGGCCGTGGACGTGGGCGCGGACACGATCGTCTCCGCCTGCCAGCAGTGCAAGCGGGCGCTGCTCGGCGCCGTCCAGTCGATGCGGCAGCCGACGCGAGTGCTGGACCTCGCCGAGTTGGTCTGGGAAACGTTGCGGGAGCCCGTGGAATGAGCGCCGGGACGCGGCCGCCGGGCGGGAAGCCGCGCGTGGGCGTGTATCTCTGCCACTGCGGCACCAACATCTCCGAGGTGGTCGACCTCCGGGCGCTTGCTGAGTTCGCCCGTCGCCTCGACGGCGCCGTCGTAGTGCGCGACCACCGTTTCCTCTGCGCCGACTCCGGCCAGCGGGTGATCCAGGCGGACATCGCGGAGCAGGGCCTCGAGCGTGTCGTGGTCGCGGCCTGCTCGCCGCTGATGCAGGAGCCGACGTTCAGGCGCGCCTGCCAGGCGCAGGGGCTCAACCCGTACGAGCTGCAGGTCGCCAACATCCGCGAGCAGGTGGCGTGGGTCACCGCGGACAAGGCCGAGGCGACGCGCAAGGCGATGGCGATGGTCGGCGCCGCCGTCAAGCGGGTGTTGAGGCACCAGCCACTGGACGTGAAGGAGAGCCCGGTCGTGCCGCGGGTGCTCGTGGTGGGCGCCGGGATCGCCGGCATCGAGGCGGCGCTGCGTCTTGCCGAGGCGGGCAAGAGCGTCGTCCTCGTCGAGCGGGAGCCGGCGATCGGAGGCCACGTCGCGATGCTCGATCGCGCCTTCCCGACGCTCGACTGCTCGGCCTGCATCCTGGTGCCGAAGATGGCATCGGTGGCGGAGCACCCGAAGATCACCCTGCTCACCTGTAGCGAGGTTGAGAGCGTCTCCGGGGTGGTGGGGCACTTCTCGGTACGGGTTCGCCGCAGGCCGCGGTTCATCGACGCGGACCGCTGCAACGGGTGCGGCGTGTGCGTCCAGGCATGCCCGCAGACCGGGCTCGCCTCCGAGTTCGACCAGGGGCTCGGAAAGCGCGCTGCGGTCTACTTTCCGTTCCCGCAGGCGGTGCCTTACGTTCCGGTGGTGGATGCGGCGAACTGCCTCCGATTCTCTCCGGACGGGTGCACGGTCTGCGCCGAGGCGTGCCCGACGGAGGCGGTGGACTTCACGCAGACGGACGAGGTGGTCGAGGTCGATGTCGGGGCGATCATCCTCGCTACCGGCTACGCCCTCTTCGACCCCGTCAGGGCGCCCCAGTACGGCTACGGCCGCTGGCCCAACATCCTGACGAGCTTGCAGTTCGAGCGGCTGTTCCACCCCGCCGGGCCGACCGGGGGCAAGGTGGTGATGGCCGACGGAAAGGTCCCGGAGAGCATCGCGATCCTGCACTGCGTGGGCAGCCGCGACGTCCGCTTCAACCGGCACTGCTCGCGCATCTGCTGCATGACCGCGCTCAAGCTCGCGTTCATGGCGCGGCGCAAGACCGGCGCGCGGGTGTTCAGCTTCTACGTCGACCTGCGGGCGCCCGGCAAGAGCTACGAGGAGTTCTACGAGCAGGTGCAGCGCTCAGGCGTGGTGTTCATCCACGGCAAGGGGGCGGAGGTCATCTACCGCGAGGGGAAGCTCCTGGTCAAGGCGGAGGACACGGCGCTCGGGCGGCGGGTCATCGTCCCGGTCGACATGGCGGTGCTCGCGGTCGGTCTCCAGCCGCAGCCGGACGCCACGGAGGTGGCGCGCACCTTCGGCATCGGCTGCACCCGCCAGGGGTTCTTCATGGAGAAGCACGTCAAGTTCGCGCCGATGGACACGGCCGTGGAGGGGCTGTTCGTCGCGGGCGCGTGCCAGAGCCCCAAGGACATCCCCGACAGCGTGGCGCAGGGGGCGGCGGCGGCCGCCAACGCGCTGGCGCTGCTCGACCGCGGCGTCGTCGACACGGTGCCGACGGTGGCGGTCGTGGATCGCGAGCGGTGCAGCGGCTGCGGGCTGTGCGTCGGCGACTGCCCGTACCATGCGCTCGAGCTCATGGTCGACGGCAGCCGCCGGGTCGCCGCGGTCGCCGAGATCCTGTGCAAGAGCTGCGGAAGCTGCGTCGCGACCTGCCCGGCGGGCGCGCTCGACCAGCTCGGCTTCACGCGCTCACAGATCTTCTCCGAACTCGAGGGGCTGCTCGCCGTCCCCTCCTGACGGACGGTACAGCGCCACGGCGCGGTTGGGCGGCGCGCCTGGGAGGCCCGCCATTCCGCTCGGGCGGCGGCGCGCTCGCCGCAGCCGCCATTCGTCGGGATGGGCTCGCATGTTCTCGATCATGGCGCCGAGGCGCGACAGGACGTGCAGCCGCGGGCTCGGCGCCCAGTCGAGGCGGACGCGGGTGCGCGACGCGTCGACGTCGAGTCGCAGGTCCACGTAGTCGAGCATCCAGGTGCGCTCGAACGGCATGTGCCCGGTACGGCGTCCCAGCCACTCGCGCGCCGCCACGCCCGGCCGCGCGATCACGCGGGGCACGAGCACCGGCCGCCGCGGCCGCCCGAACGCCGCGCGCGTGATCTCGCGGAACAGGTCGGCGTGGGTCGTCGAGCCGTCCGGCGAGGCGATCAGCACCTCGGCGTCGCCGAGCTCGTCGCAGCGTTCGACGACCCTGAGGTAGAACGACATGAGATCCTCGACGTGGAGGTAAGGGATCGCCGACTCGCCGCGCCCGCCGAGGATCCGGCTGTTCCATGAGCGCGAGCACCACGCCTGCAGGAACTCCATCAGCGGCGGGTACTCGCACCAGTCGCTGACGACCGCGGCCGGCCGCACTATGCAGGTGGGGATCCGGTCCGCCCACTCCCGCATCATCGCCTCGCCCGCCCGCTTGGCGCGCGCGTAGGGGAAGTCGGCGGCGGGCTGGGTCGACTCGTTGACGCTCTGGCCGGGGGGCGGGAACGGGCACGCCGCGGTCGAGCTGGTGTAGATGAAGCGGCGGAGCTTGAGCGGCTCGGCGAGCGCGAGGACGTTGCGGGTGCCCTCGATGTTGGTCCGTTTGTACTCGGGGTTGTCCTCGCCCGTGAAGTCGTAGAAGGCCGCCATGTGAAGCAGGACCTCGGCGCCGCCCAGGTCGCGGATGCGTGAGAACACCTGCCGCAGCGGCTCGATCTGGCCGATGTCGACGCGGAACCACTCGATGCCAGGCCCCTCCGGCACACCGCTGTCGGCGGGCGTTCGGCGGCCGATGGCGATGATGCGGTACTCCTTGCGCAGCATCCGCACGAGCTGGCCGCCCAGCAAGCCCGTCGCGCCGGTGATGATCATCCAGGGCTTGGCCATCAGCGTCCCGTCCGGCGGCGGCCCATAGGCTGCCAGCGAGGCTCCGCCTCAATCTGACGAGGCGACGCCACGCAGTCGACAGTCGACAGTCGAGAGTTTCCCCCGCACCCCACCCAGTAAACCCTCCCGCCCGTCCCCCGCCCGGATGCCCAACCCGAAGTCGCGGCTCGTTCGTTCACATCGTGCCCCAATCAGGCGTCTAGCGCTCTCGCGAGACGACCCGGAGCAGGCGGCCGGCGCGATCCCGGAGGTGCACTGCCAGCGGGGCCCCACCCGGGAAGGCGTGAGCGGCGCATGAGAGGCAGGGGTCGTATGCACGCACGATCATCTCGAGCCGGGCGAGGAGCGGGTCGCTGGCCACCGTGCCCCGGCTGATCAGGGCGCGCGCCGCGCGCTTCACCGAGATTGCCATCGCGGCGTGGTTATTGGTCGTCCCGACGATCAGGTTGACCTTCGTGATGATGCCGCGCTCGTCGGTCCAGTAGTGGTGGATGAGCGTCCCGCGCGGCGCCTCGACGCTACCGACGCCTTCGCCCGTGACCGCGCCGAGCTCGGCCCTGACGTCGCCGCCGCATACCCGCGGATCAGCGGCGAGCTCGAGCATCCGCTCGGCAGCGCACAGCATCTCGACGAGCCGCGCCCAGTGGGTCGCCATGCGGTTGTGGATCGGGCGGCGCGGGCGGTCCGGTCCGGGCCCGCCCAGCGCCGCGAACATGCTCTCGGCTGCGCTCTGCGCCAGCGGCGTGGGCAGGCTCTCCGCCGCGTTGAGCCGGCCCAGCGGCGAGGCGAGGTAGACGCCGCTGCCGGCGCCGACGGTGAGCCCCATCCAGCCCGGGTCCAGTAGGTAGGGGAACGTGACGTAGGTCCACGGCTCGACGTGCTCGCCGATGAAGAGCGCATAGTCGCGCGCGGCGAACGACGCATGCTGGTGCCCGTCCGGCGCGACCACGCGCAGGCGCCCGTCGTAGAAGCTCAAGGAACCGCCCGCGTCCACCGTGCTCATCGAGTAGGTGGGCTCCGCGAAGCTCTCCGAGCCCATCAGATCGAGCATCTCGGGCTTCGCCACCACGACCCGCTCGAACAGCTCCAGGGTGTCGCGGGCGAACGCAACGTTGGCGCGCGCGGCGGCCTCGATCTCGGCGCGCGCGCCCTCGTCGATGGTCCGGCTCCAGCCGCCCGGCACGGCGGCCACGGGGTGGACGCTGCGGCCGCCGAGCCGCTCGATCACGCCCAGGTTGCGGGTGCGCGCGTCGATCACGCGCTTGCCGACGTCGTTGCCGAGGGCGCGGATGACGCCGAAGAACGTCCGCTCCTCAGGGCGCGCGTCGGGCCCGACGAACAGGTCGGGGCCGGCGAGCACGTAGAAGTGCGTGGCGTGGTCCAGGACGATGAAGGTGCTGTAGAACAGCTCACGGAGGCGGCGGGCGGTCTCCGGGATCTTCACCTGGTAGAGAGCGTCGAGCGCCTTGACGGAGGCCATCAGATGGGCCTCGGGGCAGAGGCCGCAGATCCGGCTGGTGAGGCGCGGCATCTCTTCGGCCGGCCGGCCGATGCACAGGGACTCGAAGCCGCGCAGCTCGGGGACGATCAGGACGGCGTCCTCGACGTCGCCGCGGTCGTCGAGGAGGATCTCGACGCGGCCTTGCCCCTCCACCCGGGTGAGCGGGTCAATGGTGATGCGCTTCATGCCGCTCCTCGGCGGGTCGCCTGCTCCGTGCCGGACGCGGTCGCGCGAGCAGGGAGCGCTGCAGGGTGAAGCCGTAGAACGTCCCGATCGGGTCGAGGATGCCGGCGATCGCCGCCGCGACCCGGCCCGACACGACCGCGGCACCGTCGCTCGTCGTGCCGGCGTCGAGCGCCGCCGCCAGCGCCGCGACCATGCGCGCCCCCTGGTCCGCGACGCCGTCCGGCTGGCCGTAGCAGCCACTGCAGGGGATGCCGACCTGTGGGCAGAGCGCGCCGCAACCGCCGCGGGTCGCCACGCCGAGGCATACGAATCCTTGCTCGAGCAGGCAGCGATCGGGTGCCGCCGCCGACTCATGCAGCCTCCGGAAGCGCTGCACCTTTCTGTCCTCGCGGGTTAGCGGGCACTCCTCGCAGAGCGCCGCGGCCGAGGCGCCGAGTGTCGCCCCCGGCCACGGCAGCTCGGTTCCGCTCACCACCACGCCGGCGAGCGTCTCGAGTGCAGCCCACACCTGCGCCGGTTCGGGCGGGCATCCGGGGATCGTGTAGTCGACCAGCTCCACCTGCTCGAGGCTGCAGGCCGTCGGGCACAGGCGGGGTAGGGCAGGCATCGCGGTGGCATGGCGAGCGGGCTGCGATGCCTCCGCCTCCGCTCCTGCGCTCGCGCCGCTCGCGGCGGCGACGCGCTCGAGCATCTCGTCTACGGTCGAGGTGTTGGCGAGCGCCGGGACACCACCGGACTCCGCGCAGGCGCCGAACGCCACCATGAATCGCGACTTGCGCCGCAGCAGGTGAGCCATATCCTCGTCGGCCGGCGTCCGGATGGTGCCGTTGAACAGGCAGAGGTCGATGCCCGCGTCGGGCAGCGCCGCGAGGTCGGCGACCTTGAAGTCGGCGAGCATCGGCGCAAAGACGATGTCGAACGTCTGCGCAAGCGCCGGCAGCCGCTCGCCGAGGTTCAGCACCGCAACATCGCAGCCGCCGCAGCCCGCCGCGGAGTACATCCCGAGCCGGGGCCGCGCGCCGTCGCTCGTCATGTGGGCGCTCCGTTTCCCGCGGTGACGACCGCCGCCGGCGCGGAGCGGCCGACATGCTGCGGAAGCGGCGGCCAGCGGAGCGGCCCGAGACGACGCAACCGCTCGGCCATGCCAACGGCCGCCGCCGCCAGGAGGTTCCCCTCCGAGGCCGAGGCCCAGGCGATCTCGAGGCGCTCGGGCGCCACGCCGGCGTGGCGGAGCACCGCCTGCAGTATCAGGACGCGCCGCAACGCGCGCTGGTTGCCGTCGACGTAATGGCATTCGCCGAGGTGGCAGCCGACGATCAGCACGCCGTCCGCGCCCTCCTGGAACGCCTTGAGGACCAGCTCCGGGTCGACACGGCTGCTGCACATCACGCGAACGGGACGGAGGTTGGGAACGATCTGGGCGCGGGCCATGCCCACGAGGTCGGCGGCGCGGTAGGCGCACCAGTGGCAGAGAAAGCCCACGATGACGGGCTCATGTATCTCCTGGCCCACCGCCATCCCCTCCCACTGATCATTCTATGCCCTTTTCGTCTGCAGCCACCGATTGCCCGGTGGCGGGCACACCTCGGGCGGCTTCTGCGAGGGAGGGGGAGAGTACGATGAAATGGAGATGAAAATCGAGATGATTGGCCGTGCGCACGTGATCGACGCGAACGGCACGTCGATCGCATGGGGCGAGATGGGTGCGGGCGCTCCTCTGGTGCTCATCCACGGGTTCCAGCAGTCGCACCGGACGTGGCGCCGGGTGGCCCCGCTGCTCGCCGAGGGCTTCCGCCTGCTCATGCCCGACCTGCCCGGTCACGGCTTTTCCGGGCGGCCGGACGCGCCCTACACGTTGACCTGGTACGCCGAGGCGCTGTCGGCATGGATGGACGCGATCGGCATTCCGCGCGCCCACGTCTGCGGCCACTCGTTCGGCGGCGGCATCGCGCAGTGGATGCTGCTCGAGCACCGGGAAAGGGTGGACCGGCTCGCGCTCGTGGCGCCGGGAGGGCTCGGGCGCGAGGCGGGGATGGGGCTGCGGTTCGCGACGCTGCCCGTGCTCGGGCGCGCCTTCACGCCGCTCGTGATCCGTTACGGCCTTCCGCTCGCGATGCGCCTTGCCCCCGAGACCTTCGGCCACATGGAGCCCGAGGAGGTCACGCGCGCCGCCGCGGCAAACCGCATCCCCGGCACCGATCGCGCCTTCCAGCGTTCCGTCGAACGCGTCATCAACCTCTCCGGCCAGTACGTGCGGTCGATGGACCGCGTCGCGGAGGTGGCGTCGCTGCCGCCGATCGCCATGTTCTGGGGGGAGAAGGATCCGATCATCCCGCTCAGGCACGGGCGCGAAGCGTTCGCGGGCTTTACTGGCGTTACCCTGACGACCTACCCGAGGGTGGGGCACTTCCCCCATCTCGACATGCCGGCGGAGTTCGCCCGCGATCTCCGCGCGTTCCTCTCCGATTCCGGCAGGCCGAACCCGCGCGGACCCTCGGTCGCTCCAGCCGGGCCGGTCGAGCCGGGCCGCGGACCCGCCCGATTGTGACGGCGCCAGCACTTGCGGCGCGCCGGGGAGTGGCATACTCGGGCGTCGGGCCGAGGCCCGAGGAGGCGATGATGGACGCGGCGACACTGCGCGCGTGGTGGGGGCACAAGCAGGGGCTGGACGGGTCGATGACAGGCGCCCGGCCCGCCGAGGTGCTGGCGCGAACTGGGTGGGCGAGGTCGGTGGCCGGCGTCGGACCCTATCTCGGGCTGCATGCGCGCGCCGGGACGACGCGGCAGCAGGTCGACGCGGCGGTGGCGGCGCTCGAGATCCACGAGCTGCCGGCGGCGCGCGGCTGCACCTATGTCGTTCCCGCGAGCGACTTCGCGCTGGCGCTGCGGGTTGCGGAGGGTTTCTCCGACGGCGAGATGAGGGTCGCGCGCACGGTTGGCGTGACGGATGCGGAGATCGATGCCTTGTGCGTCGCCGTGGTCGACACGCTCGGCAAGGGCCCGATGGACCCGGACGAGCTGCGTGCCGCCACCGGCGGCGCGGCCCGCAGCCTCGGGCCGGAGGGCAAGAAGAAGGGGCTCACCACGACGCTGCCGATTGCGCTCGGCAAGCTCCAGGTCGCCGGCGAGATTCGCCGCGTGCCGGTGAACGGCCGGCTCGACCAGCAGCGCTACCGCTACACGTTGTGGCGGCCCAACCCGAGGGCGGCAATGAAGCTGTCGACCGAAGAGGCCAACACCGAGCTGGCGCGCCGCTATTTCTCGTGGATCGCCCCGGCCAGCGTGGCGGAGCTCCAGTGGTTCTCCGGCCTCGGCGTCAAGGCCGCGAAGGCCGCCATCGAGCCGCTCGGTCTCGTCCCGCTGCCCGACGGCAACGGCCGCCTGCTCTTGCGTGAGGACCTCGAGGCGCTCCGCGCGTTTCGCGTGCCGAAGGCGGCCGGCCACGCGGCGGTCAGCAGCCTCGACGGGATGACGCTGCTGCGCCGCAGCGTGCGGGACTTCATCGGCGAGGCCGACGGCGAGCTAAAGGTGTTCGGGGAGAAGGGAGCGCTGGCGCTCGGCGGACTTTCCGACCTGCCGCACCACGCCATCTTCGACCGCGGCAGGCTGGTCGCGCTGTGGGACTACGACCCGGAGGCAGCGCGCGTCGTCTGGGCGCCGCTCGTGGCGAAGGACGCGGCGCTGGAGCGGGCGGTGAGTGAGGTCGAGACGTTCGTGCGGGACGAGCTCGGTGACGCGCGCGCCTTCAGCCTCGACAGCCCGAAGAGCCGGGCGCCTCGTCTCGCGGCGCTGCGCCGGATGTGAGCTTCTTCGGCTTGCGCAAGCGTCGCGGCTCGTCGAGCGCCGACGCGAACGTGCTGCGCAGGTACGCGGCGAGCGCCTCGACATCCTCGAAGCCGCGGTACTGGCGCGTGCCCGTGTCCTCGAGGCTGCAATGCCAGGCCACGTGGTCCTGGGCCTCGCCGCGCCACACTCGCAGCAGGTACGATCGGTAGGAGTCCGGCGAGTGTCTGCTGCTGTCCACGGGTGGCCTCCTTCGTGCCGGTATCGTGACGCCGTCGCGTTGGGTAATCGTTGGAAGGCGGCCGCGCCCGTCGTGCTAGCATCCTGTCAGAGCCGCGCCGGCTCCGGGGAAAGCACGGCCGTAGCGTGGTTTCCTCGAACCGGCGGCCGGGAGGGAACGGTTGGTGAAGCCTGACGGCGGCCTCCAGTTCCGCTTTCTCGGTGGCTGCGCCATCGCGGGGCCGCAGGGGTCGATCCACCTCGAGTCCGCCAAGACCACGGCGCTGCTCGCCTACCTCGTGCTGACCCGCTCGCCGCACGGCCGCGCCAAGCTGATGGAGATGCTCTGGCCCGAGCTGTCCGAGGAGCGGGCGGCAGCGGCGCTGCGCCGGGCGCTGTGGGACCAACGCCACCGCCTGGGCCGCGAGGATGGCCCGGACGTCCTCCTCGCGGATCGGCAGACGGTGGCGTTCAACGGCGGGCTCCCGCACGAGTGCGACGTCGAGCGGTTCCAAGCGCTCTGCGCGGCATCGAGCCACCGGAGCGAGACCGCCGGCGACGAGGCCGGTGCGCTCAGGGCAGCGATCGCCCTGTACCGCGGCGATCTCCTCGACGGCTTCACGCTGGAGGGGGCCGCGGCGTTCGACGAGTGGCTGGCCGGCGAGCGCGAGCGGCTGCGTCTGGTCGCGCTGCAAGCAGTCCGCCGCATGACGGCGCTGATGCGCGGGCGCGGCGAGCTGGTGCGGGCGCTCGGCTACGCGCGGCGACTGCTCACGCTCGACCCGTGGCTCGAGGAGGCGCACCGCGCGGTGGCCGAGCTGCTCGCGCTCACCGGGCAGCACGGCGCCGCGCTGCAGCAGCTCGAGACGTGCCGGCGGGTGCTGGCCCAGGAGCTGGGCGTGTCGCCGTCGGCGAGGACGCTCGAGCTCGAGCGCCGCCTGCGCGAGCCCCGGCGCCTCGACAGCGCGAGCGAGGCGGGCGCTCGTGAGGCCACGGGTCCGCCGCTGCCCAGGCACAACATGCCGATCCCGGCGACGCCGTTCGTCGGGCGCGAGCGGGAGCTCGACGAGATCGCACGCCTCCTCGCGGATCCTTCCTGCCGTCTGCTGACGCTCCTCGGTCCTGGTGGCGTCGGCAAGACCCGACTGGCGATCCAGGCGGCATACCAGGCGCTGTCCTCCATTCCGGCGCAGCGCCAGCCGGCCTTCGACCGGGTCGCCTTCGTCGCGTCGGCGGCCGACCAGGCCGGCGAGGCGCTGGTCGAAAAGATAGCCGGCGCCCTGGCTCTGGCGCCGTCCGGCGACCAGGACGACAAGGCGCGAGTCGTCGAGGTGCTGCGTGACCGGCGGGCACTCCTGGTGCTCGACGGCTTCGAGCACCGCCTGGCCGAGTCAAGCCTGCTCTCCGAGCTGCTCGGCACAGCCGCCGAGCTGCGCGTCCTGGTGACGTCGCGCGAGCGGCTCGACGCGAGCGGCGAGTGGGTGCTCGAGGTCGGCGGCCTCGGGGTGCCGAGCGCGGGAGCGGCCGAGACCCGGCGCGCTCGGCGGCTGTGCAGCTCTTCCTGCAAGGTGCGCGGTGGGCATCCGTCGGCTTCGTCGCCGCTGGCGGGGAGCTCGATGCGGTCGCCGGGATCTGCCGCGCGCTCGAAGGCGTGCCGCTCGCCATCGAGCTCGCCGCCACGTGGATGCATGCGCTGACGCCGGCCGAGGTTGTCGCCGAGCTGGCGCGCAGCCTCGATTTCCTCTCGACGTCGCGGCGGGGAGACGCGGCGGCGCAGCGCGGGCTGCGCGCGGTGTTCGACCACTCGTACGCCCGCCTCTCGCCCGGCGAGCAGCGCGCGATTCGGGCGATGAGCGTGCTCGCGGGGGGAATAACCAGGGCGTCCGCACGTGCCGTCGCGGCCGCCCCGCCCGACGTGCTGCGCGCCCTCGTCGACCGGTCGTTCCTGCGCTTCGATCCCACGCTTGGCCGTTACTCGATGCACGAGGTGCTGCGCCACTACGCCGGCGTCAGGCTGGGCGAGCAGCCAGAGGAGCACGACGCCGCGCGGCGGCGCCAGCAGCAGCACCTCGCCACGCTTGTCGCCGAGCTCGACGAGGCCCTGGTGGCGCGCGGCGAGCGCGACGCACTCGACGCCGTCGCCGCCGAGGCGGACAACCTGCGTTCGGCATGGGCGCGCGCGCTCGCCGCGGGCGACACGGTGTTCGTCGCGGCGGTGCTCCCCGCCATGGCCGTGCTCTGCGAGGCGCGCGGCTGGTACCGCGAGGGTGAGAGGCTCGCCGGCGAGGCGGTCGAGCTACTGCGGCGAGCCGACGGCGAGGGCCGGCGCGACCGCACGCCGATCGCCCGGGCGCTGGTGCGGCGGGGCGGGCTGCGCAACCGTCTGGCCCGCTACGACGACGCGGCCGCCGATCTCACCGAGGCGCTGACGCTGCTCGGGGAGACGAGCGACGGCGATCGCGCGGCGGCGCTCTTCCACCTCGGCGACGCCGCGCTCTGGCAGGGGCGCTTCGCCGAGGCGCACGAGCTGCTGCAGCGGAGCCAGGCGCTGGCCGAGGCGTCGGGAAGCGTGCGGGTGCTCGGCGACGGTCTCGCCCGGCTCGGTCGTGCCGTGCTCGACGAGGGGCGGCACGCGGAGGCGCGGGCGCTGTTCGAGGCAAGCCTCGCGGTCGGGCGCCGCATCGGCAACCAGCACGCGGTGATCTACGCGGCCAACCAGCTCGGCTACGTCGACTACTTCGGCGGTGACCTCGATTCCGCCGGAGCGCGCTTCGCCGAGACGCTGCAGTGGGCCCGCGAGGCCGACGACCCCGCCGCCACGGTGTCGGCGCTCAACGGCCTGGCGTACGTCGCCGAGGATCGCGGCGAGCTCGATCGCGCATCCGACCTCTACCGGCAGAGCCTGGCCCTCGCTCAGGAGCAGGGCGACCGCTTCGCCGCGGGGCGCGTGCTCATGCTCATCGGCGAGGTGGCCCGCAAGCAGGGCCGGCTCGCCGAGGCCCGGCAGCACGTGATCGCGGCGCTGCGCGAGTACCGGGCCAGCGGCTCGTTCACGGTCGCCCTGCCTGCCGTGATCGGTCTTGCCGAGGTCGCCCACGCCGAAGCCGACGACGAGCGGGCGCTGGCATTGCTGGGGCTGGTTCTCGGCCATCCGGGAAACCGCCAGGACCACCGCCCGGAGTGCGAGCGCGTCCTCGCCAAGATCACTGTCCGGAGCGGCGAGGGCGTAGTCGAACGCGGGCTCGCGCGCGGCTCCGCCCTCGATCTCGAGGTCCTCGTGGACGAGGTGCTGTCGCCGGCGCCGGCCAAGCCGAAACGGGGGCGCCACGTCAGAGCACGAACGGTTTCCACCCCTTCGACGTCCTGAGGAGGTCGCGGGCCGGAGGCAGCCAGGACGGCGGGCTCAGGCGATCGATGTCGACGAGGAGGTCCGGCTCCGACTGATGGCGCAGGCGGGCGAGCGCCACGATGTCCTCGGGCGAGGTCGGGATGTCGTGCTCCAGATCCAGCGGCTCAGAGGGAGGCTTCGAGCTCACGGAACCGGTCGCCCATGCCGTGCTTGTCGAAGTAAGCGGCGATCTCACCGCGGTCGACGCCGGGGAGCCGCAGCAGGAATCCGATATCAGCCATGTCGCCGAAGGCCCGGCTGGGGTCGTTCTTCATCGCCTGCACCTTCATCGCCGCGAGGTGCTCGGGCCGCGCCACAGGGACTATCGACCCGCCCGGTCCCGGCATCAGCCTGGCCTCGCTGAAGATCTTCTCGCGAGTGCCGCCGCGAACGTAGATCACGTCGACTCGACCGAGTGAGGGGTCGTTGTGGAGGTGGTTGGAGTACCCCACGGACCTGAAGAGGGTTCCGAAGCCGGCTGCCTCGAGGAAGTCGATCAGCTCCTGCTGCCAGTCGCCGTCGACGACGAGGTCGAGGTCAAACGTGGTTCGGGGCAAGCCGTAGGCCGCCAGAGCAAGACCCCCGGCCAACGCATGGTGGATCTTCCGATCGATCAGAAAACCTCGCACCAGCGCGATCACCCGGGCAAACTCCAAGAGCGGCCTCCTTCAAAGCAAGTATAGCAACCCAAGAGAGTTGCCGTGGCCGGCGCGGAACCGTCGGGCGAATGTCCTTTGCCGGTGTCCAGTTTTGGCGCCGGTTTGGCCCGATTACCGTACGCGGGGGATGGGCGGCCTGTCAGCGTTGGCATGGATCTCGCATTACGTTGGGCAGATCTTTGAGGAAGGAAGGGCCGGGGGCCAGTCAGAGCACCTTCCTAACTAGGCCAACCAAACCTATCCCGCCTTGCAAGGCCTACCAAACTTGGCCTTTCAATCGCACCCCCGGCCAGCCTCCTCAGATTTTCGCCGACCGCCGGCAACTCCGGCGGTCGATCTGTCTGAGAGCCGGACATCCAATCCAGACCCTGGACGGCGCCGCCAGCCCGCGATGTCACCGCGTTCGAGCTCCGCCCGTGGCAGGGAAGTGCGGAGCCGCCGGATCGGCGGCCACCGTGCAGTTGCGGCCGCCGGCCTTGGCCCGGTACAGCGCCAGGTCGGCGCGCGAGATGGTGTCCTCGACCAGCCCCTCGGTCGATGACGCGGCGACACCCAGGCTCATCGTGAGGTGCAGCGGGTGCCCTTCGACGAGCCACTCCCGGCCGGCCAGGGTCTGCCTGATTTTCTCGGCGACCGCGACCGCGCCTGGCAGGTCCGTCTCGGGAAGGAGGATGAGCAGCTCGTCGCCGCCCCAGCGCGCGATCGCGTCCTGCCCCCGGAGCGTCTCGCGCAGCGTACGGCAGACCAGGAGGAGCACCTCGTCGCCCGTTTGATGGCCGTGGCTGTCGTTGATCACCTTGAACTTGTCCACGTCGGCCATGAGGAGGGAGAACGGCTGCGTGCTCCGCCGGCTGCGCTCTGCCTCCTGCTCGAGCACGGCAAGCATGGCGCGGCGGTTCAGCAAGCCGGTCAGGTAGTCGGTCGTTGCGGCCTTTTCGAGCGCCTGCTCCGCGCGTTTGCGCTCCTGGATCTCCTGCACGAGCTGGTCGTTGAGCTCGGCGAGACGAGAGGTCCGTTCCACGACCCGCACCTCGAGAGTGTCCTTGGCTTCCTCGAGAGCCGCCATGGCGTGCCCGGTCTCCATGTTGCTCTCCGCGAGCCGTTGCGACATCGTGTTGAAGCCGCCCGCGAGGTCGTCGAGCTCGTCGCCGGTCCTCACTTCCACCTGGCCCTCGAGGCGTCCCTCCGCGATCTCCCGGGCGCGGGCGACGAACACCATGATCGGCTTGGTGATGCGGGCGGCGAGCAGCCTGCTGAACAGGTAGGCGAGCACGATGGAAAGCAGGAAGGAGACGAGGCCGGCGATGCGGATCGCCTGGAACTTGCGGTGGACCTCGTCGGCGCGCATGTCGATGCCGAGCAGGTAACGGCCGCCACCGTTCTTCACAGGCGCGTATCCGGAAAGGAAGTAACCCCACTCGTCGCGGGTGATCTCCTCGTCTGCCGAGAGCTGAACGAAGCCCTTCTCGAGCAGAGGGACGTTGTCGGTGTACAACTGGCCGGGCAACGCCTGACGCTCGCTGGCATCGGAATCGAGGACGAAGGCGATTCGCTCGTCGTCCCGGCGCATCACGTAAATGAAGGCGATGTCGGGGTTGGAGGACTGGAAGTCGCGCAAGAGCTGGAGGTTCTCCCGGTACGCGGGCAGCTTCACGTCCTCCGCCGAGCGGATTGCGGCCAGGGCGCCGACGTCGAGGGTGCGGCTCAGCAGCGCGGCGCTGTACTTGAGGCGCGCCTGCAAGCTGCCGAACAGGCTGCCCGTCGCGCTCTTGTAGAACAGCGTGCCGATGCTGCCCGAGACCAGGACCACCGCGACGAAGTGGCTGTAGAACAGCTTCCGCTGGATCGGCAGGCGCATCTCCGTAACCCTCCGGGTCGCCACTGCGCGCGGACCGCGGGGATCCGCGGTTCGCAGGACCATCGTAACCCCGGAGGGGGCTCTCACCACTCACGCACGGAAGCGGCCCGGCGGCGGGCGCCAATCAGCGCTTTGCGTACTTGCTGGCGCCCGCCCAGTCGACCACCACCACGGGCTCGTCGCCGATGACCCAGGCGTCATGCCCTTGCGGCAGGTCCGACACGTCGCCGGGCCCCAGCTCGAACTGGCTGCCATCGGCCATCGACACGTGCATGTGCCCGGAGATGTGGTACTGGAAGTGCGGCGCCTGGCACAGCTCGGTCTTGGCGATCGGCTTGACGTGCAGCGACCAGCGCCAGCCCGGCTGCAGGGTCAGTCTGCCCACCTGGGCGCCGCCGATGTTGAGCAGCTCCAGCTTGCCTTTCTCAAAGGTTCGGACCTCGTCAGGGGACGCAAAATTCTTGTGCTCAGCTTTCGCCATGGTCTTCTCCTCGCTTTCACCCGCCAGAACCGCCACATCTCGGCGGGAATTCCACGCCCGCGGCCGATCGCGAGGCGGGGAGGACAGGCTGACGACGAGGAGACGCGGCGCGAAGGAGCGGGCGTCCCGTGACGCCCGCTCCTTTCGTCGTTTCGCGTGCACTACGCGTTGAGGATCTTCGCCGACGCCTCCTTGTCGACGTCCATGACGTAGGTGATGCCGGAGATGTCGGCGGCCTCGTGGGTGAGGGCGGCGAGATCGTCGCGGGTGATCAGCTCGGTTGAGAACTTCCTCGCGCCCGCCATGAGCTGGCGCAGGCCCTGCGCCAGGCGCTCGTAGTAGGTGTAGAGGCCGATGGCGCCGGTCGGGATGCGCTCGAACTCGTCGTTGCCGAGCTCCTTGCGTAGCTCGGTGGCGGTGACGAAGATCTCGTCCTTGCTGCCGCCGAAGCGCTCGACGTAGACCGGGAGCTGCCCCTCCTCGATCGCCTTGCCGATCGTCTTGCCGACCATCGCGGCGGCGATCGGGGCGCGCGCCATGCCGACCAGGCGGGCGTACGGGGCGCACATCGCCAGGCCCTTGAAGATCTGGTCCTCGAACGTGAACCCTCCCGCGACGGTGATCGCCGGCAGGTGTTCGCCCTTGGCGGCGAGCTGCGAGCAGTACTGGTGGAGCAGCGCGTGCAGCTCGACCGGCGGGATTCCCCACTCGTTCATCATCCGCCACGGGCTCATCCCGGTGCCGCCGCCGGCGCCGTCGACGGTGAGCAGGTCGATGTGGTACTTCGACGACCACTTGACCGCGCGCGCCAGGTCGATCGGCCGGTAGGCGCCGGTCTTCAGGAACACGTACTTGGCGCCGGCCTTGCGCAGCTCGGCGACGCGCTGGGCGAACCCTTCCTCGCTGACCATGCCGACGCGCGAGTGGCGCTCGAACTCCTTGAAGGCGCCGCGCTCGTAAGCCTTGATCACGTGCGCGTCGTGCGGGTCCGGCAGCACGATGTAGCCGCGGTCGGCGAGGAGCTGCGCCTTGGCGAGGTCGCGGATCTTCACCTCGCCGCCGATGTCCTTGGCGCCCTGGCCCCACTTGAGCTCGACGATCTCGACGCCGAGCGCGTGGATCGCGTACTCCTGCACGCCGAGGCGCGTGTCCTCGAGGTTGGCCTGGACGATGATGGCGCCGTATCCGTCGCGCTGGTGGTCCTTGTAGAGCTTGACGCGGTTCTTGAGATCGAGGGTGTCGACCACCTTGCCGTTGCGGATCTCGGAGCCTGGGTCCATGCCGACGACGTTCTCGCCGATCGTCAGGCCGGTGCCGGCGAGCGCCGAGCCGATGGCGATCCCCTCCCAGTTGTTCTTGGCCACGTTGGTCGAGCCGATCCCCGGGATGATCCACGGGTAGCGGAACTTGATCCCCTTGTCGTGGCCGAAGCGCACCTCGAGGTTGACCTTGGGGAAAATCGCCAGGTCGGAGTCCTCGGCGATGCCGTGGGCGCCCACGGCGGTGCCCATGATGTTGAAGTGCGAGTAGTCGACCGGATAGGCCTTCTCGCCCGCGGTGGTGATCACCCCGAACGGCTGCGGGTAGATCACCTCGTGGCCGCGGTAGGCCGACTTGCCGATCTCGCACATGCCGATGCAGCCGTCCACGCAGGTGACGCACATCCCCGAGGTCGGGACGATCGAGTCCTCGGTCCGGTTCTTGGTGAGTGTTGCAGCAGACGAGTTGACTCTGGTCAGGGACATTGTGCCTCCTTCGAGAGGTCGAGAGTCGAGAGTCGAGAGTTGAGAGTAAGAGGGTGGCGACTGAGGGGCCGAGGGCAGGCCAAGGCGGGAGTCAGGAGGTCCGGGGTTGATTCCCTTGACTCTCGACTCTCGACTCTCGACCCGAGTCCGACTGCGTGGGCCGCCTTCATTTGCGGTGGCCTCCGCCCTGGGTATCCACGATCTCGCAGGCGACGCACGGCTTCATGAAGCACATCATGTCGTCGAAGCCCGGTTTCTCGAGGCACGGGGGCTGGAGGTTGGCGCAGCCGCCGCAGATCGCCTTGTCGGGCTCGGCGTACGTGCAGCGCAGCTCGCACGCCGGGCAGACGTACATGCAGCCGCCGCAGAGGCGGCACACCTCCGATTTCTTGTCGAACGGCGTGCCGATGCGCCGGTGCTCGCCGCGCCCCTGGAAGCCGATAGCGTGCGCCGCCATCTGCTCGCTGCACATGCGCACGCAGCGGCCGCAGAGGATGCAGTCCTCGTGCTCCTGGCGGAAGCGCTGCTGGCGCACGCCGAGCGCCGACGCGAGGTCCTGGATGGTCTTCGACTGCGGGCACGAGGCCAACAGCAGCTCGACGACCATGCGACGCGCGCGCACCACCCGCGCCGAGGAGGTGCGCACTTTCATCCCTTCCTCGGCCGGGTAGGTGCACGACGAGACCAGCTTCGCCCGCGGCCCCTCGCCGATCTCGACGACGCACAGACGGCAGGCGCCGTAGGGCGTCAGCCCCTCCATGTGGCAGAGCGTGGGGATCGGAAAGCCGAGGAACTGCGCCGCTTCGAGCAGCGTCGCGCCCTTCTCGACGGCAACCGGCAGCCCGTTGATGGCGAGGTTGATCATGCCCCACCTCCCGTGTGGGCGAGTGAGTGCTCGCATTCGTGCTGCTCCGTGAACGCGAGGTCGCAGCGCAGGCAGCGCCTGGCCTCGCGAGCCGCTTCTGCCGGCGAGAGCGCCGTCTCCACCTCGGCGAAGCTGCGCCGGCGTGCCTGGATCGTCAGGCGGGGCGTGGTGACTCGGGCGTCCGGCGTCCCGTCGCCCTCGGCGATGAGCGGCTCGATGTACCTGTCAGGCAGCGCCGGCGTGCGCGGCTGCACGAGCGTCTCGCCCTGCAGGAAGCGGTCGATCACCCCGGCGGCCTTCTTGCCGGCCGCGATGGCGTCGACCACGGTGTTGGGCCCGGTGACGACGTCGCCGCCGGCGAACACCCCGGGGCGGTTGGTCGCCAGCGTGTCCGGGTCGATCTGCACCGTGCCCCCCTTGGTGACCTCGATGCGGTTGGCGCCGGCGACCGCGATGCAGTCGGTGTCGGAGCCCTCGCTGATGGCGACGATGAGCGTGTCGAGCGGGACGACGTACTCGCTGCCCGGGACCGGGACGGGGCGGCGACGGCCGCTCTCGTCGAGGGTGCCGAGCGAGTTCTTGACGCACTCGATGCCGACGAGGCGGTTGTCCTTGGTGAGGATGCGGACCGGCGAGGCGAGCGGCTCGATGTTCACGCCCTCCTGGAGCGAGGCCTCGACCTCCTCCTCGAACGCCGGCATCTCGTGGAGGGTGCGACGGTAGAAGACCGTCACGCTCTCGACGCCTGCCTGGCGGAGCGCCACGCGCGCGGCGTCTACCGCGGAGTTGCCGCCGCCGATGACGCCGACGCGGCCGCGCGCCAGCTTCTCGCCGCGCTGGTTGAACGACTTGAGGAACGAGATCGAGGGGTAGACGCCGGCGGCGTCCTCGCCGGGCAGGCCGAGCTGGAGGCTCTTGTGGGCGCCGAGGGCGACGAACACGGCGCCGTACCCCTGCTCGAGCAGGCCGTCCAGGGTGACGTCGCGGCCGAGCGCCGTGTTGCAGGTCAGGGTGATGTTCTCGTCGAGCAGCGAGGCGATCTCCTTCTTCATGACCTCGCGGGGCAGCCGGTAGGAGGGGATCGTGGAGAAGAGCATGCCTCCCGGCTCCCCTTCAGCCTCGAACACCGTCACCTTGTAGCCCTTGAGCGACAGGTAGTGGGCGGCCGAGAGGCCGGCTGGGCCGGACCCGATCACCGCCACGCGGTGCTTCGCGGCGCCCGGCGACGGCGTGCGCACCGGCTTGAACGTCATCGGATCGACCCGGTCGGTGACGAAGCGCTTGAGCGCCCGTACCGCCACCGGGTCGCCGCCGGTGGTCCCGGCCCGGCAGCGCTCCTCGCACGGGTGGTTGCAGACACGCGCGCACACCGAGGGGAACGGGTTGGCCTCGCGGATCGCGAAGTACGCCTGCTCGTACTCGCCGCGCGCGATGTGAGCGACGTAGCGCCACGCTTCGGTGCCGAGCGGGCACGCCGACTGGCACGGCGCCCCGGTGAGGTGCTGGCAGACGAAGGCGTCGCAGCGCTTGTCGACGATGTGGCGCTCGTACTCGTTGCGAAAGTAGCGCAGCGTCGACAGCACGGGGTTGGCGGCGGTCTGGCCGAGCCCGCACATCGTGGTGTCCTTGACCACCAGGGCGAGCTCCTCGAGCAGGTCGAGCTGGTCGAGGCCGCCGGCGCCGCGGGAGACGTCGTCGAGAATCTCCCACATGCGCTGCGTGCCCTTGCGGCAGGTGAAGCACTTGCCGCACGACTCGTCCTTGAGGAACCCCATGAAGTACCTGGCGACGTCGACCATGCAGGTGTTCTCGTCCATCACGATCATGCCGCCGGAGCCCATGATCGTGCCGGCGGCGCTGAGAGAGTCGTAGTCGATCGGCAGGTTGAACAGCGAGGTGGGGATGCACCCGCCCGACGGGCCGCCGGTCTGGACGGCCTTGACGGCCGCCTTGCCAGTGGCGCCGCCGCCGATCCCGTCGACGATCTCGGCTATGGTGGTGCCCATCGGCACCTCGACGAGGCCGGTGTTCTTCACCTTGCCTACGAGCGAGAAGATCTTGGTGCCGGAGTTCTTGTCGGTGCCGACCGTGGCGTAAGCGGCGGCGCCCGCGGCGATGATCCCGGGGACGTTCGCCCACGTCTCGACGTTGTTGATCGAGGTCGGCTTGCCGTCGATGCCGCGCTGGACCGGGTACGGCGGACGCTGGCGCGGCTCGCCCATCTTTCCCTCGATCGAGCGCATCAGCGCCGTCTCCTCGCCGCAGACGAAGGCGCCGGCGCCGCGCACCAGGTCGATGTCGAAGGAGAAACCGGTGCCGAGCACGTCGTCCCCGAGCAGACCCGTGTCGTGGGCCTGGCGCAGGGCGATCAGCAGGTGCTTGATGGCGAGCGGGTACTCGTTGCGCACGTAGATGACGCCGCGGTCGGCGCCGGTCCCGTAGGCGCCGATCAGCATTCCCTCGATGATGCTGTGCGGGTTGCCCTCGAGCACCGCGCGGTCCATGTAGGCGCCGGGGTCGCCCTCGTCGGCGTTGCAGACGAGGAACGCGCCGCGGCCGTTCACCTGATTCGCGAGCAGCTCCCACTTGAGGCCGGTGGGGAAGCCGGCGCCGCCGCGGCCGCGCAGCCCCGACGCCTTGACCTCGTCGATGACCCAGCGCGGCTCGTTGTGCACGAGCGCCTTGACGAGCGACGAGTAGCCGCCCGCCTCGATGTAGTCGGTGACGCGGATCGGGTCGACCTTCTCGTTGCGCGCGAGGATCGTCCGGGTCTGTCGCTTGAAGAACGGGATGTCGTCCTGGCGGGCGATCCGCTTGCCGGTGCTCGGGTCGGCGAACAGCAGGCTGTCGACGGTCTCGCCCTGCGCCACCGCCTCGATGATCCTGGCCATCGCCTCGGTCGTGACCTTCGGGTAGAACACCCGCTGCGGCTCGACCAGCACCGAGGGCTCGGCCTGGCAGTACCCGTGGCAGCCCGTGACGCGCAGGTGGACGCGGTCGGCGAGGCCGGCCGTGAGCAGCTCGCGCTTCGCGACGCGGATCAAGTCGTTGGCGCCGCTCGCCTGGCCGCAGGTCCCGGCCGAGATCACGAGCACCGGCGTGCTCGGGTCGCGGGCATAGCGCAGGCGCTCCTGGAAGGCGGTGAAGTCGTTGGGTGATCGAAGACGCTCCATGAGATCAACCCCTTTCGTAGCCGTTGGTCGAGACGTCCGCCCGGCAATGCGTGTAGGTGCTTCCTCCCGAACATG
>Ga0315273_10002627_pt1 | contig 21290 bp, 18 predicted proteins | sample YL17G02_0_MG_FD_205753 | JGI IMG/M metagenome (GOLD analysis project Ga0315273, IMG submission 205753) | Sediment microbial communities from Yellowstone Lake, YNP, Wyoming, USA - YL17G02_0 | ecosystem: Environmental > Aquatic > Freshwater > Lake > Sediment | place: USA: Wyoming | collected... | reverse complement strand
GCACGCCTCTCGGTGTACCGGGGGAGAACCTTCCCGGTGTCGTCCACGCCATCAACCTGCTGCGCGACGCCAACCTGGCGCTGATGGGCAAGGGCGAGATGCCCAAGATCGGCAAGAGGGTCGCAGTAGTTGGCGGCGGTAATGCCGCGATCGATGCGGCACGTACCGCGCTCCGCATGGGCGCGGAGGAAGTCCGCCTGATCTACCGGCGCACCCGCGACGAGATGCCCGCGCAGCCGAAGGAGATCGCCGAGGCCATGCACGAGGGGGTGAAGATGCACTTCCTCGCCGGCCCGAAGCAGATCCTCGGCGCGAGGAAGGTCAAGGGACTCGAGTGCTACCAGATGGAGCTGAAGGAGTTCGACCGCAGCGGTCGGCGCAGGCCGGTACAGGTCGGGGACGCCGATTTCACGCTCGACGTTGACACCGTCATCGTGGCCATCGGCCAGTCGGTCGAGGTGGCCCCGTCGGAGTCGCCGCTCAAGGTTGATCGCTGGGGCCAGATCGAGGTTGACCCGCGGACGCTGGCGACGAACATCCCGGGGGTCTATGCGGGGGGCGACGCAGTCACCGGGCCGAGCACGGTCATCGAGGCGATCGCGCAGGGTCTGAAGGCCGCGAGGATGATAGACCAGCAGGTGCGGGGCGTGCCGGCCGAGCCGGTGGTGCTCCAAGACGAGCGCGGCCCGCTCACCGATGATGAAGAGGTGATCGAAAAACCGCGGGTGATTATGCCCGAGATGAAGGTCTGCGACCGCGTGACGTGTTTCGCCGAAGTCGAACTCGGGTACTCGCCCGAGGCCGCCCGGGAAGAGGCCAATCGCTGCCTCAAGTGCCACCTCGCGGTGCAGTGACTCGCTGTCCGGTAAGGAGAGAAGGGATGAAGAGCGTCGAGGATCTGAACAAGCTGCGGGATCGGGCCCGGAGAGCGCTCACCTTGCGCAACGGCGAGGCCGGGGCGAAGGTCATCGTGGCCATGGGCACGTGCGGGATCGCCTCGGGGGCTCGGGATGTCCTGCTGGCGGTGGTGGACGAGTTGGAGGCGAGGGGCCTCAGCGATGTCGTCGTCAGCCAGACCGGCTGCCGCGGGTTGTGCGAGCGCGAGCCGATGATGGAAGTGCAGAAGCCCGGCCTGCCGACGGTGACCTACGGCGACCTGGACGCGGAGAAGGCGAAGACGATCGTCGCTCAGCACCTGGGGCAGGGCGTGATTGTCGAGGAATGGGTCATCACTCAGGCCAGCCGGCCGAAGCCGAGCACGTGATACTAAGGAGATCCCCGTGGATGCGATCACCCTCACAATTAACAACAGGAAGGTCGTGGCCAAGCCCGGGATGACCGTGCTGGAGGCCGCGCAGCAGGCCGGCATCTATATCCCAACACTCTGCTATCACAAGGACCTGTTCCCCGAGGGCCACTGCCGCGTGTGCCTGGTGGACATCAAGGGCCAGCGAAGCTTGCAGCCGGCCTGCATGTTTCCGGTGGCCGACGGCATGGAGGTCGACACGCACTCTCATGCGGTTCGCGATTCGCGGCGCCTGGTGGTCGAACTGCTGCTCTCCAACCACCCGAATGAGTGCCTGACCTGCGTGCGCAGCCGCAATTGCGAGCTTCAGGCGCTGGCCAAGGAGATGGGGATTCGGGAGACGCGCTTCGAGGGTGAGCGCACTGTAGACCCGGTGGACGACAGCAGCTTCATCATCCGCGACAACGAGAAGTGCGTGCTCTGCCGCCGCTGCGTCCGCGTCTGTCAGGGCGTCCAGAGCGTTGGGGCTCTGTCGGCTGGCGAGCGCGGGTGGCAGACGGTCATCGGGCCGGCGTTCGGGCGCGATATGTCCGAGGTGGTGTGTGTCAACTGCGGCCAATGCGTCAGCTACTGCCCAACGGGCGCGCTGCGTGAGCGCGATAGCACCCAGGGCGTGTGGGCCGCGCTGCGCGACCCCGACGCGTTCGTGGTGGTGCAGACCGCGCCCGCAACGCGCGTTGCGCTGGGCGAGGAGATGGGAATGCCCCACGGCTCGCTCGTGACCGGCAAGATGGTGGCCGGCCTGCGCGAGATGGGGTTCGACCGGGTCTTCGACACCGACTTCACCGCCGACCTCACCATCATCGAGGAAGGCAACGAGCTGATCAAGCGGGTCAACGAGGGCGGCGAGCTTCCTCTCATCACCTCCTGCTGCCCGGGGTGGATCAAGTTCGCCGAGCACCTCTACCCCGATCTGCTCGACAACCTCTCCACCTGCAAGTCACCGCAGCAGATGTTCGGCGCGGTCGCGAAGACCTACTACGCGGAGAAGGCGGGCGTGGACCCGGCGAAGATGGTGGTGGTTTCGATCATGCCGTGCACCGCGAAGAAATTCGAGTGCGAGCGGCCGGAGATGAACTCCTCGGGGTACAAGGACGTGGATCTCGTGCTGACCACCCGGGAGCTGGGCCAGATGCTGCGTGAGGCCGGAATTGACCTGACGCAACTCCCCGAAGAGGAGTATGATGATCCATTGGGCGCCTCGACCGGCGCCGCCGTGATCTTCGGTGCAACGGGCGGCGTGATGGAGGCGGCCCTGCGCACAGCGTATGAGGTGATCACCGGCGAAATCCTGGATAACCTGGACTTCGAGTCAGTCCGGGGCCTGGCGGGGGTCAAGGAGGCCACCATCCCGGTGGGCGAGCTCCAGGTGAAGGTGGCGGTGGCGCACGGGCTGTCCAATGCGAGGAAGCTGCTGGACATGATCCGGCGGGGCGAGGGGAACTACCATTTCATCGAGGTGATGGCCTGCCCGGGCGGCTGCCTTGCGGGCGGAGGCCAGCCGATCCCGGTGAGTGACGAGATCCGGACCAAGCGCATGGGCGCGATCTACCGCGCTGACAGGGAACTGCCCATCCGGAAGTCGCACGAGAACCCGATGATTACCGTGATTTACGAGGAGTTCCTCAAGGAGCCGCTAGGGCACAAATCGCACGAACTGCTACACACGCACTACACGCCCCGTCCGGCCAATGGCATGCAGCGGGCCCAGGAACCCCAGGGAAACGAGACAATACCCGCGGAAGCGACGGCAGTGAAGGCCGCCGGCGGGCAGTAGTATAGTCGCAGTTGGGCGGCAGAAATCAGGTGTATCATGTCGGTGACGTCGGCAAAGAACGAAGTCGTCCCCGAGCTGGAGTTGGATGTTGTTGACGAGTTGGTAAGTCGGCCCCCGATTCCCGACGGTCAGCGACTGACCGATATCCTCGACAAGGCGAGGTCACTGGCCGGCCTGGACCTGGCCGAGGCCGCCGCGCTCCTTCAGTCTGGTGCTGAGCAACGAGAGCAGATTTTCTCGGCTGCCAAGGATGTCAAGGAGCGCATCTACGGCCGCCGCGTGGTGCTGTTTGCACCCCTCTACGCCAGCAACGAGTGCAGCAACAACTGCCTCTACTGCGCGTTCCGCAAGGATAACCGCGACCTCGTCCGCCGCACCTTGACGATGGACGAGGTGGCCGCGGAGATCCGCGTCCTGGAGGACATGGGGCACAAGCGCGTGCTGCTCGTGCTGGGGGAGAGCGGCCGATCCGGCGCAGACTACGCGGTGGAGGCGCTGGCGACGGCCTACTCGACCCGCTCCGGCCGAGGCGAGATCAGGCGCGCCAACGCCAACATGGCGCCGCTGCCCGTTGAGGGGTTCCAAGCGCTGAAGGCGGCCGGCCTGGGCACGTACCAGTGCTTCCAGGAGACATACCACCCGGACCAGTATCGCCGCCTGCATCCATCCGGACCCAAGGCGGACTACAACTGGCGGCTTGGCGTGTTCGACCGCGCCTTCGCCGGCGGCGTTGACGATGTCGGGATGGGCGTGCTATTCGGGCTGTACGACTACCGATTCGATCTGCTGGCCCTGCTCGCGCATGCGCGGTATCTTGACAGTCGCTACGGCGTGGGGCCGCACACCATCTCCTTCCCTCGAATCGAGCCGGCGCAGAACGCCCCCGCTGCCGAGCATATTCCCTATCCGGTATCCGATGACGACCTGCTGCTGATCGTGGCGGTCATCCGCTTGGCCGTGCCGTACACGGGGATCATCATGAGCACCCGCGAGACGCCGGACATGCGACGCGAATTGCTCGCGCTCGGCGTGTCTCAGATCTCGGCCGCGTCTCGCGTCTACCCCGGTGGCTACTCCGACGGACGCCCTCACGTGGAAGAAGGAGAGCAGTTCTGCCTTGGCGACACCCGCTCTGTTGACGCGGTGATCCGGGACCTGTGCGAGCACGGGTATGTGCCCAGCTTCTGCACTGCCTGCTACCGACTCGGCCGCACCGGGCACGAGTTCATGAACTTCGCCAAGCCGGGCAAGATCCAGCGGTACTGCACGCCGAACGCGCTGGTGACATTTCAGGAGTACCTGATCGACTACGCCAGCCCGGAGACGCGGGTCGTAGGCGAACGGCTCGCGAACGAGTTGCTGGCCGAAGTGGCGCCGCCGCTGATCGAGACGGTGAAGCAGCGCCTAGCGGCGACTCGGGCGGGGGAGCGAGATCTCTACCTGTGACCGATCCGGGGGACTTGGTACCGGCTCCGACGACGGCGATGGAGGCGGAAGAGGTACGGGCGCCTGTGACCACGACAGCCGAAAAGATCCTGAACCGCCTCGAGGAGCAGCATCGCGCGCCCCGGGATGAGTTGGCGGCGCTTCTGGGCACGGACGAGCGCGATGCTCGCGTGCTGTTCGCGGCGGCGGATCGCGCTCGCGCCGCCGCGATCGGCGATGAGGTTCAGCTTCGCGCGCTAATCGAGTTCTCCAACCACTGCCGACGTGACTGCCTCTACTGCGGACTGCGGCGCGGTAGCCGCGCGCTCTCGCGCTACCGGATGACGCCCGAGGAGATGCTGGCGGCCGCGCGCGGCGCGGCCGCGCTGGGTTACCGGACAGTGGTGCTGCAATCGGGCGAGGACCCGCAGTACACGGCGGACCTCCTGGTGGGCGTCGTGTGGGAGATGAAGCAGGAGTGCGATCTCGCGATTACGCTCTCCGTCGGCGAGCGCCCTGAAGGCGAGTACCGGCTGATGCGGGAGGCGGGAGCGGATCGGTTTCTGCTGCGCATCGAGACTTCGTCGCCGGAGCTGTACAGCACGCTGCACCCGGACTCGGACTGGCATCGGCGGCTGGAGTGCATTCACTCCTTGCGGCGGCTGGGCTACCAGGTGGGGTCGGGTGTGATGATCGGCTTGCCCGGGCAGACGCTCGAGATGCTGGCAGATGATCTCCTGTTCTTGCAGTCGCTCGACCTCGACATGATCGGCGTGGGGCCGTTCATCCCGAACCCGGCGACGCCCCTGGCAGGCGCCTCCGGAGGAACTCTGGACCTCGCGCTGCGCTTCGTCTCGTGCCTGCGCCTGCTCTGCCCGGACGCTCTCATCCCTGCCACCTCCGCGCTGGGTGCGCTTCACCCCACTGGTCGGCAGCAGGCGCTTCAGACGGGCGCGGATGTGCTGATGCCGAATGCGACGCCGGCAGAATATCGCGGGCGCTATCAGCTCTACCCCGGGAAGGTCTGCCTGGGCGAAGATGCCGCCGAGTGCCGAGAGTGCGTGGAGGCGATGGTCGCGTCGCTGGGGCGGCGAGTTGGGACCGGGTACGGTCACAGCCGCCGCCAGGACCCTCCTTGTGATTCCGAGAGAAACGTGGGATCTCGCAGTCTGTCGAGGGCCGCGATGTCATGACGACCGCACCCACCAGAACCGAACACGATCTGCTCGGCGCGATGGAGGTGCCAGCCGACGCCTACTATGGCATCCACACCGTGAGGGCGGCGGCGAACTTCCCGCTGTCCGGCCTGCGGATCCACCCCGAGCTCATCCGCTCGATGGCGTACGTCAAGAAGGCGGCCGCGATCGCAAACCAGCGCGTCGGCGCGCTGCCCGAGGGCAAGGCGACGGCCATCTGCCAGGCGTGCGACGAGATCATCGCGGGACGGTGGCACGACCAGTTCCTGGTCGACCCATTCCAGGGCGGGGCCGGCACCTCGACCAACATGAACGCGAACGAGGTGATCGCCAACCGCGCCATCGAGATCCTCGGCGGCACGAAGGGCGACTACTCGGTCGTCCACCCGAACGATGATGCCAACCTCTCGCAGTCAACGAACGATGTCTACCCCACCGCACTGAAGCTGGCGGCGATTCGCCTGCTGCTGCCGGTGATTGAGGATATGTCACGCCTGCAGGGCGCGCTCCAGGAGAAGGAGGCGGAGTTCGCGGGCGTGCTCAAGGTGGGCCGCACCGAGATGCAGGACGCGGTACCGATCACGCTCGGCCAGGAGTTCGCGGCCTGGGCGCAGGCGATCCAGCGAGACTGGTGGCGGCTGCATGTGGCGGAGGAGAAGCTGCGGCAGATCAACCTAGGCGGCACCGCGGTGGGAACTGGCCTGAATGCGGACCGCAAGTACGTGTTGATCGCGTGGGACGTGCTGCGCGACCTGACGGGACTCGGGCTGGCGCGCGCGGAGAACATGATTGACCAGACCCAGAATGCCGACGTGTTCGCGGAGGTGTCCGGGCTGCTCAAGACGGCCGCGGTGAACCTGGCGAAGATCGCGGCCGACCTGCGCCTGCTCTCATCCGGGCCGCGCGCCGGGCTCGGCGAGATCGCGCTGCCCGAGCAGCAGGCCGGGTCATCCATCATGCCAGGGAAGGTCAACCCGGTGATCACGGAGGCGGTGACGCAGATCGCCTACCAGGTGATGGCGAACGACCAGGCGATCACGCTCGCCGCGCAGGCGGGACAGCTCGAGCTCAATGCCTTCCTGCCCCTCATCGCTCACAATCTATTCCAGCAGCTCGACTTGCTGCACGCGGGCGTGACGGTGTTCATTGACCGATGTGTCGCCGGGATCGAAGCGCGGGCGGGTCTCTGCCGCGACCAAGTCGAGAGCAGCTACGGCCTGGTGGTAGCGGTGGCGCCCTATGTCGGCTACGAGCTGGCCTCGGAGGTCGCGCGGGAAGCTCACCGGACCGGCCGCGCGGTGAAGGCGATCCTGTTGGAGCGCGGCCTCTTCAGCGAGGAGGAGCTCGACATTGTCCTGGCCCCTGAGGAGATGACGAAGCCGGGCATCCCGGGGGCGAGGAGGCTGAAGACGCGGGGCCGCGCCGACCCGCAGCGGCCTCGGGAATCGTAGTGCCGGGCAGGAGCTCGCATCCTGCTCCGAGGTGGACGATGACGCAAACATTGAACGAGACTCCAACTGGCAGTCGGCTGCACATCGCCATCTTCGGGCGGCGCAACGCCGGCAAGTCCAGTCTCATCAACGCGCTGACCAACCAGCAGGCGGCGATCGTCTCGGAGGTTGCCGGGACCACCACCGATCCCGTCCGCAAGGCGATGGAGATCCTGCCGCTCGGGCCGGTGGTGATGATCGATACGGCCGGCATAGATGACACCGGCGCGCTGGGCGACGCGCGGGTGGCGAGGACGCTGCTCGTGCTCGAGCAGACCGATATGGCGCTGCTCGTGCTCGACCCCAGCGTGGGCGCCGACGGCTATGAAGCCGACCTGGCGACGCGGATCAAGGGACGGGGCGTGCCGCTGGTAGCGGTGGTCAACAAGATTGACATCCACCCCGACGACGGGGAGATGGTGGCCTGGGCGCGGGAGCGCGGCCTCGCGGTCGCTTCAGTCAGCGCGGTGACTCGCGAAGGCATCGGGCTGTTGAAGCAGACGATGATCAAGAACGCGCCGGAAGCGTGGGCTGAGCCGACCATCCTCGGCGACCTGATTCGACCGGGCGATACGGTGGTGATGTGCATCCCCATCGACAAGGCCGCGCCCAAGGGCCGCCTGATCCTGCCGCAGGTGATGGCGATCCGCGATGTGCTGGATCACGACGCCTGCGCGGTGATGGTGAAGGAGCGAGAGCTGAAGCACGCGCTGGCGAATCTCGGCAGGCCGCCCAGGCTGGTTATCACCGACAGCCAGGCGCTGCTGAAGGCCGCGGCCGACACCCCCAAGGGCGTGCTCTTCACGTCGTTCTCGATCCTGTTCGCCCGGTACAAGGGCGACCTGGAGGAGATGGTCCGCGGCGCAATGAGTATCTCGCGCCTGGAGCCCGGGGACAAGGTGCTGATCGCAGAAGCCTGCACGCACCACCGCCAGCCCGACGACATCGGCAAGGTGCAGATTCCGCGCTGGCTTCGCCAACTGGTGGGAGGCGAGCTGGACTTCCACTGGATCTCGGGCGGCGATTTCCCGGCCGACCTGGAGACATACAGGTTGATCGTCCACTGCGGGGCCTGCATGATCAACCGACGGGAGATGCTATCCCGCATCGGCCACGCCAGAGATGCCGGCGTGCCCATCGTAAATTACGGCGTCCTTCTTGCTACCGTGCACGGTCTGCTGGCGCGCGCGCTGGAGCCGTTTCCCGCCGCCCGGTTCATACTGGATGAGGAGCAGGATCTGTGACCAGTGATCGTCCAGAAGAGCCGGTCGCCGCTACGCCCCAGGCGGCGCCGGCGATGCCGAAGACACACCGGCAATCGCGGAAGCGGATGGCGGCCTGCGGCGGTCTACCTCGCGACCTCTGCGAGCAGTACCTCGCCGGGCTGCTGCGCGGGGCGCGGTCCGACAAGCTGGCCATGCGCCGCGTGGCGAGGCGGAACTGCGCGATTTTCCAGTGCATGGAGGAGCGAGGCCTGGTCTCGTGCACCCAGTGCGGGGACGGGATGGCAAGCTGTGTGTTCCACCAGCAGCTCGACCGTATCTGCCCCGCCGGCGTGTCGCCCACGGCCGCGCAGTCGTGGCGGCTGACGGCTCTCGGAGCAGGGCAGGGGACTGAGGCGAAGCCGACCTTGACGAGAACGCGCGCCCAAGCGCCGGAGCGCTGCATCATGCGACTGCGCTGGTACCTGACAGCAGTGGAGCAGTTTCGCGAGGCGGGCATTGACGTGATCTCGTCGGCCGACATCGCGGCCAAGGTGGGGGTGAGCTCATCCCTGGTGCGTCGCGACCTGTGTTACTTCGGGCAGTTCGGCACGCCCAGCCTGGGGTATCGCGCTGAGGAGCTCCACCACAGCATCCTGTCGCTCTTCCGCGGCAGCAGTCACCGCCGGGTCGCCTGGGTGGGAGCGGAGAAGCTGACGGCCGAGCCGACGGTGCTGGCGGACTTCGCGGAGCACGACTGGCAGGTGATTGCCGTCTTTGACCCGGACGAAGAGCGGGCGGGCACGCGGGTGGGTGACCTCCAGATCATGCACGTGTCGTCCCTGGGCCACGTCGTGCGCAACCTGAGGGTGAGCACGGCGGTGCTCGCGGTGGAGGAGTCAGCCGCCCAGCATGTGGCAGAGGAGCTGGTGGACGCGGGAGTGGATGCGATCCTCAACCTCACGTCCGCGCCCCTCGCGCTGCCCCCGGGAGTCGCCGTTCAGCAGGCCGATCTGATGACCCAACTCATGCTGCTGTCGTACTATGCGAGGCCGGCGAGGGAGACCGAGGACGGGTAGATGTCAGGCGTAGTGACCACCATCGGAGAGAAGTGCCGGCGCTGCTACACCTGCGTCCGGCATTGCCCGGCGAAAGCGATCAAGGTGCAGGACGGCCAGGCGAAGGTGCTGCCCGAGCGCTGCATCGGGTGCGGCAACTGCATTCGCGTCTGCTCGCAGGGCGCAAAGATGGTGGACAGCCAGGCGCTGGTGGTGGCGAAGCAGTTGATCGCCGACGGAGAGCGCGTGGTGGCCTGCCTCGCGCCCTCGTTTCCGGTGGCGTTCCCGCGGATCAAGCCGCGGCAGTTAGTCCCGGCGCTTCGGCAGCTCGGCTTCGCGGACGTCATGGAGGTGGCCGTCGGTGCGGAGCTTGTCGGCCGCGCCTACCGGGAGTTGGTGGAAGAACACCCTGAGATGCGGCCTCTGATCACCACACCGTGCTCAGCGCTGGTCAGCTATGTCGAGCGCTACCTGCCGGACCTTCTCCCTGCCCTGGCGCCGATCGTGTCGCCGATGATCGCGCTGGGCCGGCTGGTCAAGCAGCGTCTCCTGCCGGGCGCGAAGGTGGTGTTCATCGGCCCCTGTGTGGCGAAGAAGGCGGAGGCGCGCGACCCGAGCGTGGCGGGCGCGGTGGACGCGGTGCTGACGTTCAAGGAGCTGACGGAGTGGCTGGAGCAGGCCGGGGTGGACCTGTCGTCGCTGCCCGAGGGTGAGTTCGATGGGCCGCGGCCGAACGTGGGCCGCGTTTTCCCGGTCTCGGGCGGCCTGCTCCGGACCGCCATGCTCTCATCCGATGTGCTGAACAACAATATCGTGGTCACCGAAGGGGTGGACCGCACGACCGAGCTGCTGCGAGACCTGGGCAAGAAGGGCCTCGACGCGCAGTTCTTCGACCTGCTCTTCTGTGAGGGCTGCATCAAGGGCCCATTCGCCGCCGATCACACGAACGCGGTGGCGCTCAAGCAGACGGTCGCAACCTACACCACCACGGAGGCAGCGCGCCGGCCGGCCTCGCCTCTGCTGGACTACTATGACCTCGACCTCTCCCGGACGTTCTCGGACGAGCACAGCCCGACGCCGCAGCCCGATGAGGAAGAGATACGGGCCATCCTCCGCCAGACGAACAAGATCCACCCCGAGGATGAGCTCAACTGCGGGGCTTGCGGCTACCCGTCGTGCCGGGAGAAGGCGATCGCGGTCTACAACGGGCTGGCCGAATCGGAGATGTGTCTGCCGTACCTGATCGACAAGCTCCAGCAGACTATCTCCGAGCTGAACACCTCTCGCCGCGAGTTGCTGGAGGCGGAGGAGCAGCTCATCCACTCCGAGAAGCTGGCCTCCATGGGCCAGCTTGCCGCGGGCGTGGCGCACGAGATCAACAACCCGCTGGGCACGGTGCTGATCTATTCCCACATGCTTCTGAAGGAGCTGCCGGAGCAGGACGCGCGCCGCCAGGACCTGGAGATGATCACGCGAGAGGCCGACCGGTGCCGGAACATCGTCGCCGGCCTGCTCGACTTCTCCCGGCAGAACAAGCCGCGCAACCAGCTCACCGACGTGAACGCCCTCCTGACCGAGATCGTCGCGCTGGTGGAGAAACAGGAGCAGCTTCAGGAGGTGCGCATCGAGATGCAGCTCGACCCCAACCTACCGGACACGGTGCTCGATGCCGAGCAGATGAAGCAGGCGTTCATCAACGTGCTCAAGAACGCCAGTGAGGCCATGCCGGACGGCGGAACGCTGACAGTCGGCACCGCGCTCTCGGATGACGCGCGCAGCATTGCCATTCGTTTCGCCGACATCGGATGTGGCATACCTGAGGCGAATCTGGAGCGCATCTTCCACCCGTTCTTCACCACCAAGCAGATCGGCAAGGGCACGGGCCTCGGGCTGGCGATCGTGTACGGGATCGTCAAGATGCATCGCGGCGGTATATCGGTTGACAGCAAGGTGGGCATGGGCTCCACGTTCACGATCACGCTGCCGGTGGTGGCTGAGCTGTACGAGGGGGGCGGCTTCTAATGGCCCAGGGAAAGCGCGTGCTGCTGGTGGATGACGACGTCGATTTCCTCAACGCCGTTCGGTTGACGCTGGAGTCAGCGGGATACGATGTGCTGTCGGCGCACACCGCGAAGGACGCGATCGCGCTCCTGCGGCAGGCGCCCGTCCAGGTCGCGATCCTCGACCTGATGATGGAGGAGCCCGACTCCGGGATCGCGGTCGCACACTTCTTGCGCCGGCAGCCGGAGATGCAGGGCATCCCCGTGATTCTCGCCACCGCGGTCACGGAGAAGACGGGCTTCCGCGTCTCGCTCGACGACCCGGATGACCGCGACTGGCTGAAGGTCGACGCGTGGGTGGACAAGCCTGTGAACCCCGAGCTGTTGCTGAAGGTGGTCGAGCGCCTGAGAAAGGAACGCCAGTCCGGCTCATGACTGACTCCTATCCGAGCGAACCGCAGGCCACGGACCGGGCAGCCGCGAGCGACCCGCCCCCGCGACGGCCGGGCCGCGTCCTGGTGGTTGACGATGAGCTGGGCATGCGCGAGGGATGCCGGCGCATCCTCGAGCCCGAGGGCCACGCGGTCACCGTCGCTGAGTCCGCCGAGGAAGCGCTGGCGATGTTCACCCCCGGCTCCCAGGACCTGGCGCTGGTTGACCTGCGGATGCCCGGGATGTCCGGCATCGAGCTGCTGGGACGACTCCGGGATCTCGACCCCGACCTGATATGCGTGATGATCACCGCCTATGCCACGCTCGAGACCGCCGTTCAGGCCACCAAGAGCGGCGCCTACGATTACCTGGCAAAGCCGTTCACCCCGGACGAGCTGGTGTTGGCGGTGAACAAGGCGCTGGAGCGCCACTGGCTGCTGATCGAGGCGGCCCAGCTCCGGGAACAGGCCGAGCGCAATCTCCTGCTCATCAACACCGAGCAGTCGCGGACGCGCACGATCATCCAGAGCATGGCCGACGGCGTTCTGGTGACCAACCGAGAGGGAAACATCGTCCTCTATAACCCCTCACTCCTGCGGCTGCTCGGGATCAAGGGCGGCGTACCTGCCCTTGGGGAGCCGCCGTCTCCCGAGCTGTTTCCGCGCGAGCTGCTCGAGTGGATGGCGCAGGCCTGGGTGGACGACGGCGTCACCATGGTCGCGCACGAGCTGCCCGGGGGGCCGCCCAACCTCGCGGCCAACATCGCGCCGATTCGAGACGAAGCGGGAGAGCAGCTCGGCGTCGTCACCGTCCTGCGCGACATCACCGAGCTGAAGAGCCTCCAACAAGCGATGAGCGACTTCGTCTCGATGGTCGCTCACGAGCTTCGGTCGCCGCTGGGGGCGATCTCGCAGTACCTGGACGTGCTGAAGGCCGGGATCGTGACCGACCCCGAGAAGGAGAAGCAGATCATCACCCGCTGCCGCGAGCGCACAGGCGCCCTGTCGCAACTGGTGAGGGACCTGCTCGACTTCTCGGTGATACAGCGCCGCGGGCAGGTGGACCGTTCGGTCGCCCCGCTGAATCTGGCCGAGGTGATCACGGAGACCGTGGAGTTCATGGCGCCACAGGCCGCGGAGAAGAAGGTGTCGGTGAGCGCGGAGCTGCCCGACGACCTTCCCCAGATCGAGGCAGATCGGGCCGAGCTGAGCCGGCTGTTCACGAACCTGCTCAACAACGCGATCAAGTACAACCGCGAGAGGGGCTCGGTACGGATCTCTGCGCACCCCACTGACGGATACCTGGCCGTGGAGGTCACCGACACTGGGTTGGGCATCTCGCGATCAGCGCTCGCGCGGCTGGGCGAGGCGTTTTTCCGCGTGAAGACCCCGCAGACCGCGCAGATCACCGGGACGGGCCTCGGCCTCTCGATCTGCAAGCAGATCATTGCCGCTCACGAGGGCCACCTCGAGGTGGAGAGCGAAGAGGGCAAGGGAAGCACATTCCGCGTGCTCCTGCCGCGGAAGGGCGCAGTCGGGTAGCAACGAACCGCAGCTACTGCGGTGCTTTCCCCCCGCTGAGTTGCTTCAGGTACGCGATCACGTCGTCCAGGTCGCGATCGGGCATCTTCCAGCGCGGCATGGTCTTGTCGAGGGGCTTCCCGCCGGGGTCGAGTCCCTCGGTGATCGCTCGCTTGATGAGCTCATCGGTGTACGGCGGATGCTCCATGTGCTCCGCGTGCTCCGCGTGCTCCGCGCTGGTCAGTGCCTGGTAGCGGATGTCCGTGGGCATCGCGGTTCCCATCATCACCGGCTTGCCACCGCGGCCGTCCGCACCATGGCAGTCAACGCAGCTTCCCCCGTGCATGGCGAGCCATGAAGGACCGCCCGTGAAGCTGATCCGGCTCCCGCGGTCATCCTTGGCGGTATAGAAGATCCTCTCACCACTGGAGGCGAAGCTCGTGGGCCTGGGACCTGCCATGGCGCCGCCCATCCCCATGCCGCCGGCCGCCGGTCGCTGGGCCGGGCGGCCGACCGCCAGGTATGCCACCGTCGCTGCCATCCCCAGGACGACTACGCCCAGGACGACGTAGGGCAAGCGATTCATCACCGTCTCCTCGCACGCGGGACGCGTTTCGAGAGCCGCAGGCCGGACCCCACCGCCGGAAGGGGCTCCCGAGAGCGCATCGTGTCTGCTCACACTGGGACAATCAAGCGTGCGCTTGTAGTATAGCGCACCTGAACTCGGGGCACGGGTGTGTCATCTCGCTTGGTTTGTCGCGTTCCCGGCCCAGCGTTCAGCCTAGGGCACATCCGTGTCGCCCGGCGTCGCGGCGGATGCCCGCGCTGATCGCGCACCTCCTTCACAGAGTGCGCCGCGAGGTGTAGCCTATGGCCAATGCACACACCAGGAGGGCGAGCATGTGCGCACCTGCGATCTCCAGCGTTCTCCGGGCGGTCCTCGCCTCCGGCGCCATTCTGCTGGGCGTGACGGGCGCGGGGTGCGGCGGCGCGCAGGGGTCCAGGTCACCTGCAGCCCAGGCCACCGCGCCCCGCCGATCGAGCCCGGACCCGTGGTCGTTGACCAGCAAGGCGTTCAGGAACAACAGCAGGATCCCGCCGAAGTACACGGCCGACGGAGAGAACGTGTCGCCGGACTTGGGCTGGACGACGCCCCCGATGGGCACGGCGGAGCTGACGCTCATCTGCGATGATCCGGACGCGCCGCGCGGAACCTGGACTCACTGGGTATTGTATGCGCTTCCCGCGAGCGCGCGCTCGTTGCCGGAGGCGGTGCCGAAGACCGAGACGCTACCGAAGCTCTGGGGAGCCAAGCAGGGGAGGAACAGCTCCGGCGGGATCGGCTACCAGGGGCCGGCGCCGCCCAAGGGGCCCGTCCACCATTACCACTTCAAGCTGTACGCGCTGAACGCGAAGCTCACCCTGCAGCCCGGCGTGCGGAAGGACGATCTCGAGCGCGCCATGAAGGGCCACACCCTGGGACAGACAGAGCTGGTGGGGCTGTACTCCCGGTGACCCTGGGCGCTACCCGAGGGTCCGCCCGGTCGTGGTGCACACGAGCTTGCCGTGTTTGACGCCGCGCGTGCTGATGAGCCGGTCGGCGATTGACTGCACCTGTTTCGCCATGCCTCTGACGACGATCACCTCGAGGCAATTGTGCTCGTCGAGGTGCACGTGAGTCGCGCAGCAGATCTCTGCATGGTGCTCGTGCTGCAGCTCCGTCAGGAGGTGCGGCAGCTCGCGTATGCCGTGGCCGTAGACCACCGTGATGGTGCCGACGACGGATCCTGACGAGCCCTCCCACTCGCCCTCGACGAGGTAGTCGCGGATGATGTCCCTGATGGCCTCCGAGCGCGTGGAATAGCCCTTCTTGCGGGTCCGCCGATCGAAGGCATCAACCAGCTGCTGTGGGATGGAGACCCCGAAGCGCACGAGCGGCATGGCGATCGTCCCCCAGCGCTGCGCCCCATTGGCTCGTGAGTCAGCCCAACCGCTCCTGGCGGCACAGCCTGTTCGCTAAACGTTTCGCCCCCAGAAAGGGTGGGCCCCCGTGCGTCAGAGGGGGATATAGCACGAGGGCCCCGTCTGCAGTTGGCGCAGACGCCTAGTACTTCCCTATAGGGCTCCCACGTCAAACATGCGAGCGTGGCTATCTTTGCTGCGGACCGCTCTCATCCTTTCGGGGCGATCGCGTTTTTCTGTGTCAAACCTCACCGTGCAGGACCGGCGCAGCGCGGAGCCGAACAGCCAGTGAAACGCGTTCCGCGTTATCCCATCGCACGAGCACAACGGCCACATGCGCGGGTCATTGGAGATACTCGCCAAAGCGTTCCTGGGCGGTGTACTGATCGCCGTCCTGCTCAGCTGCGCTCGCCGCGGGCACTACGTCGCCACCGGCCTGCTCGTCTCGGTTCCCGCGATCTCCCTCTATACGTGGTGGTGGATCGGCAGGGAAGAGGGGGTGGACGCGCTGCGCATCGCCGTCCGGTCCGCAACTTTCGGCGCGATCCCGTGGGTGACCTACCTGGCCGTCGTGTACCTTCTCGCTGGACGCCTCCCGCTCTGGCTGACGCTTGCCTGCGGCGTCGGCGTCTACCTCGTGGTCGCCTCCGCCTTCCTGTTCATTCTGACGCCGCATGCGTAGATGCGAACGCCGACTCGCTGCTGCCGCGCTGATCACAGCACGTGTCTCCGACGTGCGACGCGGCGCTGGCGGGGGGCCCTCATTGCTACGCAAGCGCTCTATGCAGCGCGATCGCGGCGAGGATGAACCAGGAGCAATTGGGCACCCAGGTCTCATTCGTCCACCAGTTCGCGTCTACGCCGCGCCACTCGGCCTCATCGGCTGACGAGCGAATATCGAGGTAGGGGAAGTCCCAGGGATAGGTCGGGCCGGAGTACGTGATGCGCGCCGCGCCCATGGAGACGAAGCCGTTCACAACGCCTCCCGGCTGTTCGCCTGTCCGGTGGTCGTCCTGGAAAGAGAGACCGGTGTGGTACAGGCCGATCTGCTTGTGGCCGACGCCGCTGACCAGGCTCGTGCCCCGCGGGTTGCGGCCCAGCACCCACTGCATCTGCCGCTCGGCGACGGCCAGCAACTCGGGCCGGTTCAGCTCCCTCGCTGCACGCGCCGCGACCACGGCGAGAGAGAGCAGGGAGCAGTTGTAGCCGTGGAACATGTGGACGAAGTTCACCGGGTCGGGCGCGAACGTCCACTCCATCATCTGCCCGAACGGCGTTCTCTCGCACAGCGAGACTGCCAGGTCCATGGCCAGCCCAAGTGCGCGGCGCGCGGCATCGGCCTGCGGCCCCTCGGGGAACAGGTCCAGGTAGTCGAGCAGCGCGTGGAGGTAGATGAACGGGTTTGGGATATAGTCAACCCCGCAGGCCTCGTACGAGATGCAGTACCGGCTCTTGTGGGGGGAGAGGTCTGGGAGCTTCGCCCGCTCCTCGGGCGGCGGGCCGAGCACCTGCTCGCGGTAGTCGTCGCAGATCTTCGGAAACGGGAACACTCCTTCCGGCTTCTGGTGGGCGACGATCCTCGCGATCCGCGCCTCCAGATCATGCTTGACGTCGGCTGTCGCCTGCCGCCGGTACAGCGACGCATCCAAGAGGGCGAAGGCGGCGTGCCAGCGCAGGTACTCCGCGCCCGGCGGCTCCGCGCGGTGGTGCTTGTCCCAGGTCAGCCTCGCGGTCGCGAAGCAGCGTTCCGCGAGATCATCGTCCTGGCCGCGGAGCGCGAGGGAGAGGTCCGCCAGCGAACTCGAGACCAGCGCAGAGGTGAACTCGGGGCCGTACGTCGGGATCTCGCAGATCCGCTCGTGCGGGTCGGGCAGCGCGCGTTCGTCTCCGGTGCCGCGGACGTTGTCGGTCTCCTCGTGCACGGGCACGTTCACCCAGCCGAAGCGCGAGATCACCCCCAGCGGGAACAGGCCATCCGGGCTCACGGTCTTGAGGAGAAAGCGCGCTTCCCACGCGGCCTCCGCCAATGGATCAGGCAGGGCCTCCCCCAGGTTCCGCAGCTCCGCCGGCTCGATCCCCTGCAATCGGGCAAGCGCCCACAGCGCGAGATACGACCAGCAGATGTACTTGTGATTGTCGCCCGCGTCGTGCCAGCCGCCGGTCAGGTCGGCCTCGCCCGTGATCGTCCAGCTCTCGCCGCCGGGGCCGAGCTTGCGATCGTGACTGCGGCCGATGAGCGCATCGTCGAGGTGGCACGCCAGATGCCAGCCAGGCACCTCGACTCCGCAGCGCTGCGTGTAGTACCAGGTGAGCGTGAGATTCGGGAGCGACAGGTAGATGGCCGGGCTGATCTCGAACTCGGGCGACAGGGACTCGCATCCGCCTTCCGTCAGGACCCGGAGCCGGTACCGGCCTGGCTGTCTCACATCACTGAAGTCCGCCGTCCAGTATTCCCTGCCCCAGATGTACTCGCCCCAGCGCTCCAGCGCGCCCGAGAAGGCGACCGACCCCCCTGACATCAGCTCGAAGCGGCCGCCCGAGATGCGATCCCGCACCGCGATCACTGCGTCTTTCCTGCCGTTCACATGATAGGCTGCGGGCAGGATCACCTCGGGCGTTACCGCGCCGAGGCCGTCGAGATAGGGCGCGTCGAACTGCGCGCCGCCCCCGAACGATTCCAGCACCACCTGGACGCGGTTTGCGGCGCGCGGGCTGATCCCGCCGAGCGCGAGCGTCTCCCAGTCCCGAGCGTCGAACGGGCCGGACCAGACCGAGCCGATGACGGCCGACTGCGCGAAGCTCGGCGTGTCGTCCGGCGACCTCCACACCTGTCGGTCGCTGGCTTGAGGCGCCCCCGCCGACTTCAGAGGCCTGCCCTCTCTCACCCAGGCCAGGCCGACGCGGCCGCTGCCCTTGACCTCGCATTGCAGCTCATAGGGGCGGTCCGGCTCCGCGTGGCGAGGCACACCCCTGCACGCGGCGGCTCCCCGGAGGGCGATCGTGAGGGGCGACCCGGCGCGTACGCCGGGCACGCTTACCGCGACATCCCCTTCACTCTGCCACGAGGAGGGGTCGGCCGCCGCACAGTAGTTGACGGTCTCGCTCCGGATACCGGGCATTTCTGCTCCCGCCTTCGAGTGTGACCGGACTGTTCTCCGGCGGCCCACCTGCTCCTCTGCGCCCCCACCGCCTCCCGCCTGACGCTGTGGCCGGAACCGCGGGGACTGGAACAGAGGCCCTCGACCTCTGTCCGTCACAGGCCCCCGACCTGGTGCTGATGGACATCCAGATGCCGGAGATGGACGGCCTGGAAGACACGCGCACCATCATGCTGCAACACCCCACGTGTGTGGTGATCGTCACCGGCAGGGGCCAGCTCAGGAAGGACGCCGAGCAGGTGGGGGCGATGAACTACGTGCTCAAGCCGGTGCTCGGGAGCCAGATCCCCGCCCTCGTCGAGTCCTCGCAGCAGCGCTTCCGGGTGTTCCTGCGCGTGTGGAAGCAGATGGATGACCCTGAGGAAACGCTCCGGGTCTGGCTGCTCATGCGCCGGGCCGTTCGAGCGCAGATGGACCGGAGTGGGTTGTCTGAGGAGGAGGCATTCCGGGCGATCGAAGAGTGCGCTCACCGGGACGCGACGTCTTTGCTGACTGCGGTCGAGAGACTGCTCGCAGAGGAGCCCGAAAACTAGCTCCGTCCGCCCGGAGCGATCGCCGGCAGCGCTGCCAGCCGGTCATCCTGGGGGCTACTCGATCTCCCCCAACACCGCGCCAGGGGGCTCCGTGGCGCGGTCGGCCGGCGGCCCGTCGTAGGCCGGCCACCCCGCTATCTCGCCGCAGTTCTGCTCGATCCTGAGCCGCTGGTAGGCTCGCCCGATGTGCCTCAGGTGCCGGTCGCAGTCGAAGCACGCGTCCATCTGATCCCCGGATAAGCGGCCCGCGATTGCGGGCTCCCTCGCCACCATCTGCCGGAAGTCGCCGCGGGTTTCCCACGCCTGCATGGCGAGCGACTGAACGGTGTGGTAGGCCTCGTCCTTCTGCATGCCGGCGTCTACCAGGGCGAGCATGACGTGCTCCGAGCACACGAGCCCCTTGAGCCGTTCCAGGTTGGCCTGCATGTTCTCGGGATAGACGACCATTCCCCGCACCACGTCCGTGAACTTCCGCAGCATGTAGTCAATGAGCACACTGCTGTCCGGGAGGATGATTCGCTCGACGCTGGAGCTGGTGAGGTCGCGCTCGTGCCACATCGCCATGGTCTCCAGCGCCGGTACGGCGTAGGAGCGCACCAGCCGCGCCAGCCCGCAGATCCGCTCGCAGGTCATCGGGTTGCGCTTGTGCGGCATTGACGACGACCCGCGCTGACCGGTGCGGAACGGCTCCTCGACCTCGAGTATCTCGGTGCGCTGGAGGTTCCGCACCTCCGTCGCGAATCGCTCCAGCGAGCCGGCGATGATGGCCAGCGTGGTCACGTAGTGCGCGTGGCGGTCACGCTGGACGATCTGGCTGGTGGCCTTGGGGATCTGGAGGTCCAGCTTCTGGCAGACGTACTCCTCGACTCTCGGGTCCACCGTCCCATAGCTGCCGACCGGGCCGGAGGCCATGCCGACGCTGACGCTCTCCCTGGCCTGACCCAGCCGGACCGCGCCCCGCTCCAGCTCCGCCAGCCACACGGCGAGCTTCAGGCCGAACGTGATCGGCTCCGCCTGCACGCCGTGAGTGCGCCCGATCATCGGCGTCCACTGATGCTCGCGAATCCGCTCCCGGATCGCGTCGCACAGCGCCCGGATATCCTGCTCGATGAGATCGCACGACTCACGCAGCAGCAGGCAGAGCGCGGTGTCCTCGATGTCATAGGAGGTCACGCCGAAGTGCAGGTAGCGCTTCTCCTCGCCCAGGTGCTCAGAGACGGCGGTGAGGAAGGCGATGAGATCGTGCCGTATCACCGGCTGGCCCGGCTTCGGCTCGAACCCCGGGACGTCGCCCTCCAGCTCCAGGGTGCGCTGTACGACGGAGCTGAAGTCGAATTCCAGGCCGAGAAGGTGATCGGCATTGGCGCTCAACTGGGCGGCCGCGTCCTGGGGGATGCGGCCGATCTGTGCCCAGCCCTCGGCCACCACCACCTCGACCTCCAGCCACTTGCGGTACCGGTTCTCCGGCTCCCACAGGGCGCGCATCTGGGGGTAGGAGTAGCGCTCGATCATGGCTTCGCTCTCCCCGCTCGCTGCTTCTCTGCGAGCCGCGCGGAGGCGGCCTCGACCTGCTCTGCCATCTCCCGCTTCATCCGCTCCAGCCGTTCGGCGATCTGAGGGTCAGTCGTCCCCAGTATCTGTGCGGCCAGCAGCGCCGCGTTCGTCGCGCCGTTGATGGCCACCGTGGCGACGGGCACTCCGCTGGGCATCTGGACTGTGGACAGCAGCGCGTCCAGGCCGCCCAGGCTGCCGCTGGCGACGGGAATGCCGATCACGGGCAGCGTGGTATGCGCGGCCAGCACGCCGGCCAGGTGGGCTGCGCTCCCCGCCGCCGCGATGATCACCCGGAGCCCCCGCTCGCGCGCCTCTCGCGCCAGCGCGATAGCCCTCTCCGGGGTTCGGTGGGCGGAGGCGATGTGCACCTCGTGGAGGATGCAGAGATCCTGGAGCGTCTCAATCGCCGGCTTCACGACCGGCAAATCAGATGCGCTTCCAAGGACGATCGCCACCAGGTGGGTTGGCTGCGCCATCAGGTTTCCTCTGCCTGCGGTGTCTCCGACCGCGATCTCACTCGAAGATCGCGCTCACGGATTCCCCGGTATGGATGCGGCGGATCGCCTCCCCGAACAGAGGCGCGACCGAGAGCTGTACGATCTTCTCGCTGCGCTTCTCCGGCGGCAGCGGCACGGTATCGGTCACGACCACCTGCCGGATCGGCGATACCGCGATGC
>Ga0315273_10002626_pt1 | contig 21295 bp, 15 predicted proteins | sample YL17G02_0_MG_FD_205753 | JGI IMG/M metagenome (GOLD analysis project Ga0315273, IMG submission 205753) | Sediment microbial communities from Yellowstone Lake, YNP, Wyoming, USA - YL17G02_0 | ecosystem: Environmental > Aquatic > Freshwater > Lake > Sediment | place: USA: Wyoming | collected... | reverse complement strand
CGGTTCCGTGAGGGGCCGGGCACAACTGCTGGATGGTTGAAATACTGTGGCACCGCCGGGAAACCAGGCGGAAACGGCGAACACAAACCTCGGCCTGCACCAGCAGGAGGCTCCGGCCTACTCGACCTGGCAATCGCGCCTGGGCTTGCCGGCTTCTGCCGCCCGAAGGGCGGCGCTTCGCAGCGCACGATTGCACACGGATTTTTCCTATCAGATCAGTGTTAATCCACGTTCATCTGTGTCCCAACAAAAACGCCGCTACGTTCACTGAGTGTGCACTGTGCCCATGTTACTTCTTTCCATGAACCACGCAGACGTGGTACGGGCTTCACGGTTTTAGCGAAGCAAATCTATAGTTTCTTTATTCTGCAAATCAGTGTCAGCGTATAATCCCGTTTCTACTCAGCCTGAGTTCCGGGCGGTGACAGCAGACGAGACAAAGCAGCATGAAGACAGCATTTGCCTACCAGTTCGCAGGACTCTCCGTCACGCTGCCGTCTTACGCGGCGCCCCGGCCCATCGGTGCGGTCGAAGCGCGCGATGCCCTCGAACGCCAAGTCCGGATCCGGGGCCGCCGGGATACCATAATTCCGAAAGGCTTGCATTCATGCCGAAGAGCTCCATCACCCGTCGTGCATTTCTAGGAAGCGCCGCCGCGGCCTGGCTGAATCCCGCTGGTCGACTGCCAAACTTTGTCATTATTCTGGCCGATGACCAGGGTTACGGTGACCTTGGCTGCTTCGGGTCCGCGGATCTGCGCACACCAAACATCGACAAAATGGCTGCCGAAGGGGCCCGCTTGACCAGTTTCTACGCTGCGCCTGTGTGTACGCCGTCGCGCGCGTCGCTGATGACCGCTTGTTATCCGATCCGCGTGGGCCTCGGCCACAGAGTCCTGTTCCCCTTTTCGACGAAGGGCATCAACTCCGATGAAGTCACCCTGGCGGAACTGGTTAAAGCGCGCGGCTACAGCACCGCCTGCATAGGCAAGTGGCATCTGGGTCATCATCCGGAATTCCTGCCGCAGCGGCACGGATTCGATTACCATTTCGGAACGCCTTACAGCAACGACATGGGGAATTACCAGTACACCGATCCCGTGTTCAAAGCCCCGCCGCTGCCGCTGCTGCGCAACGGCGAGTTGATCGAACAGGATCCGGACCAGAATCACCTGACGCGACGGTACACCGACGAGGCGGTGGCATTCCTTGGCCGTAATCGTGAGCGTCCTTTTTTTCTCTACCTGGCTCACAATATGCCGCACCTGCCGCTGGCAGCTTCGGATAGGTTTCGTGGGAAGTCGAATCGTGGTTTGTACGGAGATGCGGTCGAGGAAATCGACTGGAGCACGGGCGAGGTGTTGCGGGCAATGAAGAAACTCGGACTTGAGAAGAACACACTCGTGCTCTATACCTCCGACAACGGCCCGGCCCGGCAGGAGGGTGCGCAGAAAGGCTCGGCCGGACCGCTGCGCGGGTACAAGAACTCGACATGGGAAGGCGGCATGAGAGTACCCTGCATCGTTCGCTGGCCGGGGCGTATCCCGCCGGCCCAGGTGCGCGACGAGATCGTATCTGAAATGGATGTGCTGCCGACCTTCGCGGGCATGGCCGGCGCATCGTTGCGAACAGACCTCACGATTGACGGCGTCAATGTCTGGCCGCTGCTGGCCGGCCAGCATCCGGCCAAGCCGCCACGCGAGATCCTGTTCTATTACGTGGACGACCGTCTGCAGGCAGTGCGGCAGGGCCGCTGGAAGCTGCATGTGGAACGTCCTGACAGCGAGGAGAAGGTACCGCTCCTCTTCGACCTGGAAACCGACATCGGGGAAAAGGCGAACCTGGCGGCCAGGCACCCGGAGATAGTGAACCGGTTGATGGTGCTTGTGGAGCAAGCCCGCCGCGAGTTGGGCGACAAAGCCACAGGTGCTATCGGTACAGGTGTCAGACCAGCCGGGTCAGTCCAACGCTGAAGCGCGCGGTGTCGTTTTTCGAAAACCCAGTATCACTCCGGTTTCGCGATGGCGCGCCCCGCCATGGCCTTGATATGATGGTCGCAGGCAAGGTCAGGGCGATGACCAGGAGGCTCCAGGAGAAACTTTCTGTCTGCCATTTTTCATGCCCGGAAAACATTTTGGTTGTAGAATCCGTGGGAATGCAGCCTCCGGACAACCGCTGAAGTTGACCCAAGAACTGCCGCCCAAAAAAAGGGCGGCGTCAAAGACAGGCATGGCGGCAAAAACGCGTCTTGCTTCGACTTTCCGCAGCCCGTGGGTGCATCGGGAAATCGCGTTGACGAGAAACCATCAATTGCAGCAGGCCCGCCGGATGTTTGCGCATTTTCTTGGCGCGGATACGGGGGTCTCCCGACGTTCCTTCCTTGGGGAGTTGATGTCTTCCGCACTTGTGGCTGCTGCCTTGAGTCGAGGCCCGGGGCCGCAATCCGGGGACGCGATTCCGGGAAGGCTGCAGCTGAGGTTGTTCGACAAGGATGCGGGACTCCCGGTTCCCGCTCGGCTGCACGTCGAACTTCCCGATGGGTCTCATTGGACTCCGGTCGGTTACGGGTCGGGACATGATCATCATGACAGCTCTGCGGCGGAGATACTGACCGGTCGAGACTTCGGACCGATGCTGGCTCCCGCCCGGTGCTCGCTGGAATGGACCTGCCTGAGCAGCGGTGAAGCCTACCTTGAATTGCCGCCAGGACGGAGCCGTCTCTTCATCTCGAAGGGCTTCGAGTATATTCCGTTGTGCGTCGATGCGGAGGTTCAGTCCGGCAGGACCGTTCGAATCGAGCGGGAGATAAAAAGGTGGGTGAATATGCCCTCCCAGGGTTATTACAGCGGCGACATTCACCAGCACTTTGCCCGGAGAGGACCGGAGGATGACCGTTTGTGGGAAGTGCTGGCCCGAGCTGAGGACCTCCACGTTATCAATACGATGGTCCTGAAGCATGGCGAGCCTGAGCATCGCTATACCCAGTACGCGTATGGAGAAGCGGGTGTCCATCAGGCGGGTCACCACGTGATCGTGCCGGGGGAGGAATTCCGCGACAACGATCTTTCGGGACATCTGACTATCGCCGGAATCCAGGGGATCATCGAACCGGTCAGTACAGGTTCCCAGCTGGGTCTGCGGGAGAATTACCCGCCTTTTGCGGTGGCATGCCGGGAGGCCAGGAAACAGGGGGCGATCGTGGGCTGGGCTCACGGCGGTCTTGCCGGCGTCACCGAGAAAACCCTCAGTGATCTGACGCCGCGTGGGCTCGAATCCGCTTCGGTCGAAGCGGGTCTGGGATTGATCGACTTTATCGAAGTAGTCCAGTTCGCCAGCTTCCTGGGAGAGCCCTTCTGGTATCGGCTCCTGGGCGGTGGAGTCCGGCTGGCGGGGGTCGGAGGAACCGACTTTCCCTTTGGGATCTGGCTGGCTCCCTGGTATCCCACCTTCGGACAGGAGCGGACCTACGCGGCAGTCGAAGGCAGGCTTACGCGCCAGAACTGGTTCAACGGAATCCGTCGCGGACGGGTTTTCTCCACCAACGGCCCGATGATCTGGCTCCGGGTGAATGGAGTCGAGTGCGGAGAGACCGTTCACCTGAACCGAACCCGCCAGGTTAAAATCAGCGCCCGTTCCGAGTGTGCCTACCCTCTTGACGTGCTCGAGATCCTCCTCAACGGCTCCGTCGCCGCCACCGTCCGGCCTGAGGCGGACCGGAGAACCATTGAGTTTGCAGGGCAGATCTCCGTGGATCGGAGTTCGTGGATTTCGGCCCGAGCCAGGGGACGGGTGGCAGCTGATACTTTCGGCGGGAGGCGGGATTGGCCTTTGATCGCTCATGCCGGGGTTGTTTACGTCCACATCGGTCAGAAGCCCATTCGTAGTCTCCCGGACCTTAAGTTCCTGTCGGACTATACCGCCCGTTTTCGCGCCATTGTGCGAGAGAAGGGCGTGTTCGCCACCGACGAACAGCGAGCCGTGTTTCTGGGAAACATCGATGAGGCAATATCCATCTACGCTGAACGCTTGAAGGAGTGCCAATAGCGTGGCGTGGTGTAGACGGCGGCTTCGATTCATGGGCGTGACAGCTGGCAGATCGGTTTAAAAGTGAAAGTTGAGCAATAAAAGAACGAAGCAGATATTTCAATGCATCGGCTCCCCGGAAACGGCAACCAATCCGAGCCGGCAACGATTTCAGCATCCAAATCGCTGAATATCTGTGCAGAACTGATAATACCCCGATTCAGATCGGCGGCGAGCAGCGTCATGACGGCAGCGCTGGGATTTCCAGGCAGAAAGGGCATTTCATGTTTTTCAGGAAAAAGGTACGGAGTGGAGTCGGTTTGAGTCTGTTGTGCAGCCTTCTTGTCAGCGTCCCGGCTTTTCCAGGGGAGCAGGAGGATCAGCGTCTGGGGGATGGATCGAGCTTGCGGGAGCGGCTCGAGTGGTTCCAGGACATGAAATTCGGTCTGTTTGTTCATTTTGGAATCTACAGCCAATGGGGCTGCATCGAGTCCTGGCCCCTGGTCGAGGTGGACAAGTGGGCCCGTCCTGAGGATTTGAAAGCCTGGACGGAAAGAGGCAAGGATATCGAGCTTTTTAAGGCGGACTACCGGAAGCTGAACAAGACATTTAAGCCGGTCAATTTCAATCCACGTGAGTGGGCCCGGGACGCAGCCGATGCGGGCATGAAGTATTTCGTATTCACCACCAAGCATCATGATGGCTTCGCCATGTTCGACACGCGGCAGGGCGATTACCGCGTCACGCACCCGAACTGCCCTTTCAGCAGCGATCCTCGGGCGAATATCGCCGCGGAGGCATTCAAGGCATTCCGTGAGTCCGGGTTTGCCATCGGCGCTTATTTTTCGAAATCGGATTGGTACAGCCCCTACTATTGGAGTCCGGATCGCCCTGCTCCAACCAGGAATCCCAACTATGACACTCTGGCCGAGCCCGACAAGTGGATGAAGTTTGTCGACTTCGTTCATGGGCAGGTTGAGGAATTGATGACCGGATACGGGCCCATCGACATCCTCTGGCTGGACGGTGGCCAGGTGAGGCCGCCTAAACAGGACATTCAGATGGATCGGCTGGCGGAGATGGCCAGGCGTCACCAGCCCCGGGTCATCATCGTCGATCGCACAGTCGGCGGGAAACACGAGAACTACCGGACCCCCGAACAGAAAATACCACCCGAGCCTCCTGACTTTGTGTGGGAAACCTGCATGACCATGGGCGACCAGTGGTCCTATAAACCTTCGGACAACTACAAATCTACACGGCAGCTGGTCCACCTCCTGATCAATATCGTTGCCAAGGGAGGGAATTTCCTTCTGAACGTGGGGCCGCAGCCTGATGGCCGTTTTCCCGAGGAAGCGCGGGCACGTCTGAAAGAAATCGGGGAGTGGATGAAGGTCAATTCCGAGGCTATCTATAAGACTCGCGCGGTTCGACCTTATTTCCAGGACAAGTTCGCCTTTACACGGAAAGGCTCGGAAGTCTTCGTTTTTTACCTGATGGATGAACGAGAGGATCGCCTGCCTTCCCGACTGAACATCCCCTCGTTTCAACCGAAGTCAGGATCCAATGTGTCGCTTCTCGGCGCACCACAACCGCTGTCTTGGGAGCGCGAAGGCTCCGGCTTCAGTGTGAAGCTGCCGGATCGCGTGGCTCAAAATCCGCCCAGCCGGCATGCAGTTGTGCTGAAAATCGCTGATGAACAGGGAGGGCGGTAGATCTTTCCGACCCTTTCCCTGGACTGATGCCGATGATGAAGTCGAACCGCTGGCCGTAGAGTCGGGCGTCAATCGTCATATCCAGGCCTGCGATGTAAATTCCTGGTATGGCATCTGCTGTTGCCTTCAGGGAGAGCGGCAAGCGGATGGTAGTGTTGGCGGGGGTGAAGCCTTCCAGGATGGCGGGTTCCACGAGGACTCCATCAGGACAGCGGATGGCGATGCAGTAGGGTTGTGACCGCTTCAGGAAATTCCGGACGTTCAAGGTCACCGTCGCGCTCGATCCGGGGGTTAAGGCCACCCGGTAGGGCTCGGCGCGCACCCAGAACGGGTCGTACCAGTACCGGTAGTCCTTCTCCGAACTGAGCGCTCTGAAGGCATCACGCATTTCGTAGGACCACTTGCGAAAACGTTCAATAAAGGCAGCCGGATGGTCCATGACGAACGAGTGGCCGCCCACAAGAATGTCGGGTTTCAATCGGCTCAAATATTCCGCGCCATAGATATAGCCTTCTTCGAGGATGGCGCTATTATGAGCCACCACGGCCTCATGGCCGGACTGTCCAGGATCATCGGGATCTCCAAAGATGTTGTCGCCGGTAAAGGCAACTTTGCGGCCGTCAATCTGCCCGTGCAAACAAAGTGCGAACTCGGTCTGGCCCGGCATCCAATCCACGGTGAATTGATGTCCTTCCCATTGAAAGGTTTCGCCGGATTTGAATAGGCGGTCAAAGCGTACGCTGTCTACCCCCGGCTTGCCATAAGCCTGGATCGGGGCGGCGTAATCGAACCACTCCGGATGCTCACAGACCGCCGCCATGCGATCGAGCGCCCAAATCAGAGAGCCCCACTTCTTGCGCAGGTAGAGTGCTTCGCGAAAGTGGTCGCCATGCATATGGGTAATGATCACGGCGTCAATCTGCTTCAAGCCGTAGGCCGCGCGCAATCCGTCGAGCGACTTGTCCAGGAAATTCTCATCCAGCAGGCCGCAATCCACCACCAGCGCGTGCCCGTTATCGGCAAGGATCAGCCCGAAGTTCGGCGAGAAATTCGGGCGTTTGAACTTGAACAGGTGCGGCGACACCTGCCAGACATCAGTTATCGCCGTCGGTGTTGATGCTTTGTCCTGGTAAGCGGCGGAGGGAGCCCCTACTCCATAGCCTCTCACGTAGAGCCTTTCCAGCCGCTGCAGTTTTGCATCAAATTCGCGCCACTGCTTATTCGGGTCGCGCACGACCGGGCCGTGAGCCGGAAACAACCACGCGATGTCCATCGCCGCCAAGCGCTTCACGGTGCTCTGGAGCGCATGGATGCCCGCGGCAAAACCATAGTCCCACTCGGTATCGTACCAGGTGTGCATCCTGGCGCCGGCCAGCATCACATCGCCGCTGAAGGCCAGGCGGCGGCCCTTGTCCTGGAGCAGATATGAAAGGGCTCCCGGGCTGTTGCCGGGCGTCTCCTCGCACTTGATGGTCCGTTCCCGCCAGATAAAAGTATCTCCGGCCTTCAGAGTTCGGTCCAGCGGGATCGGCAGGATGGGCGGGCGAACATAGCTGGAGCCGTGAATGGTGAGTGCATCGCGAAGACTCACCTTCATTTTGCGGAAGTCGGCGGGCATCTCAAACAACGCACGCTCCGCCTCGGGCGCGGCTGTCCTGGCCGCCGAACCTTTGAGTCGTAAAGCACCCTGGCACTGCTCGCGGTGATGGTGGGTAAATAGAACCCATTCAACGCGCCGGACACCGATATCATGGAGGTGCTCCAGCACGCGGCCATCGCCGAGGTCGATGAGCAGCGCGGCATCTCGGTCACGCAGCACATAGACGTTGCAGGTATCGCTCCAGACAAACAAGTCCGGCCAGGCCTTGGCGTCCGGTTGGCGGAAGCGTTCTCCGCTCTTGCCCGGGGTGGAAGCCGCATGGACTTCCAGCCCTGAAAAAATACCGAGCAGAATGAGCCAGATCACAGTTGCGTATCGCATAAAGGGTCTCGGGGCATCATTCTAACTCGGTTGTTCTAGCCCCCCGAGAATAATCGTATCCGTTACCTGCGGTGGGCGGCCAAGGCAGTATGCCCTTTGGTCCTTAGCGATATCGCAAGAAAGCGCGGTTCCGGGAAATTCTGTAATCTGGCGTAAACCACGAGTGCATGCCTATGATAGGGGATGAAACATTGAACTGGTCAAGGAAGTTTCTATAATGAAGCGTGTTCTTGGTCTGTATTGCATTTCTGAGCCGAGGATTCTGCAATTGTGTCCCCCATTCAGAGGAAGACGCCCATGGTAAATCAGTTCAGTCAAAATCCGAATATTTTTCCCTTTGCAGCGATTTTTATTGGTTGTCTTATATTGCTGCTGGGATGTATGGCCCCCACCTCAGCAGCCGAGTTCCGAGCCGGGACTGCCGCGGTTCAGATCACCCCGCCGAACGGCACTCCGATGGCCGGCTATTTCTCTGCACGCGGCAGCGAGGGCGTGCTCGACAACCTATATGCCAAGGCGACAGTTTTCGATGACGGCAAGATGAAGGTTGCGCTGGTGTCGTGTGACCTGATCAATCTACCTCGCCAGCTGGTTGAGGAGGCGCGGCGGATCGTGGCCGGAAAAACGGGTATCCCGGAGAGCCACGTGATGATCTCGGCGACGCATACGCACACCGGCCCTGCGGTTGTCGGCGGCTCTTCACTCGACGACCTTGTCACCGGCAGCAGCAAGGTGAGCCGGCAGTACGCCAGGGAATTGCCGGATAAGATCGCCCAGGCTGTCGTGGAGGCCAACGGCCGCCTCACACCGGCGCTCATCTCCTTCGCGTCCAGGAATGAACCGGATATGTCCTTCATTCGACGCTTCTGGATGAAAGATGGAACCGTGGGCTGGAATCCCGGTAAGCTGAATCCGAATATCATCCGGCCGATCGGGACCATCGATCCGCAAGTGAACGTCGTCTATGTCGAAACTGCGGGCTCAAAGCCCGCCGCCAAGAATGACGAAATGGCAGCGGACGGGAGTCACCACGTGGAAGCATCCAACCGCAGGCCACTCCTGACCTACGTCAATTTCCCGCTGCACCTGGATACCACGGGCGGCCTGCTCATTTCTGCCGATTTCCCCGCGACGCTTGCCCGGCGACTTGGAGAGTACAAGGGCGCCGAAATGCTGACGCTGTTTGCCAACGGCACGTGCGGAAACATCAATCATCTGAATGTGAACTGGGCTGTTGGACAAACCAGCCCGGAGGAGGCCGGGCGGCTGGGAACGATTCTGGCTGCTGCGGTGCTGAAATCTTACATGGACCTGAAGAACGTCGGGGATGTCACATTGCGCGTGCGTCGCGAAGTTGTTGGGCTTCCGCTCGCCAGGTTCAGTGACGAGGAGCTCCGCAAGGCCCGTGAAATCGCCGCCCGTAACTATGCCAATACGCCGTTATTGGAAATGGCCAAGACCTATCGGATACTGGACACTGTGGCGCAGAAAGGCAAACCGATCGCCGTCGAGATACAGGTGATTACTTTGGGTAGGGACATCGCCTGGGTGGCGCTGCCGGGCGAAGTCTTCGTCGAACTTGGACTGAGCATCAAAGCTGTCTCGCCATTCCGGCAGACCAACGTTATCGAACTAGCCAACGGCGCGGAGTACTACATTCCCAACCGTTCAGCTTACACCGAGGGACAGTATGAAGTTGTGAGCACTCCCTACGCCGAAGGAGCGGGAGAAATGCTGGTGACCACGGCGGCGCAGCTTTTGGCCGAACTAAATCGCGAGGCCGGCGGTTCACTTGCCGGGAAGCCTGATTGAATGAGGGAGGGGGCAAATGTTTGAACTTCTAAGGAAGAAAACGGATCGAAGACGTTTTTTACAAACCAGCGCCGCTGTGCTTTCGATAGCGGACCCACATATCACGACAGCCATGCCAGGGGCTGCCCCAACGGCGCTCGATCAGGGCGGCAGTTCCCAGACGGGGCAGCCGGTCCCGAAACGCAACCTGAAGTGGTGCCTGTTCTTTGACTTCCACACGCAGCCGGCCTGCCCCGACGTCGGTAAGAATTTTGATGCGGATAAAGTAACGGACTTTTTCAAAGAGTGTGGGGTCGATTACGTGGTCTTTCCCGCGCGGTGCAATATGGGCACAGCTTATTACAACACCAAAGTGGGCATAAGGCATCCTTCACTCACCTACGATTTGTATGGCAGGCTGGCTGAGGCTTGTAACGCCAAGGGGATTGCGCTGACAGCTTATATCAACGTGGGGCTGAGTCATGAGGAAGCGCTGCTGCACCGGGAGTGGAGCATCGTTACCGAAGAGGGCTATGCCTATCGGCCCGATCGGATGAATAACTTCTTCCGCAACATGTGTTACAACACCCCCTACGCCGAGCACATAATCAAAATGGCAGGCGAAGTCGTGGCCAACTACCCAACAGCAGGTCTCTTCCTCGATTGCGTCCACACCAGCCCTTGCGTGGGCGTTGAATGCATCAAAGAGATGAAGAAGATGGGTGTGGACTGGACCAATCCAACGAAACTTCACGAATATAACTACATGAAGATTTTGCGGATGTCCCGCCGCATATCGGAAGCAGCGAGGGCTATCAAGCCGGACCTCCTCCTGTATTTTAACGGCGTAGACTACGAAGCACAGAAAGACCTGGGCACCTACATCGAATTCGAATGCCTGCCGACGGGCGGCTGGGGGTATGAATCACTTCCGTTCGGGGCCCGCTATCTCCGCACTCTCGGCAAGCCAGTGTTGAACATGACGGGACGTTTTCATAAATCCTGGGGTGATTTCGGCGGCATTCGGACTGAAGCGAGCCTTGAGTACGACTGTTTGTACGGTATTGCGAACGCCATGCGCACGACTATTGGCGATCACTTCCACCCGCGCGGCGATATCAATCACGCCGTCTTCGACCTGGACAAGCGGATCTACAAAAGACTGCAGAAACTGGAACCATGGCTGGACGAGGCCGCGGCGTTGACCGATACGGCCGTTCTCCAGCTGGAGCCCTACCCGGGCTACAAGTACCGGGCGCCCGATGAAAGCAAGCGCTACGGTCGGAACTTCAACGCTATGAAGGGCGCGAACCGCATGCTGTGCGAGCTGAAGATGCAGTTCGATGTAGTCTCACACTTCGCCTCATGGGACAAGTACCAGCTTCTGGTTCTGCCCGACTTCATTACGCTCGAGAAAGAGACCGCCTCCAGGATTCAGTCCCATCTCAAAAAAGGCGGTGCCATCCTCTCGACCGGTTGGTCGGGCCTCGATCCGGCACGGCAGGAGTTTGTTTTTGCTGAATGGGGTCTGCACTATGCCGGGGATGACCCGTTTGATCCTGCTTTTATCCGCGTGGGCAAGGCGATAGCGGAAGGAATTCCCGACATGCCGATAACGCTATACGAACAGGGGACAGCGGTTGAGGCGCTGCAAGGTACCGAGGTTCTTGCCGAAATCGTCGCCCCGTACTATAACCGGCATTGGGACGGGGAGCATCACTTCTTCTACTTGCCGCCGGATAAGCCGACCGGGCGGTCTGCTGTTACACAGCGAGGCAAGGTCGCCCATATCAGTCATCCGGTTTTCACCATCTACAACAAGAGCGCACCCGTCCCGATGCGGCAGTTGGTCGCGAATATGCTGGCACGGGTAATGCCCAGCCCGCTCCTGAAGACATCAGGTATGCCTTCCTTCGGGCGTGCAACCGTCACCGGTCAACAGAAGCGGAGGATGGTGCATCTCCTGGCCTATGTTCCGGAGCGCCGCGGTGAAATGACGGAAATGATCGAGGAACCGATCCAGGTCAGCAATATTCAAGTGGCGCTGCGGAGCGACAACCGGCGAGCGCAGCGCGTTTACCTGGCCCCGACGGAGCAGGAGATTCCCTTCACAGAACGCGGCGGCTATATCCATGCGACCGTCCCCTCCTTCCAAGGCTACGCAATGGTGGTGTTTGAAGAGGCGTAAATGGAGATTTCCGCGATACAAGCCGGCAGGCAATGCAGTCCGGCGTCCGTAGTGTTGGACAGAAAGATGAGCGTGTCATGAAGACTTTTGAGGTTGCCTTTTAACGGGATTTATTTGCAGGGAAAACCGGATTCTGACATAATGCCGCCCCCATGAAGAAGAGTGCATATCTGGCCCTCCCTGCACTCCTTGTTTCGATCCTTTCCTGGAGCAGCATTCCGCTTTTCCTGAAGTACTTCACCGTTTCGCTGGATGCCTGGACCGTGAACGGTGTCCGCTATGGAATTGCAACCCTGCTGATGTTGCCCGCACTGAAAACGCTTCCTGCCACTCTCAATCGAAAGGATTTCTGGCGCAATGCCCTGGTGCCGGCTCTCATCAACGGCATCGGACAAGTTGGATGGGCGCTCATACCCTACTACGTCACGGCCAGCGTCATGGGTTTTGGCATTCGGGCATCTTTCTTTTTCACCATCATCGGCAGCCTGTGGTTGCTGCCCGAGGAACGCTACCTGCTTGTTTCCTTTTCGTTTTGGGCCGGCAGCACGCTGTGCGTGGTCGGGGTCAGCGCCCTGTTCTGGGGCTCGCTTCGCCAGGCATCCGCGTCGATTCCCGGCCTCCTGATCTTGCTGGGCGCCGCGGCCGTCTGGGGTTTTTATGGCATAAGCGTCCGCAAGTTCATGCGTGGCTACCCGCCCCACTGCAGCTTTGCCGCGATCAGCCTGTATACTGCAGGACTGGTGATATCTCTCATGCTGATTTTTGGGCGGTTTTCGAGGCTTATGGAACTCGCGCCGCGCAGCCTGGGATTGCTGGCCTTCTCCGCGGTTTTCGGCATCGCCTTAGCGCACGTCCTAATGTATTACGTGCTCGACCATCTTGGCGCCATCGTCGAAAGCGGGGCGGAAATGTTGTCACCGTTCCTGACCTTCTACGGGGCAGCGCTGATCTTTGGAGAGCGTCTCAGCATGCTCCAGTGGGCAGGGGGATTCGGGGTGATTTCAGGATGCCTGCTGATGATCTATGCCTACAGGCCTCGACCGGACTTGCCTGTCACAACAGATACGCTCGGAGTAAATTAGCAGAATAAAAGGCAAGTTTTTTCTCTATCAGTTTTGAGGAATCCGCCACTTTTGCAGGAATCCCGGCCGAAATCTGAGGAGTGGAAACCCGAGCACATAGGGAAGCTTGGCTCGATGCCAGGTTCTCCTCCCGGTGGCGAGGATGTGAATCGTAAGCTGTGCACCCCGCGTGCGCTGACGCGACATAGGTCCCCGGCGTCAAGAAGCAGACCATGGCAGGCTGCTTTATGGTAGTAGCTGCAGCATACCGCCTAGTCCTAAAACAAGCGTGGTTAAATCGCGTATCGCTTATTGGTGCGCTCCAAGAGCGTCGAATCCGTTTGGGTGCCTATAACCACTTTCAGTCCCATCTCATGACATGGATGGAATAATGGTATTACTCGATCCAATACGGCACGGGTGCAAAAATCAGCGTGCGCTTTAGACCATCTGCGGTTAGACTTCCTCGGCATGGACCTCACGGATTACCGCGCATTCCTGATCGAGCTGGCGGAGGCAAGCGGTGACTTCATCCGCCCCTTCTTCGGCAGTCACAAACTCGCTGTAGAGTGGAAAATCGACCAAAGCCCGGTAACTGCCGCGGATCGCAGCGCGGAAGAAATCATGCGCCGGCTGATTTCTCGTCGATTTCCATCGCACGGCGTACTAGGCGAGGAGTATGGTGCGGATCGGATCGACTCGGAATTTGTTTGGACGCTCGATCCGATTGATGGCACCAGGAGCTTTGCTACGGCCTGCCCGCTCTTCGGCACCTTGATCGCCCTGCTGCACTGCGGGCAGCCGATACTCGGTTGCATCCACCAGCCGGTCTTGAGGCAGCTGGTTGTGGGTGATACGGTGTCTGCTACGCCGAATGGCGCTCCAATACACATCGCAGCACAGAAACCCTCGCAGAAGCTACACTGCTTACGTCCGATACATTCGACATTGCACTCCATCAGGATGCGGAACGTTGGGACGCGCTCGCCAGGCGAGTGAGGATGGTCCGCACTTGGGGTGATTGCTACGGATATCTTCTGGTTGCTAGCGGATGGGCGGATATTATGTGTGATCCGATCGTGCATCCGTGGGATATCGCCGCGCTTGTTCCGGTGATCAGAGGTGCTGGGGAAGTGATCACCGATTGGCACGGGGGGAATCCGGTAAACGCAAAATTGGCGGTGGCCGCGCACTCGAGTTTGCATTCGGAGGTAGTGCGAATCCTCAATCCTCAAGGATCCCGCGAGGTCATTTTTGGGCAATGAGGAGAAAGGGTCCGATGAGATGCTCGTCGACACGGCAGTTCGCGCCCGATTGAGCTCTTTCGGTAGACGGCGAATCCACAAATGATGAAAATGGAATCTCGATTTTAAGTACAGCATGACTGAAAACCCTGTTCGCCTTCGACGTGTTCTCGGTTTATGGGACCTGATCTTTAACGGAATCGTGCTCATCCAGCCGATTGCGCCGGTGGGGATATTCGGTGCGGCAGCCGGAATCTCGCGTGGGCCTGTATCGACCACATGAGCGCGGTCATCCTCGCATTTGTTGTGCTCGCAGTTCGCTGTTTTTTCCGCAGCGCCGAATGGACGGGTCTGTTAGTGAGCCGACCATTCTACGACCCGTGACCTTTGATCTCCAGTCAATCGCGAACGCAACTTCTCTGGCGTGTTGACGCTGGCCGGCGCGATCCTGGTCAGTTATGAAAGGGCAGTGGCGCTACTGAATTTCGGCGCCTTTCTGGCCTTCATGGGAGTGAACCTGTCGACCATGCGAAGGTACTATTTTGATGCTCCGGCCGGCCAGCGAAAACTGCGGAGTTCGTTTTTGATGCCCGGGGCGGGCTTACTGTTCTGCGCCGCCATATGGGTCTTCCTGCCGGTGCCGGCTGAGATCGCGGGAAGGGGATGGCTGCTCGTGGGGATCAACTGCAGTATTGCCCGTACGAAGGCGACCAGCGCGCAGGCACGCTCCGTAGTGGATGCCCGCGCCCGTTTGGTAACATATTTTTTGACGTCTTCTTCTACATGCCGGAAGTGAGCGATCGCGACCCGGACGTGTTTGGCGCCTGCATGCTCGACTATCTTCTGGTGGAAAACCGGGTGACCTGCGAGATCATCGGGGATGGGCTTGTGGATGCCCGCGCGCTCGTAACGCACACTTTCGGTTTCGAGGACGCGAGGCAGATCCTGAACGCGGCTTTGGAGGGGAGCGAGCCGATCATCAAGGCCGTGATGATGCCGAACGGATAGCTAGCCCGGATGCTGCCCAGCCCGCTTCTGAAGGCATCAGGTTTGCCCTCGTTCGGGCGTGCCACTGGCACAGGTCAGCCTGGTTTCAGGCCTTCGCCAGTTCTCCATTGTGACTGTGGGCTTGTATCTTGCGTATGGCACCGATGATGTGATCGATGTCGCCGCGGTCGGCCAGGAGGAGGTTCTGGCCCATCGCGACGGTCGTTTCGAATACCTGCCGGTTGCTTTTCAATTCCTGAAAGCTGAAACAGCCCAGATCGGCGGGCTTTTCGGTGGCAGCCGTGGCGATGGTTGGGACACTGCCGGCGGCAACAAGCGGCGCAATCTTGTATCAACGAGAAGAGATTTCGGTTCCGGCCACAGCGGCGATCCCAAGAAACTGCCGACGATTCAGGTTCATGGTGATCTCCTGCTCAAGTTGGTTTGGGGCTCGGTAGTGAGCCGGGCTTTTCGCTACGTCCTCAACCTTTCGAGAAGGGAGATCGCATTCCAGATGTCAGATAGGTGGGAGAGACCCTCCTTGTGCCGGTCATCCATTTCCTGCTCCAGCGCCACCTCCCGCTCGATGATCAGGGGCCCCTTGTACCCGATCTCTTTCAGCTTGGCAACAAATCGATCGATCCCCACAGAGCCTTCGCCCAGCGGCATCTCTGTTCCCAGTGAGCCCGGCTTGTCGCGACGCGGCCAATTGCCATCTTTCACATGGACCGAGATGACCCAGGGCGCCAGCACTCCCAGCGCTTCGATGGGATTCCCGGTGCCGTAAAGGATGAGGTTGGCCGGATCAAAATTGATGCGCAGGTTCTCCCGTGCAACATCTTCAATGAACGCCTTCAGCGCATGCGCCGGTTCCTGTCCTGTTTCCAGCGCAAAGGTCATGCGCCGCTGCGCCGTCCAATCGCAGATTCGCCGAACAATATCGCGCACCGCGGTGTAATCCGGACTGGGTCTGTGCTCTGGAACAAAGCCGATATGGCAAGCGAAACTCGGCACGCCGAGCTCAGCTGCCAGATCGATCAATTGTCGTGTGCGAGCTTCTCGCGCGACCCGGGTTGCAGCGGGAATGAAGCCCACAGTCTTCTGCACCGTCGGGATATCGGCATAGCTCTCTCCTTCGTAGGCGGCAAAAACCGTTGTGATCGCAAAATCCTCCTCTGCCAGGGTGGCCTTCCAGAGCGGAGTGACTTCCTCGATCGGGACATGGCCCGCGATTCCCAGCTGGCCGCAGCGTAGCCCGAGCGATTTCACCCCTCGCACCGCAAGGCGGGGATTTTTCTCCCCCCAGAAGATGAGCCCGATCTCCATGTCTCTTAATAGAGGCATTTCACCTTTTCTCCTCTCTGTTCCCGAGCCAAGACCATCGTCTTTGTAAGCTTAACCGCAATGGAAGATTCCACGGGCAGACACTCCTTCGGAGGATGTCGCTTGCTGCAACAATCCAGAAAATACTCGAGTTCGGCTTGATAACCGTCTTTTTCCTCAGGAGTGAGCGGTTCTTTCCGGCCGTCAGACCAATAAACGGTCGGTGGCCGTCCGGCCGAGCTGTATTCGATCACGCCGAGGTCTCCGACCACGGAAAACTCCATGGAGAAAGGATATTCTCCGCGATGGAACCAACCTCCCGTGATCGTGACATGGCCGATATTCGGGTAATGGAATTCGGAATTGATCACATCGACTCCATTCGCCATGTCTTCGTAGCCGGTTGAAGAGATCGCTTCGGGCAGGCCGAAAAGGTGCTGGCTCTGGTCCACGTCGTGAATAAGAAGGTCGAAAATCCCGCCGCCGCTCTTCTCCTTGTCCAATTCCCACGGTCCCCAGGTCGGCATCGCAGTTCTACGGCGGAAGAAAGCGGACCGGATCTGCCCGAGCCGGCCGGATTTCACCAGGCGGGAAAGTTCGCAATAGGCTGGGAAAAAACGCAGGACCTGGGCCACCATCAGGATTCGCCCGGCTCGATCTGCCTCCGCGATCATGGCGTCGGCATCTCTCCCATCCAGCGCCATAGGTTTTTCGCACAGGACATGCTTCCCGGCACGCAGAGCCTGCATGGCGATCGCGGCGTGGAGATAAGTGGGCAAGCATATGTCGACCGCTTCGATATCAGGGTCATCAACGATTTCCTCGATCGATCGATACTTCCTTATCGCGGAAAAGTCCATTCTCATCCCCGGCCCGCCCAGGTTTCCCTGAATCGAGCTGAGGTCGCCGGACAATCGCGTCTCATCCCTGTCCAGGACCGCGAGCAGTTCCGCCTGCGGGATTCTGCGCCAAGCCTGGATGTGGGTACTTCCCATGAATCCGAGTCCGATCACGCCTATCTTCATGCGCCCTATCATAGAGCAAGATGGACCGAAGATTCATCAAAGAAGCAGTTCTTCATGCCATTTTTGCAGCGTTCCTGCGCTTGAAAACAAGGGCATCCATCCCGCAGGTTCCAGTCCTTGGAATGGCACATACATCCCTGGAAATACTATGGGAAAAGGGCATAAAACCCGTATCAATGAAATCCTGCGCGCTGCCTTGGTGAACCGAGTGCGCTGGCGCCGAGCGTGAAACAGCTGCCTGCCATGGCGAAGAATCGAGCTCGAGGAGGTGACGCGCGCCTACAGGGCGCTATGGATTCTGGATCGAGGCATCGAACTGAATGGATACGACGGCCTCGTACGCCAGTTGACAGCCACCGACCTCGGTCGCGAGGAACCCACGCTGCTGCTGACCAACCAGCTGACACGACCGCCAGTCAAGCTGATCGGGCACTACGCCCTGGTTCCGGCTCATGCCGAGGATTGCCTCCGGCGGCCTGCTTCAGTTCGAACATGGCGATCGCGGTCCCAGCTCGTCAACCTTCCGAACGGGAATAGATAGAATGGATCACCGATGCGACTTCGCGGCCGGCTTCGCCGCTCACAGCTGGCTCACGACCCTCTTGGAGAGCCCTGACGAAATCATCGATGCAGGGCAGGTGCAGGTTGACATGAGGTGGATGACACTCTTCGCGCTCTCCGCATCTCGTCCTGATTACTACCCTTCCCTGGTTGAGCACGGGTATATGAATGGATCCTTCACTACCGAACAGATCCAGCGTGTCCTGAGAATGAACAGTGGCTTGAGTCACACTCAGGAGAGCACGAGTTCCAGACTGCATCTCTATTATCGCGACAGCCGTATCCTCCACTTCCCTCTCGAAGAGGATTCGGCCGACACTGCTGGCGACCCGCTCGGCCGTTCCCAAAAGATGGAGGAGAACCTCCACCCGGTGACACCCGAAATCGAACATCGGCCCTCCGCCCGCCTGCTCGCGACACATAAACCAATAGCGCGGATCACCGGGTGGAGGATTGAAGCGCTCAAATGCGTTGATCTGGACCAGGATGACCCTCCCGATCTCGCCGGCCTTTATGATTTCACGTACTCGGCGAAGGAGCGGATACAGATGCCGGTAATACGCGATACCCAATTGGGTCTGATGAGTCCGAGAAGCTGCGATCATTCGGTCGCACTGCTCCAAATCGAGCGCCATCGGCTTCTCGCAGAGAACATGCTTTCCGCGCTCAGCCGCCAGAATGGTCTGACGGGCGTGCAAGTAGACGGGAGTGGCAATATAGACCGCGTCAATTTCCGGGTCTGCCACCAGATCTCGCCAGTCCGCATACCATTTTCCCGCCCCGAATTGGCGTGCAAAAGGCTCGGCAAGATCGGCCCTGGCCCTGCTGACCGCCACGAGCTCACTGTTCGTCAAGTCACGCAGCGCCGGGGCCACGCGCTTAGCCGCGATATCCCCGCACCCTATCAGACCCCAACGAATCTTGTTCATAGCATCTCTGCACCCATTCTCGCGGACTGGCGTTCTGCAATTTCACCTGAGCGTGGTATTGTCTTTGGCGTGTGCGCCGCCGCCTTTGATCTCAACCAACCCGTCCAGAAAGTTTCCTCGAATCACGTTGCCCTTGCCGCCCATCGTCCTGATGGCTGCTTTCCCGCGCCCCGTTTTTCCCTGGCTGCGAATCAGACAGCCTGTGACCAGACAATTCTCCGCGTCTTCAAGCAAAAGGCCGCACCCTTCGCTGTCAAGAATCGTACAGCCCGTGATATTGAACCATCGGCATCTCTGAATCATGAGGCCGGCGGGAGCCGACAAAACCTGGTTTATCTGCAGCCCACTGATTGTGCATTCCTCCGAGTCTCTGAACAGGATGGCGTTCGGATCGCGGCTGTTGTAATGGGGGCTTCGGTCGAAGAGGTTGGGGCCGAGAACGATTTGCGATGAATTCTCAACCAGCAGGTTGTATCGAGAAGCTTGCCAGAAGGTGTTTCCCGAAATCGTGATACCTTGCGCGTTCTTTAGATGAATATTGATGGCCACGTCGCTGAGGACGTTGTCGGCGATCGTGAAATTCCCGGCCCGTCCGGACTTTTCTTTGCTCTCCCCCACGATACGGATGTTCGCCGTATCGGGAGAAGCGGACGAGTGTTGGAGCGTGCAGCCCACAATCGCCCCTTCAACCACCGAACCATCCGTTGCATCGATAAGGATGTTTGCGGGGGATGGCGCCTGCGGGCTGACGTTGTCTTCTATGTCGCATATTCCGATCTGCAGATTGCGGATGACACTCTTTAAAGCGACGATTCCGCCCAGGCTGTTATAGCTGATGTGGCAGTTGGCAACGTTGATTTGGTGGAGTTCAGCCTGGTCCAGGAAAATGCCGGCTCCCCGGTTGTGGTAGATGTGGCAATCCGACAGGATCACATTTCGGTTGCGGCCGGTCAGGCGGATTCCATTCCATGCCTCTCGGATCAGTAGACGCGACAGCGTAGCTTGCATCGTCCCTGTCAGGTCGATTCCAGATGCTTGCTCATGGCCGCCGACGATCTCCAGACCGTCAATAACCGGCATGCGCTGCCGCTCCCAGATGTTTGGCTTGACGGTCTGGGGGTCGGCAGTCCCGGCATGAGTGCCGGACAGGCGGATGGCCGGACCCGGCCCCATCATCAGCAGGCGAGCAGTCCCGCCGCCCGAGATTGAAATCGGGCCCACTTTGTCCAGATCGACCAGAATCGGTTTCCGGATACGGTACGCCCCCGCCGGAAGATGAATTTCGTGGAGGCCTGAATCGACAGATCGCTGCAAAGCATCAGTGTCATCGGCTAGACCATCACCGACAACCCCGAACTCTTTTAGATTTTTGCCTTGAATTCCCAGGACTTGGGCAGAAGAAGCAAATGGAAGCAGTGCAGTCAACAGCACAATTGCGCCGAAACGCACTCCCTTCATCCTGTAATCCTCCCGGAGCCAGTGATCCAGTATTGGGCGCAGAGCCGAGAAAGCCAGATGTGGCAAACAGCCTCTCCATCCCTGCGTTATGCCGAACGCCCGTTAACCACTTTCCGCACGATAACCTGCTGCATTCGAATAGGCGCGCATTCTCGCGAGGGTGAGGCTGGCCGCTTTATCAGGCTCCTGCGTGTAATCGAAACCGAGTTCTGCCGTCACATAGCCCGGATAGCCCATTTCAGCGAGAGCAACCATGAATGAGCTGATGTCACATTTCCCCTCACCTGGCACGAGGTGCTGGTCGCGTAGGCCATCATTATCGTCTAGATGAACATGATACAGGTACCGTCCGAGTTCCCGTGCAGCTCGTGCAGCCGACTCCCCTACCACTTGACAATGCCCATTATCGAGCACAACCCCAATCCCTGCCTGCCCCATCTCTTTGATCAAGGCGACGGCTTCTGCGGTTGTGTAGATCAGGTCCGTCTCATAGCGATCGGCCGGCTCGATAGCGATTCGAATGCCGCACTTTTGGGCATGGAGACCGATGGTGCCGAGGCTCTCAACCAGGCATGACCGGGCCTCCTTCAAACTTTGACCGAAGAGACTGTGCCCGGGACACACGCTGACAATCGGTGCTCCGAGTTCCGCTGCGGTGTCGATCCCCTCACAAATATACCTTACGCTGTCATTGCGGATCACCGGGATCGGGCTGCAGAGACAGGTCGGATAACGGAACTGCGCAGGGATATAAGAAGCGATGGACAGGCCGGTTTCGGAAAGAAGACAGCGTAAGGAAGTTATTTCATCCCTGGTGAGGTCACGGCGATAGGCGTGCGGTCGCCCTCCCCAGATATCAATAGCATCATAACCGGCTGCAGCTATACGCTTGATCGATTCCTCGAGAGGATAATGCAGGTAGAGGAAGGAACTCATGCTGAATCTCACTTCGACACCTCGTCAATCAGGGATTGGTAATAGTCACGAGCCTGCACGGCGTTTTCGACGAT
>Ga0315273_10002624_pt1 | contig 21297 bp, 20 predicted proteins | sample YL17G02_0_MG_FD_205753 | JGI IMG/M metagenome (GOLD analysis project Ga0315273, IMG submission 205753) | Sediment microbial communities from Yellowstone Lake, YNP, Wyoming, USA - YL17G02_0 | ecosystem: Environmental > Aquatic > Freshwater > Lake > Sediment | place: USA: Wyoming | collected... | reverse complement strand
AGTCGTCAACGGACTCGCGGAACCAATTGATGATCTTGGGCCGATAGATGCCAGCCACTTTCAGCCGATCACAGCGCATGCTCCTCATCCGCTCAAGCGTCAACGCATCACCGAGCAAATGCTTACTGGCGTGCGCGCCATCGATGTTTTCGTCGGCTGCGGCAGGGGACAGCGCCTCGGCATTTTCGCCGGCTCGGGTGTCGGCAAATCAGTCTTGCTCGGAATGATCGCCCGTCGTTCCGCGGCAAAAGTCAATGTTGTGGCGCTGATTGGTGAACGTGGCAGGGAAGTGCGCGAGTTCATCGAACGTGATCTCGGGCCTGAGGGTCTTTCACGCTCGGTGGTTGTCGCCGTGACCTCCGACGAACCGTCACTGATGAAAGTCAAGGGCGCAATGACGGCGACCGCGATTGCCGAGCACTTCCGCAATCAGGGGCATGACGTTATCTTGATGTTGGACTCAATTACACGTATCGCTTATGCGCAGCGCGAGATCGGTTTGGCAATCGGTGAACCGCCTGCGACCAAAGGTTACACGCCTTCGGTGTATGCGATGTTACCAAGATTGCTGGAACGCGCCGGCGCCGCCGAAAAAGGATCAATCACCGGTCTCTATACGATTCTGGTGGAAGGGGACGATTTCAACGAGCCGATTTCGGATCAGGTGCGCTCGATCCTCGACGGGCATGTCACACTCTCGCGCGCGCTGGCACATCGCAAGCATTACCCTGCGATTGACATCCTGCAATCGATCTCGCGCGTAATGGTCGACGTCGTCACGGAAGGACACCTCGATCTGGCGGGCGACGCTCGCAAAGTGTTGGCCGTTTATTCCGAGAACGAGGATCTGATTAACATCGGCGCCTATGTCAAGGGATCATCTCCGGAGATCGACAATTCCATCAAGAGAGTTCCCCAACTCAACCAGTTCCTGCAGCAGGACCTCAATGCCGATACTCCCGTCTTGGCAGCCGACCTTGAACGCTTGAAAGGCATCATCGGTGAAAAAATTCCGATTCCGGCTCCAGAAACTGTTGCAGGTTAAGACCTACAACAAGATGCAAAAGCAAAAGGAGCTGTCGCAAGCGGAACGACTGCGACGCATGGAAGAGGCGCATCTGGCCATGCTGCAGCAGCATCTTCACGACGAAATGGCAGCCCTCAAGGCGCAGAAGCGAGATCATGTCGATGTTTCGCGCCTGACGCGGTCGGTCTACTACCAACAACGTCTACTCGCCAACATGGCTACTCAAGAGCGCGTGATCACCGACGCGTGTCGCAAGGAAGAAATCAAACGCGGTCGGTTGATCGAAGCAACCAAAGAAGAGAAGACCTTTGAGAAGCTGAAAGAGCGTCAGCAGTTTCGCTATCTCGTCGAACTCGACCATCTTATGCAGAAGGAAAACGATGAGATCAGCAAGAACATATTCATGAGGAAAATGCAGGGCTAAATCACTACCTCCGCGATATCGACGACAAGTATTCGCTACCTAAGCAGATTACGCGAGTCAGGCCTTGGACGATGTCACGTCAACTTCCTGCCGGTCCCACGGCGAGAATAACTTCACGAGTATAAAGAGAATCACAAAAGGCAGAACTATTAGTGCACCGGAAGCCAGAAGGCCTTCCAGACCAAAGAGCTCCAATTTGTAGAAAGTGAGACCGCGAAGGCTTTTTGAGAAAAGTTGGCCGCCGATCACGACATTCCAGCGGGTGCTGAAGATTCCCACCTGAACCAACACTGCTGCAACCAAGTACATGATTCTACGCATCTCATCCGGGATGCGACCAAACCGCGCTGCCGCCAGGGCTACCAACGGTATCAAAGTGCCCAGAATGACCTGCGAAATAATCAGACTTATGAACAATCGACTGGAAATCATCTGTGAAAGGATGTTGATGGATTCCTCGGATTCGTAAAGCCGCTGGATGAAGTCTAGGGCTTCGAGCGAGAAATCGACCAGGATGGCATAGAAAAGTAACTCCGCCAGCTTGTTCATGCATGGCATACTGACCTGCTTCCAACGGAACATGGTAGAGACCATGTAAATCAACAACACGATGGCAATGCCGGACACAATAGCCGAAAAAAGAAAGACTATCGGCATTAGTACGCTACTCCACCAGGGATTTGCTTTCACCGAACCGAAGATGAAACCGACGTATCCGTGCAACAAGAAAGCAGACGGGATACCGATAATCGTGATCACGCGGCCGATTTTGTCGTCGAACCGGATCGCTGCATCGGAAGTGTCGGAAACTCCGAAAGTGAGAAACCGATAGACATACTTAACAAATCCGCCCTTTTCCTTGGCCCAGAAGACAATGTCTCTTCGGTAATCGAACCAGATTTCCAAAAGCAAGACCACCATCAGATACCAGGCATAAACAAACCCGAACATCGCCATTGCTGACTCGGTATGCGGCGTCAAGAACATTTCGGAGAATCGTTCCGGATGTCCCAGATGAGCCAACAAGGGTAGGGGCGCCACCAACAGGAAGGAGAACGCCGTCAAGAGAGAAAGACGATAAACCGGTTGAAGCGCTTTTACCTTGAACACCCGCTCGAGGGAAGCGAGGATAAATGCCCCCGCCACCAGCCCGGTAAGATACGGGTAGACAACAATCAGAATGCCCCAATGGAGTTCATACTCGTTGGGATAGATATAGCCGGTCACGTTGGGAAGCTCTGCGGCAAGTCTCGTAACGTCAATCATCTGTTCTATCTCACTTCCCCGTCTGCGCCGGCGTAATACACTTTTGGTTTGGTGTTCAGCCACGATTTTAGCACGGTGACATCATTAAAGCGAAGAAAGCGTCGCAGGGGGCTGCTCTGCTGTCCGGCTTCCCCAAACACTCTCGCCTGAGTCGGACAAACTTCCACGCAGGCAGGCACGTGACCCTTCACGACTCGGTGATAGCAGAAAGTGCACTTGTCGGCTATCTTCTTTTTCGGGTGCAAGTAGCGCGCGCCGTAAGGGCAGGCCTGGATGCAGTAGCGGCAACCGACACAGTAGGTTTCATCGACAAGCACTACTCCGTCCCGTGACTGGAATGTTGCCCCGACCGGACACACTTGCACACAGGGGGGTTTGGAACAATGATTGCAGAGCTTGGGCACGAAGAAGGTCCTCAGAATGCCGGATTCACGTTGTGCTTGCGGAAAGCCGTTTATACCGCCGTTTGGGCTGTCGACTTGAGTCTCGCCGTCAGTGGATGTGATGTAGCGTTCTACCCAGGTTCGAAAATAGAGCGGTTCGCGAGGAACATCGTTTTCGGTCTTGCACGCGTCAGCGCATCTGCCACAGCCGATGCACTTATGAACGGCAACACCCATTGCATAATCATGTTGAGTAGGATCGTACTTGGAATTACCCACATCTGTCGAGTCGCTGTTTCCCAGGAGTTCCGCCGGGTTGATCAGTTTGAAGACAAGCAGCCAGGCTGGCAGCTTCCTAACGGCGGTGTCCAGGAAATCGCGGCGCGGCATTTTCGGCGTTTGATCGGTCACTATTTGGCCTCCGGAAAATGTGGATAGTGACATTCCCAGCAGACGACATTTTCGCCGTGACTCGCCAGATCGATCCGAGGAATATCGGAAGGGGAATCGGCTCCGACAGCATGACACTCACCGCAGAGATTACGAGACGTGGGCTTGGCCGCTTTCACCAATCGGGGCTCAAGCAGGTGCTCCTTTGGGACGGCGTGGCAACGCGCACAAGGAAGGGCAGCGTGAAAAGACACGACCTTCTGGTTGGCAATTCCCCCGTGACAGGTGCTACATTCTTCGGCCTCGGGCTTAAGCTGAGGGCTGTGCGAATTGTGACAGGTTGTGCACGCCTTTCCCGGATTGTGTGTCTCGGGGATTATTTGCGGGAAGCCCGTCGGTCTTGAAGGATTATAAGCATGACACAGTTGACAGTAATCGCGCCCTTTCGGGATCGTTGGCAGTGACTCGTCTGGCGCTTCGGCATGGGCTGCCGCAGCGCCATGGCAGGTCTCACAAGCCAAGCCTTTGTGGCTGCCTTGTTGCTTAGTCTGAAGGATATCGTCGTGACACTCAGAGCAGGCTCTGAAGCCGGCGTACACCATCTTGAGAGAGGCGATCTCGTCGACTGCTGTAGCACGGTAAAACCCAAACTTTCCGAAGGTCCCCGGCACCAGCAATTGGCGTGCGACGATCAATGCCACAGCCGCCACCGCAAACAGAATGATTGGCGGGATCAGTTGTTTGGGGATTCTGATTTGGCGCATGACAATATCTATATCTATACTTGCATTTAAGACAAAATCGGTTAGATTATAATCAGTTGTTGACAATGAAGCAAGTATTTTTTTGAGTAGTGATCGCATGGACGAGTTGCGTCGTAGCTATGGAAGATTGCAGTCGGGCTTCCTTTGGCCCGTGCGAGATTGATGAGACCCACCGTGGTTCACCGGGTCAGACGATTTGAGACGGCACCGGCAGCGATCGGGTCGTCGGGTTCATTCCATCCTTTGAACTGGTGATAAAACAGACTCACAATATATGTTTTCTCTGAGAGGAGAAGTGCTATGAGTAGTTGGTTGATTGGTGTAGCGGTGCTTCTTGTCTTAGCTCTCGTAGTTGTCGTGATTGCGATTGCCGCTCTTGGATGGGTGTTCTGGAAGCGGCGGATTCAGAGGAGAGGTATAAAACAACTCCCCTGATCAAATAGCCTGATGTCGGCATAATCATTCGGCAGAACAGACTTGCCTCCGCAATTGTTTGTGGAGCGACTTCGCTCGCAAGTTGTCTTTTCTGATACTACTGCGGCTTGCAATAGGACCAGGCAACATTGGCTTGTTCAATGCCCCACAAAGAAAAAGCCCCGCGCAGGCGGGGCTTCTCCTTGATAGCTGTGCTCGTCTACTTTAACAGCATCATTTTTCTGGTCATGCTAAAGTTGTCAGTGGTTAGGCGGTAGAAGTAAACACCGCTCTGTACTTCACGACCGTTTTCATCTCGGCCATTCCAGACGGCCTGCTTGTTGCCGGCGGCTTCATAGCCGTTGACAACGTCGACTACCTTCTGACCGAGAACGTTGAACACGGTCAGAGTGACATGGCCCGACGCCGCCAAATTGTATTCGATCACTGTTTCCGGATTGAACGGATTCGGATAATTCTGTTTGAGCGAGTAGCTCTTCGGGACAGCGCTCTGATCGTCCTCAACACCGGTCGGTTGATCGATAAGCAGCTTGATGTAGATGGTGTCGATATCGTCTATAACACCGGCCTTCAAAGAGACCTGCTTGATCTCGACCTGAGTGTTGTAAGTACCCACAGCCAGATCTGTGATATCAACGCTGAAGCTCACGGTCGATGGCGAAGTGCCGGTTGTGGCCGACATCGACAACCACGGCGAAGTTTCAACAGCGCCCCAGTCGAATTCGACGCCCGACGAAATCGCATTAGTGATGCCAACATTCTTGCTCGGAGGGTTGGCGTCACCCTTGCGGGCATAAAAGCTCAGTGAGTCCGGAGTCAGCTTGATGTCGACCGGGTTGTTAATGTTCAGGGTGACTTTGAGAACCTGCGGCGAGTTGGACGCCTGCGCCGAGGTGACCGTCACGTCAGCGAGATACGAACCCGGAACGAGACCGGCAATATCAATGCTCGCCGTGAAGCCGGAGGGGGCGGTTCCAGACGCGCTTGAGAGAGTGAGCCAGGCGGTGGCTTCAGAAGCGTTCCAGTCAAGAGTGCCGTTGCCGGTATTCGTGATCATCGCGCCCTGACCGGCGGGATTGGAACCTCCGGCGTAGGCGGTGAATGTCAGCGTGCCCGGCGTGATCTTGATTATCGGTGTTGGAGCCGCGATTGAGAACGTCGCGGTATCGGAATCGGACAACAGTCCCGGATCGGTTGCTGTGAAGATGATCGATTCGCTGCCGTTCCAATCGGCGGACGGCTTGGTGATGGTGGCGACACGCGCCGGGCTGATTGCGACGGTTAGCTGACTGTTGCCTGAATAGCCCCAAGTCATCTCGGCATCGGTGTTATCGGGATCCGTCACATAGTTGTCAAGGCTGATGGTGGCAAACGTTGCGCCGTACGGCAGAATCTGGTCGGGGATACCGGCTACGACCGGCGGATCGTTGACCGGCGTAACGGTAAATCGGGCAGTGTCGGAGGCCGATAGGGCGCCTGGGTCGGTCGCGGTGAACGTAAATAGAGCGCTACCGGAGAACTCGCCGCCGGGAAAGGATATGGTAGCGACCCTCGTAGTCGCATTGATGTTGACCGAAAAGCTGTTCGGATTGGCTGAGGTCGCCGTCCAAGTAATCAAATTGTCGGCGCTTTCAGCGTCCGCGACATAATTGTCAAGATTGATCGTGGCAAAGGCTCCGCCTTCAGCTATAGTTTGATTCGGAATGTCAGCCACCACGGGAGCAGTATTTGACGAAGGACAAGTCGGACCGCCAATAATGACATCCACCGTGCCGCCGTCGACGTAGGCCGGCGTGATCTTGCCACCGGCTACCGGCGCAAGAATGAACGGTCCGGCGGGTGGGATATAGACAGAATCAATATCAACGCAATGCGCGGTGACACCCGGAAGCAGTTTCATGTAAAGAGTGAACGCCAAACCGTCAACCTGCGGAACGATCGGGTCCTCCCCACCGACGTCAACCCAGCCCACCAGCACTTCGTTTGTTGCTGGCAAGAAAGTCTTCTTGAATGTCGTGCCGGCAGGGATAATCGTTCCTTTCGCGACCGACGTGATCTCGACCATGTCGGAATTGTAATTGAAGCCCAAACTAAATCCACCGAGGTCGGAGTCGTTTGTCAAGTGTACTTTAATCGCTATCGAGTCACCTGCGATGGCTGTCAGACTCACCACCGGACACTCGAGGCGGACCTCGTTGGCGGCCGGCAACTCGGATGATCCGAACGTAAACTGAAACGCCAGAACCAGCATCGCCGACAAAAGTACTTTAAATAGTCTGGTCATAAGAGAGTACCTCCTAAAATGTGTTTGTAACCATTCGCTGGAAGTCGTCATGCAAACGACATGCTAAAACCCTGTCAGTCCGGCCTGGAGGGTGAACCATTTCTGAACAGTTTGCAATGTCTTCAGTGACAACGTTTTTGCCGCGCCGGGGCATACCCAGCGTCTCCATTGGTCGGTTTGTGCTCTTGAAATATGCGTGAATCGCTTTGCACTTATACTGCAAGCCGCACCTGCCGGCATCCGTTTGCGCTTGCGTACCGGAGCCGCGTCGGTTATTTATCCATCTCAAACGCGTTCAACTTAGTCGGTAGAAAGAAGGATAGAAGTATGAGACCCAGATTGATCATTCAGATTACCTTGGCCATGCTGTTGGCTTTCCCATTGTTGCTCTCCTGCGGACAAAAACAGGCCGACAACCAGAACAGCACCACTCGAAGCCGGCAGACTCCCACTACTTCCGACACAGCGCAGCCGGCAGCGGCACAAGATCAGAACACCGCGGCCAACGAGCCCCCGGCGGTCGGTTTTGTCGGTGTCGAGAAGCGGCTGATTGACACGTTGCTGGTGATGTGGGGTGCCAAGGGGCACATGACCTCCATCGACCAAGCCGCAACTATGCTTGGTGTTACTGTGATCGACACCGTACGCGCGGATATGTTAGAGAAGCTTAATGACAACCTGACGATGTCGGAAAAACTCAGCCGCTATCGCCCGGCCACATTTGTGCTGACTAACCGGGAAAAGCTGATTGCGCAATACATCATAAGCAGTGAGAAGAAGAATTCGGAATTTCCCGCCATCCAGCGGATTGCAGCCGATCTCAAGATTGCCGAACCGGAACTGAAGAACCGTCTCAAGTTCTTTGCCGACATCGGACTACTGTATGACCTTGGCCAATCCGATGCTACGAGCAAACTCGGGTACAGCTTTGGGGGTAATCTGGCTGACTTCACTTTTGAGATGGGTTTGCGCTATCATGTCTTCTATGTCGACGACAAACTGCCATTTAATGTCGGTTGCGCCAAGGAGGCACTGTATCTTATATTTACTCAATTGGCCAAGAACAAGGTGCGCTACGAAACGACTGACCCCTTGACGCTGGCGCCAATTGTGATCATGTTTGACCAAGGGCGGGTCGAGTCCATCGTACCCCCGGAGGCGAAGCTGGTTGAAGGTGGATCGTGTAGCCACAACAACCTGTTTGTGTCACAGCAAAATGGCGAGAATTGGGCGAAAACGCAACCGCGGCTGGCACAGCAGCAGATTCCCCCCATTTATGACATTCGCGAGCGTCTTGCGCAAATAGCCGAGCAAAGCAAGCAGCAATCCAGTGGCGGGAAGTAAGCTTCTCCAGTCGACCGACAGGTCACGTCTCCGACGAGATATGAGAGGTTGTCTCACAAGTTACGCTCTGGGCATATAAGCCAAGAATGGCGTACAACGTTTAGGGGTCGTTTTTGCGGTGACCCGCATGAACATTGAACCAAACGACGAACCCGAAGGCGCACGTCGTGTGCCGCTACGAGAAAAACTTCAATAGTCCGCCAAAACCACGCTTGTGGGGCAACCTCATGATGCATGACCTCAAGATTTGAGCAATCTTTGACCAAAGCCGCTATCGATCAAAGTTTCATTCAACCCAACATGCTCCGACGCCGATAATAGCGAATAGTGGAAGGTGGGCCAATGTCTCTGGAGAGAAGGGAGCAATCTTGTCCAAGGATCGCGTCATGATCAAGTGCCTCTACGTCGATGTCTGCTATCTTGCAGAGGCACTGCAGTGTTATGGGTACAAACTCGATTGTGTGCTATACACGAAGACCAACCAAGGCACAGTAACAAAAGAGGATTTCCACAAAGCTATCAATGAACTAATCAACACAACTAAGGTAAAGCACCTGCATTTACTCGGTGGCTAAAGCAAGGATCAGAGATGCTTGATCTGAGGCAGGCAAGATACCCCGGCTCCTCACAGCGAAGCAACCTGAAAGGCACTCCACCAGCCTTAATCACAGCCCCCTGAGAAATTATATTTTGCAGCGACGGAAAGATTTTCTCAGAAACTGATACCGATTCCCCGGTTAGCAATTTTCACGAAATCGTAACTCACTATTACAGATTCACTTACAGCATTTATTGGCCTGCCCGAAAAGTTGGCAATGCTCTTGCAATATGGCAACATCGGAAGTGGAATTATGTTAATTAAAGGCATACAGAAAATCGCAACCTCCATGGTTCCGCGCATGCGGCTGCAAGAGGTTGTGGCAAACAACCTCGCCAACGCCGAGACTGCTGGGTTCAAGAAAGACTCGATATTCCTTCGTTACGTCAAAGAACAACAAGGGCTTAATGGCAAGCTAACTCCGTCCTGGGAGACACGCATGATTGACAAGCTTTACACTGACTATACGGAAGGGGCGCTTGATCCCACCGGTCGTGATCTTGATTTCGCCCTACAGGGTGACGGCTTCTTTGCCGTGCAAACCCCCAATGGTGAAGCGTACACTCGCAATGGATCATTCAGCATCTCACCTTCCGGCCAACTGGTTACCTCCGACAATTATCCTGTCCTGACCGATGGCGGTCCGCTTACGGTTCAAGGTGGGAAGTTGGCCGTCACGAGCGCCGGACAAGTCTACGTCGACAACGCAATGCTCGGCACGCTCAAGGTTGTTGATTTCGCCAAGCCATATCAATTGCAGAAGGTCAACGGTAGCCTCTATAAGGCGCCGAATAGTGTCAGCCCGACTCAGGCGAGTCCTGTGGTTGTGCGGCAAGGATACTTGGAAAAATCAAATGTCGATGTGTTGCGGGAAATGGTCGATATGATCGACTCTTACCGCACGTTCGAGACCGGCCAGCGAATGATCCAGATCCAGGATGAGTCGCTTGGCAAGGCTGTTAACGATCTGCCGAGGAAGGCGTAAGGGGAGAGAAAAGAAAATGATCAGAGCACTTAGAACCGCTGCCTCCGGAATGACCGCGCAGCAACTGAACGTTGACAATATCGCGAACAATCTCGCCAACGTGAACACTACCGGCTTCAAAAAGGCCAAAGTCGAATTTCAGGACATCATGTATCAATCTATGCGCAAACCGGGAGTGCAGTCTGCGGTCGGCGCCATTGCGCCGACGGCGCTGGACATCGGTTACGGCGCCAGGCCGGTTGCCACGACGCGTGAATACTCGGTTGGCACGTTGCAGCAAACCGGTAATCCTCTTGATATCGCGATTGATGGTGACGGATTCCTTCAAGTGCAGCAACCGGATGGCACCACTGCCTACACTCGCGATGGCAGTATCAAACTGACCGCCGAAGGTCGTTTGGCTACCTCTGACGGTTACCTGTTGACTCCGGAAATCACGATTCCGCAAGATGCTTCGTCGATTTCCATCGCTGTTGACGGCAGAGTCTCAGTGGTCCAAGCCGGTAGTAATGCGCCGGCCGAGGTCGGACAAATCGAACTGGCGCGCTTCATCAACCCGGCCGGGATGTCGGCCATCGGTCACAACTTGTACCGGGAAACACCGGCCTCCGGAACGCCCATCACCGGTGTCCCAAGTGAAGCGGGAATGGGCAAGCTCAACCAAGGCTATCTGGAAATGTCGAACGTAGATGTGGTTACGGAGATGGTCAACATGATCGTCGCCCAACGCGCCTACGAGATAAATTCGAAGGCAATACAGACCGCCGACGACATGACGTCGCTGGTCAATAACCTGAAAAGATAAGATATGATTAAGACACTACTCCTCCCAACAATGTTGTGTCTAATGCTGCTTCCGGTGGCATCCGTGGATGCCACCGGAAGTCCGGCGTCTGACATCGAGCAGCAGTTACGAGCGGGAATGCTGCGGGATGGCAATGAATATCTTATTACCATTCCGGCTTTCGCCTCAACGTTGCCCTCGGGGTATGATTCTCTCAAGGTGGAACCCCTCGGCGATGCCAGACCGCTTGGCAATTGCTGGGTCAAGGTCTACTTCTTCAAGAACAACGGCATTTTCCAGACAGCCAATCTCAATCTGCAAATCAACCTTTTTCAGAAGGTGCTGGTAGCCAGAGAGTCGATCAAGCAGGGACAGAATTTGACGCCGGAGCTTTTCGATGTTGCGCGTCGTGAGGTCACCTCGCTTGCCGACCCGCCGATAGTTTCGTCCGAGGAACTTGACGGCAAGTCAGCGGCAAGAGCAATGGCGGCGGGCAGAACGCTGACGCAATCATTCCTTCAGAATCAGGAGATCGTCAAGCGCGGTGATGTCGTGAGCATCGAATACTCCAGCGGCAGCATCAAAATCACTGCTTCCGGTGAGGCCAAAGAATCCGGCTGTCAGGGAGAGACGATCAAAGTAAAAAACATGTCCAGTAGCAAAATAATCAGCGCGGTGGTACAGGATGAAAAGACAGTCAAGATCAACAAATAGGGTGTTCGCGACTCTGATGGCCTTGCTGTCGATCGTAGCAGTCGGCATCATGTCGCCAACGTCGCTTTATGCCCAACGCATCGGATCAGATGGTTCATTGTTCACTGATATCAAGGCCGCGCGGGTCGGCGATCTGCTGACCGTGCTGGTTTATGAGGACGCACAGGCGTCGAACTCCTCGCAGCTGAAGACCGAAGAGAAAAGCGATGCCAGCACCAAGAGCACCGGTGGTGTAGGTCCGCTGAAATTCATACCGCTGTTCTCCGCCGACAACGCGAACAACAACAAGTATGACGGCAAAGGCGAGAACAGTCGAGCCGGTTTGCTCAAGGGTAAAATGACGGTAGAGGTAATCGCCGAGCGCAACAACGGCGATCTCGTGATTCAAGGTTCGCGCGTAGTCACGATCAACTCGGACCACCAGACGATGACCTTGACCGGCATCGTCCGCCGGGCCGACATCAATCCCGACAACACGCTTTATTCCTACAATATCGCTGAAGCTCAAATCGTTTACACCGGCAAGGGTCCGGGCGCGGACGGTTCGAAGCCCGGTTTGATTACCCGTGCACTCAATTGGATCTTTTAGGCAGGTAGGTAACCGATGCGTTTGATACGGCTGATTATTTTGGCAATCATCATCTTCGTGTTAGTGAATATCATCTCGTTGATGAAAGCGTATGCGGATGTCCGTATCAAGGACATTGCCCGCATCAATCAAACTGGGGAAATCGATGTGATGGGTTACGGCCTGGTGATCGGGTTGAATGGCACCGGTGATGGCAAGGGCTCGCAGTTCACTGTCCAGTCCGTGACGAATATGCTGCAACGAATGGGCGTGACCGTGCCGATCGACAAAGTCAAAATCAAAAACGTCGCCGCCGTGTTGGTGACGACCAAGATTCCCGCCAATGCAAAACTGGGTGACAAATTGGACGTCACCGTCTCTTCGATAGGCGACGCTTCAACACTCGAAGGTGGGACCCTGGTTATGACGCCGATGAGCGATCGACAGGGGGTAATCTATGGCTATTCCCAGGGATCCGTATCCATTGGTGGCTTTAACGTACAGGTTGGCGGCAACAAGATTGTTAGTAACTACACTCTCGTGGGGCGGGTCCCCAACGGCGCAACGATCGAACGCGAGCCACCCCAATTTGACGCATCACCGGGTGTCGTCAAGTTGTCACTTTATAGTCCCGACTATACCACCGCCCAGCGCATCAAAGAATCAATCAACGACCGTTTTCCCGGAAGCGCAACCACTGCCGACGACGCCGGAGTTGCGCTGAAGGTTCCCTTGGCATTGGCATCGCCGGATGACAAGGTGCAGTTTATCTCTCAAATCGAGAATCTGATGGTCAATCCGGACGCGAAAGCGCGGGTCGTGATCAATGAAAAAACCGGTACGATTGTTGCCGGGGAGCATGTTAGTATTGCGCCGGTTGCACTGGCGCATGGAAATATCACCATCGAGATCAAGTCGGTTCCGATCATCAGTCAGCCCCAGCCCTTCTCGCAGGGTGTGACCAAAGAGACCACGGATACCCATATCAATGTCACTGAGGAACAGGCGCGCGTCGTGTACTTCGAGGAGCGTACAAATGTCTCCGAAATTGCTGCGGCGCTGAATGCGATCGGCGCGACACCGCGCGACATCATTGCCATCTTTCAAGCTATTAAGCAGGCCGGCGCGCTCCGCGCCGAACTGGTCGTGTTATGATTTCGCTGAAAACCGATTCCTCGCCTCTGCCTGTCCAGCACAAGCAGCAGGTTCTTAACGAATCGGAGCAACGTCGGCTCAAGCTCAAGAAAACAACGCAAGCCTTTGAGGCGATTTTCATCGCTCAACTAATGAAAAGCATGCGTTCAACTTCGTTCACAAAGCAAGAGGACGGCTTTGGAAAAGACATCATGTTGTCGATGGCAGATGAATCCGTGTCGCAACAACTCGCGAAAAAAGGGATGCTCGGCGTCGGTAAGCTGCTTTACGAGCATCTCGCCAAGCGACTGGAAACCATGTCGCAACCGGAACACACACTGACCAACGGCAAACCTCCGGGTGCGGCGCCGGTCGATACTCCGCGTGCCGAACCGCCACGACAACTGAAAGTAGCCAAACCTGAACTTTCTGATCTTCCGAAGAGCAAATGAGTGAAGTAATTAGCGAGATGTTCCGAAAAGGTTATTAAGAGGAGCTCGTTTGGAACAGAAGATACTACAGTTGATCGAACTCATCGGAGAAGAGGTCGTCATTTTTGAAAAGTTTGTTGAGTTGTTGAATCGTCAACAGGAAGCACTGGTCGCAAATGACATGGAGCTTCTGGCGACAGTCACTCAGGAACAGGAGCGACTTGCTTTCACGACATCACAGGTCGAAAAGCGCCGCACCGAACTGGTGCAGACCTTATCGCATGAGTTGAACCGTGACTCGAATGATATCAATCTAACTGAGTTAGCCAAACTGGTAGCGGAGCCGGAATTGAACCAGTTGCGGACACTTCAAACGACTCTGATTGGTCTCCACGACCAGATCTCGACCATCAAGTCGCGAAACGATTTTCTGATTCGAAAGTCGATGGAGTACATCAACAATACGTTGACGTATCTATGTGCGGCGGGCGAAAAGGAAGCGACTTACGGAGCCGATAAGAACAAGCGCCTCGGCAACGGTCGTTTAGCTGTTGTTGATCGGAGGATATAGGAATGCCTGGGCTTTTTACGGGATTGGAAATCGGTAAGCGGGCGCTGATGGCGCAGCAATTGGCGATGAATACGGCATCCCACAACATGGCCAATTCAACGACGCCCGGCTATTCGCGACAGCGAGTCAGTTTGGTTGCCAGCTATCCCCAGGATACTCCTCAAGGGAGCGTAGGCACAGGTGTACTCGCTGACAGCGTGCGTCAAATCCGCGATCTGTTCTTGACCGAGCAGTATCGTGGCGCCAACAGCAATCAGACTCGGTGGGGGACAACGCACAAGACGCTGTCGCAGATCGAGTCATTCTTCAACGAACCCAACGACACAGGTCTTGGGCAGTCGATCTCCGATTTTTGGAACGCCTGGGAGAATCTGGCGACTAATCCGACTGCCCGTAGCACGGTCATCGAAAAAACAAAAGTGCTCGTCAATACGCTTAAACAATATGCCACCCAACTTAACGATCTGCAGGCGAGCCTCGATTCCGAGATTACAAATCGCGTGCTACAGATAAACCAACTGGGAGGTCAGATTGCGGCCATCAACAAGCAGATCGTCGGTGCAGAACTCGCCGGAGACAAAGCGAATGATCTGCGTGATAAGCGCGACCTGTTGGTTGACAATCTTTCAGTGTTTGCGCAGGTGCGTACGATCGAACGGCCTAATGGGTCTCTGACAGTGTTGTTAGGTTCGATGGCTCTGGTTGACGGTGGTGATTCCCTGGATATTGCTACCAAGATCGAACATAGCGGAAATTCTAAAGTCACGCGGGCTGTCTGGGAGAATACAAACTTTGATATCGAGTTCAGCGGCGGCGAGCTGTATGCGCTCCAACAACTGCGTGACAAGTCGCTACCTGAATACCAAAACGGTCTCGACACGCTTGCCAAGACCATTGTCGAGCAGGTGAATACGATCCACCGCGGCGGCGTCGGCGCGACCGGCACCACGGGAATCAACTTCTTTTCGCAGTTCAACACGACGGCGATGACGATTTCGCTGAACACGGAAATTGAAAATGATCCCAATTTGATGGCCGCGTCTCTTTCGGGGGAGCCGGGAGATACACGAAACGCCCAGGCGATCAGCGAGCTTAGATCCAGTGCTGTTCTATCGGACAATTCGGTGACGATCAGCGAGTTTTATGCTGGTCTGGTGGGGATTTTGGGGATTAAGACGCAAGAAGCGTCAAATCTCAAGGAGAACTACAACCTGCTCGCAACACAGCTCGACAACGCCAAGCAATCGGTGCAGGGAGTATCGATTGACGAGGAAATGACTAACATGATGAAGTATCAGCGGGCGTATGAAGCGTCGGCGCGCATGGTAACCTATATCGACTCCGCTCTGGAGACTCTTATTGGCGGCATGGGCGTGACAAGATAACAAACCACGGAGGGTGAATTGCTCATTCTAACACGGAAGTTAGGTGAATCAATCACGATTGGTGACAACATCAAGGTCACCGTACTGGGCATATACGGACGTCAGGTTCGCCTTGGCATCGACGCGCCTCTGAAAGTGGTAGTCCACCGCGAAGAGGTGTATGTTCGAATCCAAGCCGAGAACCGGAAGGCGGCTCAGGCAGGTAAGAAAGACTTGATGTCAGTCGTGAACATGCTCAAGAACAAGTTCAAGAGCGAGCTGAAGCCCGGCACGCCCAAGACAGAACTGGAGTACCGGGATCAAAAGCACAAGCGCAATATCAGGTCGGAAGGCAAGCCATAGGGATGCGATTGTGAGCGAAAAGAAACAGATTCAGGTCGAGAAAGAAATCGACCTGGTGCGACCGCAAAAAGGTGGCGCTCCGGATAAAGCACAGGACGAACCGAGCTTGCCAATCGGAGCCGATCAGGGGTTTGTCTATTATGAAGAGTAGGGGAATATGAGAGTTACGCATGAGATGATTGCCAATCAGGTAGTCTATAACCTGTCGCAAAACATCAACCGGTTCTACGTACTGCAAAATCAGATGTCAACCAACCGGAGGATCAACAAGGTCTCTGACGATCCGGTGGGCACGATCAAGGATCTTTCCTACCGCGAGCGTTTGAACGATCTGGCACAGTACAAGAGCAATATCGCGATCGGTCAAACGTGGCTCTCTACCGCCGATTCGGCGTTGAACGATATCAACACCGCCATCACAAACGCGCACACTACGGCAGTGGAGATGTCCAACGACACCTTCGACGCCGTCGCGCGCGAAGCCGGCGCCAATGAAGTGCAATCGCTGCTGGACCAGATTCTGGCGGCCGGCAACTCACAGCTTCAGGGCAATTACCTGTTCTCCGGCTATCGAACCCGCACGCAGCCGTTCGAGTCGACGTCAGTCGGTGTTGTCTACCGCGGTGATTCCGGCGCGATCAATTATACTATCGATAGCAAAGCTAAAGTGCAGATCAACACGATCGGTTCGGATCTACTGACCAAGCCGTTTGTCGTGATCGGAGCGGTGGCGGATATCCAACCGGCAATTGTCGCGACCACACCACTGACGACTCTAAATCACGGCCAGGGAGTGGATTTGTTGCCGGGAACTTTCACGGTTAAGGATCTCAATCTCAACAACACAGTTACTGTCAATATTTCTGCGGCTGCTACTATCGGTGATGCAATCACGGCGATAAACGCGCAGTTAACTGCCGGTGGAATTACGAACGTTACGGCTTCGCTGGGTCTGGAAGGCAACAACCTGCGCCTGATAGCGACCGCAAACCCGACCATCAGCGCGGCCACGCCGCTAACCAGTCTCAATCACGGGACTGGTGTGGATATGCAGCCGGGCAAGTTCGTAATTCGCAATCAATCGGGCTCGACCAATGTCACCATCGATCTGACCGGAGATGTCACAGTAGGTGATGCAATCGCTTCGATCAACGCCCAACTGGCGGCAGCCGGCGTCGCCAATGTCACGGCAACAATCAATCCGGGAGGAACGGGAATTGACATTGCCGATACGAACGGAGTGCCGTTGGGACTCTATACCGAAGAAATAAGCATCTATGATTTCACGGCCGCCAATCTCGGATTGACCGGCGCCATTAATCCGACGCTGAACGGTCAGGATGTTAATCCCGGACCAAGCTTCGAAGTGGCTGAGTCAGCTCCAGGCGAGACCACGGGCGCAGACTTAGGGCTGTTAGGCAAATTCACCACCAACCAGATTGGCAAAGGTTTGTCGCCGCAACTGCAGCCCACCATGACTCTGGCACAACTGCGCAATAATAATGGTATTCCGGAGGGGGGAATTCGAATTGCCCATGGTGATGCGGCGGTGACAATCGACACTTCCACCGGTATCACAACCGTGCAGGATTTACTCAATGCAATTAACAGTTCGGGGCTGGCGATTACGGCATCGATCAACGCCGGTCAAACCGGAATTCAGATAACTAACAATGATCCGACGCGGACGTTGATCGTCAGCAATGCTGATAACGCGCGCTCCGCCAGCGCCTTGGGAATCTTCGGCTCCACCGATGTGCTCGGCAGTATGATGCTGTTGGTTCAGTCGCTTCACGACAATGATCGCAGCTCGATATCCGAACTGGTCGGCACGCTCGATTCCGGATTGAACACTGTGCTCAACCATCGTGCGTCAACGGGAGCCAAAGTCATTCGCATGGAGACGACGCTGAGTCGATTAGAGGATTATGAGCTCAACTATACCAAGCTGCTTTCCGATGTGGAAGACGCCGACATAACCAAGCTCATTACTGATTTGGCGATGGCGGAGAATGCCTATCAATCGGCGCTCAATGCTGCGGCGAAGATCATACAACCATCACTGCTCAATTTTCTGAGGTGAGGTAAGATGTTACTGGAGACACGTCAATTCGGGCCCATGGAGATTACGGACGATGACATCCTCAGGTTTCCCAAGGGAATACTTGGCTTCGAGGAACTGGAACGGTATGTCATTATCGATCACGTCGACTCGCAGCCGTTTCGTTGGCTGCAGTGCGTGGAGGCGCCGGATCTGGCCTTTGTGGTAGTCAACCCGCTTGTCTTTTTTCCGGACTATCGTGTTGAGGTGCACGCCAAAGAAGTAGTTGATATCGGCGTCAACAATCCGCGTGATGTCGAAATACTCGTCATCGTAACGATCCCGCCCCAGATCGAGCAAATGGCGGTCAATCTGCAGGGGCCAATCTTGATCAATGCAACAAATCGAACTGCCAAGCAGTTGGTGCTTACCAACAGCGAATATACCGTTCAACACTCTATCACTGAACAACTATCTCGCATTCAGAAACTGAAGGAGCGGCCTTCGGTGGCAACCGTTGAGTTGACGCGATGAGTCAGATGATTCATCGCAGCTGCGAGCCGATCACTACCCGTAAGTGATGGAGTCATGCACGGGCATGCATAGGAGTACGCATGACAGAAGCCCGGACCAAATCGCCGCTTCCACGGATGGGAGCTGATGCCGGTGACCGGATCCAGACCCTAATCAACAAAGCGTCACAGGAAATCAGTGCCGGACGTTTTGACATAGCCGCTTCTCTCCTGAAGGAAGCCGTCAACCGTGTTCCCGGCTCCGGCGAGCTGCTCACGACAGCGGCGCTGCTATCGTTGCAGGCAGGTGACAATGCGAACGCTGAAATCTACTTGCTGAAGGCGCTGCAACTGTCGCCTACCAACAAGGATGTCATTCACGATCTGGCGCTAATGTATTGGAGCGAAGGTAAGACGATTGCCACGCGAGAAATGTTTCAGCGTTTGGTCGATGTCGATCCCGGTGACGCCGACAACCTCAACGACGTCGCGGTTTTTGAAGACCAGTGCGGCAACGTCGGGGATGCAACCACGGCTTTCAAGTCAGCGGTAATCCTTCCCGGTGCTACGCGCAAAGTCTTCGAAAATTGCTTCGAGTTTCTGCTTCGGATTAAGGACGTCGTCAGTTTCCGCTCGGTGATGGGAACTTATCTCTCGCGATATGGCGACGACGATGTAGCTCACAAGTGGCAGAACGCTGCCGCGCCAACGACGACTGTACTCTCAGCAGCGACACGGAAGGAACCTTGTAATGACTAAGAAGCAAACAAAGCGAGTGCATCCCCGGAACGGTCCCACCGTAAGCGCAGTCAGTTCGGTCAATCAAACTGTCGCACGTATTCGGGAAGCCTACGTTCTCGAAACGTTCGACATCTGCTACAATATGTTCTCGCAGCTCGTGGGCGCGACCGGCTCCAACATTAACACATTGCCGATCGAGACTGTTAAGGTGGCGGCTTGGGCGGCCTATCGTGTGCACAAGTACAACGCTGCCTTCGACTGGATGTCTACTATTGCAACTTCCGCAGTCAATGATAGTGACAGACTGTTGCAAACACTGGTCAACTATGAATTTCGTGACTTCGCCGGAACCGTTGCCATCGGCGAACCGCTGCTGAAATTGGATCGGCTTGCACAAGCTTGCGCCGAATACAGGGATGCCATAGCCCTGCAAATCAATTTCCTCAATCGCGTCGGAGTGTCGCAACACAATCTCGGCAACAATCAGGAAGCCATTGCGCTGCTGACCCGCGCCCTTGAAATCAACAAAGACAATCCGGAATCATACATCAATCTGGCGACAGTCCTCGGGCATCTCGGCGACACAGCCGGAAAACGCCGTGCCATCTCCGACGGACTGGTTTATTGCTTGCATAAGAATGATCTGCAGAAGCTGGCACTCGAGTTCCTCGGTGATGAGACAATCTCTCTCTGCATGATTGTGAAGAATGAAGAAACAATGTTGGCGCAATGTCTGGAGAGTGTCAGCGGAGTGGTGGATGAGATCATCATCGTCGATACCGGCTCACAAGACCGCACCGTCGAGATCGCCAAACGATACGGAGCGCGTGTCTACCACCATCCCTGGGAAGACAATTTTTCGCTGGCTCGTAATCAATCCTTGGGATACGCCACCTGCGACTGGATCTTCATCCTTGACGCCGATGAAGTGCTGACCAAGGAAGACCACGCCAAACTCAGGCAGGCGACCCACATTCCCGATCTAAATCTCATTTCGGTGACCGTGCACAATAAACATCTTCTCTCCGGCGAGTTCACTTCTTTCTTGCCCTCGGTGCGCCTGTGGCGGCGCAAGCTGAACCTGTACTACGAGGGTATCGTTCATAATCAGCTAATGTTGCCGCCGGCGGAGAGGGTTTTGCGTGCCGACGTCAAACTGATTCACTATGGCTACGGTCTTGATTGGGAGATGATGAAAAAGAAGTTTGCGCGCAGCAAAGCGCTCCTGCGCAAACAACTTGCCGAGAATCCGGACAACGCCTTCGCGAACTTCAACTATTCGCAGATACTCCGCGACGAACAGCACCCTGTTCCTCCTGAAGTCTGTCGCGAGATACTTGATCATTCCGGTCGTGCGGTGCGGAATACCCATCCCGAGCATCTGAGAGAGCGTCACATTCACTTGATGGCCCTCGACCAAATGTCTTTGGCATACTTCTATCTAAAGGAATATGAACGGGCTGCGGAGTGTGCTCGTCAAGCACTGGCGGTGGAACCGGGATACCTTGACGCCCTCTTTGCGTTAGCCAGCAGCTACGCCGGCAATCGTGATTTCGATCGGGCCATACCCGCCTTTCACGAATACATCGATGCCGCCGACAAGTACAATCCTGGTGCTGAGACATTAAACATGATTCTGATTCGCGTCGCTGATCAAGCATCCGCGTACTTCAGTCTCGGACTAATACACGAAGAGACCCGGCAAGACGAGCAGGCGATTGCTTGTTTCAAAAAAGTTCTTGACCACAAACCGGATTACGCCGATGTCCTGACGCATTTGGCGATGCTGCATTTCCGCGCGAATGACTTTGAATCAGCCCGAAATTATGCTGAGAAACGTCTTGCGAACGGCGCTATCGATTTGACGGCTCGCAATATCCTGGCTGAGATTGCCCGCAGTCAAGGGCGGCTTTGCGCAGCTCGCAGTAATTGCCTGAGCATGCTCGAAAGCGATAGCAAGAATCAGAATGCCCTGAACCTGTTAATACAAATAGAGCGGGAAGCGGGCGATCTGGAGACGGCGCTTACTTGGACCGATCGTCTGTTGGCGACCGGTACTGACGACCACAGCACGCTTGGCACCAAAGCCGACATATTGATGGGGCTGATGCGCTACCGCGAGTCGGCGCAAGTCTATGAGACAATGCAAGAACCGTCTCCCGATGATGCCGAAG
>Ga0315273_10002621_pt1 | contig 21307 bp, 17 predicted proteins | sample YL17G02_0_MG_FD_205753 | JGI IMG/M metagenome (GOLD analysis project Ga0315273, IMG submission 205753) | Sediment microbial communities from Yellowstone Lake, YNP, Wyoming, USA - YL17G02_0 | ecosystem: Environmental > Aquatic > Freshwater > Lake > Sediment | place: USA: Wyoming | collected... | reverse complement strand
TTGCACGAGGTGAAGATCGGTCACCCACAAGCGCCGTTTACACAAAAGGTCCCGCGGATCGGAATTGACGGCTTTGTATACTATAGCTATCTTGAGAATTCGACAGCAGGCAGGCCGCACGAGGATTCTCTATGATCGGCCAGACGATCAGTCACTACAAGATCACCGCCAAGCTCGGTACTGGCGGAATGGGCGAGGTGTATCTCGCCGGGGATACAGACCTCAAGCGCGCGGGACCGTAAACTGAGGCGCCGATCTTTGTTGTGGTAGCAACCGATCCCGGGTTCTATCTTGAATCCGGAGGGCATATTCTCGTGGGGTCGGTTCTATGATTGGACAGACCATTTCCCACTACAAGATCACCGCCAAGCTCGGCTCTGGCGGGATGGGCGAGGTCTACCTGGCCACCGACACCAATCTAGACCGCCAGGTGGCCGTTAAGTTCCTCTCCGCAGATCGATCCGGCGATCCAGAAGCCCGGCAGCGGTTCATCCACGAAGCCAAGGCGCAGGCGATGCTGAGCCATCCCAACATCGCCACGTTCCATGATGTCGGAGAGGAGAAGGGACGCGCCTTCCTGGTGATGGAGTACGTGGACGGACACCCGCTTCCGGTTGTGGCCCACGAAGAGAAGCTCTCGCTGCCCGAGATTCTCGATCTTGTGATTCAGGTCGCCAAAGGACTCCAAGCCGCCCATGAGCACGGCGTGGTTCATCGCGACATCAAGCCGGAGAATATCCTCGTCACACCTAAGCGTCAGGTGAAGATCACCGACTTCGGTTTGGCGCGCTGGAAGGGAGCAACAACTCTCACCAAGTCGGGAACCCGTCTGGGCACCGCCTACTACATGTCACCCGAACAGGCGGAGGGTAAGCGGGTCGATCATCGCAGCGACGTCTTCTCGCTCGGCGTGGTCCTCTACGAGTTGCTCTGCAACCAGCGCCCGTTCGAGGGCGAGACGGAACCGGTAATTCTCTATGAGCTGACAAGCAAATCCCCGGCACCACTCGCGCGCTACCGGCGCGACGTCACAGACGGACTTGAGCGAATTGTCTCCAAGTGCCTCGCAAAGAACCCGGAAGAACGCTATCAGTCGTGCGCCGATCTGGTCGGCGATTTGAGACGGGAGCAAAAGGCATCGGAGGCAGTCGGGGCGACCGTTGCGCCGCCGGTCGTCCAGCGACGTCGGGGGCGGGGCTTAGTGATCTCCGGATCAGCGGTTGCGGCAATAGCCTTGGTTCTCTTCGTGCTCAAACCGTGGCAGATCGAGGTCAGACCGACGAAGGAAGCGGCCGCCAACGAGAACTCCCTGGCCGTGATGTACTTTAACAACCTTGTTGATGCCACCGACAGGGACAAGACGGCGCAGATGGTCACCAGTCTGTTGATCACCGGCCTGTCCGAATCGCAATACCTCAGAGTGGTCAGCCGCCAGCGGCTCTACGATATCCTCAACCTTTTCGGCAAAGCTGGGGTGACTTCCATCGATCGCAACACAGCCAGTCAAGTCGCTGAGAAGGCCGGCGTGCGGTGGATTGTCACGGGCGACATCTTTCAGACCCAGCCACGGATTGTATTGAAGGCCGAAGTGTCGAACGCGGCGACAGGGGATATCGTGACTACCCAGCGCGTCACAGGTGAGTCAGGCGATGATCTGTTCGCTGTCGTCGACAAGCTGAGCGCTGCCGTCCGGCGCCACTTGTCACTACCCGAGCAGGCCAAGACCGAACCCACACGCCCGGTCGCGGACGTCACCACACATTCACCGGAGGCCTACCGTTTCTACCTGGAAGGGCTGGATTGGGATAGCAAGTATGACATCACTGAGGCGAGGCAGAGCTTTCAGAAAGCGTTGTCATTTGATTCGACATTCGCAATGGCGTATTACAGACTTGCCGAACTTTCCTACGCGACGCGTCCAGAACAGCGAGACTGCGTTGCCCGTGCAATGAAGTACTCTGAGCGTGCAACCTGGAAGGAGCAACGCTATATCAAAGCACAAGCTCTCGATCTCGGAGGAACACCGGCCAAGGCGATTGAAGAACTACAGAAGATCGTTGAGCGCTACCCCGATGAGAAGGACGCGTACCAGTGGATGGGCAAATACTACGAAGAGCTCGGCCTGCTGCAGCGGGCAGCATCCCAGTTCGAGAAGGTGGTGGCCATCGATCCGATGTACAAGGAAGCGTACAATTATCTGGTCTATATGTACGACGGTTTAGGTGATTTCGAGAAATCCCTTTGGGCCATCAATCAGTACATATCCCTGGCCCCAGATGAAGCGAATCCGTACGACACCCGCGGGGATCTCTACGCTTGGAATGGCAAAATCGACGAGGCCATCGATTCCTACAAGAAGGCGCTGCAAATCAAACCGGACTTTTCGATTCTAGATCTGGGGATTCTGTACATCTTCAAGCGAGAATACGCACTGGCCGAGAGCACCTTTCAGGTGATGATCGGTAGTGCGGAGAAAGAGACTCGCTCTCAAGGACGGGCCTACTTGTGCCTCCTTCCCGCCTACCAAGGGCAGTTTGCTCGGGCTCAAGCCATCATCGAAGATGGTCTTGCTGCGGATCGGCTGGAGCGATGTGAGAGCTGGGCATATCTCCTCAAGTTACATTCGAGAGTCGTGCTCGACGAGGCGCGGGGTAACTTCGTCTCAGCCCTTGCGCAATTGGAACGGCTTCGGGCCGCACAGAAGAAGGCGGATCTTGGCGACAGTACCGCTAACCGTGCCTGGCCGGTTGAGCTTCTCGCGGATCAAGGGGATCTCGCAAGGGCCCGCGAGCTTGCCCAGGGACTACGCCGAGATATCGAGAAGAGTGACTCCAGCTTCATGTACCAATACTGGTACGCCGAGGGCTGCATCGCATTGGTTGAAGGGAGAATCGACGAGGCTATTGCAGAGTTCGAGAAATCAGTGCCGCCGTCGGTCTCGTTCTCTTTCCGGTATCAACTGGCGCGTGCGTACCTTCAGCGTGGATCACTGGACAAAGCAGTCGTGCTCCTTGAAAAAGTGTTATCTCGCTATGACAGGGAGCGTGCACTTGATCCCTACAGGAGTGTGATGTGCCATTACCTTCTTGGTACAGCCTACGAGCGATCCGGCTGGAAGGCGAAGGCCATCGAGCAGTACAAAACCTTCCTCGACATCTGGAAGGACGCCGACCCAGGGATCAAAGAGATCGATGATGCCCGGGCGCGGCTGACGAGACTGACTTCCTGACGAGAATAGGTCGCATGATCGGCCAGACGATCTCCCATTACAAGATCACCGCCAAGCTGGGCTCGGGTGGCATGGGCGAGGTGTACCTCGCCGAGGATACAGACCTCAAGCGCAAGGTTGCCCTCAAGTTCCTTCTGGAAGCTGATAGCGCCACGCACGAAATAGCGACTCGCTTCCGGCACGAGGCCCAGGCAGCGGCCGCTCTGAGTCACCCCAACATCGCTACAGTCCACGAAGTCTCCGAGCATGAGGGTCGGCCGTACATCGTCATGGAGTACATCGACGGTCCCACGCTGTCGAAGTACTGCCAGGCCGAGGAAACTGCCATCGACGAGATCCTTGACTTGGCCATCCAGATCGGGGAGGGACTCAAAAAGGCACACGCTGCTGGGATTGTTCACCGGGATCTGAAACCTGCCAACATCCTCGTGGATCAGGACCGCCGCCCCAAGATTCTCGACTTCGGCCTGGCAAAGCTCAAAGGGGCTACAAAGGTCACGAAGACCGGCTCGACCCTGGGGACGGCGGCGTACATGTCACCGGAGCAGGGGGCGGGGCAGGACGTAGATCACCGCACCGACATCTGGTCGCTGGGTGTCATCCTGTATGAGATGATCGCACGTCGTCTCCCCTTCGACGCAGAACACGAGGCCGCCGTTACCTACGCCATCGCGAACGATACGCCACATCCCCTGGCACGGTACTGTGCTGACGTCCCCGACCAGTTGCAGCGGATTGTGATCAAATGCCTCGCGAAGCGACCGAGTGAGCGTTACCAGACAGCTGCTGATCTCGTTGCAGATCTTCAAACACTCAGACGAACGACCACTGGGCGCGTCCCCGGCGACATTTCTCGTCGAAAACGCTTGAAGTCGGTTTTGATCCCCGTCGCTGCCGTCGCGATCCTCGTCCTGGCCGTATGGGGCGGCTTGCAACTCAGACGTTGGCTATCTCCAGCGAAGGCTTCAGCCAAGTCGCTCGCCGTTGTGGACTTCAATAACGTCGGAGCCGAAGAGGATGCATACCTGGCCAGCGGTCTGGCGGAGGACCTGGCGGTCAAACTCCGGCGACTGGCGGGCTTCAAGGTGGCCAGTAGCGCCGACATTCGTCGTCTGACAAGGGAGAACCTCTTGCCCCGTGAGGTTGCAACGCGCCTGAACGTTCAGTACGCCCTCGGGGGTTCGCTCCTGCGCCAGGGCGACCTGGTAAGGGTCAATGTGGATCTCATTGACAAAGAGTCGGGTGACGTTGTCTGGTCGGATCAAATCGACAAGCAATTCACGGAGATCTTCCAGTTCCTCGATGAGGTCTCTCTGAGGATCGCCCAGGCACTGGAGGTCCGACTGACACCGGTTGAACAAGCAGCGATTGCAGCGAAGCCGACCGACGACACGGAGGCGTACGATCACTATCTCAAGGGCCGCCACTACTACTATAACCTGACGTTCCAGGATAACGAACTTGCGGAAAAGGAGTTTGAGAAAGCGCTACAGGGCGACCCAGACTATCCCCTGGCTCTCGCCGGTCTTGCAGATACGTATGTCCAGCGGTATAAGGAGGCGTTTGACCAAGATGAGTTCTGGCTGGACTCGGCAGATGTCCTCGTTGAAAGGTCGCTGGCCCTTGATCCAGCCCTTGCCGAGGCCTACGAGTCCCGTGCTGAAGCTCAGTTACAGAAGGACAACATAACGGGCGCCTTCGAGGCCGCCGAAAGAGCACGAGCGCTCCGACCCGATTGGGATGAACCGTACGTGCACCTGGGCAACATCTATCAAAAGCGCGGGGAGCGCAGCAAGGCGCTGGCGATGTTTGATACAGCTTTGAGTCTGCGGCCGAGCGTCGATGCCTTGTGCGGCAAGGGCAACGTATTTGAGAATCGAGGACTTCTGGATTCGGCCCAGGCCGTCTATCAAGCCGCATCCGAACTGAACCCCTATCATAATCTCCCCTATCTTGAGCTCGGCTGGCTGTACCAAAGACTCTCACAACAAGAGAAGGCTGAGGGGCTGTTTCGGCGTGCCATCGACGTACGACCGGATCGCGATGATGGTTACTACCACCTGAGTTGGACGTTGTACGATCGTGGCCGCGTCCAAGAAGGGGAAGACATCCTTCGTGAGTTTGTAACTCGTCATCCGTACAACATGGGAGGGTACTCCTCGTTGTACACGTATCTGGCGGATGTGAGGGGAGATTACGCTGCCGCGTTTCAAACGATCGAGGACGCTGTAAGTAGAAACCCAGAACAGACGTGGCCCCATCTACTGCTTGCTTACTCATATGCAGAAGGAATGTCCCCTGAATTACAATCAGGCGACGCCCTATCGTTTTCACAGAAGGCGGTGCAGGCGATCGACAGGGCCCTTGCCATGCGTCCTAATTCGGGCCGTGTATTGGAATGGGCGGGTAAGGTGTATGCTTCCCTCAAGCGCATTAATGAAGCGGTTCATTACTTTGATCGGGCCGTGCAGGCCCGAAAGGGGTCGAGCGATCTGCTGAAGGATATCGGGCTGGCTCTCATAGTGGCGAAACAGTATGAGAAAGCGGTTGTTTATCTTCGCATGGCGGTAGCCGAGTCGCCAGGAAATGCAGGGAGTTACTACTACCTTCAAGCGGCCATGCATAATCTCAATAGATGGGAAGAGTCCTTTGGCATTGTCAGTGAAGCGGCGGGCCGGTATGGAGATGACCTGCAGTTTCTTGCCCTTTTAAGCGATGAACAGCGTTTGGCCGGACTGTTTGGGGAAGCAGTGAATACCGCACAGCGCATATCGGCCACGAAGAGGTCAAACTACTTTCTTTCCAGGCCGGCTCTTGGCCTGGCACTATGGCTGTCCGGCGACGTTGATCGCGCACTTGAAGTACTGCAAGAAGAAGAGTATTTCCCCGATCCACTTCTCTGGGTCGTGCCCATCCTCAAGTCCGAGGGTCGGTTTGGCGAGATAGACACGTACCTTGCGAGCTTCAAAGAAGAAACACCGACACGCGTCTCAGGCATAGACCTTTGGTCAGACCTCGCGTCTGGCTACTATTTCTCGATGCGGCGGTTCGATGATGTTCTGGCTGTTCTTGAAGAAGAGCGGAAGAGCGGCGAGCAGACGTTTTCAACGGATAACACACTAATCATTGCACGGTGCTATAGGCAAAAGGGCGAGCTCAACAGTGCAAACCGTATCCTGAAGGAGTTGGCGGATAAAACAGTCGGTGCGGACCGATCTAAAGTCCTCATCGAACAAGCACGACTGCTGGCGATTGGCGCAGCAGATCTTGCAGTTCCGCTGGGCCTGGCCGAAGGAGCGTCTGTCGAACCGGTTGGGCCTGAGAATCAAACGATCGACCTTCTCTTACGTCTCGCATATGCGAGCGGGCGAACAGATCCCGTCGCAAGGACTCTTGAACAATTGCCCGCTGTTTACATGCCGTTTTCAGCGCAGGCATTCTATCGGAAACCTCAGATTGCAGAAGTCACGGGTCTCGATGACGCGAGATCTTATCTGGACAATGCGATTTCGAGTCTGACTCGATTGGCGCGCTGCTTTAAAGTCCCCGGTGAAATAGGCGAAGCATCGGCTTTCTTGTCTCTGGCGTTGGCTCGAGCGGGAAGACCAGACGAAGCTGCACGTGAAGTCAAACGCGCCCTCAAACTGGAACCGGAACGAGAGGACATCGCCTACCTCGCCGCCTGCGCCTATTCACTCATGGGAGATACGACTCTTGCACTCCGTTGGCTGAAGACTGCCGTCGAGCGCGGTTACCTGGAGCTCTGGTGGGCGCGCGTCGATCCTGACCTCGACCCGCTGCGCAAGCTGCCTCGCTTCAAGCAAATCATGGACGATTGGGACCGCCGCATCCAGGCACTGCTTGAACGAGAGACCAGGTGAATCCGGATCTGGTACCCGGAAACCACCTGCGTCTCTATCGATTGCGCCATACCTTCGCCACCCGCCGGTACCAGAAGACCGGCGACCTGTACGTCGTCCAGAGGGCGCTGGGGCACCGGCAGATTACGACGACCGAGATCTACGCCAGAGTCTCGGATCACGCTCTGCGTCAGGCGGTGGGGTCAGTCTAAGCCTCAATTCTGAGATCTGCGGTCGGCACACAGAAGCAAGGTCACCCTCAAGATCGACTGCTCGCTGAACCCAAACAATCGAGGGGTGCAGCGGTTGTCGCCACACCCCTCCTCGGAGCTTTGCAGATTCTGCCAAGCGCTTGGTTCAACGATGGCTTGGACAGCGCTTCGACGGGGCGACGGCGTAGCGCTTGCACTGCTTCCCGGTCGCCGTCTTGGCGGAACACCGGACTTTCCGTGTCTTGGTCTTCTTTCTCGGCATCTCTGACCTCCTTTGTCCGAAGGTGAGATCGGGGGCCGGGCAGGACCTGTCAAGAAAAACCTTTGAGCCTCTTGCCATCAGAGCGTCTGCGCTCGCACACCTTCGCCACGCATCTCTACCACAAGACCGGCGACCTGTACCTCGTCCAGCGGGCGCTCGGCCATCGCCAGATTACGACGACGGAGGTCTATGCGCGGGTGAGCGATGAGGCGCTGCGACGGTCGGTGACGGACCAATCCCTGCGCCACACCTTTGCCACACGACTCTGCCACGAGGAAGTGCTGCAAGAGGCCGGACCCGCTGCGGCGGGTCCATCCTTCAAAGCCGTGCTGGCACGGCTTTTTCAACGCGCCCCCTCGATGCTGCGCAATCCTCAAAACCTCACAGCACATCGCAGAGCGAGTTGAAATCGCCGTGCTCGTTGAGGGTCTTGCGGGGGTTGTTGGGATCTTCTCGCCACTGGGTATCCACCAAGAACTTGTACTCATGGGTCCCCGGGACCAACTGAAGGGTGAGTCGCCATAAGCCGTCCCGCCCCTTCGTCATCGCCTGTGGTTCCCAGTTGTTGAAGGATCCGGCGATCGACACGTTCTTGCCCGAGGGCGCATCAAGGACGAAGGCGGCAGATTTCTTCGTAGTAGAAGCGCCAAGACGCCTGGAGGTCGCCGCGCGGATCCTCTCGTCGGCTTCTCTCGTCATGCGTGGTTTTGTGGCCTTCTTGGGCTTTCCCGTTGTGCGCGGTCTGCCGACTCCCTTGGACTTTGACGGTGTCCCTGGTTTGGGGAATCGTCCCGTTTTTGCAGCGTCGGACTTGTGTTTGGGTACTGTACTCCGTCTGCGCATTATTCCTGCCATGAGTGACCTCCTGGCGAAGATGGTTCCTCTAGAGGACTGAGGGCCTCCCTCGCTCAGCGCCCAAGCTATACCAAGCACCGATTCTCGCCAACCAGAAAAGCGCCAGGCCGGGGACACCCGGTGGGCCTGATGACATCCGCTTGATGGGGTCGAGCGCTGTCGGAGGCCGCTTTTGCAACAGATGATTGACCACGTGCCCAGCGGACGGGAGATCTGCCATCCGATCTCCCGATCTCCTTGGGACAGGAATGGATAGATAATTCCCGCAAAACCAGACACGCCGACCCTTGATAGCTCCGGCCATGTGCCGTCACGGGATTCAGGTGATCAATGGGGGCGCTCCGGTTCACCCATGGGATCCCAGCGCGTACCGGCTCACATAGACGTTGCCTGTCACGCGGGTGGGGTGGTATTCTGCTGAGGGTTGATTGAAACGATGTCGACGCGCGCCCTGCTTTTTCTGTTCATTTCGGCCTTAGCCGATGTCACTGGCGCCTGGCTGTATCTGCTCAAGAAGGAGTGGGAACACGAGTCGCTGCGGCTGTGGATCGGCGCTGGGGCTGGCTTCATGCTGGCGGTGTCGATCGCTGAGATCCTTCCCGAAGCCGCTCTCAGGACCCCGGTGGCTCCGTTCTGGTTCATCATTGGCTTTCTCTTCGTGCACGTCTTTGAGCATGTTCTTCCCCCCCACTTTCACTACGGTCACGAGGGTCACGGCGGGTTGCAGATGAGAGTGGGGCTCGCGGCGACGGGCGGTTTGATGATGCACTCGGTGACCGATGGCGTGGCGATCGTCGCTGCGGTACAGGTCGATCCCGGTCTGGGCTGGCTAGTTCTCGCGGCAGCGGTCTGGCACAAGGTGCCCACGGGGTTTACCGCCGCGTCGGTGGTGGGAGCGACCGGCGGGTCACGCAAGGCTTCGCTCGCCGCCGCTGCGATGATCGGCCTGGCATCGGTCATCGGTGGACTTATCTATGCCGCCCTGCCCGCAGAGAAGTGGATCGGACCGGCGCTGGCACTTTCGGCGGGTTCCCTGATCTATGTTGCGGCCACGGACCTGCTGCCCGAGGTCAACAAACGCCGGAGTCTTCTGGCTCCTGTGGGGGTAATTGCCGGCGTCGCGATATTCTATCTGTCACATTTCCTCGTTGAGCCGTAGTGCCACGCAAAACGGCACACGAGCCGACCCGCCAACAAGTGCACTACCCTCTCAAACGGTTCAATTCGACTTGCTTTCAGCAAGAGCGCGTCGGCCCGTGACGAACCAAAACGACCCGATCCACCCGTTTTGCGTTTGAAATCACCTGAGATCGCCCCTTAATTACCCGCAATGAGCGTCGCTGGGGGAAATGGAAACCTTGAGGCAGCCCACGCGTAGAACCTGCATATCGCATTGACGGAGAACACGAATCTTGAAAGGGGGCATGATGAGCGAGAGGCTTTTGACCTGGGGGGTGGCAGTTTCGGTGCTTGGCGTGTGTTTACTGCTGAGCCCAACCCGGGTGTCGGCCCAGTTCCTGGGTCAGGTATCGACGGCGCGGACCGCGGACCAAGGCGCCAACGATGTGGGTGGATTCTTCGGTCTGTACGATCATGCCGTCGCCCTGTTCGGACAATACCGGCGCGGCTTTTCCTCCACGGCCGATTTCGGCGCGTTTGCGGGATTCATCGACCCCGAGGGGGGTAAGGCGAGCATCGCGTTAGGGGGTGACGTCAAATTCCAGCTCCTCGATGACCAGAAAGCGGACCCATTCGACCTAGCGCTGGACTCACGAGTGGCCTTGGTCGACTATCCGGGCAGTTTCCTCTTCTCGCTGGGCGAGTCTGTTGTGTTCTCGCATGATTTCAAGATCTCCCGTGGATCCGTACTGGCACCTTACGGGACCGTGAATCTTAGGTTGGATCATGCCTCATCTCAGACCGACTGGAATGTCGCTGCGGTCGGTGGTGTGAAATGGGAGGTGTCCGACCTGATCGACGGCTATGGCGAGTTGGTGATCGACAACGATCTCGGTCTTGTGGTGGGGTTGAATTTCAAACTCTGATCAAGATTACCGGCTGCCACAGCGAGACTTAGAGCTTCTGACAAGAAGACCGGTTGATCCAGAAATGCGCGCATCTTCCCCAGCGTCATTCCCGCGAAAGCGGGAATCCAGTCACCGGTCCTTCGCGATCACGCGGCCGATCCATCGTACCGAACTACCTCCCAGCAGGAGTCATCTCATGGCCAGGAGGAGGCCGTTCTGGATTCCCGCGTTCGCGGGAATGACGAGACAGTGGTGGTGCGGGATCTTCGACCTGGTTCTCTTCTTGTTAGAGGCTCTCGAAGTTTCTGACAGAATGAAACGCCTCGCGGTGGTAGCATCGGTGCGTGCAAGCGTGCACCATACAGAGGCCGATGTAAGGTGCGTGTTCACACGCACCATCTTATTGTTTGAGTCACTAAGAGTCTCTAACAGAATGACCGGAGGGTCCTGGAATGTGGGCAGCTTTCCCAGAGTCATTCCCGCGAAAGCGGGAATCCAGTCTCCGATCCTTCGTGGTCACGTGGCCTATTCATCGGACCGAATTCTCTCGAGGCGGGAGCCATTTCATTGTAAAGTGGCGGCCGTTCTGGATTCCCGCTTTCGCGGGAATGACGAGGCAGCGGCGGCGTGCGATGTGGAACCTGTCTCTCATTTCGTCAGGGGTTCTTGGCCTCGCGGGTGGTTCAGCGCACGCCCCGGAGTTATGATGGGTGATTTGACCAGTGTAACCGGCGGATCATGAGCGCGGCCGATGCACTCATCCTACGCATCGTGCAGGGGCTCACGGAATTCCTGCCTGTATCGAGCTCCGGGCATCTCGTGCTGGTAGAACGGCTGCTGGGCATCCGTTCGGCCGATCTTTCGTTTCCCGTCGCCGTCCATGTTGGAACTTTGATCGCGGTGGTCATCTACCTGCGCCATCGAATTGGGCAGATCGTCACCTCGTTTGTTGGCGGTCGGTCAGATGGGCGACCGGGCACACCCTCCGGAGATGACACTGCGGTCGAAAAGCGGATGATCCCCTTCATCCTCGCCGGCTCAGTTCCGGCCGGGATCGTCGGAGTGTTATTCAAGGACCGAATTGAGATGGCGTTTGCGGCGCCACTCGCTGCGGCTGTGTTTCTGGCCGTGACCGGACTGTGGCTATTGCTCGCAGGGGCATTCCCCACCGGGACGCGTCCCGTCGGCTGGTGGCGCGCCTGGTGGATCGGGGTGGCACAAGGGGTCGCGGTTATCCCGGGGATTTCACGCTCAGGTTCGACAATCGCCACCGGCATGATGCTGGGAGTTCGGCCATCGGAGGCGGCCGAATTCTCCTTTCTACTTTCAATCCCTGCGGTCTTTGGGGCAGTTCTGCTTTCAATGCCCAAGGCGCTGGCCGCTGGGCAGTTGGGCGTCACCCATCTCATCGGACTTATCGCCGCCACCGCGACGGGATACCTGGCTCTGAGCCTGGTTTTCGCGACAATTCGGCGCGGCCGCTTCGCCTGGTTTGGCGTGTATTGTCTGCTCGCTGGCGGCACCGCGGCGATCTGGCTGCGTTGAAAAGCCATCTTCATGAACACCCATTCGCCAGAGATTCTGGTCATCCGCTTCTCATCGCTGGGAGACGTGGCCCTTGCGAGCGCTGTGCTGCACGGAATCGCACGGGCAATCCCGGACGCGAGACTCACTTTTGCAACGAAGCTCGCCTATCAACCGCTATTTGAACACTTCGATGTGCCAGTCGAGATCGTGGCGTACCGTCCCGGCCAATCACTGTTTGACTACCGAAAGCACCTCTCCAGCGTCCGCTACGACTCCATCGTGGACTTGCACGGTTCGGTCCGTTCTGTCGTTCTCAGTGCGTCCCTCCGCGCTCGTCAGTGTACACGCATCGAAAAGCACGTTTCAGAACGTCGAGCCATGGTGCGACGCAAGACCGGATTGGACCATCCCCTCTCTGCCCTTCGGGCGTATCTGGAGGCGCTGAAGCCGCTGGGACTGGACGTGGATGAGCCGTTTCCCAGACTCTGCTTGTCCGCAGAAGAGCGCGGCCGCGTGAGAGATCTCGAGAGCGAGAATCCCTCGTGCATCGGAATCGGCTGGGGTGCACGCTGGCCGACGAAAGTGGTGCCACCGCAAGTGTGGAATTCGGTATTGGATCGGCTCGACAAGAACAGGTTTAACCACTTGCGTCTGTTCGGTTTGGGGTCTGATCAGCCAGCCATTAGCTCTTTCGTTCAAGAACAGCAGGCGAAGCGGCCGACCGTTCAAGCGCGGATCGAGATCGGCCATCCTTTACGCGAGGTTATGGTTAGGATTGCTTCGTGCGCGGTCTTTATCAGCTCCGACTCAGGGCTCATGCATCTGGCAGCGGCTCTGGGCGTTCCTTCGTTCGGACTGTTCGGACCGACGCATCCCGCGCTCGGATTCGCGCCCGTCGGTCCCGGAGCGAGAGCTTTTCATGGAGGGACATGGTGCTCTCCCTGCCACCGCCACGGCGCCGCACCCTGTTTTCGCGAGCGGACGTTCTGCTTTGATGATTTGAACACGACTGACATCGCCGCCGCGATCACGAATACCATCCCCAGGGAAACGGGCGGAAGTGGTGCACATGGGTAGCGCTCAAACCAGTCGCCCCGCAGCTTTTCTGGACCGCGACGGTACGATGATCGTCGAGCGCGACTTCTTGGGCGACCCCGACGGAGTGGAAATCTTGCCGGGCGTGGTCGAGGCGATACGTCTGCTGAACCGCTGGGGGTATTGGGTCATTGGTGTTTCCAACCAGTCGGGAGTGGCACGCGGATATTTCGGCACGAAGGAAGTGGAAGCCGTCAACGAACGGATCATCGAATTGCTGGCCATGCAGAGGGCCTATGTCAATCGGATCTACTACTGTCCGCACCAGCCGGACATTGCACGAACACGAAATGAGGAGCCGTGCGATTGCCGGAAACCGGCGCCGGGCATGATTCAGCGCGCAATCAGCGACTACCCGATCAATCTTACCGGATCCTTCGTGGCTGGCGACAATTCGGTGGACATGGGACTGGCCCGCGGCGCCGGAATCCCTGGCCTCCTGGTTCTGACAGGTTACGGTCTGCGCGAGCGCGAGCTTCTCGCGCCTGGCCTTACACCTGATGTCATAGCCGATGATCTCCTGGCAGCGGTGCGCTGGTTTGGGCGGAAGATGGGAATGACTGGGCAGGAAGAAATTGACGAGCCAGACCCGCCTGGAGTTTGACTCGGCGCCACCCACCTGTTACACTTCATCTGTTTCAGCAGAACCTCTTCGCTGGAAGGTGAGCGCCCAAATGAGCATCTCCACACCGCTTCCGATACCCACAGGTACACACCCCGGCCTCGCGAAACGTGCGCTGGGGATCCCCCACTCGCCCATTCGCAAGCTGGCCGGCGATGCCAGCGCGGCGAAGAAGCGTGGAACGAAGGTCTACCACCTGAACATCGGGCAACCTGACGTCCCCACGCCGCCGCAGTTCTTTGAAGCACTGCGGAGCTTCTCCGAGCCGGTGCTTGCCTACGGGCATTCAAAGGGACATACCGACCTCCTGGACGCCTGGTCGCGATACTACTCGCGAATAGGGCTGGATGTCCTGCCCGGCCAGGTGCAGATCACGGTCGGCGGCTCGGAGGCTCTGTGGTTTGCCTTGATCCTTGTCTGCGATCCTGGCGACAACGTGGTGGTCAGCGAGCCATTCTACACCAACTACTTCTCTCTGGCAATGGCCGTGGGGGTTCAACTGCGTCCGGTGGCTGCGGAGCCTGCGCTTGGGTATCCGCTCCCGGCGCGCCGCGATCTGGAGGCGGCAATCGACGAGCGAACCAGAGGCATCATCATCTGCTCTCCCAACAACCCCACGGGGACTGTCCTGACTCGTGACGAGATTGCTACAGTCGTCCAAATCGCCGAGGCCCACAACCTATTTATCCTGTCCGACGAAGTGTACCGCGAGTTTTGTTATGAGGGAACGCATACATCGATCTGGCAGTACCCTCAGGCCGGGGACCGTGTCATCCTGCTGGATTCCATCTCCAAGCGATTCTCCGCCTGCGGAGCACGTATTGGCGCGCTGATCTCCCGAAACCCCGAGATCATCGACGGCGCTCTTCGCCTTGGACAGGCGCGCCTCTGCACTGCAACCGTCGAGCAGATCGCCGCCGCCAGACTGATGGACTTGGATGACGCCTATTATCTTGCGCTGACCCAAGAATACAAGAGCCGCCGCGATCTAATGTGTGAACGTCTCGCACACATTGCCGGTGTTCGTTTCCAGAAGCCCGCGGGCGCGTTCTACCTCATGGCCACTCTCCCGATCGACGATTCCGATCGTTTCTGCCGCTGGATGCTCACCGACTTTGCTCACGAGAACCAGACTGTAATGATGGCCCCCGGCCCGGGATTTTACGCCTCCCCCGGAAAGGGGAAGGAAGAGGTACGCATCGCCTATGTTCTTGAGAGGCCCGAACTGGACAAGGCGATGACCGCACTGGCCGCGGGCCTGGCGGTTTACCCCGGACGGCGTCAGCCCTAAGGATCTTGGTCCGACTCCCCCGGCGGTGCGCTCCCACAACGCCGTCCTGCTTCATCTTTGTTCTGGCTAAACAGGCTGAGATAACGTACCAAAAGCTTGGGGAAGCAGGCGTCCGCGCGAAACCGGACGAGTTGGATTCCAAGCGATGATCGGCACGAAGATCAAACAATATGAGATCACGGCCAGGCTCGGGGCCGGGGGCATGGGCGAGGTCTATCTCGCTACCGACAGCAAGCTGGGTCGGCCCGTGGCACTCAAGTTTCTGCCGAAGGAGTTCGCCACTGATCCCGACCGGCGCAAGCGACTTGAACTGGAAGCGAAGTCCGCGTCGTCGCTTGACCACCCCAATATCCTCACGATCTATGACATCGACGAGCATGAGGGGCGACCCTTCATCGCGATGGCCTACGTCGAGGGATCGACCCTCAAAGACAAGATGGCCAATGGGCGTCTGCCGCTCGACGCGGCCATCCGCTATGGCATCCAGATTGCGTCGGCCCTGGGGGCGGCGCATGCACGCGGTATCATTCATCGCGATGTCAAACCCGACAACGTCATGATCGGGACCGATGATCGGGCACGCCTGACCGACTTTGGCCTGGCCAGACTGAAAGAATCGTCCGGCCTGACCGAACGAGGCAGCACGGTCGGGACGGTCGGATACATGTCGCCGGAACAGGTTCAGGGGTTGCCGACCGACACACGCTCGGATGTTTTCTCGCTGGGGATTCTCCTTTATGAGCTGCTGACTGGGCGACGCCCATTCGCGGCGGAGCATGCCGCGGCCGCGTTGTACTCGATTGTTCACGAGACTCCAACTCCCCCGCGCGAAATTAACCCCCAGATCCCACCTGAAGTGTCGGCTATCGTCGAGAAGGCTCTGGCCAAGGAGCCCGATGAGCGCTACCCCGACGCCGGCGCTCTCGAAGAAGACCTGCGCACGGTCGCCCGAACGCTGGAGATTTCGCGGATCTCATCCGGACGGATCCCGGTCCTGCAACCGCAGCGCCGCGGGCGTCTGGCCTGGGGCGTGGCGGGCGGGGCCATCATGCTGTTGGGGCTTGTGCTGGCATTGGGATCTCACATCTTCACCGGCGGGGGCCAGGCCGTCAAGGCCGGCGAGAACACACTCGCCGTCATGTACTTCGAGAATCTGAGCGACCCCGATGACAGGGAGCGTGTCGGCGACATTATCACCGAGTTGCTGACGACCGATCTTTCTGCATCGCAATTCGTCAAAGTCATTTCGAGCCAACGTCTCTACGATCTGCTCAAACAACAGGGAGTCACCTCAACGCACCGCATCGACCGCGATATGGCCACCGAGGTCGCGCGGAAGGCCGGCGCCTCACGCATGTTGTCGGGGACGCTCTCCAAGCTGGGCGGCCGGACGATCATCACGGCGCAATTGGTCGATGTCGCCAGCGGGGATGTCGTTGGGTCGGAGCGCGTGGATGGTTCGGATCTATACACGATGGTCGACGATCTCTCGATCCGGATCAAACACAAGCTGGGGCTGAGCGAACAGGAAGTAATGGCCGGGGAAGTCAAGGTCGCGAACGTAACCACGTCCTCGCCGGAAGCGTACCGTGAATATCTGCAGGGAATGGATTTCTATTACAATCTCGACTGGCAGGATGCCCACAAGCATTTTGACCGCGCGCTGGCTCTGGATTCGACATTTGCTCTCGCCTACATGCGCAAGGGAATCGCGTACATGTCGGAGGGCCAGCGGGAAGAAGGTGTGGCCATGCTGGCCGCCGCCGGGCGGCACGCCGAACACGCAACCGGCTGCGACCGCCTTCTCATCGAGGCCTTCGCGAAGGACCTGGCGCAGCGCTGGGATATGCAGGCTGCCCTGCGGACGCTTAAGCGCGCGGCGGTCGAGTGTCCCACCGAGAAGGAGCCCTCGTTCTGGATTGCGAATCTGTTATTCGAGGACAAAAGGCAGACAGACTCCGTGATCTACTACAGCCGGAAGGCTCTTGATCTTGATCCAGACTATCCGTTTGCGCTGCTGACACTTGCCAACGCGCAGCTTGAGCGCAAAGACTACGCGGGTGCGCGGCCGGTGGTCATGCATTACATGGCGGCACGTCCGAAAGATTGGGTCCCATATGTCCTTCTCTCCGACATCTTCCTGAGGCAGCGGCAGTTCGATTCCGCGTGGGTCTATGCCCGGCGGATGCTTGTGGTCGCCCCGGACCAGCGCCAGGCATATGACCAAGTGGCCAATCTCTTTGTCCTGCAAGGACAACCGGACTCAGCGATCGCCTGGTACGAGAGGATGATGTCCAACGACCGGAGCCCGTTCACTCGAAGCATCGGGCTGGGTCGGATCGCTGCGATACACAAGTCTTGGGGACGGTTCACCAAGGCGCTGGATTATTATCGCCGCGCGGAGGCGGTCGCCGACTCTGCCAAGCTTGGACCTCAGAGAAGCGCAGTCGAGCAGGCCATCGGCTCCCTCTACTTCGATACCGACCGCCTTGATGAGGCAGTGACCCACTATCGCCAGTCAGCGGCCATGGATTCGCTCAACGCGAATGCTGTCATCTTGGAGGCCCGCACCCAAGCGCGCCTCGGGAACAAGGAGAAGGCGGTCGAACTCGCACGAAGATTGGCCGAGAAATGGAAAAGGCGCATCGACACCTCTCTCATACAATCAGCCGGCCGTGAGACTGCCGCATCCGTGGCGTTTGCCGCCGGTGATTACCAGGGGTCAATCGAGAACCATCTGGCAGCGCGGAAGATCTCCAACGACACTACCGGATGGCGCGTGCCCATCGCCGAAGCATATCTGAGGGCAGGACAATTCCCCGAAGCGATCGCGGAATTGACCGCCATGCGCGACGAAGCCGAGACCAACTGGCCGACGGGCCAATACATCCGTGGTCTTTACCTGCTGGCAGACGCACAAGTCAAGGCGGGTAAGCCCAAGGACGCCATCGAACCATTACAGCGCTTCTTAGTGTTCTGGGGCAACGCCGACTGGGATGTCCCCATCGTCAAGGACGCGAAGCGGCTGTACGGGAGTCTGTCGGCGCAGTTGGGACGGTTCCCGATTCTGTGTCGTCTCACCCTGTGTTGTTTTTCTTGCCGATTCCAGGCGCGATGCGTTCTGCGATTTCGATGACCACTTCTCGCACTTCCGGAAAGAGCTTCTCCAAGACAGTCACGTCTTTGGTGATCGAGTAACGGGCAGCCTGAACAAATGGATCCAGAAGGTCTAAGACGCGCTTCTCCGTGACAGCACGAGTCAGTTCCTCGACAAGTCCCGGGAGGAGTTGGGGATTCACATCGAGCACACCCCTGAGGAATGCCCCGATCTGCGAGCCAAACCACGTTTGCTCATGCCAGAGCCTCATCGCGATCACCGAAGAAAACAGTCCCCCAAACGTATTCGCGTCGTTGCGAGTGAGAGCCGTTCCTGCCAACCGTAGCATGAACGCGCACGCTTCATGGAGATTCTCCACAGCGATGTCCAGACGTGTGAGATCAGCCGGGAGCGTCTCCATCTTCGCGCCTTTCTGACCTATACATCCCAGCAAGATCGCCTGATCAATCAACAGCATCGGATTGCCAGGCTTCTCTCGAATCGCCACCGCCTGGCTCTCCAACGCCGCCTCGAATGCTCCCTGATACATGTGAATGTCAGCGCGGGCGTGAGACGTGTCAGCGAGCACCGCCCCTCTACATTCAGCATCAGCGACTGTCGCGAGTGCTTGGTCAAACTCCCCCAGTTCCGCTAGAATGCGCGCGCGATCGAGAAGAAGGTCAGGTGTATAATCCTGGCGCGGTAATTCATCCAAGGCACGCAATGCCTCCTTGAACCGCCCGAGTCGCTGCAACGACAATGCCAGTAGGCGAAACGACGCCGGTTGGTTGGCGCTGATGGCAACCGATTTGCGCGCTCTTGCGGCGGCGTCCTCGTACCGGCCCAAGCGGAGGAGTACTAGTCCCTCAAGGTACCAGTAATCGAATGAATTGTCGCCCAACTCCTCCGCCTTACGATACGCCTCAAGCGCCCGCTGATCGTCACCGACCAAGTCAGCGGCCGCACCCAAGAGTGCCCAAGACGGGGAGACCGATGGATCAATGGCGCAGATCCTTTTCGCGAGCGGCAATGCTTCGGATGCTCGCCCGAGTCGGATAAGCGCTGCGGCCTGCAGCGCGAGAAGCTTAGGAGCAACACCGTCCAGTTCAGCCACTCTACGGAAAGCCGTGAGAGCTCGCTCGTTCTCACCCACCGCGAAAGCGGCACGTCCCAAGATCTCCCAACCACCGGAAGTCGCCGGCTCAAGATCCGTCGCCCTATCCGCCAGCGGCAGTGCCTCATCCCATCGCCTCAGATCGATCAGTGCGGTGGCCTGCAATCGCAGAAGGTCCGCGGTCTCGCCACCCAACTCGACAGCCTTCTTCAAAGCAGTCAGGGCGCGTTCAGGCTCCCCAGCCCAGATGGCAACAAGACCCACAAGTTCCAAGGAAAGGGGAGTTTCAGGAGCGATACTGGTGAGTTTTGGAATCGCGAGCAATACGTCTCTCTTCAACCCCGCTTTCATCAGCGCCACGACATCCCGCGCTGCTGCCGTAAACTTCCCACCCCTCACGTGAATGTCAAGTCGCGCCAAGTACGCGGTTCTCTTTGCGCCTTCATCGCCACGATTGAGCGAGTCGGCTTCGAAGTACTCAGTCTCCCGCTCTGCGCGTTCTGCCAAACCCAGATCAAGAAGCTTCTGGATACGGGTATTGAAGATCTCTGCATGGACATCTCCGCTTGATGCGGCCTGGAGGTAGTACAGTTCATCGATGAGGCGAAGTACCTCTGCCCGATCAGCGATCTCAAGGTTCCCGAGCGAGCGCTCATGATGCCGATAGAGGGCCACAATTTCTTCGGGTGTGTAGTAGAGCTGGAGAAAATCTGCAAGTATGCGAAATCTCTGATGACCGGCGACCGTCGTGGTTTGGCGCCATAATCGGAACAGTCGTTCCGTGATGTCATAGCGTGTCGCCCTTTGGGGCTTCAGTTTAACAGGTGACACATAGTGGTCTTTCTTGAGCCTCGACAACTGCGAGTTCACAGTTGCGACGGGCAAGCGGGCTGCTGCTGCGATCTCTGTCGGCGTGGCCGGACCGGGCATTTCTGCTAATGTATCCAAGACCTTTCTTCGTTGATCCGGCAACTCATCGAAGCGACGCACGAAGTACTCTCTGAGCTCCTCCATTAGGGTTTTGAGAGAATGCTCAATCTCGAGAAACGTCGCACGCGTAGCCATCTGGCAGAGGAAAAGAATTAGACGCGGGTTGCCTCCAGTGAGAACCCGGATCGCCGGGATCTTCCTCCTGAGTTCCTCTCTGCGTTCTTCGAATTCAGGTGCGCGTGATTCTTCTCTAAACCAATTGCCGATGAGTTCAAGGACCTCCTCGGCACTCAGTTCCCCTACCAGCCGGACGTCAAAGAACTGATAGAACGCTTCACGCTGGCTCACAATCTGTTTGAAGACACTCGGGGCACTTCCGATGAGAAGGAAGAAACTCTGGGCGCTGAGGAAACTCCGGAAAACATCGTGGTCATGCCTGGGCCACTGCTGAAGGATCTTCTGCACGTTGTCGACAAGAACCAGAATTCGACGGTGCTTTTTCTCCTGGAAGGCCCGGATGCGCTCCATCACGCAATCGCACACCTCTCTGTCAGGTCGATCGGCTATTCCTACCGGCAGCTGCCACGCTTCTTCGGAGGGTGTGGCAATTCGCAGTTTCTGAGTCAGCGCAAGGAGGAAATTCGCCAGCGTGTTTTGACCGGCATACTCCTCCTCATAGAACATCACTGCCTGCCAGCCGGCCGGTGAGGTTCTCCCCCCCGGGGGGGATGGGAGCTTGCCGGTCGTGTAATGGTGGAGCAAAGTCAATAGGTGCGTCTTGCCGATGCCGCGCGGGCCCACGAGCAGCGTGTGATTGGCCGACGCGCTCTTGGCTGCACTCGCAACACAATCGAGAAGATCCCCCAGGACGTCGGTATGCCCGACGAGGGTTCTCTCGAGATACTCCGGTGGCGCAAGCCAGGGCGAAAAAGGGTGTCTTGTAGTCAAGCAATTAGCTCCTTGAGGCGTGGTACCTTCTCCACCAGTCTTTCAACCATGTGTCTCTAAATGCAATCTTGCCGCCGCCCTCACTCTCTTCGATGTAGAAGTCATTGGTGAGCCGGGTCAATCCCAAAGTTAGTTGAAGTTTGAACGGCTCATCGTTGTTTATGCCGCTTTCGCCAGCGGGCGGGCGGCTCCTCCAGTCTTGAGTTCACGCTGCAAAGCCTCCCGCAGCAGCGGCAGT
>Ga0315273_10002620_pt1 | contig 21309 bp, 15 predicted proteins | sample YL17G02_0_MG_FD_205753 | JGI IMG/M metagenome (GOLD analysis project Ga0315273, IMG submission 205753) | Sediment microbial communities from Yellowstone Lake, YNP, Wyoming, USA - YL17G02_0 | ecosystem: Environmental > Aquatic > Freshwater > Lake > Sediment | place: USA: Wyoming | collected... | reverse complement strand
GCAGGAGCGCGGTATGGGACGAGCGGGGGGAGATCGTCATCGAGGCCCCCGGCGAAGGGGAGCCCTGCTCATCGCCTACAGGGACGGGGACGCCCTACAAGGTGAGTTGATCCACATCCGCTAAGCAACGGGCAGACGGCGAAGCCTTTTACCGACCACCCCTCAGAGTTCAAGCATCGGTGTCACGAATGAAGGAAAGCGCCTGGGGCTGGATCGATGAAAACAGGGAACACATCGTCGGCTTGAGTGACAAGGTGTGGGATTACGCGGAGCTTGGACTCGTCGAGGAGAAGTCGATGAGGCTCCTCGCGGATGAGCTGGAGAAGCATGGCTTCAGGGTCGAGCGTGGCGTCGCTGGTATGCCGACGGCCTTCATTGCGACGTGGAGCAACGGCGAGGGCCCAACCATCGGCCTCATGGGTGAGTACGACGCCCTCCCCGGCCTTAACAACAAGAAGGTGCCCTGGAAGGAGGCGCAACGAGGCGGCGCCCCGGGGCACGGCTGTGGCCACAACATCCACGGAGTCACCGCCGTCTCCGCCGCGATAGCGACCCAGCACGCGATGAAGGAGGGGAAGATCAAAGGCACGATCAGGATGTATGGGTCCCCCGCGGAGGAGAACTATGACGGGAAGGTCTTCATGGTGCGCGCCGACCTCTTCCGGGGCGTCGACGCCTGCCTCAGCCACCACCCCGGCTCACTGAACACCGCTGGCCTCTCCAGCAGCACGGCGATTAACTCGGTGAAGTTTCACTACTATGGGAAGACGAGCCACGCCGCGGGTAGCCCCGAGCAGGGCAGGAGCGCCCTAGACGCGGTTGAGCTGATGAACGTCGGCGTCAACTTCCTCCGAGAGCACGTCATCGACAAGGCGCGTATCCACTACGTGATAGAGGAGGGTGGGGGGCAGCCGAACGTCGTCCCCGACTACGCCCGCAGCTGGTACTACATACGCGCCCCCGAGAGGGATCAGGTCGACCACATCTACACCCGCATCCTCAAGGTAGCCGAGGGGGCGGCCATGATGACAGAGACGACCCTCAAGGTCGAGTTCCTCACGGGCGTCTACAACACACTCCCCAGCAAGGCATTGAGTGGAGTTGTCGTCGCCAACATGAGAAAGATCGGCGCCCCAACCTACTCGGAGGAGGACCTCGCCTTCGCAGCCGAGATCGCCAAGAGCTTCCCCAAGGAACAGAAAGTAGACAATCTCCGCAAGTCGAAGATTCCCAACCCCGAGAAGTACCTTGACGTCGACGTGGTGACCGACATCCTCGACCCCTGGAACGAGGGTGAGGTAAGTGGAGGCTCCACAGACGTCGCCGACGTGAGCTGGCAGACCCCCACGATGGAGTTCGGCACCGCCGCATTCGTACTTGGCGCCCCAGGCCACAGTTGGCAGACCGTCGCCTGCAGCGGCACAAGCCTCGGCCATAAGAGCCTAGTATTCGCCGCCAAGACGATGGCGGGGGCAACCCTCGATCTCCTCACCAAGCCGGAACTGCTCGCCGAGGCCAAGGAGGAGCACGCCAAGAAGATGCAGAGCCGAACATACAGGTGTGCCATCCCGGATGAGATAGGCCCACCACTCGAGGTCGCCAAGACGGCCGCGGCGAAGCTTGGCTGAGCCCCATCCATCGTTTTAAAAAGCCGTAGCAACTCCGCTCTCTCAATGAATCAGGGGAGATGAGACGGTGGATCGACCACCCTCACCCTAGGCGACGCATCGACTGCGCCCGGCGAGAAGTCGACCGGCTTCATAGACGTTGGCGATGACGACTACTGGATACCCGTCGCCGTCGTCAGCGCCCTCGACTAGCTGATTTTATACCTGCGGCGCCACCCCCTTCACCTATGGTCAAGGAGACTGCATGGGGCTGGATAGACCAGAACCAGAAGAGGATCATAGAGGTAGCTGACACCATCTGGGGCTACGCCGAGCTCGGGCTCACAGAGGCGAAGAGCTCCAAGCTGCTCCAGGATGAGTTGAGGAGGCATGGCTTCAAGGTGGAGGCTGGTGTGGCGGGGATGCCGACGGCCTTCATCGCTACCTGGGGGAGCGGCAAACCCGTCATCGGGATCATGGGCGAGTTCGACGCCCTCCCCGGGATAAGCAACAAGGTAGTCCCAGAGAAGACGCCCCTCAAGGAAGGTGCTCCGGGCCACGGCTGCGGTCACCACATCCACGGGACGAGCGGCGTCGCGGGCGCCGTTGCCGCCCGGTACGCGTTGGAGAAGGCGGGGGGTAAGGGCACCATCAAGTTCTATGGTACACCCGCCGAGGAGAACTTCGTCGGCAAGGTCTTCATGGTCCGCGCCGGCTTCTTCGACGGCGTCGACGCGGTCATAAGCCACCACCCAAACTCCATCAACTCCGCAACAATCGGGAGCAGCACCGCCGTCAACGGCGTCAAGTTCCACTACTATGGGAAGACGAGCCACGCCGCGGGTAGCCCCGAGCAGGGCAGGAGCGCCCTCGACGCCATTGAGCTCATGAACGTCGGCGTCAACTACCTCCGGGAGCACGTGATCCAGGAGGCACGGTTCCACTACGTGATAGAGGAGGGTGGGGGGCAGCCGAACGTCGTCCCCGACTACGCCCGTAGCTGGTACTACATACGGGCGCCGCAGAGGGACCAACTCGACTCGATCTATAAGCGCATCTTGAAGATCGCGGAGGGGGCGGCCCTGATGACGGAGACGACCCTCAAGGTCGAGTTCATCATGGGTCTCTACAACCTGATCCCTAACAGGGCGATCGCGGAGGTCATAACGGGGAACATGAAGAAGATAGGCGCCCCCCAGCACACGGCGGAGGAACTGGAGTTCGCGAGGAAGATCAACGCCGGCCTAGACAGGCAGGTCAAAGTTGACGACCTGAAGAGGCAGAAGGTGCCGACGTGGAAACGCTACGCCGACATGGAGATGGCGGACGACGTCCTCGACCCATTCGGCGAGGATTACTGCAGCGCCGGCTCCACAGACGTGGGTGATGTCAGCTGGGTCGTCCCCGCCGTCGAGTACAACACGGCCACCTACCCCCTCGGCAGCCCCGCCCACAGCTGGCAGTGGGTAGCCTGCGGTGCCATGGGCCTAGGACACAAGAGCCTCCTATTCAGCAGCAAGGTCACCGCCGGCACGGTGCTCGACCTGCTGACGAGGCCCGGGCTGGTCAAGAAGGCGAAGGAGGAGCACGCGAAGCGCCTCGCGGGGAAGAAGTACGTCTCACCCATCCCCGCCGAGATACAGCCGCCACTCGAAATCGCCAAGGCATACGCCGAGAAGAACAAGGGGAAGGACTAACCCCTCCCATATTATCCTTAATCTAAATAGACGAAAATAGGTATCAATAGATAAAATTAGGTAAGGTTATGTACACATCGATGGAGCTTCCTGATCGGGGTTTGACATGAGCGAGGCGATAATCCTAAGCGGAGTCTCCAAGAGCTTCGGCGAGAAGAGGGCCGTCGCGGGCCTCGCGACGGGGGCCCATTTCGCCGACTATACAGAGGTGCCGCGGGCACGGTTCGTCTCCCCGACCGGAGTGCTCATCGGCATGGGTGTCCTCGCCGCCGTAGTGGGTGTCACATACGGAGCCTGCCTCCTGATAGGGGCGCTGAACCTCGGCGGCTTGGAGTGGACCGTAAACACCGTCGCCGTCGCGTTGATCGGCGCGGCGCTCACCGCCCTGATATACGGGGTGGCGGTCTCTGAAGTTGGGGCTGCCTGCGAATCGGCGCCCGTTTAAAAGTAGTTGATTAAAAGGGGGCCGGGAAGTTTACTTCTTCCCGTTCTTCTTCACGAAGCGCTCGACCCTGTTCCAGGCGTCCTCTAGGCGCTCCATGTTAGCGACGAGGGCGAACCTGATGTGACCCTCGGCGGCCTGGCCGTAGCCCGTGCCGGGTGCGCCGCGGACCTTCTCCTGCAGGAGTAGCTCCTGGCCGAACTTGGCGCTGGGCATTCCGACGGCGCTGATGTCGGGGAAGACGTAGAAGGTACCCTCAGGGTACGGGCAGGTGATGCCCTTGATCTCGTTCAGCCTCTTGACGCTGAAGTCGATCCTCTTCTTGTACTCCTTCCTCATCTTCTTGACGAAGCCCCATCCCTTCTCGAGGGCGACGGCGCCCGCGTACTGGAACGGCACCGGCATACCGATGATGCCGATGGGGACGTTGTTCACCAGTGCGCTGAGCTCGGGGCTCGCGATGATGTAGCCGGCGCGGCAGCCCGTCCAGGCGAAGGTCTTGCTGAAGCTCATGAGGGCGAGGGTCCTGTCCTCCATCCCCTTGATGCTCATCGTCGGGATGAAGGGCTTCCTGCCCCAGATGAACTCGGTGTAGATCTCGTCGCTGATGCAGATGATGTCCTTCTGGACGCAGACCTCGGCGAGGGCCTTTAGCTCCTTCTCCATGTAGACGGCGCCCGTCGGGTTGTCTGGGCTGCAGATCATGACCGCCTTCGTCTTGGGCGTGCAGGCCTTCGCGATGGCGTTGACGTCGGGCCTGAAGAGACCCTTCTTGTCCTTCTTCATGGGGGCACGGACCATCTTGGCGCCGAAGTAGGCGGCGGGCTGGAAGTAGCCCTGGTAGGCGGGGTCGAGGAGTATGATCTCGTCACCGGGGTTGAGGAGGGCGCCGAAGGCGCGGAAGATCGCCTGGCTGCCACCCGACTCGATGCAGAGCTGGGTGTTGGGGTCGATCTTCACGCCGTACTTTCCGTAGTACTTGGCGATCGCCTGCTTGAAGGCGGGGACGCCGCCGAACTCGTAGTGGGTGTGACCATCCTTCATCGCCTGATATACAGCCTTGTTGATGATGTTAGGCTGGTTGAAGTCCGGGTCGCCCGCGCCAAGGTTGATGAGTTTGGGGTCGGGAGCGATTGCTGCTCTGGTCGAGGAGCCTCCACCCATTGCGAGGAGTTCCTTCTTCGCGAACTTGCTTATGTCCATATCAACCACTTATCCTTGAACCAGAGAGGGTTTCCATATAAAACGTCTTCGCTGTAAGGCTTTGTAAGGACTGTGTCTTAAAATGTGTAGATGGTATATAAGGGTCAGCCGACGAGGGGGTTAAAAAACAGCTTGAAGGCCGCGTCGCTCTGGGCGCGGTACTGTGGGGCGAACCCGTAGAGAACCACGCGTCCCTTCCCCATCCTCGCCTCGACCATCGCCGCCCTCCGGGCCAGCCTCTCCTCGCCCTGGAGCCAGCCGCTCTCCATTATCCGCTCCTCTGGGTAACTGAGGACGACGCGGTAGTCATCGTTGTGGTTTCCGGGCCTCACCTCGAAGGCGCCGTGGCTCCTGAAGATGATGAGAAGATCCTCCTGAACCCCCCACGCGAGGGGGTTACCATCGTTGACTTCTACGTGGAGCGTGGAGCCCGGGCAGACGAACTCCGTAGGCTTAACGTCGGCGAGCACGTTTTTCACCGGGACTTTAAGCTCTTCGATTGCGAAGTCACTCGACTCACCGAGGCATAGGATGGTGCCGCCGGCCTCCGCGAATTCCTTCAACTTTTCGACGCCGTCCTTGCCGATTCCGCTGCGGTACTCCGGCGGGTACTTGGGGAGAGTCATTACCCCCTGCCACCGCTTCTCGAAGTACTCCTCGATCCCCTCGCCGGTTATCATGCTCTTGTGGTCTGAGGGGAAGATGAGCACGTCGAACTTGTCGGCGAGCTTTCCACGTTTCACGTCCTTGTCCACCACGGTCTTGTAGGGGAACCGGTACTGTTCGAGGAGCCAGCGGGTCCATCCCTCGTCCGTGTTGCCGCCATAGTAGCGCTGGTAGACACCTACCCTTTGGGGTATCGCAGGTTTCTCGGCGAGGCTGCCGGCGGGGGCCCCCTCGAAGACGAGGTGGTAGCGCCTTGACAGCTTCTCAAGCTCTTCTCGGGCGTCCTCGCCCACTATGTGCCAGGAGCCGGGGGCGTACGTCTTCCCGCCGATCTCCGCCGGTTCGGTTAACCGCCGCACCTCGACGCCATGCCTCAGGAGCCTGTTGACTGCGGCGTAGCCGTCGTTGAAGCGGACGTCGAGGATCCAGCCGTTGGGCGCGGGGTCGGCGACGCCGCCACGGGGGAACCTGAGGCTAGGCACCGGCTCGAAGGCGCCGTCGAAGGGTTTCTCCACCTCCTGCAGCCTGACGCCCATGAACTCGGGTATCGTGTACGTCGCGAGGTCGTAGGGGGTGAGGGGTGTCCCGTCAGGCTTCTTGCTCCAGGGACCGACGTGGTAGAAGGTGCGTCTGAGGAGGGAGATGATGTAGGATCTGCATGGTTGGGAGGCGAAGACGACGTGGGTCCCACGGGGGTGGGTGACCCCGTCGGCTGTGAACTCTCTCTGACTCCTCCTCACCTCGACGCCCATGTCCATCAGGGTCTTCAGCAGCTTGTATGTGGTGAGTTCGTCGTGCTGCTCGGGTTTTACGACGAATGCGTATGGCGCCTCCTTCGCCCCCTTCTCCAGTGAGCGCGTCGCCTTCAGGTACATGTTCCTGAGGAGGGTCTCCCTGAACCGGGACGCGGCTGTGAGTGTGGCGACGGCGCTTATCTTCTGTTGCTCGACGATGTCGCGTAGCCTCCACCAGCCGCCGGGCCAGGGGTGGGGGAAGCCCATCTGTGTCCTGTACTCCGGTCGGCCCCGGCTACTCGGCTTTAGCTGGTGGTAGTGGACCCAGATCGGCGTGGCTATGCCTGCGCTCGCCGACTCGGTGAGCATCCCGCAGATGTTATGCCAGCAGGGCACGTAGTTGAAGGTTGGCATGAACTCCCCGGGGTAGGTGGCGGCGGACTCGATCCCCGTCTTCCCCGCGGCCTCGAGCATCACATGCATCAGGCCCCCGTAGAGCTCCTGCTCTGTCCAGATTAGGGGGTCGACCTGGTCGTCGACTGGGTTACTGAAGGGGGGGACGTAGAAGCGGGCGCCATAGCTGCCCATGTGGTGGTAGTCGATATACGCTTGGGGGTACCACTCCCGGTACATGGCGCCGGCCACCATCTGGCTCTCAACCATGCTGAGGTTTATGGCGTCGCGGTTGTTGTCGTGGCCCGTGTACTTGTGGTAGAGCCAGGGCGGACTCGTCCCCTCGTACTCGGTGCCGAGGTACTTGTTGTACCAGTCCGTGACCATGATCTGGCCGTCGGGGTTGAAGCAGGGGAATAGGAGGAGGACGACGTTCCTGCGTACCTCCTCGAAGTTCGGGCTAGTGGCGACATCGTAGGCGAGCTCGGGAGACATCTGGGTGCCGCCGACCTCGGTGGCGTGGATGCTCATGGTCATCGCCACCACAGCCTTCCCATCGGCGATGATCTCCTCGATCTCCTTGGCGGGTACGCCCTGCGGATGGGCGATCCGCCAGCTCATCTCCCTGATCTTGTCGAGCCTCTTCATGTTCTCCGGGCTCGTGATGACGGCGAGGATGAACGGGTTGCCCTCCGTCGACTTTCCCAGCTCGGTGATCCTGACGCACGGCGACTTACCCAATGCGTCGAAGTAGTCGACTATACGATCCCAGCGGACGAGTTTCCTGTCCTCGCCCACGACATGTCCGAAAAACTCCTCAGGGGAGGAGATATTGTGAGACATATGATTAGAAATCTCAGATTTTGCTATAAAAAACTGACCATAGAATGGCTTTTAAAAGCTGTTTTAATGTGCATATTTTCACATTTTTCACATTTAACTGGTTTTTTCCGGTAGGTCTCTGCGAGTCTCCTCTGCGTTTTCGGGAAAATGTTAAGCCTCTCTCGTCCAATTATTAGTGAGGGTATATGCGATCTCGCTCAATGAAGATTGAGGACCTGAGGAAGTTCAGGTTCATCTCGGACCCACAGGTCTCCCCAGACGGCGGGAAGGTGGCCTTTGTCATCTCAGAGGTCAACATCGAGAAGGACGGGTATGACCGCCACATCTGGATGGTGGACGTAGCCTCGGGTAAGTATTGGCAGCTCACATTCGGCGAAGGGAGTGACAACTACCCGCGATGGTCGCTGGACGGGGGGAGACTCCTCTTCCTATCCAATGGGCGTCAACCCGACAAGAAGACACAACTATACGTCATCAACGTCGCCGGCGGGGAGGCAAAACTCGTGGCTGAGACGGAACTCGGCGTCTCCGCCCCCGCGTGGGCGCCAGACTCCCGTCGCATACTCTTCACGTCGAAGGTGTGGACGGAGAAGAAGCCCGAGGGTGACGTCAAGGTCGTGAAGCGAATCAAGTACAAGCTCAACGGGCAGGGAACCTTCGAGGGGCGGCGCAGCCACCTCTTCGTCGTCAAGCCGGGGGCGAAGCCGAAGCAGCTGACGAGCGGCGAGTTTGACGTGGGCGCCGCGACGTGGAGCCCGGACGGTGAGAAGATCGCGTTCGTCTCCAACATGGAGCCCGACGCGGACACGAGTGAGGTAACAGACATCTACACCGTCCCCGCGACGGGGGGCGAGCCGAGGAAGCTGACAAACAGCGGCTTCACCATCCTGGGCCTATCCTACTCCCCCGACGGTGGGAAGATCGCCTTCGTCGGGAACGATAAACCCGGGGAACTCGCGGTTGATGAGAGCCTCTGGGTGATGACGGCGGAGGATGGGGAGCCAAAGAGGGCCGCCCCCGGCTTCCCGAGGAGCCTAGGTTACGGGGTCGGCTCGGATCTCAGGGTAGCCACCCCCGACCAGGGACCCGTATGGGGGGCGGACGGGGAATACGTCTACTTCTACACCTCCGATACCCCGCGGAGTAACCTATACCGGACAAGACTCATCGACGGCGGGACGGAGGTCGTCGTCGGCGGGCGCAGCGTGGATGGGTTCAACGTCGGCGACTCCGTCATCGCCTACGTCGCGATGGACGCCACCCACCCGAATGAACTCTACATAAAAGACGATAAGAGTGACCGCCGCATCACCCGATTCAACGACGACCTCCTCAGGAAACTGGAGATCGCCGAGCCCATTAGCTTCTGGTTCAGGAGCACCATGGGTCGCGACGTGGAGGCGTGGGTGATCAAGCCTCCGGGGCTGAGGGAGGGGGAGAGGTGCCCCGCCGTCCTCGAGATACACGGCGGACCCAGGGCACTCTTCGGTGACGGGATGTTCCACGAGTTCCAGATCCTAGCCGCCGAGGGGATGGCCGTCATCTACACGAATCCCAGGGGGAGCGCCGGCTACGAGGAGGCCTTCACGCAGGGGGTGATGCGCCGCTACGGTGAGGGGGACTACGAGGACCTAATGGCCTGCGTCGATGAGGCGTTGAGGCGGTTCAGCTTCATCGACCCAGATCACCTCGGCGTCTGCGGCGGTAGCTACGGCGGATACATGACGAACTGGATGGTGACACAGACGGCCCGCTTCAAGGCAGCCGTCACCTTCCGCAGCATCTGCAACTGGGTTAGCAAGTTCGGCACATCCGACATCGGCTACATGCAGCCTGAGAGCATAAGCGGGGCGAAGACCTACTGGGGTGAGGATACCCTGACCCAGATGAGGCACAGCCCCCTCTACTACGTTGATCGGGTGAAGACGCCGACCCTCATAGTCCACAGCGAAGAGGACCTGCGCTGCCCCATGGAGCAGGCGGAGCAGTGGTTCACGGCGCTGAAGCTCAACGGAGTGGAGACCGAGTTCGTCCGCATCCCGGGGGAGAACCACGAGCTTAGTCGGAGTGGTAAGCCGAAGCACAGGGAGGAGAGACTCCGCCACCTCGTCAGGTGGATGAAAAAGCACCTAGGATCCAGCGGATAAGGCTCAACCGCTTCACGTACGCGGGGGCTACCCTGAGCGCTGTGACCAGACCGATGAGCACCCCCGCCAAATCATCATTACCCTAAGGATATAAGCGCCCAACCCCGAGTAGTGGATGCCCGCAGAGACGACGCGCCATGCAGACGGACTCCGCGGAGGGTCACCGGTGATGATGGGGTTACCCAGTCATGGGACAGGCGGGCAGGGCTCGGGCGTCGGAATCCTCACGATTTGAGAGAGCTCAGCTGAGCGGAGCGTTGGCTCCATGCGTTGATGCTGTGTGTTTGTCGCGAGGGACAGGGACGCCCGGCCCACCACACTTTTCCAACCACGACGCAGGCTCAGGTAGAGCCTAGGTCACCGGAACCCGGGCGGGGCCTCGAAGCCCCCGACGACCTTCGCCATCTTCTCCGCCACGTCGATCGTGGTCGCGTCCTCCAGGTAGGGCCCCACGATCTGGACTCCCCCCGGCAACCCTCCGCCCGTCAGCCCCACTGGGGCGATTCACAGTCGAGGCGTACACATGTGCCGCCGCGTAAGGAATACTGCGCCATTTCCCCTCATCTCGTTAACCACGGTGGGCAGCGGCCCCTGTCCTCAAACCTTAATAACGGAGCATCTGAGAGATTCCAAAGGCGAGGAACATGGACACAGAGACCCGCTTCAGGCTGGTGACTCGGAACCTCCAGGAGGTAATCACCCCCGCCGAGGTCCGCACGCTGCTAGAGACCAACGATCACCCCCGTGGCTACGTCGGCTTCGAGCCGAGTGGCATGATGCACGCCGGCACCGGCCTCATCGTGGGGAAGAAGATGAAGGACTACGTCGACGCGGGGTTCCACTTCATAATCTACCTCGCCGAGTGGCACGGCTGGATCAACAACAAGCTCGGCGGCGACCTGGACAACATACGCGCCGGCGCAGAGTACTTCAAGGACTGCTTCACCGCCCTCGGCCTCCCCCCGGGTAGGGTCGAGTACCTCTGGGCCAGCGACATCGTCAGCCACAAGGACTACTGGGAGAAGGTGGTCCGCGTCATGAAGGCTACCACCATGAAGCGGGCCCTCAGGGCGATGCCCATCATGGGCAGGTCCGCCGACGCCGATGACGTGGAGTCGAGTTGGGTACTGTACCCCGCCCTCCAGACCTCCGACATCTTCCAGATGGACCTAGACGCAGCCTGCAGCGGCATGGACCAGAGGAAGGTCCACATGCTGGCGAGGGAGATCGCCCCCAGGCTCGGCTTCAAGACACCCATATGCCTCCACAACCCACTCCTCCCCGGCCTCCAGGACACCACAATCCAGGGTAACTTCGATGAGGACGAGGGCATCAACAAGACCATCACGACGAAGATGTCGAAGAGCGTCGCCAAGGGCGCCATCTGGGTCAACGACGGGCCCGCCGACATCAGGGCCAAGTACAAGGAGGCCTTCTGCCCCCCCAAGCAGGTGGAGGGCAACCCCGTGCTTGAACACACACGCATGATAGTCTTCCCCCAACTCGGCAGGCTCGAGGTCGAGCGCCCAGCCAAGTTCGGCGGAGACATAACCTTCGAGGGCTTCGAGGAACTCGCCAAGACCTACGCCGAGGGCAAGCTCCACCCCATGGACCTGAAGACCGCCACGGCCGAGGCGATGGTCAACCTCCTCGAACCGGTGAGGGAGTACTTCGAGGGGAGGCCGGAGAACCTCGAGAAGATGAGGAGTCTCCGGGTGACTCGGTAAAAGGTTGGGCTATTTGGAGTGGCTGGCCATCTTCTCGGCCAGCTCAACGGTCCTGCAGCTGTACCCGTACTCGTTGTCGTACCAGGCGACCACCTTGACCATGCTCCCGTTGGAGATGGTGGAGGAGCCGTCGACGATAGCGCTGTAGGGATTGTGGACGTAGTCGACTGAGACGAGGGGCTCGTCGTCGTATGCGAGTATGCCCTTCATCTTGCCGGCTGCGGCCTCCTTGAAGGCGACGTTGATCTCGTCGGCGCTTGGCTTCCCCTTGAGGACGGCGGAGACGTCAATGAGGCTGACGTCGGGGGTGGGTACGCGGAAGGCGGTGCCGTCGACCTTGCCCTTTAACTCGGGGAGCACCTCGCCGATGGCGCTGGTCATGCCCGTTGTTGTGGGGATTATGCTCATCGCCGCGGCGCGTGCCCTGCGGAGATCCTTGTCCGCGCGGTCGAGGAGCATCTGGCTCCCCGTGTAGGCGTGGATGGTGGAGACCATGGCGGACTCGAGGCCGAAGCGGTCGTTGAGGACCTTGACGACCGGGGCGACGCAGTTTGTGGTGCAGCTCGCGTTGCTGACCAGGTGGTGCTTCGCGGGGTCGTAGACGGCGTCGTTTACGCCGAGGACGATGGTGGCGTCGAGTTTCTTCCCAGGGGCGCCGACGAGGACCTTGCTCGCCCCGGCCTTGATGTGCTTACCCGCGCCCTCCCTGTCCCTGTACTTGTCGGAGGCGTCTATGACGAGCCATACGCCCAGCTCCCTCCAGGGGAGCTTCTCCGCGTCCGACTCGTTGAGGACCTTGATCCTCTTCCCCGCGGCGACTATGGTGTCGCCCTCCACCTCGATGGGGAAGGGAGCCTTACCGTGGACGCTATCATATTTTAGCAGGTGCCCCAGGAGCTTGGCGTCGCCGCGATTAACCGCGACGAACTCCAGCTTGGAGCCCCTCTCCAGCGCCGCCCTCAGAGCGAGGCGGCCCGTCCTGCCGAATCCATTTATCGCGACTTTAACCATGAGGACGAACCTCAGATAAGGGTCGGTGAAACCCTCTTAAAACTACCGCGATTCTCCCGCTGCTTGATCGACAAGGTTTTTATTCCTAGGTGAAAGACTCCATACCGCGCCAGAAAGGCGTGGTTCACACTCACCGTGGGTGGTAAGGGCTGAGAATGGCCCAAGGCACCCGCAATCACCGGATGGAAGCCAAGCGAGGGGACGAGTTCTCGGACCCGGGCGAAGCCCCAGAGGGAGATAGGAGGGGCCGCACCGCGGGTAGTGTGAATCAGGACAACGAAGAACAGAGTTGCATATAGTAATGGGAGATAAGGAAAGCTACACAGGCGTCAAGTATACAATACACGCACGCTTCACAATCGAGGGCGTCGTGGAGCGCCATGATGTCATCGGCGCCATCTTCGGCCAAACGGAGGGACTCTTCCCCAAGGACTTCGAGCTCCGCGAACTACAGCGCACAGGCAAGATCGGCAGGATCGACATAGAACTCAAGTCGTCTAACGACCAGACGACCGGCACCCTTACGGTCCCCTCGAGCCTCGACAAGCCCGAGACCGCCATCATAGCGGCGGCGATGGAGACCGTCGACAGGGTCGGCCCCTGCGAGGCGAAGATCGCCGTCGAGGGGATGAAGGATGTCCGCGTCGACAAGCTCAAGCGTATCCAGGAGCGCGCCAAGGAGTTGATGCGCGACTGGCACGTCAAGGAGAGCCACGACATCGAGGTCATGCTCGAGCAGGTGGGGCAGGAGAGTAGGAAGATTGAGCCCGTCCACTACGGGCGCGAGAGGCTCACCGCCACACCCGACATCGGCCAGCGCAGCGACATAATCCTCGTAGAGGGAAGGGCAGACGTCATCAACCTCCTCAGGGCCGGCATATCCGGCTCCATCGCGGTCGAGGGCGTCAAGGTCCCGAAGACCATCCGTGAACTCGCCAGGAAGAAGGAAATAACAGCCTTCCTCGACGGCGACCGCGGAGGCGACCTCATCCTCAGGGAGCTCATGCAGGTGGCGAAGCCAAAGTACGTGGCGCGTGCCCCCCGCGGCTCGGAGGTCGAGGAACTCGACCCCTACCAGATAAAGGCCGCCCTCGAGGCGAGGGTCCCCGTGGAGGAGGCGTTCGCCCAGCTCCAGAGCCAGCAGGAGGAGGCGCCACCAAAGCAGGAGGAGCGCATCCAAGAGCAGGCACCCGAGCGTGTACAACAGCCGCCTCGCAGGCCCCAACGCCCACAGCGCCAGCGGCCACCAGAGGTCGTTCCCCCGCCGCCGAGCCTAGCCAAGCAGTACGTCGGGCTCATAGACGGCTTCAGGGGCACCCTCGAGGCCACCCTCATAGGCAAAGACGACGCCGAGTCCGAGAGGTTCCCAGTCGCCGAGCTCGTCGAGAAGCTCAAGGTGGCTGAAAACGTCAAGGCCGTTGTCTTCGACGGCATAGTGACCGGGCGCCTCATTGACGCCGCGGTCGCGAAGGGCATCAAGGTCATCGTCGGTGACAGGATCGCCGAAGGCGTCCGCATTCCTCAGGGGATTGAGATAAAGGCCTTCAAGGCCCTATCCTAGACCCACTTTTTTTAATCTAGCCGTTTTCTGACGGCGGGTCTCCGCAGGGAGAGCCTGTGGAGGGCCTCGCCGAATCCCTCACCGGGGTCCAGCCGGTGCTTCAGGTAGACGCCCGTCCGACCGACGGATCGCCTGCGCTCGAGGGTCCTGACCCGCTCCATGACTATCCTCGTGTCGACGCCGAGTAGGTGTGCGACCTCACCCTCCCTCCCCGCGATGAGGGATTCGACGTGCCCCCATGGGGTCGGCTCGATGAGCATGAGCCTCTTATCCACGCCGGGGACGCGTGCCCCGGTCCCGAGTTGCTGGAGGGTGACTGAGCCGGCGAAGCCGTAGAAGTCTCGCTCGGCGGGGAGGAGGCGGACGAGGGGGAAGCTGTAGCCTCGATGCTCCCCCGTGTATAGGTAGCCCTTGGCGGCGTAGCCTGGGGTGGCCTGGACTATCTCCCTCTCCGTGGCCCGTATGCCCTCCCTCTCAAGGGTCGCCTCGATGAGCTCGGGGACCGGGGGGCTCGGTATGAATATGTCCACGTCGCTCGTCGGCTTGACGTCTCCGCGTGCGAGGCTGCCGTAGGCGAGGCACTCTATGTGGGCCACGGCGAGGGGGCGCATGAGGACCGACGCCTCGCCCCTCAGGGAACGCAGGAGCCCCCAACGCTCCTCACCGTAGACGACCTCGACGCACTCCGACAAGACCGGTTCAACCAATTATGGGGAGCGGTCTCCTTATATCTACAGTCTCAACCTGAAGCTGGAGGTCAAGGGGTTGGACTCCCTCACAACACTCGCAATCATCATCGCCGCCTGGTTCACATTCTACGCGGCCGTGAAGCTCCTCAAGATCCAGCGCGACGACCTAGAGGTCAGCCCCCTCTACGCCCTCTACAAGTCGACGCGGCTGAACGGCTTCATCACCCGCCTCGCGGCTTGGCACCCCAAGATGTGGCGAGTCCTCGGCAACGTGGGCGTCGCCGCCGCCGTCGGGCAGGCCGTCTTCGTCTCATGGCTTCTGCTAAATAACCTTCTCAGGTTCTTATTCAGGCCGGAGCAGGCGACCCCCGTGCAGCCCCTCATACCCGGCGTGACCATCAGCGCATCGAGCCTCCCCTGGTTCATGCTGGCCGCCGGCATCGTCATACTCACACACGAGCTCAGCCACGGCATCCAGTGCATCCTTGAGGGGGTCAAGGTGAAGTCGGCGGCGGTGTTAGTCGCCGTTATAACCTTCGGCGGCGCCGTCGAGCCGGACGAAGAGGAAATGGTTAGGGCGCCCCTCATTAGCAAGATGAGGATATTCGCCTCAGGCAGCCTAGTCAACCTCCTCACCGGGCTGCTCATCATCCCAATCATGATTATCTTCGGCGGCGTGATGCCTGACGCCCTCGGCCTCTTCTTCAGCTGGCTCTACTTCGTCTCCATCAACCTCGCCATAATGAACATGCTGCCCATAGGGCCCCTAGACGGTGGCCAGATGTGGAAGGCCTTCACTGAGAACAGACCTATGGGCAAGCTCCTGCAGAACGCGGCGACCTACGCCTTCCTCGCCCTAATAGTCGGGAACATAGTCTTCAGCTTCAACATGTTCGGCCTGGTCCCGATCTAAGTCGGGACTCAGTGCGTCGGCGCCGGGGCGTCGCCCCCGGTATTCGTCTTCTTGCTCGGCTCGGGGACCCAGAGTTGGACGACGAAGAGCGCGACCGCCGCGCAGCTCATCGCCGTAAGGAAGGCCCCAGTGTAGCCCCAGCTGTCGATGATGACCCCGCCGAATATAGCGCCGATGGTGCTGCTCTCCTGCGATATGGAGCTATATAGGCCCTGACCGAAGCCGCGCATCTCGGGGCTCACGAGGTCCGACATCATCGTGCGTATGGTCGTGAGGAGGGTGGCGGAGGCGACGGAGTCGACGGCGCGTATCAGGTAAACGATCTCGATGCTGGAAGCCCTGCTGTAGCTGAACATCGTGGCGACGGTGAGGGTCATCCCTACTATGAAGACGGGCTTCCTGCCGACCCTATCGTTTAGGTAGCCGGCGACGGGGGCGGCGGCGAGCGTACAGATCGCCTTCAGGGCGTAGACGTAGCTCGACTCACTGATGTTCAGCTTCAGAACATCCTTCAGGTAGAGGGTGAAGAGTGGGTCTACCATCGTGTAGCCGACTCGGTAGAAGAGTATGGCGACGAGGAAGACGAGGACGATGACTCCGAGTCCCTTGACCTGACTGAGGAAGCGTCTGGCGGACTCGCCGACGCTCATCTTCGTCCCGCTCTTCGCCTTAACATTCTCCTTGTTCAGGGTCTCCTTGACAAACAGGACCATGATGACGAGGCTGGCGACGACGAAGCCCCCGCAGAATAGGAAGTAGGTCGTGTAATTTCCTGAGGAGATTAGGTAGCCGGCGCTTAGGGGACCGATGAGCTGGCCGACGCCGCTGCTCATGCTGTAGAGCCCCATGGCGCGCCCACGCTCCTTGGCGGGGAAGATGTCCGCCGCCATGGAGACTATGACGACGGGTATTATGTAGTAGCCGAGTCCCTCGATGAAGCGCAGTATGAAGAAGACGTCGAAGCTGCCCGGGACGTAGGCGAAGAGGAAGAAGACGACGCTGTACATAGCCGTCCCCAGGAGGAGGAAGGGCTTCCTGCCGAAGTTGTCGCTGAACTTGCCCGCGACTATGCCGCTGAGTATCCCCGCGAAGGTCCCGATACTTATGAGGACGCCGGTCCCGGCCTTGTTCACCCCGAACTGCTCGAAGTACAGGGGGAGCACCATGTAGATGGTGGAGACGGTGATCTGGAGGGATATGGCGGATAGGATGAGGAGGTAGTAGTTTCTCCTCATCTTCGGGTCTACGGTGCTCGTGGACATAATTTACCCTCGAAGGGGACCCTCATACCGGGGAGCATGAAGTTATTAAATTTTCTAGGTAATATTCTAACCATAGCCGCCTTCCTAGCCGAGGCACCGGTCGGCGGGGGACGTTCAACCTCCACCTCCATGCCATGTGTGTTGCACAACGCTTTTACCGGATGGCTCCGCTCCATAAGATGCAGCGGCGGGTAGGATCGGGGAGCCAGCCCTGCCCCGCACCCTTAACGGGCTACAAAGGGGGTCAGCAACCTCTTGGGTGGTCGGGGGAAGCGTGGCGTAAGGCGCGGAGCCCTCCGTCGATGTCCTGCCCCGCGGGGCCGGCGGTTGCACCGCACGCCCTCGTAGGGGGGCGCGTGTGCATTCGACGGGCGAACCTGGCCAGGCCCGGGAGGGAGCAACCTAAGTCTGAACGTTGGGCGCTCGCGGGAACTCGGGACGGAGGAGGGTGACGCGGACCTGCGTCACGCCATCCCGGTTGCCCAGGGGAGCCGCCGCTGCACCCACTTTCACCCACCTCTCAAGCATATAAACGATTGAGGCTAGTCTTCACTGACGGGGCTTGAGTGGAATCAGGGACCTCTTCTTCGACGACTTCTATTCGGAGCTTGAGAGGGTAGCCAAAGAGATCGAGGCGAGGGAGGAGGATCCGTTGAAGCCATCGATCCTCGCCGACGAGGTCAAGGGGAGGTGGGTGCCCTACACCCACGACTCCGACGACAGGGAGGGGGCGCTCATCAGCGTCGACGGCGGCATCCAGCGGAGCGACTTCGCTTACGGCGACTTCGTCGCGGCGGGTCGTGCAGTCGCCCTCATCCACAGGCCGGGGGAGGGGCGACGCATGGAGAGGCGGGTCCGCCTTTACGTCGGCCAGGTCTACGAGGACAGGGACAAGAGCATAATCCCCGGATACGTCCGCACGATCTGCGAGTACGACGCCGCCTACGCCGCGGCGAAGAGGGTGTTGGAGGAGGGCGGATCACCCGTCGTCCTAATGGATGGGAGCCTCTACCTCGGTAGGTTCCCCTACGCCGTAAGGGAGTACAGACACCACCCCGAGCTGCTCGCCGAGTTCTTTGAGTCAATATCCCGTTTACGCGTGCTCGCCCGGGACAACGGCTTCCCCCTAATCGGCGTCGCCAAGGACTCCTCCGTCTTCTACCTCTACATGGAGCTGCTCAAGACGGCTGTGACCCGCGCCGGGTTGGGGGACCTAGTCAAGCTGATAGATGAGGCGTCTTCGCCTCTCGACCTACGCGGGAGGGCGGAGGGCTGGGGTGAGGAGGAGCGGAGGCGGATAGAGCCCTGGATCGAGGCACGGCCCCTCTGCGACCCCCTCCTCGTCAAGGACTCGACTGAGACCGAGGGCTACACGGCGCCCCTCTACCTCGCCCCCTCCATCTATTACTCGCAGCAGGGCGACGTCGCCAGCCTCTACAGGCAGATAGACCGGTACCTGGAGCCGCGCATCGCCGCGCGGGTCAAGGAGGCGGTCCATGGCTTCTTCAAGGCCCCCGGCGTCGCGGCGACCTACTGGAAGCCGAGGCCCAACGCGCGTCCCTTCCGCGTCGACGTCCTCGCCAACCTCCTCGGCCGCCCCGAGGCCTGGGACAGCCACACGCGGAACATGTTCATCGACGGAGGCCCCAACCTTGAAAAGGTTTTGAACCACCTCGGACACTGGTTCTGTAACGAGGTCGAGTACAACATCCCGTTGAAGCAGGCGGACACCCTCGCCCGCTTCGACAGGGACCTGTACAGGAGGAAGTATGAGCCCTTCATAGTCCGCCGCCTCGGGGAGGCGGGCCTCGACGTGGAGGGGAAGCGCAGGGCGAAGAGGGAGATGGGATGATGGAGTACGGCAACATAATAGGGCAGAGCGACCCGACTTGGTTCGAGTTCAACATAATCGACCCGAAGAACAGGCCGGTGAGCTACGAGTACGTCGAGGTGGAGGTCGAGGAGCCCCAGCCCGACGGCTCCATGAGGAGGGTCAGGGTTCTCGGACAGGTGAAGAACATCACGAGCAGGCACCCCTTCTATGATGAGAGGACGACCCCCGACGCGGCGCGTAAGCAGCGGGAGCTTGGGGTCGACGACGACCTCATCCAGGTCTTCGCCCACTCCAAGGTCCTCGGGTACCTCCACGAGGAGGGGGGGAGGAGCGAGGTTCACAGGCCGAGGAGCCCCCCGATGCCGGGGTCCCCCGTCTACCGGGCCTCGAACGAGCTGCTGCAGAGGCTATTCGCCCTGGGGGAGGGGGAGATACCGTTGATGGTGGGGAGTCTCCTCCACAGGGAGGGGATAAGCATCCCCATCAGCGGTAAGGAGCTCCACAGGCACACCGCGATACTCGCGATGACTCGGTACGGTAAGAGCTACTTCGCGGGGCGGATCATGGAGCAGCTCCTCCGCCAGGGCGCCTCCATCCTCGTCATAGACGCCCACGGCGACTACGCCAACATGGTCCAGGACCCGAGCGGAGTCGAGCACGAGTTCTTCCGCGATAAGGTCACCGTCTACCGCCCAGAGGCCGCCGAGGCCTTCGAGGCCAGCCACGTCAAGCCCCTCCACCTCAGCGTCAGCCAGTGCAGCACAGGGGAGCTCTGCAGGCTCGCCCATGTGATGGGTAGCCTCCAGAAGATTATCCTGGGGAAGGCGGTGAAGGAGGCGAAGGCGAGGAAGAGGTTCTACAGCCTACAGGACATAATCGATGTCCTCTACGCCCAACTCGGCGAGGGCGAGGAAGAGGAGGAGGATCAGGAGGGGAAGAAGAAAAAGAAGAAGGGGAAGCAGGACCTGACCAGGGTCGCCCGCCTCATAGAGCACCTCGAGGGCCTCGTGGAGAGGAACATCTTCAGCGAGGGGGAGCTGCCGGTGAAGGAGTTCTTCGCCCCCCAGCACATGAGCGACATCTTCCTCAGCGGGATATCAGATGATGAGCAGGACGTCCTCGTGGGGATGATCCTCCGCAGGGTCTTCCAGATCAAGTACAGGCACGAGGAGAGGCTGCCCCTCTTCGTCTTCGTCGAGGAGGCGCACAGGTTCGCGGCGCCCCCCGACGAGGGCGGTGGTAAATTCAGCAGGGACATCCTAGCCCGCATCGCGGCGGAGGGAGCCAAGTTCGGCGTCTTCCTCACAGTCATCAGCCAGAGGCCGAGGAGGATCGACCCCGACATACTGAGCAACTGCAGCAACCTCGCCATACTGCGCGTCGTGAACAGCCAGGACCAGAACACGATACAGGCGGCGTCTGAGTCCTTCAGCGAGGACCTGTTGGCTGACCTACCCGCTCTTGAGCAGGGGGAGGCGGTCCTCGTCGGGCCCTTCGTGCCGGTGCCGGTGATGATAAAGACGGCGCAGAGGGAGACCCGGCACGGCGGCAGGACGCCGGAGATAGCGGACCTCCTCAGGCAGGCCCGGGAGGACGCGGAGATTAAGAGGAAGAGGGACGCCTTCCCCCTCCACTAGGTGTCCGGGTATGCGGTTCGCCGTCCTCGCCGACCTCCACATCGGGCGGAGCATCCCCCTCGCCATAGCGGAGCACAGGCGCGCCGCCTTCGAGAGGGCGCTGACCAAGGCGGTGGACGCCATCGTCGAGGCGGGGGTGGACTACGTCTTCATCTGCGGGGACCTATTCGAGAGGCGGACCCTCCGCCCACACATGGTGAAGTTCACCCAGAGGGAGCTGTTCAGGCTCGCGAAGAAGACGGAGGCGAGGCACGGTAAGAGCCTCAGGATACTCGTGATCAGGGGGAACCACGACGGGCGGAGCCAGAGCGACGCCCTCGACTACATCAGGCACCCCCTCGCGGGGTACCTACACGTCTTCGGGGACGAGGACGTAGTCTACGAGGATGACAGGCTCCACGTCGTGGGGCTCAACTACTACGACCAGATAGACGTCGCCTACGAGAGGCTGGCGAGGCCTGCCCTCAGGGGCGGCAGGGGCGTAAAGGTGCTCATGTTTCACGGCTTCGTCGCCAGCTACAACGAGGTGCCTCCGGGGGATAGCAGCCTCAGCCTCGACCAGCTCGCCGCCTCGGGCGCGGACTACGTCTTCACCGGCCACTATCATAAGCGGTGTGAGCCGAGGAGGCTGAACGGTGGGGGTTGGGTCGCCACGCCGGGGAGCACTGAGGTCTACGACTTCGCGGAGGAGCCGGAGAAGGGCTTCTACATAGTCGACACCGAGGGACCAAAGTGGACGTGGGTGCCCATCGATCCGCTGCACGTGATGAGGCAGGTGAAGGTCGGCAACGGGCGCGGCGCGGACCCGAAGTGGTATGAGGCGAAGGCGGTGGAGACGCTCCGCGGCTTCGTCGACGAGTTACACGCCAAGCACAAGCAGGGGTACATCAGGATCAAGCTGGAGGGCGCCCTGAGCGAGGGGTGGCCCAGCGACGTGAGCGAG
>Ga0315273_10002619_pt1 | contig 21309 bp, 15 predicted proteins | sample YL17G02_0_MG_FD_205753 | JGI IMG/M metagenome (GOLD analysis project Ga0315273, IMG submission 205753) | Sediment microbial communities from Yellowstone Lake, YNP, Wyoming, USA - YL17G02_0 | ecosystem: Environmental > Aquatic > Freshwater > Lake > Sediment | place: USA: Wyoming | collected... | reverse complement strand
TACCGGCACCGTGTCCCTGGTCAGGCACGATTCGGCCCCAAACGCCGCCGTCCGGATCCGCTGATCGACGATGTAGGCCACCCGATCGATGATCGGCACGATGGCGAAATACCCGGGACCGCGCAGGCCCCGGTAGCGGCCCAGCCGCAGCAGCACTGCCTTCTCCCACTGGTCGGTGTACTTGATCGAGGCCGTGAGCAGCACCCCCAAGGCCAGGCCCGCCACGGCCGCCAGCGGTGGTGCGATGCCCGCGAGGAACAGTCCGCCGGCCAGCCCGGCCGCCCCAATGAGCCCTGCGGCGAGAGCGGCGAGCGAATACCGGGTGTCGTTTGGCCGATGTTTGATCATGTCTGTAACCTTGTGGAAGTATCGTCGGCTGGCGAGGTGCCAGCCCTGGTATCACCGGGTCCGCACCGGTCGAACGTCCTCGTACCGCGGGCGGGTGCTGCGCGGACGGACGCCCCGCGCGGGGGGCGGGGCCTCCAAGTAGGGACTCCGCGCATGACCCAACTCGATCGGGAGTGCCACCCGCACCAGAACCGTGAGCACGAACAAGCCGAGCGCCCAGATGCCCGCCATGACGCACAGCTCGACCCAGGTGGGGGTGTATTCGACGATCTCGCCCAGGGGCGAGGGAATGAAGCCGGGGATCACCAGCCCGATCCCCTTCTCGATCCAGATGCCGACGAAAAGCGTGGCGCAGGCCGGCATGAGCCAGCGTGGGTTGCGCCGCAGGGGGTGCGCCATGAGCACCACGGTAGCGGCGATGTTGAGCGCGATCGCCGTTCTGATCCAGGGCACCAGCGCGTGGTGCTCGCCGAGGCCGAAGAAGAGGTACCTCGCGCTCAGGCTGTGATGCGTCGGAAAGCGGAACTCGAAGACCAGATCGGAAAAGAGCATCACGAGGTTGATCTGCGCCGCTACGGTGGTGACCGTGGCCAGCTTTTCGATCGCCAATTCCCCAACGGGGTATTTGCTGTTCGCCTTGATGAACCCGAGCAACAGGATCATGAACGCGGGCCCGGCCGTAAAAGCCGAGGCCAGGAATCGGGGCCCAAGCAGTGGCGAGTTCCACAACGGACGGGACGGTGGGGCGGCGAAGAGAAACGCCGTGATCAGGTGAATGCTCACCGCCCACGCGACCGAGAGGTAGATGAAGGGTACGTACTTCTTCTTCTCAGGCTCACGGCCGACGAAGTGGCTGTACAGGATGTAGAACGGGATAGTGAGGTTCAGCACCAGGTACCCGTTCAGCGCAATCACGTCCCACGCCAGCATCGAGTCGGGCCAATTCAGCAGTCCGATCACCGGCATCAGGCGCCACCACTTCCAGGGAAATCCCGGGCTGTTGGCGGTGACGAAGCCGAGGCACATGACCAGGGCGGAGACCGCGACCCCCTCTGCAATGAGCACCGCCTGACTGAAGTCGACGTCGTGCAGGACGTAGGCCGGCATGACCAGAATCACCGCCGCAGCCGCCACCCCCACGAGGAACGCCATGTTGGAGATATAGAGTCCCCAACTCACATGGTCATTCATCCCGGTCACGCTGAGTCCGTGGCTGGCCTGAACGAAGTACGCGTAGCCCCCGAGCAGCATGACGGCGGTCAGGCACCCCATCCAGACATGATACCGGCGGCCGCCGGAGGTCACCGCACGCAGCGCGCTCAAGAGGAAAGCTCGGAAGTGCATGGTCGTCTCAGTCGGTAAAGTACCAGAAGCGGGGTTCCGTCCCCAATTCTTCCTTCAGACGGAAGACCGGCTTGTTCGCCAGCACCCAGCGGATCTCGGAATCCGGATCCAGCAGGTTGCCGAAGACCCGCGCCCCGGTGGGGCACGCCTCGGCGCAGGCCGGCAGGCGACCCTGCCGGGTGCGATGAACGCAGAAGGTGCACTTCTCGGTGCAGCCCTGTTTGCGAGCACGATTCCCGAGGTAGTGCTGGTTGGGGTTCACTTCCTCGGGCGGGACCTCAGGCAGGTCCCAGTTGAAGCGCCGCGCCCAGTAGGGGCAGGCGGCCATGCAGGCCCGGCACCCGACGCACCAGTTATAGTCGATCACCACGATGCCGTCGGGCTCCTGCCAGGTGGCGCCCACGGGACAGACGGGCACGCAAGGTGGATTGGCGCACTGGAAGCACTGGGTCCCCAGATAGAAGTGACCCTGTACCGGCACCTCGTGCTGGAAGGTCGCGTCCGCCTCGTTGAGATCAACCACGCCTTTGTCCTTCTCGAAGATCCGGATGTACTGCGTGTCGGCCCGGCGGTCGAGATTGTTCTCATTGATGCAGGCCTCGACGCAGCGCCGGTACCCCTTGCACTTCGAGATGTTGAAGGCGTAGCCGAAGAGGACGCCCGGCACTGCATCGGTGGTCGCGATGGTGACATCTACGTTGTAGTGGAGCTTGGCGAGACGCTCGAGCCGCTGGATGGTCTCGGCACGCTCCTCCGCGGTCATGCGGCGATAATGCTTTTGGGTGAACTGCTCCCATTCAAGCAGTTTGAGCTCGCGCTCCTCAGGCGTCGCCGCGTTGAGCGGCGTACAGGCACTGACCGCGGCAGCGCCCGCGGCCAGGCCGCCAACAAGCAGGCCCAGCGCCTCCCGCCGATCGACCCGCTTCTGCAGCACGGTGCCGTCGGCGGCGCGCTCCAGCGATTCGTCAGTCCGGTCATCACTCATGGCTTTTCGTCCAGGTTACTGGCCCCTTGGCGGTCCTCCGCCCATGCCGGCCACCGTCTATTTCGCCGGCTTGGCTGCCTCGTCACTGGCCGCCCCGTGTGCTTCGCCGCCGCCGTGTCCCGGCACCAGTCCGGCACCACCCATCGCGCCCAGCAGTGACGGCACGTTGAGCGAGTCGGCCAGCCCCGACGGCACCACCATCAGCGAGCCCCGCTTGACGATGCTCTCGTACAGCATGTTCATCGCCCGCAGGTTCATCGCCCCCGGCTGGCCGCGGTAGGCGTTAGCCGCCTCGACAAACTTGTGGGCGATCTCGGTTTCCGCGGTACCGAGGATGATGCGCGCCTGCCGCTCCCGCTCGGCCTGCGCCTGGCGTGACATGGCGTCCTCTAGCGCGGCCGGAATGATGACGTCGCGGATCTCGACCGACTGCACGTGGATGCCCCAGTTCTGCATCTTCTGCTCCAGCGCCATCTCGAGCCCATGCCCGAGTTCGACCCGGGACTGGATCAGTTCGGCCAGATCGTGCTTGCCGATGGCGTCTCGCAGCGCGGTCTGGGCCGAGAGGATGACCGCCTCATCGTAGTCCTGCACCTCGAGGGCGGCGCGCTCGGCGTCCCGCACGATCCAGAAAGCGATCGCGTCGACGTTCACCGGCACCGTGTCCCTGGTCAGGCACGATTCGGCGCCAAACGCCGCGGTCCGGATGCGTTGATCGATGATATAGGCCACCCGGTCGATGATCGGCACGATGGCGAAATACCCGGGACCGCGCAGGCCCCGGTAGCGGCCCAGCCGCAGCAGCACTGCCTTCTCCCACTGGTCGGTGTACTTGATCGAGGCCGTGAGCAGCACCCCCAAGGCCAGGCCCGCCACGGCCGCGAGCGGAGGTGCGATGCCCGCGAGGAACAGTCCGCCGGCCAGCCCGGCCGCCCCAACGAGTCCGGCGGCCAGAGCGGCAAACGAATACCGGGTGTCGTTTGGCCGATGTTTGATCATGTCAATAACCTCGTGGAAGTAGTCAGCCGGCGTAAACTCGATCGGATCACCGTCTCCGGACGGGCCGAATCTCCTCGTACCGCGGGCGCGCCGCGCGCGGCCGGACGGTCGGTGGGACGAGCGCTGGCTCCAAGTAGGGACTTCGCGCCTGACCCAGCTCGATTGGCAGCGCCACCCGCACCAGGACAGTGAGCACGAACAAGCCGAGCGCCCAGATGCCCGCCGTGACGCACAACTCGACCCAGGTGGGAGAGTACTCGACGATCTCGCCCAGGGGCGAGGGAATGAAGCCGGGGATCACCAGCCCGATCCCCTTCTCGATCCAGATACCCATGAACAGCGTGGCGCAGGCCGGCATCAGCCACCGGGGATTGTGCCGCAGCGGATGGATCATGAGGACGATGGTCGAGCAGACATTCAGCCCGATCCCGGTCCAGATCCAGGGCACCAGCGCGCGGTGCTCGCCGAGGCCGAAGAAGAGATATCGCGCGTTGATGCCGTGATGGGTGGGCGAGTAGAACTCGTAGAACAACTCGGAGAGGAGCATGACCAGGTTGATCTGCGCCGCCGCGACAACGACCAGGGCGAGCTTCGAGAACGCGCCATCGGCGATGGCGTATTGCGTTGTCCGCCGGACGAAGTGCAGCAGCAGGATCACGAATGCCGGTCCCGCGGTGAAGGCCGAGGCCAGGAATCGGGGCCCCAGCAGCGCCGAGTTCCAGAACGGTCGAGACGGCAGCCCGGCCAGTAGGAATGCCGTGACCAGGTGAATGCTCACCGCCCACATTGCGGAGATGTACATCCAGGGGAGGTACTTGTTCTTGGCCGGTGAGCGCCCGGCGTAGTGGTTGTAGAGGATGTAGAACGGGATGGCCAGGTTCAGCACCAAATAGCCGTTCAGCACCAGCACGTCCCAGGACAGGAGCGACCGCGGCCAGTTCAGATAGCCGATGCCGGGTATCAGGTGCCACCCGGCGAAGGGGTTGCCGATGTCGACCACCACGAACCCGAGTGCCATGACCAGCGCCGCTACGGCGACGCCTTCCGCCATCAGTACCGCACTAGCGAAGTCGACGTCATGCAGGATGTACGCCGGCAGGACCAGCATCATGGCAGCCGCGGCCATCCCAACGAGAAAAGTGAAGTTCGAGATGTAGAGGCCCCAACTCACCTGGTCGCTCATTCCGGTGACGCCAAGTCCATAGCGCAACTGGACGTAATACGCGTACGCCCCGACGAGGATGATCAGGGTCAGGCTTCCCATCCAGAGGTGGTAGCGCCGGCCCCCGGAGGTCGCCGAGTCCAGGGCGGTAAGCAGGAATGGCTTCAGGTGCACGGTCGCCTCAGTCGGTGAAGTACCAGAAGCGAGGCTCCGTCTTCAGGTCTTCCTTCAGCCGGAAGATGCGCTTGTGCGCCAGCACCCAACGGATTTCGGAATCAGGGTCGAGCAGGTTGCCGAAGACCCGCGCCCCGGTGGGGCACGCCTCGGCGCAGGCCGGCAGCCGGCCCTGCCGGCTCCGATGGATGCAGAAGGTGCACTTCTCGACCACGCCCTTCTTGCGCGCGCGGTTGCCCAGGTAGTGCTGGTTGGGGTTCACTTCCTCGCGGGGGACCTCCGGCTGGCTCCAGTTGAAGCGCCGCGCCCAGTACGGGCAGGCGGCCATGCAATAGCGGCACCCGATGCACCAGTCGTAGTCGATGACCGTGATGCCGTCCGGCTCCTGCCAGGTGGCCCCGACGGGACACACCTTCACACACGGCGGATCGGCGCACTGGAAGCACTGGGTCCCGAGATAGAAGTGGCCTTCCGCCGGTACCTCATGCTGAAAGGTCGCATCGGCCTCGTCCAGATCGAGGACGCCATCCTCCATCTCGAAGATCCGGATATACTGCGTGGCGGCCTCGCGATCGAGGTTGTTCTCGTTGATGCAGGCCTCGACGCAGCGCCGGTACCCCTTGCACTTCGAGATGTTGAAGGCGTAGCCGAACTGCACTCCGGGCTGTGCACCGGTGGACTGGATCGTCACGTCCACGCCGCGCTGCAACTGGGCGAGGCGCTCGAGACGGGCAATGGTGTCGGCTCGCTCGCCTTCCGTCATGAAGCGGTAGTTGCCCTTGATGTACTCCCGCCAGGCCAGGAGTTTGATCTCCCGCGCCTCGTCCGTCTCGGCGCTGAGCGGGGCGCACGCACCCAGCGCCTGGGTGCCCATGACGACGCCCCCCAGGAGCATGCCTAACGCGCCCCGGCGGTCGACCCGCTTGTCCAGCACGGAGCGGCCGCCGGCCTGATCCGGCGTCTCCGCAGCGGGGACATCGCTCGCGGGGGCGTCGCTCATGGAACTTTGCTCCGGGTTCGCTCAAGCTGCGGCGCCCGGAAGGGGATGCGCACCTCGACCCCGGGCTTGTGCGGGTCGTGGCAATCGGCGCAGGCCATGACCACACGCCGTCCCTGCCAGCCGTCGAGCCGTTTCCCATGCGCCCCGCCGGCCCATGCCTTCGCCTCCGGGAAGTGGCATTGCGCACACAACCGGTAGCTCTCGTCCAGCGTTGCCCGCTCCCCGCTCTTGAGCGTCAGCAACGCCACGTCGTCGGCCGAGTGGCAGGTCGAGCAGACGGCGCCGGTCTGGTCCGGGTGCACCGGCTGGATGTTGTTGTGCGCGTCGCCGATACGCTTGTTGGCCATGACCACTTTCCGGCCAAGGTGGCACGACGTGCACGGGTACTGACTGATGGCGGCCGTACGGGTGCGGAGTGCAATCGGCAGTGTGATGGTACCGAATTGGCGCGAGTGCCCGGCCTCCGGGGCGGCGCTCCGACGGGCGACCTCGAATGGTCGGTCACCCGGTCCCTTCCAACGCTCGACTGGAACGGCCTGCACCGTCGCGAGGACACCAGGCTCCAGGCTCGCGTTGCGGGCCGCCGTGGCAGAGTCGATCGGCACGGCGACGGCAGTCTTGGGAGGCTCCTCGCCTTTCGTCATTTCAGGCTCGCGACACCCGGAGGCGAGCCAAGCCGCCGCAACGCAAACGGCCGCGGCATCTACCCGTATCCAGCTCATGGCGCCCCTCCCGCCCCGATGGCAACCTCGTTCACTGGACGTGTGAAGCGCCCCACTGCAGGATCGAGTGCGAGATGGCATTGGCGGCAGTTGGCGCGCTCCGGGTGCTTGGTCCGGGTTTCCGCAACAGCGGCAGGGCCGGCGTGGCATGTGAGGCAATTCTCCCTGAACTGCAGATCGTGCGGGATCGGTGGAGGGTCGATGTCTGGCGTCAGCTTCGGCAGCTGGAGCCAGACCGTCGTGGGCCACGTCGCCCTCGCCTCTGGCCGTGGTGCGCCGCCGCTTGCGCCATGGCACTGCGGACACCTGGCATTCGGATTGGGGTCGGGAACAGCGGCGCCGATGACCGAGTCTACGCCCACATGGCACTGGAGACAGATGCCCCGCTCGGGATGCGGGGTCACCGGCACATAGGCGGCGAAACGCACCGAGAAACCACCACGCTCGTGGCACGTCCGACAGGCGTCGTTCCGGAATTCGTCCGCGGTGAGGGGGTGCGGAATGCGCGGCGGCGCACCAGGAAAGGCGCGCAGGAACCGCACGGTCGCCAAGGTGCGCGGATGGGCCTTCCGTTCCCGTTGGGTCGCCGGCTCGATCGCCAGCATGGCGGGAGTGGTGCGGAACACCTGGGCCTCGGCCCGGATCGGCTCTTCGGGCGACAGCAGCAGCGCCACGGCGAGGGGCGCGGGTCCAGCTTTGCGAGCTGCGGGGGCGCGTTTGACCACCACGCTCAGAGCAACCACTGCCGTGACCGCGGAAGCCAGCAGGAAGAGGCGCAGGACGAGCGCAGTCGGGTGCCGGTCGGGGGAACTCATGCGCCACTCTGCGGCGGCACCCGCTCCACCCGCACGGCACACTTGCCGGCATCGGGCTGTCCCGAGAGCGGACAGCAGGCGTCGAGCGTCAGCCGGTTCACCGGCCGCGCCTCGTCGAACAATGGGACGAAGACCTGGCCGCGTGGGGGCTGGGAGCGGTAGTTGATGCGGGCCTCGAGGTCGATTGAGCCGCGTCGGCTCACCAGACGCACGGTCTCGCGGTTGCGGATGCCGAGGTCGCTGGCGTCCTCGCGGTTGATTTCGACGTAGGCGTGCGGGAGGGCGCGATGCAGCATCGGAATCCGTTGCGTCATCGAACCGGCACCCCAATGCTCCAGCACGGCACCAGTCGTGAGCCAGAACGGATACTCCTTGTCCGGTAACTCCGCGGCCGGCTCGTAGGGTCTGAGCCAGATCCAGGCCCGATGGTCGGGATGGCCGTAGAAGTCGAAGCCGCCGCGGCTGCCATCGGCGGCGGGGTCGTGGGCGGGATTGTAGCGCCACCGGGTCTCCCGGCCCGCCACGTAGGGCCACATTACCCCCGGCTGCCCCCGCAGTGCCGCGATGGGAGGAAGCGCGCTCGGCGGCTCCGCATGGAACCGGCCGTACTCCTCCCAGATCTGCTCGACGTAACGGCGGGGCTCATAAGGGAACAGCTTCTCGAAGCCAAGGCGGCGTGCAACCTCGATCATCTGCCAGGCGTCACTGGTCGCGTCCCCGGGCGGGGTGGCGATCCGCTCGAAGTGCTGCAGGCGCCGCTCGACGTTGGCGTAGATGCCTTCGCGTTCCAGCCACATCGCCGCGGGGAGGACGACGTCTGCCACGTCCGTCGTGGGCGTCGGATACGCCTCCGATACGACGATGAACCGGTCCTCCCCTGTCGCCCCCTTGCGATAGCGGTCCAGGTTTGGCAGGCTGACCATCGGATCGGTGGCTTGGATCCAGAGGAAGCGGACATCGCCCCGCTCGAGCCGACGGAACATCGAGAGAGCCGGCGCCCCCGCCTGGGGATCGATCGTTTCCACCGGTACGCCCCAGATCTCGGCGGCACGGCGGCGGTCCTCCTCGTTCTGCACGACCCCGCGCGGCAGCGTGTCCGCCAACGTCCCCGCGTCGTGGACGGCACTCCCGCCACTCGGCTGTCCCGTGGTGCAGAAGGGGCTGTTTCCCGGCGACGCCACCTTCCCAACGAGCAGGTGGATGTTGTAGAGCAGGTTGTTCATCCACGTGCCGCGCACGTCCTGGTTGACGTCCCTCCCCCAAACGGACATGACCTTGCGGAGGGGGTCGCCGTAGAGGGACGCGAGCCAGCGAATACTCGCCGCGGTAAGACCGGACAACTCCTGGGCGCGCTCCGGTGTGTCCTCCGCCAGGAAATCCACATACTCGTTCCAGGTGACTTCCTTGGGATCGTCCGTGACGAGGGCCTCGTCGGTGACGCCGTTTCCAAGGTCCGTCCGGCCCCGCTTGAAGGCGACATGTTTATTGACGAACTCGCGGTGCACCCATTTCCGGGCCACGATCTCGTGACAGATCCCGTTGGCGATCGCCGGTGCCGTATGTGGCGCGTGCAGCAGGGTATGGTCGCTGGCGTAGCTCGTGCGCGTCGTGCGCGTGGACAGATCGATGATGCGGACAGCCGGATTGATCCGCTTGCGGTCGAGCATGCGGGAAAAGAGCACCGGGTCGGATTCGGCGAGATTGACGTCCCACAGCACGAAGATGTCGGCGTGGTCGATGTCCTCGTAGCAGCCGATCGCGCCATCGAGGCCAAAGCTGCTCTGGAGGCCAGTCATCGCGCTGGCAGCATAGAGACGCGTACTGGTCTCAACGTTGTTCGTGCCCAGCGCTCCCTTGAACAACTTCGACGCAACGTAGGCGTCCGGGATGGTCCATTGGGCCGACCCGTAGATGGCGACACTGTTCTTGCCATGCTTCTCGGCGGTCTCGCGAAGCTTCCGCGCCACCAGATCGAGCGCCTCGCCTAGCGGCACATCGACGAGCCCACCGTCGCGCCGAACCTTGGCGGTGGTGAGCCGGTCCGACCCGTAGAGTGCCTGCACCGAGTTATAGCCCTTCACGCAGGCCAACCCCTTGCTCACCGGCGAGTCAGGGTCGCCCTTCACGGCCACCGCCCGGCCGTTCTGCACGGCGACGAGCAGCCCGCAGCCCACCCCGCAAAGCCGACACGGCGTCTTGTGCCAGTCCGGCCCCGTTTGGGGTTCGCGCGGCAAGCCAACGCCCGCGGGAAACGCCATGCCAGGCACCATCGCGGATGCGGCGGTGGCCGCCGAGACGACTCCTACTCCCTTGAGGAACGTCCTTCGATCGACCCGTCTCATAGGAATCTGCGAGGAAGAGAGTAGCGGCGAGTCGGCAGGGCAGCTGCCTCCGCCAGGATCGCGATCATGCCAGCCGCGGCACTCGTTGCCCCTGGGCACTGCGAGGCGATTGGCCGGGAAGCCGAGGACCGGCGGGTAGAGACATGCGCCTCTTGTGGCAACCAGGGGAACGAACCAAGAAGAACCCGGCCGGGGCGCGCGCTGCGCAGTCGGAACATGAAAGCTCCACCCAGGAATCCAACCGTGATCTTCGGCCTGCTATAGACGACAGGGCAACGTGATCAGGGGATCTCAGCCGGCTGGTCCACTTTAGGAAAAGGGACTGAACGGATTCGGAACGGCAGATGAAGGTTTCCTTACTCGCCGGAGGGACCGGCGGACCGGCAGACCGGCAGACCGGCAGACCGGCAGACCGGCAGACCGAACGAAAAAGGGGTGAGCCTCGAGTCCGAGGCCCACCCCTTCGCCCGTCGTTAGTTGTCGCCTTGTCGCCTTGTCGCCTTGTCGCCTTGTCGCCCAACCGCCCTACACCTTCTTCCCCGCCTCATCGTACTTCGCCTCGTAGCGGGAACCGCACTTGGCGAGGAGGGTGGTGGCCCGGAAGACCCCATCCCGACCCAGCCGACCCTCGACCACCACTTCAATATCCTGCTGGTCGGTGAAGGTATCGGGGGCGAGGCCGTGGTAGGTCACGTCGTACGTCTGGGCGCCATCGCTGACCTTGAAATCGATCCGCTGACTGGCGGCGTCCCGGGTCACCGATCCGGGCACCACCTTGGCCTCCATCTTGAGGCCCGTCTCGTACAGGCTGGGGTCGCGGGCCACCCGCTCCGCCAACTCCGATGGGTTCAGCGAGTACTGCCCGAATTGCTTCACGCCCTGCGCCATGAGCAGTGTGACGGCGCCGACGATGATCCCCGCCCCGATGAGAAACTTGTGACCGGCTTTCATGGCAGTCTCCGTGCGTTGTCCGGCCTGGAATATACCGCTTCAGGCGACTTCGCGCGCTTGGTCGCGAACCTGGGCACTGAGCTCCTGCCGGCCCAGCCGGACCCCGACCCTCTCCAGGAAGGCGTTCGGGGGGGTGCCCCCGGCGAAGATCCACACGAAGTCGTTGGGTAGCTCCCGCTTCCCTCCCGGCACCTGAAGGATCACCGATTTCTCTCGAACTTCGAGCGGCTCCGAGTTGAACACCACGTTCACCTTGCCGCTGCGCATGCACTCCCGGATCCGTTGATTATTGCGTTCCTTCAGACGGCTGAAGACGTCTTTCCGGTACGAAAGGGTAACCTTGTTTCCCTTTTGATAGGCAAGGCCCATCGCGGCCTCGACGGCGCTGTCCCCGCCGCCGACGATGAGGATGTGATTGTTCACGTAATGGTCGGCCTCGATCAGGCTGTACATCACCTTGGGGAGATTCTCGCCTGGGATGTCCAGCTTCCGCGGCGACCCGCGCCGGCCGATGGCCAGCACCACCGACAGGGCCCGGTAGCGCCCCTTCACCGTTTCCACCGTGAAGGCCCCGTCGGGCTCCCGCTGCACGTTCTCCACCCGCTCGTGCTCATGGATCTTGAGCCCCGCTTTGGCCGCCGCCTTCCGCCAGAAGTCGAGCAACTCCTCCTTGCCGATCTCAAGCTTCTTGAACTTGCCGTGCATGGGGAAGTCGACCGGGCTGGTCATCACCAGTTTCTGGCGGGGGTATTTGGCGACCGTGCCGCCGAATTCCTCCGCCTCCAGCGTGACATACGAGAGCCCCTTCTCCACGGCACGCAGGGCGGCCGAGAGGCCGGCCGGACCAGCCCCGATGATAGCGACGTCGACGACCCCGCCGATCCGGGGCCGCCGGAGCGCCGGCAGCCGCCGGACGATGTGATCGATGCAGTCGCGGCCTTGATTGACGGCGTTCTTGATGAGCGCCAGACCGCCCAGCTCGCCGACAACGAACAGGTTGTCGACATTGGTTTCGAACTCGGGTGTCAGGGCCGGCATCTCCGCCGTCATGCTCGGTGGGGCCATCACGATCTCGATCGCGCCGACCGGGCAGGCATCGGCGCACAGCCCATGGCCAATGCACTTGGGGGCATTCACCAGGGCGGCCTTGCCGCCGATAACGGCGAGCACATCCCCTTCAGGGCAGGCGGTGACGCAGGCTCCGCAACCGATGCACCAGGTGATGTCGATGTGGGGGTGCTGGGCCCGGGGCCCGTCGGAGCGAAGCCCGGCCCGCTCGGCCGCCTGGATCGCCGCATTTTCCTTCTTACGATGCCGCAGAAGATGCGACACGATCGAGGCCACCAGGATCACGGCGAAGCCCAGATAGATGAGATCATCCATAGTCGACGGCATTCATAAAGAGGAACAGGCCGTTCCGGCTGCAATGTTTTGTGCCTACTGATGAAGTAAGTGCCCTTAGTCACAGCCGATCCCAGCACGCTGTGGCCAAAGCACTTACGTCCAGCCCACCGGTTCGGAAGGCTTCGATGGCAGGCATATCGTCTCGCACGCTTTATGCCCTACCGTGGCACCACAGCGTCATGTGAAATGCAACAGCCCAAACGATTGAACTGCCGATGACCCGGTCCAACCTGGCGTCCTCGCGGCCGCAGCCTGTGTCGGCTGCGGCCAAGGACGCCCCTAAGCCCCGCGCGCTCCGAGTCGGCCCCCCGGCCGTCGAGGCGGCTCCCGCCCCACCGCCCAAGAAGGACCGGGCGGGCGATTCGCTGCTGGGCGTCTTCGTCGTCATCGGCCTGCTCCTCGCCGGTTCGGCGCTCGGCTGGTCGTACTACCTCGCGCCCCTCTCCGAGCGGGTGCGTCATCCGCTCCACCCCTGGCTGCGTCCCTCCGGTTACGTGGGCCAGACGGCGGGCATCATCACCCTGCTGATCTTCATCTTCCTCTGGCTCTATCCGCTGCGGAAGCGGGTGCGCTGGCTCGCGTGGACCGGGGCGATGTCGAAATGGCTCGACGTCCACGTCTCGCTGGCGCTGCTCATCCCCTTCCTCGGCGCAATCCACGCCGCCTGGAAATTCGATGGGGTCATCGGGCTTGGCTACTGGTCGATGATGGTGGTCTGCCTGAGCGGGGTCGTCGGCCGATACCTGTACGTCCATATCCCGCGAAGCGCGGGCGGGCTCGAACTCACTGCGGAAGAAATCGCCGCGGAGCGCCGCGAGCTGATGGTCGACGTCGCCAGAACGTCCGGCCTCCCCGTGGCCCAGGTGGAGGCCGTCCTGCGCTCCGATCCGACCCCCGCGGAAGGGGCCGGATTCATGAAGACCTTCGGGATCATGATCCGGGACGATCTCGCAAGACGCCGGGCCGCTCGTGCACTTCGCCGGATCTGTCGTAGCCGCCCCGATGGCGGTCGCCGGCTTGACCGCAAAGCAGTCCGGGAGGTCGTCCGGCTGGCCAATCGGGAAATGGCGTTGACCCAGCAGGCTCGGATTCTGGGCGCGACGCGGGAAATCTTCCGGTTCTGGCATGTGGCCCACCGCCCCTTCGCCCTGGCGGCGCTGGTGGCGGTGCTGGTTCACGTCGGGGTCGTTGTGGCGATGGGTGCGACCTGGTTCTGGTGATGGGGACCTGGCATAGGAGTGTCGTCATCGTGTTGATGCTGATCCTTGGACCGCTGGTGAGCGGACGTGGAGGGCGGCTCGGGGGGCAGGTGTCCCCCGGGCCGCTGGCGCGCGCCCACAGCGATCTCGAGGGGACACTCAAGTGCACCAAGTGCCATGGGGGCGGCAAGGATGCCATGCCCGGCCGATGCACGGCCTGCCACAAGGACATCAACTGGCTGCAGGAGCGGGATCGGGGCTTCCACGGCTCCCGCGAGGTGAAGACCCAGAGCTGCGCCGCCTGCCATCCCGACCACGCCGGCCAGGCCTTCAAGCTGATCAAGTGGCCGGACGAGACCGCGGAGAAGTTCGACCACCGCCGGGCTGGATGGGTGCTGCAGCAGAGCCACGCCGAAACCCGATGCGAGAAGTGCCATGACGCCCGTTTCCAGGCCTCTCCTGCCGCCCGGCTCTCGGCCAGAAAGACCCCCGGAGGATGGACCGGACTCGAGACATCCTGCACCAGCTGCCACGAGGATGTGCATCGCGGCGTCCTCGACAAGGACTGCACCAAATGCCACGACGCCGGCAAGTGGACCGTCACGCCGGGCTTCCGCCACGATACGACCGCCTACGAGCTGACCGGCAAGCACACGACGGTCAAGTGTGACAAGTGCCATCTCGCAGCCCGCCTGACGCCGAAGAGCGACGGCCAGGGGCACCTGATCCCGGTATACAAGCCGGTCTCCCACGACAACTGCACCGACTGCCACGAGGACGCTCACAAGAGCCAGTTCGGCGAGACCTGCACCAAGTGCCACACGACCGTCGGCTGGAAACAGATCGACCGTGATCGCTTCGACCATGACAAGACCAAATACCCCCTCCGGGGCAAGCACGCCATGGTGAAGTGCGCCAGCTGCCACCAGGACTTCTCGACTCCAGCGCTCAAGAAGCCGGGGTTCCAGAGCTGCGGTGCCTGCCACAAGGATGTCCACAACGGCACCGCCACGCTGGCCGCAAAGATCGTTGACTGCGGCCAGTGCCACGGCGTCACCGGGTTCTCTCCCTCGACGCTTACGGTCGACCAGCACCGGAACACGAAGTACGCGCTCGAGGGCAAGCACACCGCGGTCAAGTGCGCGCTGTGCCACCGGAAGGACACCGGCACGACCGCTGTAGCGAAATGGGGCGCCTCAAAGGTGGTCATCCGGCCGATGTTCGCGCGCTGCCTGGATTGTCATGCTGACGACCATGGCGGCCAGCTCGCAACTCGCTCCGGCAAGGGAGAATGTGCGGACTGTCACCGCGTGGCCGGCTGGAAGCCCAGCACGTTCGATCGTCCCGCACACGCCAAGCTGAAGCTCGCCATCGATGGCCGGCATGCGGATATCGAGTGCCGCGCCTGCCATGGCGAGGATCGGAAGGAGCTGCCGCCAATGCCGAAGGTCCAGTTGGGCAAGGCCAAGTTCCTGTTCAAGGTGTCGGAGGTGGAGTGCACGGCGTGCCACGTCGATCCACACAAGGGCCGGTTCGCGGCGGGTGGGGCACGCCCGAAGGACCAGGGGTGCGTCGGCTGCCACGACACGCGGGCCTTCCGCCCGTCAACCGCCGATGTGGCGGGGCACGCCAAGTTCCGCTTCGTCCTCGAAGGGGCCCATCGCGCCACGTCGTGCGTGAGCTGTCACGAGGAGATGAAGCAGGCGCCCGGGACTCGGCGGCGCTCGGCGCTGGTGCGGAGCGCGAGCCCGTTCGCCGAACTCCGCTTCGAGTCGGCCAAGAAGGAATGTGTCGACTGCCACAAGACTCCCCATGGCGACCAATTCGACGGCCGCCCCGACCGGGGTCGCTGCGACGCATGCCATACCGTCGATGCGTTCCAGCCGGCCGGCAAGTTCGATCACGACCGGGATGCCGCCTTCGCGCTCAAGGGAGCCCATGAGGGCGTCCCCTGCCAGCAGTGTCATCCGACGGACCTGAAGAGCGGCAATCCCAAGTCGCGGATCTACCGACCGGTCTCCGCGAAATGTGAGAGCTGCCACGGCAAGGAGTCCAAATGAGACGGCTCGTCCTGCTCGGCCTGACCCTACTCTGCGGGTCCCCCCTCCAGGCACAGGAGCGCACCCGCTCGCCTCACGGCGGCCTGCGCCTCGAATGCAAGGCCTGCCATGGGTCCGAAGCGTGGACGCCGGCCCGGATCACCAAGGCCTTCAACCATGCCAAGTTCGGCTTCCGGCTGCAGGGGGCCCACGAGACAGCCGCTTGCCGGGCCTGCCACGAGTCGCTGGACTTCAAGGGCGCGAAGTCTGATTGCGCCGCCTGCCATACCGATGTGCACCGGGGGGAGCTCGGCGCCGAGTGCGCCCGCTGTCATACGCCGCGCGGGTTCCAGGACCGCGGTCTGATGCTCAAGGCGCACCAGACGACCCGCTTCCCGCTCGAAGGGTCGCATATCACCGTGGACTGTAGCAGCTGCCACACACCGGCGGGACAGGGCGCGCTCCAGTTCGTGGCCCGCGCCACGGAATGCGTGAGCTGCCACGAGCGAGACTTCGTCGCTGCCAAGAGCCCCGACCACGTGGCCAGCGGCATCCCGCGGGAGTGCGTTAACTGTCATGCCCCGACGGACTGGGGGAGCGGCAAGTTCAACCACGACGCGACACGGTTCCCGCTGACGGGTGCCCACCGATCGACCGACTGCGTCCGGTGTCACGCCAACAACCAGTATGCGGGTACCCCACTGGAGTGCGTGGCATGCCATCAGACCGACTACGCCGCGACGACGACGCCGAAGCATACCCTGCCGACGTTCGTCTCCACCTGCACCACCTGCCACAGCACCATCGCGTGGAGCCCGTCCGCCTTCAATCACGATCAGACCCAGTTCCCGCTGGCGGGCGCTCACCGGAGTGCGACCTGTGCCCAGTGCCACGGTGATGGGGTGTACCGGGGCAAAGCGACGACCTGCGTCCCGTGTCACCAGACGGACTTCAACAACACCACGACGCCGAAGCACACGCTGCCGACGTTCGTCTCGACCTGCGAGAGCTGCCACACGGTGACGGCCTGGAGTCCGTCGTCGTTCAAGCACGATCAGACCCAGTTCCCGCTGACCGGCGCCCACCGGGCGGTGACTTGCCAACAATGCCACAGTGATGGCGTGTACGCCGGCAAGGCCACGACCTGCGTCTCGTGCCACCAGACCGACTACAACACCGCGGCCAACCCCAGCCACAGCCAGGCCCGGTTCCCGACGGACTGCACCGGCTGCCATACGACGACAGCGTGGAGTCCGTCGTTGTTCGATCACGGCCTGACCCAATTTCCCCTGACCGGCGCCCACAAGGCGGCGACCTGTGCGCAGTGCCACGCCGACGGTGTCTATGCCGGCAAGCCCATGACCTGCGCGTCGTGTCACCAGACCGACTACAACACCACCACGAATCCGAAGCATACGCTGCCGACCTTCGTCAGCACCTGCCAGACCTGTCACACGACGACGGCGTGGCTGCCCTCGTCGTTCAATCACGATCAGACGCAGTTCCCCCTGACCGGGGCACACAAGGCCGTGACCTGCGCCCTGTGCCACGCCGACGGCGTCTACGCCGGCAAGCCCATGGCGTGCGCGTCGTGTCACCAGACCGACTACAACAACACGACGAACCCGAAACACACGCTGCCGACGTTCGTGGCGACCTGCCAGGGCTGCCATACCACCACGGCCTGGTCGCCGGCCTCATTCAATCACGATCAGACCCAGTTCCCCCTGACGGGGGCACACAAGGCGGCAACCTGCGCCCAGTGCCACGCCGACGGCGTCTACGCCGGCAAGCCTACGACGTGCACGCCGTGTCACCAGACCGACTACAACAACACCACGAACCCGAAACACACGCTCCCGACCTTCGTGGCGACCTGCCAGAGCTGCCATACCACGACAGCCTGGTCGCCGGCCTCCTTCAATCACGACCTGACCAAATTCCCCCTGACTGGGGCCCACAAGGCCGCGACCTGCGCCCAGTGCCACGCCGACGGCGTGTACGCCGGCAAGCCCACGACATGCGTGCCGTGCCACCAGACCGACTACAACACCACCACCAATCCGAAGCACACGCCGGCGAGTTTCCCCAGCACGTGCAACACCTGCCATACCACGACGGCGTGGTCGCCGGCGACGTTCAGCCACACCTGGTTCCGGCTCCCGCACCATGGGATCAACACCTGCAGCGATTGCCACACCAATCAGAATGACTGGAAGGTCTTCGCGTGCATCAACTGCCATACCCACAGCAAGACCGTGGTGGATGGCCATCATACACAGGTGAACGGCTACTCCTATGACAGCAATGCCTGCTATCGCTGCCATGCAAATTGAGCCCGATGAATACTGATGTACTGACCAGCGTTGCCGGCCAGAGCCACCAACACGGAAGCGATCGAGGACAGCCATGACTGGGAATCTCAGGAACCTGATCTGCGCCGGCCTGCTGCTGGCGCTGGCGGCGGCCCCAGCGGCGAGCCAACAGGCTCAGCCCGCGCCAGCAGCGGTTCAGGACACCACTGCCGCGAGCACCGCAAACGTCACGTCGCTGGCCGGGAACACGGTGTATGTGAATGCCGGCCGCTCCGACGGCCTCCTCGAGGGAATGGAGCTGCAGGTGATCCGGCGCGACTCGGTGGCCTCCACCTTGCGCGTGCAGTTCCTCTCCTCGCACCAGGCGGCCTGCGAGATCATCCGGGGTTCGTCGGATGTGGTCATGGGCGAGGTGGTGCGCTTCTATCCCCAGCTGACCGCAACCGCCTCGGCACAGACCGGCGCCAGCGTGGCCCAGCGCGGCGGCGCCCATCGCCTCAGCGGCCCCGGGCTCCACGGCCGCGTGGGAGGCCGATACCTCCGAGCCCAGGAGGATCCCACCAACACCGGGTTCGATCAGCCGTCGTTGGACATGCGCCTCGACGGGCAGGCCCTGGCTGGGACGCGGATCGGCCTGGCTGCGGACCTCCGGACCCGGCGGACAGTGTCCTCGACCGGTGGCGGCAACAGCACGGTCGACGGCCACACCCGCGTCTACCAGGCTGCCCTGTTGTGGGACGCCCCAGGCGCCGCCTTCCGCGTCGCGGCCGGGCGCCAGTATCTAACCGCCGTCACCTCCGTGAGCCTGTTCGACGGCGCGCTGATGGAGCTCAACGGCTCGCACCTGACCGTCGGCGCCTTCGGCGGCTACGAGCCGGAGCCGGACAACCTCGGCTTCTCCACCACGATCAAGGATGCTGGCGGCTATCTCCAGTTCCATGGCCGCCCGGGAGGCCGCAGCACCTGGGCACTCACCACCGGCGCCGTAGCATCCTATGCCAACAGCAAGGCAAATCGTGAATTCGCCTTCGGGCAGCTCAGCGTGAGCACTCAGTATTTGTCGCTCTATGGACTCCAGGAAGTGGACTACTACCAGCCCTGGAAGGTGGCGCTGGGCGAGCAGAAGATTTCGCCAACGAATACCTACCTCAGCGGTTCGATCCGTCCGACACAGTGGCTGGCGTTCAACGGCACGTATGACGACCGCCGCAACGTCCGACTGTACCGCGACGCGGTGGATCCCGCGACCGAGTTCGACGATTCCTATCGCGAGGGCTACGGGGCGGGCCTGGCCCTCCTGGGCCGGCGGGTTCGCGCCTCGGGCGATTGGCACCACAGCGCCGGCGGGACGGCGGGGCAAGCGGTCTACTACACCTCAACCCTTGGGGTGGACCGCCTGACCGCACTTCGGTTCAGCGTCCTCGGGCGTGGCACCTGGTACACCAACAGCGACGCCGCGACCAACACCGACATCAAGGGATGGCTCTATACCGGACGGATCGGTTTCGACCCGTTCGGCCCCTGGCACATCGACCTGAATGGCGGCGTGCGCAATGAGGAGAACACCATTACGACTCCCGCCGTGAGTGTCCGCCACACCTGGTTCGGCCTGGATTCCGATCTGAGCCTCGCGCGGGCGTGGTTCATCTCGATTTCGGCGCAGCGCGAGGTGGGCCCCTTGACCACGACGATCCAGACCTACGGCAGCATTACCTGGCGCTTCTAGACGGCTCGGCGGCTCGACGGCTCGACGGCTCGACGGCTCGGCGGCTCGACGGCTCGGCGGCTCGACGGCTCGGCGGCTCGGCGATGGCGCCGAGCCGCCGAGCCGCGGAGTCATGCCCCTCCTCTCGCCCAGGCCAGCGTCGCATCCACCGCCCGACGCCAGCCCGCCCACCGCCGCGAACGCTCCGCCGCGTCCCCCTGCGGGTCGAACCGAGTGAACCGGCGTCCCGCCAGAAACTCGTCGACCGAGCCCCAGACCCCGAGAGTCAGTCCGGCAAGCCCTGCCGCGCCGAGCGCGGTCGTCTCCACATTGTCGGGGCGTTCGACCGGGATATCGAGCAGGTCGGCCTGGCACTGCATCAGCCAGTCGTTGGCCGCGGCTCCCCCATCGACCCTGAGTGTCTCCAGGCGCAGATGGGCATCGGCGGTCATGGACGCGCAGAGATCGGCGCTGGAGAACGCCATCGCCTCGAGGGCGGCGCGCACCAGGTGGGCGCGCCCGCTGCCCCGGGTCAGCCCGACGATGGTGCCTCGCGCCTCCGCCTCCCAGTGCGGCGAGCCCAAGCCGACGAAGGCGGGGACGAAGTAGACGCCTCCGGTATCCGGCACGCTCCGGGCGAGGGCCTCCGTCTCCCCCGCTCTCGCGATGAGACCCAGCCCGTCGCGCAGCCATTGTATCGCGGCTCCCGCGATGAAGACGCTTCCCTCCATGGCGAATGCGGGCTCGCCCCGCGGCCCACAGGCGGCCGTCGTCAGGAGCCCACGCTCAGAACGAGGGTGATGCTGCCCGGTGTAAGCCAGCAGGAACGCCCCCGTGCCATAGGTGTTCTTGGCCAGCCCTTCGCGGACGCAGCCCTGGCCGAACAGCGCCGCTTGCTGGTCCCCCGCGATTCCCGCGATGGCCAACGGTGCACCGAAGTACTCCGGATCGCATTCGCCTACGATCTCCGCGGAGGCGACGATCTTCGGCAGGATCTCCGCCGGGATGCCAAATAGCGCCAGGAGTTCGCCGTCCCAAGCCCGCGCGCCAAGACGGTAGAGCATGGTCCGCGACGCGTTGGTGTGATCCGTAACATGGGCCCGGCCCCCAGTGAGTCGCGCCACCAGCCAGGAGTCGATCGTGCCGGCAGCCAGGTCACCGCGTTCCGCGCGACGCCGCAGGTCGGCATCACGGAGCAGCCACTCGAGCTTGGTGGCGGAGAAATAGGGATCGAGAACCAGTCCGGTCCGCTCCCGAATCATCTCCTCGACCCCATCGCCACGCAGTCCCCGGCAGCGCTCGGCGGTCCGCCGATCCTGCCAGACGATGGCCGGCGCCACCGGCCTCAGAGTACGGCAGTCCCAGAGCACTACGGTCTCCCGCTGGTTGGTGATCCCGATGCCCACCGGCATCTCCCCCGCCGCAGCGATAGCCTCACGTGCGGCCTCCACCGTAACCCTCAGTATCTCCTCCGGATCGTGCTCCACCCATCCCGGCTGCGGAAAATGCTGGGTGAATTCCCGGTATCCGCGCGCGAGGATGCGGCCGTCCTGATGGATGACGAGGGCGGTTGAGCCGGTCGTTCCCTGATCGAGGGCGAGGATGGAAGGCATGGGGGAGAAGATGGCGGCTGGGGCGGATGAGGCGGAAGGGGCGGACAGGGCGGTTAGGGCGGATGGGGTCTAGAAATATCCGCCCTATCCGCCCTATCCGCCCTATCCGCTGGCGAGCCTCTCCAACTCGCCCCGACCAAGCAGCCCGGCGTCCGTGATGTAGCCGGCAATCAGTTCCGCGGGAGTGACGTC
>Ga0315273_10002617_pt1 | contig 21313 bp, 20 predicted proteins | sample YL17G02_0_MG_FD_205753 | JGI IMG/M metagenome (GOLD analysis project Ga0315273, IMG submission 205753) | Sediment microbial communities from Yellowstone Lake, YNP, Wyoming, USA - YL17G02_0 | ecosystem: Environmental > Aquatic > Freshwater > Lake > Sediment | place: USA: Wyoming | collected... | reverse complement strand
CAAGAAGCTCGTCATCGCGACGGGCGTCGAGCTCGCGGACGCTGCTGTGGGTACAGCAACAGCCGAGACGCGCGGGGCCACCATCCCGTTCGCCGGGGTGGTCACCGGAGTGAAGCTCACGCTTCATGGCGCCGTCGCTGGTAGCGCAGCAGACGGCTTCACGATGACGATCAGCAAGCGAGATGCGGCGGGTATCAACCTGACGACGATCGCCACGATCTCTTCGGTCAACGCCGTGCCTGCCAGCGGCAACTTTGTGGCCTTCCTGGGGAAGGCTGCGACGCTCGTGAACGCTGCGCTTCAGGTGGCCGCGGGCGGCATGATCACATGGTCGATCGCCAAGAACGGCGCAGGCGTCGTTGTCCCGACGTTCGATCTCGACGTCACCGTCCTGGACCAGTAAGGGGAGCCCATGAGCCGTAGAAACTGGAATCCGGTCGCCCACTACACTTCGGGCGGGAAGGTCTACGGGGAGTTTGGGTTCATCTCGACGCTGATCGGGACGGACCCGGCTCTCGCGACCATGTTCGGTGTCGGTGGACTCACCGGGGCCGATGCTGCGGGCGGGGTGGCCAACTCTGGCCCCTCGTTCGTGGAGTCGATCACCAAGACCGCGAACAACGGCGAATTTCTCGTCACGTTCGCGGACGGATGGCGCGCGGTCTGGGGTGCAGAGGCCACGGTCTGGGGTCCTGTCGCCGGTCCGAACGATGGCGTTCGCGCCGCCGTTTCGTTGCCGGCGAACCAGGGCTCTGGGCACACCACCAAGGTGACCATGCTGGTCACGATGCTGAATGCCGCGGGCGCTCCGACCGAGACCAATGCACGAACGATCGCGGTGGCGATGGTCTTCAAGGATCTCGGCTCCGGCGCATGATGCACAAGCCCAAGAAGGGCGGCGCGCTCATGGCGCTCCTTGCCTTCGGTGGAAAGTCGAAAGACCTCCCCGAGGGCAAGGACGGATCTCGCTACTCCAAGGGCAAGAACCCTGACGAGGAGATCCAGGAGTCCGAGTCCGAGGCCGCCGACGAGCTCGAGAACGGTGAGGAGCCAGGTGACGAGGAGCCCAGCGCAGAGGGCGCAGCGTTTCGCTCGCTGGCTAACGCGATCGGGATCCCTGGGCCCAAGAGAGCCGCAGCCCAGGCCGCGCTCTCTCAGTTCGTCAAGTCGTGCATGGACAAGGGCTACAACGAGGAGGGGTGATCCATGGCTCGCGAGCGCACGGCTGAAGACTTGGTCCAGGACGTGCGTCAGCGGGCAGGCATGGAAGGGCCCCAGGACGACTTCTGTAGCGATCCTGAGATCCTCGAGTACCTGAACCAGGAGCTAGCCGAGCTCCGCGGCCATCTACGCATGAACGAGGGTCAGCCTCACCAGCGGTTGTCCAAGGACATCAGCGTACAGGCCGGGATCACTCTCTACGATCTGCCTCAAGACTTCTGGGAGCTCCTGAGCGTCGAAGCCATCATCGGTGGGCTAAGGCGCATGCTTCAGCCGTTCATGGAGAACGAGCGCGCGGCGCTGGTAAACGGCCCCTACTTCGCTTCGATCGTCTCTCCGCTGTACCGCATCGCGAACAACCAGATCGAATTTCTGCCCGCGCAGCAGACGTTCACGGTCACGATTCGCTACGTGCCGCCCCAGCCCAGGCTCAGGCTGGGGCAGAACCCACCGGACAAGGTCGAGGGCTACAACGGCTACGAGATCGCTGCTGTCTACGGCGCCGTGGCTTCGGTGCAGCAGAAGGAGCAGACGGACCCGACCTTCTACGAGGGCCGTAAGCAGCGAGTGCTTGCGTACATCGATAGGCTCGCAGCCCAGCGAGACGCTGGCCGCCCCGAGCGCGTCCAGGACGTCACAGGGGCGCTTAACATGGGCCCGTTCGGTTTCGGATGGTTCTGACATGCCGACGCGCAAGGTCCCTGTCCGCGTAGAACACACCGGAACGTTTATGGGCGATCGTGCCCAGCGCCAGACGCAAGAGGTAGCAAACAAGTCCAACACGATGGGCGAGCGGCTCGCGGTGCTCGAGGCTCTGCTCCTCACCGGCAGGGCCACCATCGAGATGCGCGATGCAGACCAGATCATCACGATCGGCCTGCTCTCTCGTTACGTGATTCGCACCCATGGACTATTGACGGCAGCACGCAACCTGCGCGGCTTCTATCGGCCCAAGAATGAGAGCGAAACCTATACCCGGATGATTCACAACAACGTCACGGGCGGCTTCAATGTGTCCATGGTGGACACGGCGGGTGCAGCCGTCGTGTTTGGCGCGGGAGCCACAGCGGTGGTCCAGTTCACGCCTGCGGGACCTGTCCTCTTCGTCCTATGACGCTCCCCTCCAAGATTCTTCAGTTCCCCTTCAGTCAGGGCCTGTCCGAGATCCTCGATCCCAAGACAGCTCCTCCTGGTGCACTGATACGCGCAGAGAACGTCATCTGGCACAAGACGGGGCGGCTAGAGAAGCGCTTCGGCACGCGCGCGCTTAGCCCGGCGCAGGTATCCGGGAAGCGAATCTTCACGCGCGGCAGCGAGCTATGCGTGATCGACGGGCAAGTGCTCAGTGCGTGGTCCCCAGCGATCGGCGCATGGCGCCCTGTCGATCGTGTCGGCGAAGTTGGCCTCACGTGGGACTCGCTCACGGACACGTACAACGGAGTGTCCTCATCGGACATCGCGCTGTCTACATCGGGCATGCTGGTGCATGCCTGGACAACGGGTGACCCCACCGACACGACCACCACTGGGCAGCTCTATGTTCAGATTGTCGATCGGGAGTCGGGAACACAGCTCCTGTCTCCCGTCCTAGTGGCAGGGCCGGTGCCGTACGGCGTGCGGGTCCTCATCATGGGGACGCTGGCTTTCGTGATCTGGCGCGACGCGGGCACCATCTTCGGGCAGATCGTCAACCTGACAACCTTTTCGCTTAGCGGCACCCCTGTCGCTCTGCGCGTAGACGCCACGCTCGTTGGCTCTCAGCTCGGGTGGGACGCGATTGTCGTGAACGAGGTGGCTCTTGCCAGAATCGTGATCGCCTACGAGACCACGGCAGCCGCACCGAGCCTTGTCCTCTACGCCTTCGACAGTACACTTGTGCAGACGGCGGCCGGTGGAGTTACGAGTGAACTCGGAAACACCTTCAGCACCATCGGCATCGCCTGCCCAGCCTTCCCGATTGCGGGAGACACGATCTTCGTCGCCTACTACGACGACAGCGTCGGTGATCTTCAGTACGCCACGGTCGACAAGACAACGTTGGCCGAGGTGCTCGCTCCCGTCAGTCTCGAGACCCCGGTAGTCGTGGACACGGTCTCTATCTGTATGCGCCGTGACGACCCTGCCGATGCGGTCAGGGATGCCGTGATCGTCTACACGACGCGGTTTCAGTCACCCACAGATCAACAGCGCACATCCTCTATCCTGGTGACGGACGCTGGCGTTACCGCGGTCCCGCGCGGGACCTACTTCACTACGCTCTGCTGCCGTCCCTTCAGGATGAACGGGCACTGCTACGTCACGCTGTGCGAGTCGGAGCCCAACACTTTCAGCAGCGTGTTCACGGGGGCCAACGTCTACTTGGTCGAGGTGGACACGGTCCCTGAGACGGGTGAGACGAAGTTCACGCCCCATCGGCTGATTGGCAAGATCGACACCCTGATTGGCGCGCGCCCCGGGTACCGAGCTCCCCCGCCTTCTCCGGCCGTCTCTGTCCTTGCAGCGGTCCCTCTCGCAGGGGAAGGCCGCTCGGCCGTCCAGTGTGTTTTCCCGTCCTTCTTCCTGGCCATTGCTCCAACGACCTTCGACGTCTGGCGCACTGGGCTAAGGCTCGTGTCGGCCTCCATCAAGGAAGCGCTGTCCGCGGACATGTGGCGAACGGTCAGCTACGACCAGGACGCCTATCTCGTGGCGGGCATGCTTCAGGCCTACGACGGACGATCCGTCTTCGACTACTGCTTTACGCGCAGCCCAGTGTTTCTCAGCTCTATCACGACGAATCCCGCGGGCGCCATCGTCGTGGGCGACTACGTCTACACGCTTGGGCTCGAGTACCGAGCGGCCACCGGCACGCTGCACAGGAGCCCACTCGCGACCCTGCCCAACGTCTTTGGTATTGGCGCCACGCCGTCGTCCGTCCAGTTTTTCATCTTCGGGACCTCGGTGGGCTGCAAGCAGAATCTGGCGAGTGGATTCTTTGGCTCGACGCCCCGGGCAGTCCTCTTTGCGCTCAACCGATCCATTGTGGGAGGCACGGTTCCGCAGCGCATCACGCTCGAACCCACCGCGGCCTTCCAGACGCAGCTCAACGATCCAAGGGTTTGCATCCAGTCGCTCTTTGATGGTCGCGCGGACGCCAACATCACCAACCTGGCCCCCGCGGTCCCGCTATCGACGCGCCCCGCGGCCTATACGGTGGGCGGGATCCTGGACGACAACCAGCCCGTGGGCGGCGTCACGATGTTCCTGCACAAGTCACGCATGTGGCATCTGGCAGGCGACCGCAAAAGTTGGTGGTACAGCAAGTCTTTCCAGGACGACATTGGCGTAGCGCCAGGGTTTCACCCGGACTTCCGGGTCATCTTCGATGAGACCCAGACATGCGGCGCCAGCCTGGACGAAAAGGCCATCTTCTTTTCGGCCTCGAGCATCGCCTTTTTGCAGGGCGAGGGGCCGGCGCCCGATGGCACTGGATCTGACTACGGGGCGCCGACCCGTATCCAGACAGACTCCGGCTGTACTAACCCTCGCTCCGTCATCTCAATGCCTGACGGGGTCATCTTCCAGGGCTTCAACGGCAACCTCTACATCCTCGACCGTGGGCTACAGGTGGACTGGATCGGCAAGTCGGTCCAGGACAAGCTCACGGACTTCCCAATCATCACGAGCGCAGTTCTGTTGAACGACCACAACGAGGTCCGCTTCAGCTGCAACAACCTGGCAGGCACTGAGGGGCGCGTCCTCGTCTACAACTACTTCGAGAAGCTCTGGTCTGTGCTCATCTACACGTCCGCGGAAGGCCTTGGAAAAGCCATCGCAGACGCGTGCCTATGGGAAGGCAACTACACCTTCATCACCGCGTCGGGAGAGGTCTTCACGGAGGACCCGTCCACGTACCTGGACCGCGGCCAAGACTGGGTGACGATAGATGTAGAGACCGCGGAGATTTTCGCGGAGGGCCCACTGTCTTACCAGCTCGTGCGCTGGACCTATATCAGGGCCGAGGTCTTGGGCGAGTGCGGGATCACGATGCGTGTGGCCGTGAATGGGATGGCCACCTACGATCAGGTGAAGTCTTGGACTAGCGCCGAGCTCGTCGCGCTAGGTCCCGCTGCGCGCGGTGTCGGCGTTCATGTTCGTCGCCAGCGCTCGGCTTCCATTCGTGTGCGCATCCAGGACTCCGGCGTTGGCGGCGGCTTCGAGGTGCTAACAACGGCCATCACTGCCATGGCTCCCGCGGCCTGGTACCAGGCGCCCGACTACGTGGGCGATCCGTGGACGCACGACCCTGCGATTGTTGGAGCGGGCACCGATCCCCTCTATGTGTTTGCAAACTTCATCGGTCTCGACATTCGGACCACGAGCAGCTGGCCCGACCGCTCCGTAAACGCAAGGACGCTCACGCCTAACCCTTTCGCGCCCAACCCTTTCAGGATTCCCTTTTCCGGGTCTGTTGGTGTTGGTGCGCCACCACTGACCTGGGCCTTCCCCGCCTCGATTCCGGGAAGTCCTCACTTCGTGGGTCCCTCGGGTGGCGGCGGCATGCAGAACGCGGCCTCTCCGCTAACGCTCTGGGCAGGCACGGGAGATCATCATCTGTTCGCCAGCTTTTACCCTGGTCCAGGCCCCGATCTCACATTTGTTGAGCCCGGTGACATGGTGTTTGGTGCCGGGGCTGCGCCCGGTGGTGCCGACATCTCGGCGTGGACTCGCATTCTCGCCGATGACGCAAACGTGCTGGGGCTGTGCATCGCAAGATTTCCCGCGGCCAATCTTCCGGGTGGTCCCTACACGTATTGGGCCGGAATCTTCGAGTGGGACGGCGCCTACAGGAGCGCGAAGGTCGAGATCACGTCGGTCTTTAGCGGCACCTTCGGCGGCACCTACGGCTATCAGGATCTGTCGGGTGCCGCAGGGAACGGGCTGGTCACTCTTCAGGGCAAAAAAGAGGGCGGCTTCCTCTGGGTGCGCCTGGGCACGGGTCCTTGGATCGTGGGTGATGCGTGCGGTGTCACTGGGGCTGGGTTTGGCAACATCAACGTTGGCGGATCGACAGGTGTCAGCACCGACTTCGAGGGCGTGATCAACGCGATCATCACGTGGGACAGGGTGCTCACGCCCACAGAGAGCGATCTCCTGGCCACCTTCGGTCCATCGACTGTGACCGGCAGAAGCGTTGAGCTATCCGCGATCGGTTTCGACATTGCCCCGATGGCTGGTATCGATCACCGTGGGCCCAAGGCGAGGAAGTAATGGCATACGACCAGTTCACCAACCCAGCGCAGCCCTGGGATTCGAGCGCGCAAGGTCGTCCCGAGGGTGCGGGCGATCAGGGTGAGACGTGGGATCCGGTCCAGAACCGCTGGGTTCCGCGTGGACAGATGCCAGCGCAGTCGGCCCCTGGTCCCGCAGCTCCTGGGCAAGCCGAGCCGCCGCAATACGCGGGCCCCAACGCGGCCGGGTTCTCTCGGCCTGGTGAAGCGGGCCAGGGCCCCGGCCAGAACAAGGATCCCTACGCCTGGGGAGGATATGGATCGACGAACCAGATCGATCCTGTCACCGGGCAGTCCGTCGCCAACCACGGAATGAGCGGAGCGACAGCAGACCAAGATCGCTATCGGCGCATGGCCGAAGAGGCAGCCAAGCGCGGCACCTACCAGAACGACTACGGACAAGCAGACAAGTGGGCCAAGTTCGGCGAAGGCAGTCGGCAGAACGAACAGAACGCGATCGACTTGTCGCGCGGCGTGGCCACCAACGGCGACCAGATCTCTCAGGCTCTCGGGCGCCGCACCCTAGCCCAGGGCGCCAACGCCCAAGTTGCGGGAGCTCGCTCTGCGCGCGGCGGATCTCTTGCGGCTGGCTCTGCGCTGATGACGCAGCAGCGCGGACAGGCGGGCTACATGCAGAGGGGCGGACAGGCTCTCGCGGCCCAGCGCGCCGATGATATGGCCCGAGGCCGAGGCGAGTACATGGCTGCCACCACAGGGATGCGCGCTGGCGATGTCGAGGCTCAGCGACTCAACCAGCAGCAGGCGCTAGCCCAGGGAGAGAACGAGCTCGCGCGCCGAGGCGGCAACGACACGCTCGAGAACGGTCTTGAGGATCTCCGGTTCGGCGTTCTCTCTGCGGAGCAGAAGGCCGGACTGAAGCGCGCGCAGACTGGGGCGGGCGTCTACACCAACCAGCTCGACGTGGAGCGTATGGCCAACGAGCGCAACGCCAAGAACATCGGCTCTGCGCTCGACACGGGCGGAACCCTCGGTAAGAAGTACGAAGACACCTACGGCGACGCTGACCGCAAGACAAGCGACGAGCGGGCCAAGGCGCCCATGTCCATGGCGAGCGCTAGCGCTCGAAAGAGGTACTGATGACGTACAGACCGTTCCTCTATGGAGACGAGAAGCCCGCAGGCGACGACCTGCTCACGCCCACGTCGGGAGAAACCTACGGTGGCGGGCCCAATGGCGGGCCCGAGGGTGGCGTGGGTCAGTTTGGCGGTGTCGAGGGCGTCTACTCGGATGACCCTTATGGCAAGGGCCAAACGGGACGAGGGAGCGCTCAGGGCGAGGCCGATCGTTCGCGACGCATTGCTAGCGAGTCCGACACGCGCGGCGCCTACCAGCTGCAATTCGGAAAGGCGCTTGCCAATGAACAGAACAACGTTGGGGCACGCCAGCAACAACTTCAGGCCCAGGGCTTGCTGCGCAGCGCAGCGCTCGGTGGAGCTCCGAGTCGCGCAGAGATCGAGAGTGGTCAGGTCGCCAACAACTCGCTCGAGGGCGCGCTTGCGACCACGGCGGGACAGCGTCGAGGGGGTCAAGCGGGCCAGACCATCGGAGCTCAGGCCGGGCAGCAGCTACAGGGCGCGGCCCAAGGGATTGGCGCGCGCTCTCAGGAGATGGGCGCGGCGCGCGGCGGGCTCATCGGCGCAAACCAGACCATTCGTGCTGGCGACTACTCAGCCCAGGGGCTCGCTCAGCAGCGAGCGATCGCGCAGGGGCGCATGCAGACCGCGCAAGAGCGACTCAACGACGCGCGCAAGATGGCCTATGAGCAGCGTGGCTTTGGAGCCCTGAAGGCCCAGCAGGAGGGCCAGCTCTCGCGCGAGGAGATTGAGGCCCAGCGCTCAGGTGCAGCGGCTCGAGCCAACGAAGCGGAGCATGCTTCTCAGCAGGACACCGTTTGGAAGGCGGTCGGGTTTGGCAGCAAGCTCTCTGACAAGCGAGCCAAGGCAAAGGCGAAGCTGCCTACCAAGCTGGACGCGGCCATCTCTCAGAGCCGCGACAACGAGCCGCTCAAGTACGGGGAGAACCCATACGGAGACTGGGGCAAGCCCACAGACGTGAATACGATCCGTGGCGGGCACCAGGTCTACGGCAACGAGACCACCCCTCGCACGGGCGAGGGAGAGCCCGACGTGGTGAGCGGCGGTCGCCAGCGCCAGTCACTCGACGAAGCGATGGCCAAGGCTAGCGGCGGCGGCGGGCTCGAGTCTTCGCACTGGGGAGAGGACTCGGCAGCAAACACTCGCGCAGCCCTGCGCCAAGAAGACACGCGTGAGCGACCTCTCTTCGGTCCCGGGCATCTCACGGAAGGAACTCGGCACGGTGACTACGCCAGGAGTCGAGCCCAGCAGCCTGGCGGAATGTTCGGCGCAGACGATCGACCCGTCGACGCGCCGGCGCCTGAGGCGGACTACGGAGACCTGCGCAGCTACGTGGGTGGATCCGAGCGCGACACCTCCGCTGGGCTAGCGCCAGGCAGCCACGACCTCGCCTTTGGTGAGGGCAAGAAACTCAGCGCGGATGACGAGCAGATTTCGCTCTCGGACGAGGCCGCCAAGAAGGCAGCTTTCCTGGCCGGCGCAGACTACGGCGCCGAGATCGCTTCGCCAGGGAAGATGGCCAAGGAGGGGCGGATTGCCCCAGGCGTCCAGGACCGCACCCGCCGCGCAGCAACCAAGAACGTTCCTATTGGCGAGATGAGCAACGAGACGGTGGCCGAGGTCGAGGCTGCGGATCGTGCCCAGGCCGAGCGTGAGGGGCGCTCTTACGGGGCTCTCTTCCGCGAAGGTACCGATGATCAGGGTACGCCCAGGACCAACACGGTCCCCACCGATCGCTTCAACAAGCGCTTGACGTACACCAAGCCCACGTCGCCCCCTCCTCCTCCGGCTGTGCCGACGACGCCTCTCATGGATCCCGACGAGCAAACCATGGTTGCCAGCCGGCTCACGGGCAACCGCATCACGGGAAACACTTCTGACAAGAGCGCCAAGGATGCCGCTCGGCTCGAAGGCTACAACCAGGGCCAGGCAGAGGCCGCTGTCCCCAAGGACGCAGGTAAGAGGTTCGATGCCAATCGTGCCCAGGCCGCCCGAATGAGCCCTGCCCCCGATCCATCCGAGAGCGTCGACCAGCGAGAGCAGCGGTACCAAGAGAAGGCCAAGCTGCTCGAGATGATCAAGAACCCGCCTGGGCTAACCAACTCGAGTCGTGAGTCCAAGGTCGGCGGCAGCGTCGAAGACCCCGAGCTCCAGCGCGGAGCCAACCGAGCGCTGCAAGGCGAGACCTATCGCTACAAGCGCGGGTTTGGTGAAGACACGCAGCAAGTTCATCATGGGCAGATGGCCCAGACGATGGAGCAGAATCCGATCTCTGCTACTGCGGTGCGAGAAGATCCCTCTGGGCTCAAGAAGGTCGACACCATCGACAAGCTCAACGTGACCGCGTCGGGCGTGGCCCAGCTGCAAGAGGATCAAGACGAGATGGCGCACGCGCTAGCTAAGCTGGCTGGTCGCAGGAAGAGGGCTTGAGATGGCTGGCGAGGTTGGAGTCTACAAGCCCAAGACGGCGATCACCCACGACGAGAAACTCCGCGAAGAGGCTGAGCAGGCTGCCACCTACGATGCTGCCATGGCCGCAGCCCAGGCGCGACAGGACGCCTACCAGGCATCTTACGGTCCCCCGCCGCCGCCGCCTGCGCCCGTCGTTGGACCCGGGGTCATCGGTCAGCCAACACCGGGCCCCGGGCTCGGAGAGAGGATCGTCAACAGCCCGTATCTCAACCCGGCTCACCTCGTAACCAAGGCGGCTCATAACGAGTTTCTCAACCCGGCCGGCTACGACATTCCCGATACCGTGGGGACAAGGGACGTTGCGCATAAGCCCGGCGAGGCCGGCGCTAGCATCAAGAACGAATTTGGAGAGCCAGTCGACACATTCAAGCCCGGAACGGTGGCGCCCACGCCGACACCTGACGAGGGCGGCGACACGGGCACGCGCGTGACGCGTCCTGGCGTCACGGCGAGCGGGCCGGGCTATCCCGCGGGCGGGGGTGCTGCGCAGATCATTCCTGGCGGGATGATGCCGTTCACGGAGAAGACTGAGACCAAGATCGCTCGAGGCAACGCTCCTGGCGAGCGCGAGATGAGCGCTGCGGCCATGCGTCTTGGGCTGGACTCGGCCGAGATTCGACGCGAGGCCAACCAGCGACTGTTCTCTCAAGAGGAGCAGGCGGCCCAGCTCAAGCTCGCGGCGAGCGACTCCGCAGCAACCAAGCACGCCGCTCTACAGCAAGAGCAGGACGCGGCTGTTCGAGATCGCTTGAGCCAGATCGAGAGCCTCAACAAACAGGCCTCCACGAAATCGGAGAACCTGTGGACCGATGGTGGCCTTGGGCGCTTGCTCGGGTTCCTGTTCACGACGCTTGGGGCCGTTGGGATCGCGACGGGTGGCGGATCCAAGTCCAGCATCGGCCTGGGGCTGGGCTCGATGGCGAGCGGCGGCTACATCAATGGGCTCATCGACAACGACATCAACACCAAGATGCAAGAGCGCAAGATGGCGGGCGAGCAGGCCAAGCGCCAGACCGATCTCCTGGGCTTGCATCTCGACAACTTCAAGAGCCGCGGCGCTGCGATCGATGCGACCAAGCTCGCATACTACGACACGGTCCTGAACGAGATGGAGATCTACAGGGCCAAGCATCGTGGCGAGGTCAACGAGGGAAACTTCCGAGACCTACAAGCCAATCTTCTGGATGACCGGCGCAAGATCGAGCACGGCCTCTATCTCAACGGGATCGACGAACAGCAGACGGAGGACGTCAGCAAGATGCGACCGCCTCAGGTCGTGGGCGGCGGTGGTGGCGCAGGCACAGCCCAGGCTCGGCCTGAGCATCTCGTGGTGTTGCCCGATGGCAGTACAGCAACGTTTCCCAAGGAGGTCATCGGTGATGCCATCAAGACGATTGATGGGTATACGAATCTCATTCGCATGAACGAGGACATTCTTGAAAAGCGCCAGGAGATCCGCGAACTTGGCGCTAGCTATATCGACATCGTGGCCGACCCCAAGAAGTACGCACACATGCGTGCGCTACAGCGCCAGATCGACGATACGGTCGAGTCGAAGATCAAGATCATGTCCAAGAGCGAGGACAGATCTGTCGTGCATGAGGCTGAAAAAGAGGCCGCGATCCTCAAGCAGTCAGGTGGCGTGCGTGGGCTAGGGATGACGGCGAACGAGACCATCAACCCGTTCGGTGCAGCCTACGAGAAGGGTCACGATGAGATGATCCAGAACCAGATCAAGCGAGCCAACGCTGCGGCCTACGGTTTCGTTCGCGCGGGCGGTGGCAGCCTCGTGAATCGAGGCTTTGGTGTCAACGCCCAAGGGCACCTGATTCAGACCGGAGAGTTCACCGGGCAAGACCTCACTCCCCCCGAGGGCATGGCTCCACGTGGGTTCAGGCCTATGAATCCCGAACAGGAGGTCGCGACTGCGGGCGCTCCCCTCAGAGAGACCACGCCCTACTCTCCATTCCAGGGGAAGGTTCCGCCCGCACCTCCCGCTTCCCACAAGAAGAAGAAGTAGTGGGCGAACCGCGCGTCAATGTCGTAGGCCCAGGAGGGGTTCCAGGCACCGTCCCCGCTGACGAGGTCGATGCTTCTACGCGCGTTATGTCTCCCCAGGAGACCGCGGCAGCCCAGGCCAGGATCGACACAGAGGCCAAGGCCAACGCTCCGGGCAATCTTCCCGAGATGAGCTTCGCGGGCGTCCATGCGTTGCAGCGTGGCGTCGGTGAGTCGGTCGGTGTTCCTGTTGACAGTGCGGCCATCGGGATCGCTGGGCTGTTTGGAGATAGGGCCAAGCGGGGCACGCGCGAGTACCTGAAAGGACTCGATGAACGCTACCCGACGCTCACCAAGATCACAGGCGTCGAAGGCAACGTCGCGGGCGCCATCGGTGCCGCCGCTGCGCTGAAGGCTCCCGGTGGAATCGGTGCGCCAGCCATGCGTGGTGTCGGCGGTGTCGCGGCGCGCGCGGCCTACGGTGGTGCCGAGAATGTGGTCCAGGCCACCACGCGCGACGTCAACGAGTCGGCTCTCGGAGACCACCCCATCAACGCAGAGAAGCTGGTCGCCGCAGCCCCAGAGCGCTTCCTTTTTGGAGCCGTGGTCACGGGAGGTTTCGAGGGCGCAGCCGCTGGGCTAGGGGCTGGCGCCCGAGCCGTGCGAGGGCGAGCCGTTCCAGCTCTCGAGGCCGGCGCAGCTCGAGCCATCGGCAGGGAAGTGGGCGAGACTGGGGCTGACGAGACTCTCGTGGCCGGCAACCGGATCCGGGCGCTGGCGGGTGGGGAGATCCCCAAGTCCCGAGAGGCGCTCGGTGGTCTTCTTGCCGCCGAGCAGGGCGCCCAACGTGGGCAGAGGTCCGCTGGCCTTATCTCTGCGCTCGAGGGCGAGCAGACGCTCGAGGGCGTTAGGCTAGGCACAGCCCAGGCCTTCGAGCGGAGGGCAGCCGCAGGCGCGGGAGAGCGCGGGATTGCCCAGGCTGAGAAGGCTGGGGCCGAGGGTGAGCTCGAGGCCATGGCCAGGGGCGGTAAGGCCGTCGAGGAGGCCGAGCTCAAAGGCGCAGGCCGACGCGCTACAGCCGAGGCGGAATCTTTCGACCGCTACGGAGAGGCCATCGCGAGTGGGGAGCGCACGGGAAACCAAGCCCTGCGCGAGGAGCTCTCCGCAGCCCAGGCTCCCGTTCGTCAGGTCGAGGAGCACTACGGCACGCTGCGTCAGGCTCTGGCCCAAGAGCACGCTGAAGCTAAGGGTCTAGCCGACGCCCTCAAGGCCCAGCGGCTCGAGGTCGTCGAAAAGTTCGGGGATGCCCTCAACCGAGCCGAGGCTGCCGCGGGCATCAAGAACGCTGAGAGCAAGGCCGCCGCAGCGGTGGAGGTCAAGGCCACCAGGGATGCCGCGGCCGCCGAAGCCCAGGCAGGGCGCGTACGCATGGAGGCAGCGCGAGAGGGCATCCCTCGAGACCCCACCAAGGAGGCAATGATTGCCTGGCACCAGGCCCCTCATCCCAAGCCGCCCAAGCCCTACCCGCCTGTCGGCGGTATGAGTGGCGCCATCCGTGAGGCCAGCGAAGAATTTCATCAGTGGAGTTCCGTGAGCCAGGGCAAGACCGGCAAGTGGAAGGGGAACCGCTGGATTGAGGACGCCACTACCGAGGCACAGACCGAAGCGACGATGGCCCAGCGTGCTGAGACCGCAACGGCGACGGCAACAGCTTCCACTTCCCAGGAAGTGAAGCGATACCAGTCACTCTCAGATCAGCTGAGGCTCGCGCATGAGGACTCACTCAAGAGTGTCGCCGAGATCGAGGCGGCGATCGGACAGAACGAAGCCAAGGCTGCGCGCGACGTGGCAGCATCGACCCGTGCCGCTGAAGCTCGCTTCCTGTCCTACAAGAACCAGAGCGAGGCCGCCGCCTACGCGGCTGGCACGAAGTCCGCGACCGCGACCGAGAAGGCTGGGAAAGTCGCGACCGAGACCGAGGCCGCCATAGAGCAGGCGCGCGTGGGGGCAGGGCCCGAAGTCCGCAAGGCCCAGGCCGCAACGACAGCCAAGGTGGAGGCCGCGAAGGGTAGCGCGGAGAAGGCTGGCGCAGCCTTCGAGACCAAGGCCGCAGCGGAGCGCGGCAAGCTGGGCACAGCTCACGAGAAACAGGCGGGGAAGCTACCCAAGCTCAGCGAGATTGCTACCGATGTGGATCCCTACATCGCAGGCATGGCCAACCGAGCCAACACTGAAGCAGCTCGGCCAGCGATCGGGACTAACGCCATGTGGCACGCGGGCTTTGCACTTGTGCATGGGCACCCGATCAGCGCAGCCGCCGCTCTCGTGGGCAGCTTCCTTGTGGGCAAGGCGCGAGCGCAGGGCAACCTTGGCGCCGCTCGTATGATGCACGCGCTGGCGGATCGCATCACCGAAGTCGACCGCGCAATCCACAGTGGGACAGCACTCATCCTTGGTGGCCAGGTCTCGAGGGAGGCGGCCAACGACGTGGATAAGGCGCTGGGTAAAGAGCCCAAGAAGGCACCCTCGTTCGCGGCCATCTCGAAAGACATCAACGAAGTTCAGGGCAACCCCAGCATCCTCGATCAGCGTGTCCAGATGGCACTCGGGGATGCGGTCGGCACTGCGCCGCAGACCTACGCGGAGACGCTGGCATCCGCGGCGCGCACGCATGCGTTCCTCTACAGCGTTCTGCCCAGGCCGCAGAAGGATCCTTACTCGCTGACCCCTCGGCTGGACAACGGTGTCGTCTCGCCATCGGAGCAGTACGAATTTATGCAGGCCTACAGGACGACGCTGTCGCCCATGTCGATCTACAACGACACGCGCAACGGAACCGTGAGCGAGATTCAGGTGCAAGCGCTCGAGGCCTCGTATCCCCAGATCTACAAGCAGATGCGGGACGAGGTCGCAAGGCAGACCCAGGACCTCTCGTCACCCGTGAGCTACGAGCGCGCCATTCAGGTGGGCACACTCTTCGGCGTTCCCACCGACGAAGTTCTTGATCCCGATTTCCAGAAGTCGATCGCCAAGGCTTACGAGGAGAAAGAATCTTCTGGTCAGACCGCGGGCGGGTCCAGGGCTAGCCCAGGCAACGGAAGCGCGGTAACCAAGAGCATGATCTCTGGATCTCAAGGTGTCGAAGGAGGAGTGCGGTAATGGATAGTAGATTCATAGAGTCGGGATCGACCTGGTACACGAGCCCAATCGCCGGAGAGCTCACCGCCGTACTCAAGGCTACACCGGGCAAGCTGTTTTACCTGCGCATCAGTAACCTCACGGCCGCTGCACGGTTTATCTTCCTGTTCGATTCGGCATCGGCTGCCGGCGCCCTGTTTGGGCCACCCGTTCGGCTGGCTGCCAATGAGCAGGTGGAGCTCAAGCTGGTCTACCCGATGCAGGGAGCCGTTGGGCTCACGCTCTCGTCGAGCACTACCCAGAACGCCTACGCCGCTGGTGGCGCCAACGATATGCAGGTCCACGCACTCTTCAAGTGAGGTCGACACCATGAACAGCGTCTCAGAGCCTCCGCTCATCTCTCACAAGCCAGAGAAGCCGGTCACGTTTGCGGACGTGGCCATGCGCATCGCCAATGACGGACCCATGTACGCGACGATCGCGCTCGTGGGCATCCTCGCGGTCAACGGAAAGGCCACGGCTAGCGAGACGGTGATCGCATCCCTGGGAGCTCTCCTCGCCAGGTCTTGGCCCAGGGCGGTGCAGGTCATGGGCAAGGCTGGGGCGCACATGCTCATCGTGGGCGCTGCGGTCACGGGCTTCGCGGTGGTTCATGCGTGCACACCAGCGACGGTAACCCCCGCGGCCTACGGCGCAGAGCTAGCCGCTTGCACCAACGTCTCGCAGACGCTGCACGAGTCGATCGAATGTGAGAACAAGGTACGAAACCGCTACGGTCGCCCGCTGCGCGACGCAGGAGTTGAGTGATGGAAGATCTGATCGTGAAGCTACTCGGGGCTGCGGTCTCTCTGCTTAGGCAGACGGACGCTTCGCTCGAAGAAACCCAGGCGGTGCTCATGGAAGCCCAGGAGCTAGTGAAGGCCAGGCTGGACCAGCAGAAGTTCACGTTCACGGTCGAGAACGCGCTACCCGGCACCTCTCACGAGGAGGGCTGACAAAAGAGTAACGCCCGACGTGGGACAAGCACGCGGGCGTTACCGGGACGGAACGGAGAGATGAACGGAGACATGAAAGGTAGATCATCGTGACGAGCCCCGCAAGGATTGTCTCCCCCGCATTCGTGATGGCCAGGGGCATCGACTGCGTCACTACCCTGACCCAGGTGTCCGCTGAAGACCTCAAGGCCAGGGGCATCGACTTCTCTATCCGCTACCTGGGCTCGGTCACCGCCAACGAGGTGGACATCATCTTGAGCGCTGGGCTGGCCTTCATGCCCGTAACCTACGGTCTCAAGCACGGGACCGAACCCACCAAGGAGCTCGGCACACGCTTCGGCTCGAGCTCGGCAAGGCAAGCTAGGGATGCGGGCGTTGGGCTAGGCGCTACAGTCTGGCTCGACCTCGAAGACATGGCCGGCACACCCCAGGAGGTCATCGACTTCGTGGACGCGTGGGCCACGGTCATCCTGGGCGCGGGGTTCCAGCCTGGGCTCTACGTCGGAGCAGGAGCCTTGCTCACGAGCCAACAGCTCTACGCCCTGAAGGTCGTGCGCTACTGGCAGTCTCTCTCGAAAGAGATCGACGTGCGCGGTCAGCTCGCGGAGCCCGCGTGTGGCTGGTGCATGATTCAGCTGTACCCAACCATCGTGGTGGCCGGCGTCTCAGTGGACATCGACGTAATCCAGCAGGACTACCGTCAGCGCACGCCGATGTGGACACGCAAGATCGCCTAGCTCGCGGGGTCCTCGTCCGACCAGGGTTCCGTCAACTGAATGCGGCAGGTGAATGGCGCGAACGGTAGGCGCGGCAGCCCATCGTTGACAGCGACCCTCACCGTGTTCTCCGCGCCAGCGTCGGGCTGAAAATCATCGGGCTGGACTGGACGCAGTAGTCCGAGCACGCGACCTGCGCGTTCGATCCACTTGGTGCGCAGCCCAAGCTCGTCGAGGTCCCACATGCGTTCCACAGCAGCGATGACGTGAGGCCCGCGCTCAAGAAGCTTGGGGCCATCGGCTGTAGCCGAGGCCTCGCCCACTTCGCAAGCGAAGGCCAGGACGTCGGTGTCGGTCATGTGGAGAGCGCGAGCCAGAGAGTAGAGCGTGCCCATGTCTACAGATCCCATTGCTCCTATGTACCGCAAAACCGGAGCACCGCACGCCCTATCTTTTCTCCTCATCTTTCCCTTGACGAGTCCCGAGTCCGTGGCTTAGATGAGTTGATGAAGAAGAAGACGGCGGCGTCCATGAAGTTTGACGCCAAGACGGGACTCCCCTTCGCGAAAGGAGACGCGATTCTGATTCGCACGGTCACGATGTATCAGGTTGGTCGGGTCGTCCACGTCGGACCCGACTCAATCACACTTGATGACGCATCGTGGCTAGCCGACATCGGCCGTCTATCCGTTGCGCTCTCGACCGGCGCCCTAAGCGAGGTGGAGCGCGCACCATCGTGGGTCGTCGTTGGACGTGGCGCTATCGTCGACATCTATCCGTGGAGCCATCCGCTTCCTCAAGCGACCAAGTAATGGACGCAGCGATGCTCAGCGCAGGATCCGACTCGTCGTGGTCGTGGTCACGGTCACGGTCGGGGTCGTGGTCGGGGTCGTGGTCGTGGTCGTGGTCACGGTCGTGGTCGTGGTCACGGTCGCGGTCGGGGTCACGGTCGGGGTCACGGTCGCGGTCACGGTCGCGGTGCTCGTGGTGAGGAGGATCGAGTGAACGCAGCGATGCTCAGCGCAGGATCCGACTCGTCGTGGTCGTGGTCGGGGTCGTGGTCACGGTCGTGGTCGTGGTCGCGGTCGGGGTCGTGGTCGTGGTCACGGTCGGGGTCACGGTCGGGGTCGTGGTCACGGTCGCGGTCGTCGTGGTCGTGGTCGTGGTCGTGGTCACGGTCGCGGTCGGGGTGACGCTATGGCCCTGGGGCGTGGGGCTTGTTAGGTGTAACACGCCCACGATCTACCGCTGGTATCGAGAGCCGGTGTGTCGTTCGCGTGCGCAATGGGACTGGCTGAATTTACAACCAAAGGAGAGTGAGAACATGGCAACGAAGAAGACGGACGAGATCGACGGCATCATTCGTGGAGCGCACGTTCACACAGCAATCTGTGACGTGAAGACAGTGCTCGCCCAGGGCGGCGGCATCACCAAGGACCGCAAGGCCACCATGGGCGCGGGAGGCACCTACAACTTCCGTGGCATCGACGACGTCTACAACGCGCTGTGCGGCATCACTGCCGACAAGGGCTTGGCGATGTACCCGCGCGTAGTCGAGAAGCAGATCGACTACCAAACCAACGCCAAAGGCAACACGCAGACGCACTACCATCTGACGCTCGAGGTGGACCTCGTCTCTACAGTGGACGGGTCTTCCCACACGGTGCGGTCGTTGGGCGAAGCGATCGACACGGGCGACAAGGGCAGCGGCAAGGCCCAGAGTTACGCCATGAAGATGGCGTGCCTGATGACCTTTATGATTCCCACGCACGGTGAGAGCATGGACACCGAGGCCTTCGCGGTAGAGGTGGCGCCCGTGGCCCCCGCCAAGCGCGAACGAGTGATCGCAGCCCAGCAACAGGCCGCCGTGGTCGCAACCCGCCAGGCGCCCACGCCGCCCGACTCCACAACGGACGGCATCGACCGGCTCTCTGATGCAATCGGCAGTGTCGACGCTTTCGATCGTCTCATGCCCCTGATCGCTGACGCGGAGGGCTCACCCGAAGCCAACATCCTGCACGCCATGCTGCTGGCCAAGGCCATCGCGCTCTTTGGTGTGGCCAAGGACATGGCCACCGTACAGCAGGGCTTCGACGCGGTCGATGCGCTGGGCTCGCCCGACGTGCTCAAGACGGCGGCAAACATCGCCTACGCCAGGTTTCGCTAATGGCTGCTCGTAAGCGTAAGGCTAAGGCTACGCTTAGCCCGCTCGAGAACGCGCTTGGTGTCCCCGTCAGCATTGGGGATCTTATCCCCCTGCTGCAGAGGGGCAACGAAAGCGTCATGGTCTCGCGGTCCACCATGGATGGCCTCTTCCTGGTCTGCAACATGCTGCTGGGCGCGCTGCGGCGCGGGGCCCACACGAGCCTCGGCATCAACAAAGAGTCCAGCGCCGCCGACACGGAAGATGTTCGCCCGCTTATGATCAAACTCGCGGCAGCTGGGCTAAGCGATGTGCTCGAGACCGGGATGCTGGACATGGATGCGATCCGTCTATTCGCCGGGGATGTTCAGGACGAGTTGGCCAAGAACCGGAAGCGATGAGCGAGAAAGAGGCACGCATGCCGGAGTACGTCCCGGCTGGCCCCGTCGTGATCCGTCGAAAACTGAGCGACCCAGCTCAGGACTTTGATGTACTGGTACCAGCACAGATAGGACAAGAAATCATGCGCAGACCGTCAGCGAGCAACGTGGAGTCTTTCGTCAGGTGCGGAGCCTCGCACCTGTTGCCCCAGCACGACAGCTACCAGGAGAAGACGGAGCGCGGCAGCGATGGCCACGCTCTGCTTGCGGACTTCGTTAACAAGGTACCAGGGTCACTCAAGCGAATGGAGCTCGCCATCCCTGGGCTGGGCTCAGCCATCGAGGAGCACATCTCGAACATCGAAGCGATCACGGCAGAGGAAGCCTACGTGGTCGACGTCAAGGCCAAGACCAGCAAGCTGCTGGGCATCAACATCGGGCGGAAGTACGAGGAGGCGCTTGGGCGCAAGCTCAAACCCTACGAGATATGCACGAGCCTGGACGTGCACGGACGCAAGGGGGAGACCTTGCGATGGATTCGTGACTTCAAGTTCGGCGTCTACCATTCCTGGTGGCAGCTCTGGATCCAAGCCATGGCGGTCATGTGGTCGATGCGTGACTCCGCAGGCGAGCAGGCCGCCGCCGTTGTGGATGCAGGGTTCCTGTTCGTCGACTCTTTCTCGAGCGAAGAGGTCTCGATCACTCAGGACTCGAGACTGATCTACCTGCACGAGGCCGACGCCCAGGCCGGCGTACTCATGGATGCGTTCGGGCGGGCCGACGCAATGCAACACGCGATGAAGAAGGGACTTCATTACTCGGATCTCCAGGTGACAGAGGGCAAGTGGTGCCAGTATTGCGGCGCGTTCCCGCACTGCCCAGCCAAGTGGAGACTCGCAAAGTCCATGCTGTCGATGGACATGATCGGGAACATCGAGGAGCTATCGCTAGAGCAGTGCGGAGAGGCGTGGCTAAAGCTCTCCGAGGTGAAGAAGAACGTCATCGAGAAGATGGAAGCGACCCTCAAGACGAGGATGCGCGTCGAGGGCGGCTTCCCGCTGAAGGACGAGCCCAAGAAGATGCTGAAGATGTGCCCCATGCCTGGACGCACGAGTATCGACCGAGAGGGGGCGATCCATATGCTGCGAGACCGCGGCGCCAGTGACGACGAGATACGAGGGCTTGTGAAGCGCGGAGAGAGTTACGAAACCGTACGAAAGGTGAACCGATGAGCAACTACAACCGAGGTAATGGCAATAGGGGCGGCGGCGGACAACCCCGCGACGACAGTGGCGGTGGCGCAGGTGTAGCCAATCGCTGGGACGTTATGTCGATGCGCGAGTACACCGACAATCAGGGCGTACAGCGCACGGCATGGACCAAGGTCGGCGTGGGCTTCACGTGCAAGAACGGCAGCATCAACGTGGAGCTCGACGCCATCCCGAAGGACTTCAAGATCCAACTTCAGGTGCCCCTCACCAAGGCCGAGAAGGACGCGCTCTTTGGGCAGCGACAAGAGAGGCAAGAGCGTCAGCAGAACCAGCAGCAGCCGCCCCCAGGACAAGGCCAGGGCGATAGGCGCTATGCAGGACAGCAGCAGCGCGCCAGTGTGCAGCAGCGCTACGGGCAGCGCCCCGCCTCGAGCCCGCAGCCGGCGCATCCCCAACCCAGCCAGGATTCTGGCTACGAAGAGTATCAGGGCACTCAAGCCCAGGCCTGGGAGATCGAAGGCGTGATCATCACGGACGCTCGGAATCTCCCGCGTGACCACCGGGACTACCTGCCCTTCTGATGGGCTCGCCCAAACAGAGATCGCCTGCGGAGATGCGCAAGCTCAAAGAGGAATTGGACCTTCGCGGCCTGTG
>Ga0315273_10002616_pt1 | contig 21327 bp, 26 predicted proteins | sample YL17G02_0_MG_FD_205753 | JGI IMG/M metagenome (GOLD analysis project Ga0315273, IMG submission 205753) | Sediment microbial communities from Yellowstone Lake, YNP, Wyoming, USA - YL17G02_0 | ecosystem: Environmental > Aquatic > Freshwater > Lake > Sediment | place: USA: Wyoming | collected... | reverse complement strand
TCACCTGAAGAATTATCAGCTATTCAAAAAACTTATAGATGAATGGGTGGACATGTCTTTAAATATTGCTCGTCTGCGCAGACAGAAATAGGCTATAATTCCCATGAGAACTTTGCACTGTCAAGTATAAAAATGATATACTGTTATAAATTTTTAACGTCGTGTAGGAGAAGATGCCATGAAAAATGTTATTGAGAAGGGCGTAACAGGCGGAGCGACAGTATTGGATGAGGCATGGCAGTATTCATACGCTTCAGCGGAATATGCCGGCCTTGTCCTATACAGCTATGTAAGGAGAGGCGGTTCGATTGTCATTGAGCCTTTGGATAAGATAGCGTCGCCTGTGTTTAGCAATCTCGGAACTGTCTTCGGCAGAACCTTTGGAGGTGTTCGTGAAGGGGTAAAAAAGGTCTTTGCGGGCGTAAGGATAGTGAAACGGCTCGGAGATATTGACAAAAGGCTTTCGCACATTGAAGAAATGCTTGTGACAAAGGAAGCGCTTTACAAGCTTGAAGAGAGGCTTGCCTATCTTGAGAGGCATGGCATAGTTGCTTCAAAGGAAGGCGGCCTGCAGTTGAAAGGGAAAAAACTGTCAGAAGACAAACTTATGTTGCTGAGGGCAATTGTAAAGGAAAATATTATTCTGATGGAGGAATAATGCATCCCGTGGTATATTATTGCAATAATTTTTTAGGAGAAAATATTATAACTCATGAGAGAAAAAATTAATATAGGCATAGACCTCGGCACATCAAGAAGCGCTATAGCGGCTGATAACGGAGTGAGGATTTTTCTGGCGAGCGTTGTGGGTTATCCCAAAGATGCGGTTTCATTGAAACTGTTCGGCAGGGAAATTGTTTTTGGAGAAGAAGCCCTCAGACACCGGGTTTCCCTGAATATTTTTAGGCCCTTTGAAGGCGGCATGCTGAAGATCTCCCAGAACATGGATGAAAAATCCAAAGAATATGTGAAGGCGATGGAGACTGCAAAGTTGCTGCTGAACCGTTTAATAGAACTTGCCCTGGACGAAGAGACCGGCAAGCGGGAGGATTTCATAATAAGGGGCGTGATAGGGGCGCCGGCCCTTGCATCCAGAATGAACAAGAAGGCCCTGCTCGAAATAGCAAAGGACTTGCTCGACGATGTAATGATCGTGTCAGAACCTTTTGCTGTGGCCTATGGTTTGAAATTGCTGACAAACGCATTAATTGTAGACATAGGCGCCGGGACAGTCGATTTGTGCAGGATGCACGGCACCATGCCCGAAGAAGAGGACCAGCTTACCACGACAAAGGCTGGAGACCATATTGACAAGGTCTTCTATGAGCTTTTGACAAAGAAATATAAGGAAGCCACATTGACAGTGAATATGGTCAGAAAGATCAAGGAGGAGAACTCCACTGTATCAAAGCATGGAGAAAGCATATTCATAGAAATTCCGGTAAAAGGCAAACCCAAAAAACATGACGTGACAGAAGAGCTTAAAGCGGCATGCAGTACCATTGTGCCGGATATTGTAAACGGCATCCAGCAACTCGTAGCATCGTTTGATCCTGAATTCCAGAATGATCTCAAGGAGAATGTTATCCTTGCGGGCGGCGGCAGCCAGATTATCGGACTAAAAAAGGAGATAGAGGACTACATGCAGGCCAACCTCGGGTATGGCAAAGTGCAAAAGGTGGCAGAGCCCCTGTATGCAGGAGCGAATGGAGCGCTGTTGCTCTGCAAGGATATGCCTGAAGAATATTGGCATCAAATAAAAGGCAGGGAGAAAAAGTCATAACCGTGAAAATTATGAAAAAAGAGTATGTTCTGCCGCTTATTATGGTGCTGTTTCTTGTCGTGGTTTTTTTGGACCAGAACAACATACCTATACCCATGAAAATATTAGTGGGCTCTCCCATTCATATGTCTCTCAGCATGGTAATCATGGTGAGCATGTTGGTGGGGGCCGGATTAGCGTTTGTGGGACTTCTATTTTTTGGTAAAATTAAAAATAAATTCAAGAAAAACGGTGAGCGGGATTAAGGGAATATATCCATCATCGCAAATGACAGGAGGATGAGATGGAAAAGAACTTAAGGTACAAAATGGAACATCTGGGAGACTATTTTGTAGATATGCTCAGTACAGTTGCAGACACATCAAAAGCGTCTGCAAGGGGTGTAGTTCTTACGTATGACATCCACAAACTTGCAAAGGAAAAAGAAATCATCCTGAATAATATCGGCAAGCGATTGACTCAGATCAGGAAGGATGACCCTGCATTAAATATATCACAGGATGAAAGGATGAGGGAGCTTTTAGATAGTTTGGATGAAATAGAGAAGAAGCTGAAGGGATGCTTTGAGGAGAGGGAAAATCTCTTATATCCCAAGAAGACCGTCTGTTGTTCCAGCACTACCGATAGTGCTGACAATGCTAAATCTGTTGAAGCTGCTGAATCTACTGAAACAGATCAAACAATGCAAACAGCTTGAATGACAGGCATTATTAAAGCTGTTGAATAAGGTGGGAGTATAAGATCAGCAATATACAGGAGGTAATAATATGTCAAAAATAATGGTAGGGGTTTTCGTTAGCGTGTTTGTCAGCGCCTTGATTTATGAGGTGATCAAACGAAATAATCCTGAATTAGCGGATCGCATTGTGAGAAAGCTTAAAAGGACAAGCGCTACTTAACAGCTTTTTGCCTTTTTTGTTTTTTTATTGTTTTTCGACGCCTTTATCCTGATAGGCTTGTGCTGAATCCAAGGCAGATCAACAACAAAAGATAGCCTTACTTTATGACTTTTTATGATGTAGTTTTACGGAATCTCAGAAGTTGATATGATATTTTTCTCGCGATACCTAACCTGAAATGGAGAGGCTGCAGTGAATAATTTTTGGAAGCTGCTGAATTATTTAATTATCATTTTTATTCTGGGTTTTGCTGGATATTTTGTCATCTTTCATACCCCTAACCGGTTAAACCCGGCAAGAGAGGACCAACTGAAAAGGGGCGTGTCACAGAATGCCCAATACCCCCGGGTTGTCGCATGGCTATTAGGGAAGATGGGCCGGAGCAATGAAAATCAAGCGGCCGGCACCGGCCAGCCCAGTGCAGGCGATATCAATCCCTATTATCTCCAGGGCAACATGCAGAACGCAGATGTTGATAATCAGGCAGACCCACAAAATGCCGGAACTTACTCTGATCCTTTTCCTGATCCGGCGCTTCCGGGAAACACGCCTATGACAGGCTTGATCGCAACCAACCCCGCTCAAACACCCACGGTTTCAAATGTGATGGAGATAGTGTTGCAGGAGGGGCATTGGATAGGTCTTGAGGTCGGCCCTCTTACACCGGCTCTTGCTGCTGCCAATGGTATTCCGCCAAATGTGAAGGGCGTGCTGGTGGATGAGGTGACTCTTCTTTCAGCAAGGTCAGGTTTTCTTGCCGGAGATGTAATTACAGCGATTAATAATATTGAGACAGGCGACTTATATGCCTTTGAAGCCGCCACCAGGCCTATTGCCATGTCAAGACAGGCGATAGTGACAGTGTTTCTGGCCGGGACATATAAGAAAATAGTGGTGCGGTCAACCGAGGAACTCGGCATTGCCCAGATGGAGGCCGCTCCAATGATTCTTGCGACCGACCCTTCGCCCCATGGATATTACGGGCCGTGTGAAAGATGTCACGCTATTTCCAAGACTGTGAAGAATGCGGGACAGCTTGCCAAGGACGGCGGCGATGTGCTGACTACAAAGGCGCCGCCAATTAAATGGGGTGCAAAACCTCTACACGGCAACAGAGGAACATGCACAAACTGCCACAACATAATATAAATTATATCCAATGCAAGCGTTGTGAGAGAAAGGCAGGATGGATATCTGTCTTTTCCAACCTTGGTCTTGCGGTATTCAAGCTGATTGTCGGTGTTATGAGCGGCAGTAAAGCAGTGATTGGAGATTCCCTCTATTCTTTTAAGGACTTTCTAACCTCTCTGGTAGTTTTGGCCGGGATCAGAATATCTGGAAAGCCCCCGGACGAGAATCACCCATACGGACACGGCAAGATAGAATTTGTGGCGATTTTCATGATCAGTCTTTTGATCACTGTCGGTACGTTTTTTCTGTTCATCCATTCGGTCAAGGACGTATGGATGGTGTTCAAGGGTTTCTCTCAGCCCCAGCCGAAAATTATCGCTTTTTGGGCGGCGATAATTTCGGTTATCGCGAATTATAAACTCTCTGTGTATCTGCACTGTGTCGGCGAACGGATGAAAAGCCCTGCCATGCTGGCGAATGCCAAACATAACCAATCGGATACCATCTCATCGGCTTTTGTTGCAGGGGCAGTTCTTTTAACACGGTTCGGCTGGTATATTGTCGACCCCCTTGTGGCTGTCATCGAGACAGTAGACCTCATTTTCCTCTGCTTTGGCATGATGAAAGATGCCATGAAAGGATTGATGGATTCATCTGAAAGCGGCATAGTGAGCAAACAGATAAGATCCCTGGCCCAACTCGTTCCCGGAGTCAAGAGAATATCCTCTTTGAACGCCCGGAAAATAGGACAGGCTGTGTGGGTTGACATGGTCATAAAGGTTGACCAAAATAAAACGCTTGACTACAGCCACATGGTAAGTTGTCAGGTGGAGGAAACCCTGAGGAAGCGAATAAATAATATCGCAAGTGTGAATATTGCAGTGGAGCCTTATATGCCATGAAAGATTTTGGATGGTTTGATAAACTTTTGACTATATCCGGCACATATCTTCCATCTACAAGGAAGGATGTTAAGGATATTATGGCAGCGTATGACCTTGAACATGGCGGAATAAGACCGAAAAAATACAGGGCGTACGATGTCAGCTCCAGGCTTATAAAAAAGGCTGCTCTTAAGACAGGCGGCATGGGCGGTCTCACCTGTGTGCCTGCTGCGCTGCCTGTTGTTGGAACGCTCGGGACTGTGGCGCTTGGCAGCGCAGTGGACCTGTATTATCTCATGAGGACCCAAATAGAGCTTTGCTATGCTGTGTCGGTTGCCTATGAAGTAGAGATGGATGAGGAGGAATTAAAGGCCATCACTCTTGCGATACTTGGTTTTTCCGGCTCCGCCGAGACATTGAAGGCGCTGACCTCAGGGGTGCTGCGGCGTTCCATTGATGAGATCGCATCAGGATATCTTAAAACAGGCCTGTCTAAGGCATCGTATGAGGTGATGGAAAGGCTGGTCCCTCAATTTCTGAAGAGGACGTACAAACTGATCCCGTTCCTCGGTATCCCCCTTGGCGCCTCGATCAATATAGCTTCGACACTGATAGTGGGCAATCAGGCGAGGAGATATTTCAGCATTTGGGCTGATAGTGAACTGCTGGGTGACATTACAGAGGAACATTTGCTAAGGTTGCCCGGCGCAGTTGAGGAAAGTTAATACATCATGAAGAAGAAACATTGGCGCCCTCGGGTTTATATAGCATTATTTTTATTTTTTGCGTGTTATATTGTTTCAAGGGTTACATATAATAAAATGGTGGATGAAGAACATTTTTTGCATATATCACATGGAACGCTCGAAATAATGCTACAGAAGAAGCAGGACCTTAACATGAAGGCGCTTGATGCTGTGAATGCGTATGTCGAAACTGAGGGAAAACTGCTCCATCTCCTCATTGACCTTAGCAGGGAGGTAAAGAGCGGAGCGAGCGCCTCAAGGATAAAGGAGATGAGGGGCGAGGTCGAGCGTCTTGTCAGCATGCTGGATGTGCTAATAATGAAGTCGCCGGAAGTCAAGTCAAAGGGGCCGTATCTGTATCTGATGGAGACCTTTAATGCAACGGAAAACGGTGTAACGGCAGCCCGGCTGCATTACAACAAGGCAATAAGCGAATTTGACACGTTTATCGACATGTTTCCATATAATGTTGTTGCGCGGATTTATGGTTTTAAGAGGGAACGTTTTTTTACAGCTGCCGAAGGGGCAGGGAAAGCGCCGGATATTGACAGGGCGGGGACTGTCCCTATTTACGGACGGAGTGAAACGGAGTCGTAGAATGGGGACTGTCCCCTCTATGAGAAGGAGAAAGAGAAGTTTGCAATGAAATATCCTGAATGCGAAAGATGCGGCAGGCTGTCGCCGCGATGGAGCGTGGCCGGAAATTTCGGCATGGCTGTTTTCAAATTCGTCGTAGGAACTCTGGCCGGCAGCAAAGGACTTGTTGCAGACTCTCTGCACTCAATCGCTGATACCATATCATCGGCATTCGTACTCCTGGCGCTGAAGTTCTCTGACAAGCCCAAGGACAAAAAATATCCCTTTGGCTACGGCAAGGTTGAATACCTAAGTTCCTTATTTGCCGGCTTGTTTATTTTTATAGTAGCTGTGAGTGTCCTGCTTGACGCACTTGGCAGTCTCAAAGGCGGATACCATAAAATGCCCGGGAATGCCGCCATATTAGCGACTATACTCTCTCTCTCCTTCAGTTATTTGATGTACTCATCAAATAACTGTGCCGGCACACAGTTGAACAGTCCTGCCATGCTTGCAGATGCTGCGGAGAGCAAGGCTGACAGCCTCACCTCTGTTGCAGTGCTATTCGGGCTTATCGGCACGAAAATGGGGTTCAGGAGCGCTGATACCCTGGCTGCCCTGGTGATTGCCATATTAATCTTCCGCATAAGCGTAGGAATGTTTTTGACCGGCATCCACGGTCTTATTGACGTATCTCTGGACACAGACGAGATAGAGAAGATTAAAAAAGTCTGTTTGAGTATGGGAGGGGTAGAGGATGTAAGGGGCATAAGCACCAGGCGCATGGGACAGAAATCCAAGGTCGATATAGATATATATGTCTTGCATTCAAAAACCGTTCTTGAGACGCACGAGATCGCCAGGCGACTGAAAACCATGGTAGCTGAAAAGGTGGAAAACATTGATGACATTTTTGTACGCACTTTCCCGGTGAGAAAGATGAGGGTATTGAGATAGAGAACTTAGGGAGGAATAATGCCCCTCTTTGGCAAAGGGGTGAGGGGAGATTTTCATAATATTACGTCTATGCTGTTATTTAAATAAACCCTAAATAACTAATTTTTTTACAGGAGGACAAAAAATGCCATTTGATCTTGATTTGACGGATGTAAAGGTGCTTCTTAAGACGATCGGTGTGAACAGCAAAAAGGTCATAGATAAATTGACTGACGGGTATAATAATTTTTTGCAGATCAACCCGGAGGACGCAAAGAATGTGTATCTGGATTCAGCGAACAAGCTCGGGAACAGGGGAGACTACGAAGGCGCGATAAAGGCGTACCGGAAGCTTTTGGACATTGATTCAGACAATGCAGAAGCCCTTTCAGGGCTGGGGAAGGTGTATATGAGGGCCGGGCTTCCCAGCGAGGCTATCGAGGTGCTGGTTAAGGCGGGGAACTTAGACCGGTCATCTGCTCATATCTTCTTTTATCTTGGTTCTGCTTATTTTATGATAGATGACAATAAAAATGCGCTTAAGGCGTTTAACGAGGCAACAAAGTTGAATCCCGGATACGCCGAGGCATATTACAAGATGGGTCTGGTTTATGACAGTATGTCAGACCATGATAAGGCTATAGAGGCTTTTAACAAGACGATTGCCATTGATCCGGACTTTGTAAAGGCTTACCAGAGCCTGGGTCTTGCGTATGAAGGCAAAGGACAGAGGGATGAGGCGATTAAATGCTTCAAGAAAGCGCTTGAGAAGGAAGAAAAACGTTTTTAGGAAATAATGACCGTTAACATGGAAAAAACAACATAATATTAGGAACAGGAGGGAATTTAACATGTCAAGTATAGTTTTTGGATTGATAGCAATGTGTATCGGTTTGTGGGGCATAGTTTCATACTGGTGGTATGTGGTGGATGTGTTTTTGGCGATTTTACCTATATGTTTATTGTTCGGAGGTTTTATTGCCCTGATGGCAGGCATCAAAAAGACAGGACTCAAGGCGAAGATCAAGGTTTTCGACAGGAAACCGGCAGAAGAAAACACAATGAAAGAGAAATATTAACCGGAGGCTTGCTATGGAAGAAACAAACAGCAGCAATAGACAAACAGGTAAAAGCGGGGTACAGCAAGCGCAGGCAAGCTGTCCAAGGAGCTTCAGGCCCTGGATATGGACATTAGTGCTTCTGGCATTACTTACCCTCATCTGGGTGATGTATGAGAGCTATAAGGACGGCGGCTTTGTGGCCGGCCTGTTCAATGGCAAGGGTTATGGAAGGATGCAGAAAGAAGACGGCAAGTACAGCGCGGGATTGTACCAGTCCGTAAATCTGCCGGTTGTAAATACAGTGCAGGATAGCTACCATACAATTATTGAGGTTGTCCGGCCTGCGCTGGTAAGTATAGATGTCGCGGTTTCAGCGCCTGATGCAGAGTTCCAGGTCGTCAATCCGAATACAGGGGGCGGTATAAGTCCGGTCGCAGGCGCGCCTATTACATATAACAGGGTCGGTTCAGGAGTGATCATTGATGAAAAAGGGTTTTTAATAACAAGTTATCATGTTATAGAAGGCGCCTCTGCCATGAAGGCCACGGTCTACGGACCTGGCGGCGCAAACGATTACCCTCTGAAGCTGGTAAACATAGACAAGGCTACTGACCTTGCCCTTTTACGCCTTGCCGGAAATGGTCCCTTCCCGCATGCTGTCCTCGGCGATTCAGATGCGGTGAGGACCGGGGATGTTGTCCTTGCAATGGGGAGCCCATTCGGTTTTGACCAGACAATAACAACGGGCATCATAAGCAGCAGGAACAGGACATTGACCATAGGCGGAAAGGTATTTGAAGGCATGCTCCAGACAGACACGCCTATTAATATGGGCAACAGCGGCGGGCCGCTTGTCAACGTCCGCGGCGAAGTCATCGGAATCAACGCAGCAATCTATTCTTCCACAGGCACATTCAGCGGTGTTGGTTTTGCCATACCAATTAATCATGCGGCTTCGCTTGTCGGCGGTGTTGTGGACTTCGGGGGAATTCCTTCGCAGGTAGCAGTCGGTCAACTGGCTGCATGGACAAGGATGGGAAGGCAGACCGGTAATTCCTATAAACTTCCCAGCGGCAGGATACTGAACCCACCGCACCAGTACCGTGGCAAATGCCTGGACTGCCATCCTCAGTTGTGCACGACACCCGGCCAGGGTGGTGGAATGGGCTTTGGAAGGGGGGGCGGTCTTAATCCGTTTCCGATAGCCGGACAGCCGGCTGTGGTGAATGATACCTACTTCGGTGCATACCTGCTTGACGTTGATACAGTCATAGCCAGACAGTTCAATCTCGCGCATGCCGGCGGAGTGCTGGTGGACAGGGTGTTGCCTGGAACGCCGGCTGATGGGGTCGGTATCCAGAGGGGAGACGTTATCCTCAGACTGGACGGACAGAGGGTGCAGAATGTAAGTGAATTCCAGAAGATGATAAGCGCAAAAAAGCCCGGCTCGGCCATTGAACTGGCGATTTTGAGCAATGGCTCAAGAAAGACGGTGAAGGTGCGTTTTGACAATACTCAGGCAATGGCGCCGCCCTTTGCCCCAACGCCTGGACCTAATGTCAGGCAGCCTGCTGAGTTTGGGTGGCTCGGAGCCGAGATTACGCCCTTGACACCGGCTGTTCAGGGCTATGTGAAATCAGGCGTATATGTGGCTGAGACGGGTGGAGTTCTGGCTGCTGCAGGTCTTCTAAATGGAGACGTTATTAAATCAGTGAACAACCATCCTGTGGCGGACCTGGCGGCCTTCATTAAAATGGCAAAGAAGCTGGATGTAAAGAAAGGCTTTCTGCTGGATGTCATCCGTGCAGGACAGCCGTTGTATGTAACTGTGAAAGGATAACACGGAGAGGGCGGATATATGGCGGAAGAAAATGGTCTAAACAAAATTCTGAAGAAGGTGTACGCCACTGAGCTTGACCTGATAGAGAATGCCCCTGTTATGGATATAAAGAGGAAAAACCTGCTCAGGACTATCAGGGAGAGGTACTGGAAACGGCAGTCATTTGCAATCAAAGTGGCAATGGTTGCGTTCGGCCTTGCCGTTATTTCTGCGGCTGTTTATTATTACAATTTTTTTACAATAACTTCTTATGATGCATTGAGGGAGCGGGCAAATGTGGAGGCCTATTTACAGAGGCGTAACGACCTCATTCCCAATCTTGTAAAAGCCGCAAGCAATTACCTCAATTACGAGAAAAATATTTTCGGTCACATTGCAGAGGTAAGGGGCGCTGTGGCGGCGAAATCTCTTGAACAGTCTTTGGAAAAGGCAGGGATACAGGGATCGGCGCTGTCCAAGTTCCAGGCGGTCGCAGAGGCATATCCGGCGCTGAAGGCATCAGAAGCTTACACTACCCTTATGAAAGAACTGAGCGACACAGAGAGCAAGATTGCCGAAAGCCGCATTAATTACAACAAGATCGCCAATTATTACAATTCAAGGCTGCTGATGTTCCCTGGACTTATTTTCAACACGCTGGTATTCAGGTTTAAGGCGCTTCCGGTATTTGAATCGAACAAGGCGCCTGCGCCTGATGTTCAGACGCAGCAAATGAACGCTCCATTGCAGCAGAATGTGCCATTGCAGCAGAACAGCGTGATGCCGCAACAGCAGAAACAGGAGTGAAAAATGACGAACGAATTTCTCGCCAAAATAATGAAAATGGGGCCAAACGATAAGGACGCTTTTTTGGAAAAACTCGTCAGTGAGATTGCCGGAATTGAGGCCGTTTTAGCAGCGAAAAATGCGGTTGTAATAAATATGAAAAATGAAGTCAAGGGCGCAGCGCAAGAAATACTGGACAGCTTTGAGGAGGCAATGCGGCGTTTTGAGACCGAGAACTTCGAACTTGTCAAGCAGAACAAGGAGTACAAACAGAAGCTTGGAGAACTTGAAGGCAGCAAAGAAAAAATTGCGGATCTAAACGCGCGGATTGAACAAATCATGCGTGATTATGATAAGGCGTTAAAAGAAAGGGATGAGGCAAAGGAATCCCTTGCAAAAATACAGAAACAGTGGGAGAGTTTTATAAGCGGCTCATGATAACAGAAGGACAGAAAAATCGCAGCATGGACATCAAAGATCCAGACAGTTCTTCTTCCCGGCTTGCTCATTACGATAATGTGAAGATAAAAGAGGTGGAAGCGCTGCGGCAGGAAAGAGACTCCCTGTCAAAAGAATCGGAGGTTTTAAGCGTAGAGTTGAAAAGACTGCGCGAAGAGTATGAAGACAAAAAGGCAAGACTGATTTCCCTGCATGCTGAAGAGGCAACGCATAAAAAGGAGCTAAAAGGTCTGCAGAACGACATCCTGCTCTATAGAGAAGAGCTGCTTACTTTAAAAAATTTGTATGAAGATACGTATCAGATAGAGAAAGAATTCAACGATTATGAGGAGTTGATCTCAAGGCAAAATTACCTGCGCGGGGAATTGGAGAAAATGGAAACCGGCGTAGAGACTTTTAACAGTATTATTGCTGACAATGAATTACAGCTAAGGGAGATGGTTTCTGTTGTCGAGGAACTGGAAGTCCGCCGGAATGCCATGGCAGGCAGTGTTGCCGGGCTTGAGAGAATCGTAACGGCGTTTGGCGGGGCTGATGGGAAGGCTGATGAAAAAGAGTATGCAGATGAGCTTGTCTCTTTAAGAGATGGATTATTGAAAAAAGACGAGCAGGCCATTTCCCTCACACGGGACATTATCGACAGGCTTGTCCATGTGTACGGAGATCAGGGAGATGGGACGCATGAATTGCTAAAAATAATGTCTTTGACCCTGTCGCGAGTTCAGGAAGTTGGAGAAACGGAAAGGCATGATGCGTCTATGAAGGCAGAGTTTGAGGCGATACAGAAAGAGTTGTCCGACAGGACAGCATCTCTCAATGAAATAAAAGGGCAGAACAGCGAGAACAAAAAGAAAATCGGCGTCCTTGAAAATGAAATAAAGTTTTTTCTGAAGAATATCGCGATGTATGCTGACGAAATGGCAATAAAGGATGAAATGAAGAAGCAGAAGGAAGCGAGGGCTGCGGAATTCATGAGTTTGTTTGTTCAAATTAAAGAACTTCAAGACAGGATACTGACTGTTGACAGTAAGCTGAAAGAGTTTAGGGAGTTTGCGGGGTAGACAGAATGAAAGAGGAAAAGTCAACTAATACACAGGACTCCATGTTAAAGCTGATTAACGTGGCAGCGTTCAACCTTGTCCTGAGAAAGAACAAGGTTTCCCTTGAATCTGAAATACGCAAGAAGAAAGAAGACATAAAGCACACAAGGGAGTTTCTGGAAATAGTCCCCAAAAAAGCTGCGGAACTGGAGCCCGAATTAATGGAAACAGAACGTAGCGTTGGTGAATCAAGTGGCCAGTTTATACTCCTTAAAGAGCAGAAGGCTGCGTTGAAAAAGGAGATAGAGAGGCTGAGGGAAATAGAAAGGAAGTCGGCCTTGCTGCAGCAAAGGAGAGCAGAGGTTCGCGCCCTTCGTAAAGTTGTTTCTGAACTGCAGGACAGATATGACCGTATAAGCCCGGAGTATCGCGTAAAACTTTCCAAAAGAGAAGAACTCGATGAAGAGTTGAGGGTTCGCAGGTCTTTGGTCCAAAAACTGAAAGACGAGAACGCTTCCCTGCATGACAAGCATGAATTGCTTGTTTCGAGGATTTCAGGTCTTGATTTCTCCGGTTATCTGGATGATCTGGGCAGAAAGATAGGGGAGCTTGACAACCGGCTGAAAGACATCTCAAAGTTGGAAACCATAGAGAGCGAACCGGCGTTTTTAATGTCATATCTGGATTGCAGCCGGAAAGTCAATATTCTTCACGCGAGCTTCGATGAGCCGGTCCCGGATGACCTGAAGGCGCTCGCCCAATTCAATAAAATAAAAGATGCGGGCGCTGTTTCTCAGATGAGAGCGGGCGTTGGGGGAATGGCGAATAAGTTCATCTCTTTATTGAGGGGCCGAATCCATGAACTGGAGAAACGCAAGGCTGAACTGGATGTGGAAGTGGAGACGGAGACCCTCTCCGGGAATATGGCTCGGTTAAAAGCTGATATTGCCCGTGTGGATGATGCTCTAAGGCAGGAACAGGAATTCATGCAGAGCTATAAACGGCATGAAAAGGAACTGGAGAATGAGCGTGCTGCAAAGGAGGCTGAACTGGAACATACAAAAAAAGAGGCTCAAAGGGCGCCATTGGAAAAGGAAATCAACAGGAAGCTCGCTGAATCGATAGAATCTGCAAACGAATACCTTATGGACATATGTAAGAGACAGAACGTTATCGTAAATGAATACAAACGCGCCTTTGACAAAGCGGCCATGGTGATTGAGGAAGCGATTAAATGAAAAAAACAAACCCTTTTGCACATTATGGAATGTGGACGGCTGTCCTGTTGATGCTTGCGTTGTGCTGCGGCAGCGCGCATTCTGCGGCCGCGCCTCCCACGCATGAACCTATCAACGGGCCTGTAGATGCCCTGATAGTGATACTTACCGGCGTGGCCATCGGCGCTGTGGGTACACTGGTGGGAGCCGGAGGGGGGTTTCTGCATGTCCCGATCCTGCTTATCTTTTACGGTTTTTCTCCGTTGCATGCAATAGGTACATCAACGGTCGCGGTATTCCTTAATGCGCTTTCAGGCACATTTTCTTATATAAACCAGGAGAGGATAGATTATGAGCTTGGAGTGAAGTTCGCTGTCTTTGCTGTTCCCGGAGTGGTATTCGGGGCTATTACAACGCAATATTTAAATGAGATGGTCTTCTCGCTGCTTTTAGCTGCGCTGCTGGCGGCTCTCTCATACAGTCTCGTCTTTGTCCGGGAATTCAAGCTTGTGCGCTCTAATTCAGCCATAGAACCCCGGACAAGGGTCATCCATGATTCCATCGGAGATGTGCACACCTATTCCCCGGACTTGTCGATAGGATACGGGGGGAGTTTTCTTGTCGGGATCACCTCCGGGTTGTTCGGAATCGGCGGGGGACTGATACATGTGCCTTTGATGAATTTTATAGGAATACCGGTCCATGTTGCCGCGGCCACATCGCATTTCATTATCACTATAACGAGTTTTTTCGGGATAATGATCTTTCTCGGCCTGAAGGCAATAGATTTCGAGTATGCGTTATTTTTGGGGGTCGGCGTTATCCTGGGCGCCTATTACGGAGCTAAACTCTCAATGCTGACTACCCCTGACAATATAAAAAATATTATAGCGGGACTGCTGATGCTTGTAGCAGTGCGGTTGATTATTGGAATTATATAATACAAAAGGAGGGTGTGCAATGGAACAGACAGAGCATAAGACTTCGGGTTTATTGAGAGTGGTTGCAAAGGTTTTGAATACAGGCGGGTCGCTGATGGTGAAGACCTATGACATAACCGCAGACATTGCGGGAAAGGCAGCCGGCACGCTCATAACAGCACCCGGAGAAATCCTGGGAAGAACAAAAGACGTGTTGGTTGGCGGGTATGAAAAAATCTTCAAATCCAACGAAAAAGCGGAGATGAAGGCGAAGATCAGAGAGTACGAGGAAAAGATCAAGAGACTATATTTTGAGATAGGAAAAGAGGGCTCATCTGCAGAGAAGCTTGAGTCTGAGAAAGTAAAGGATTTGATCAACAAGGTCAGGGAATATGAACAGGAAATCAAGAGGCTGAAGGCAAGCATAACAGAGATGCCCGAACTGGAGGCCCTGCGCAAGGAGGAAGTTAAGAAGGCAAAGGCTGCGCCTGTCAGGAAAAAGATCAAGGTGCCTGATGAGCAGGCCGTGAAAGCTATCAGAGCTGCAATTGAGAAAGCCGTTAAACAGGGAGAGTTCTATTCAGGCAGCGAGAGGGAAATCTTCAAGAAGATAGCCACTGATCTCCTCGACGATGAGATGGATGTAAAGATACTCGCTGCCGCTGAGCTCGGCAAAATGGGAATCAAGCCTGCGGTTGACATTCTTGCTGAGGCGGTAAAGTTCGACAATATGTATCTGAACGCCGAGATAATAAATTCGCTGACCAATATCGGGGACGCAAGGGCGCTTTCATTGTGCAAGGAAATGGCTAAAGGGCCAAACCACAGGCTGAGGGTAAGCTGCCTGAGGGGATTGTATAAAATGGGTGCGGATGAGGAAATCGCATCATATTTGATTGAGGCCCTGAATGATGAACATCCGGAAGTGCGGCGTACATCAGCGACCTTTTTGGGGTGGAAGGATATTGCTGACGCTACACCGGGACTAATACAGTCGCTTCAGGACAGGGATGAATCCGTCAGAAAGGCGGCTGTAACAGCCCTTAACAATATCAAGGATAACTCTGCTGTGCTGCCGATGATGAGGGCCCTCGGAGACGAGAGTGTCGAGATACGCCAGAAGGCGCTCGATGCGCTGAGAAATATCACAGGAGAGGAAATAAGCTTTAATATAGAGTTGAAGGGCAAGGAGTTGACCGCTGCGCTCAACGGGTTGAAGGAATGGTGGCAGAGCGAGAGGATCAGCAAGATCGGGGAATCGATTGCGCCCGAGTCCGCTCCTGAAGAGCCTGCCGCTGCTGAGACAACCGAAGCTGTTGCTCAGGAAGACCTGAAAGAGGAAGAGGTGAAAGAGGAAGAGGTGAAAGAGGAAGAGGTGAAAGAGGAAGAGGTGAAAGAGGAAGACCTGAGAAGGAAGCTGAAAAGCGAGATCATCTCACTATGCCAGAGTCGCGGGATAGAGTGTGACGAAACTTCAACCAAGGCAGAGATGATCAACATGCTTATGAAAGGCAAGTAAATAGAGCGACAGACGTATCACAAGGCGAAAGAGGATACAATGAGTGATGGAAAAATTAAAGGCGCGGAAGATCTGGAGAAGTACAGGGAGGAACTCCTTGCCGGGAATGAGGCGCTCCGGAAGGATATAGATGGACTGGAGGCGGACAATTTCGCCACCTTGAAACAGATCAAGGAACTGGAGATACAACTGCTCCAAAAAAACAAGACCATAAAAGAATTATCTTCTTCCCTGCACGAGGAGAAAAAGCGCCTTGTTAGATTTGTGACAGAGGAGAGTAACCTTAAATCAGAACTCGATCTTCTTGAGATCGAGAAGGGCAGGATTATCACCGTATATAACGGTATGTCTCAGGAATGCGGAGACAATATATCCAGCCTCAATAATACCATATTGAAGATAGACTTCATCAAGGGAGAGATAGATACGCTTAAGGGAAAGGTCAGGATGATGGAGGAAGAGGCGGATGAGAAGTTAATAGAACTGGGCAGCCTGGAGGAAAAATTCTCCTGGGCTTCAAAGTCATTCCATGAACTGTATGCTTCCATGAAGGACATGGAGAAAGAGATAAAGATCAAATATTATGCAAAGGAGTAACCATGGAACATGACGACAGACAATTGAGCGGAGATATGCCGGAAGGGACTGCTTGCGAGGTTAACCTTAATGCTGCAGAAACAGACGGGGACACTTCTGAAGACTGCGCCTTTGTATCTTCCGGGGATATAGTCGTCAGAGACATGCCCGAAGTAAAGCTTATTGAGCAGTTAAAGAATGAACTCGGTACAATGGACATTGGGTCAACTATAAAAGACCTCTTCGTTAGCATGCAGAACATGGATGCTCAGCTTAACAGCGTTTTGTCCATTAATGCGTCCATCGAAAAGGACATCAAGATATCCAGGGATGTCATAACCAGGCTGAAGGATGAGAAAAAGCAGTTGGAAGAGACGATCAGAATACTTAAAGAGGAAGTCCCTTCAAAGATGGAGCTTAAGGCTGAGATTGAGCATTTAATTGAAGAAAGGAACAAGGCACAGGTATCCATACGCAGCATGAAGATGCTGGTCGAAAAGACAAAGGACAAAATGCATGGGGCAGAAAGCAGGATCAGCGAGCTTGAAAACGAAAAGGCCGATCTTTTAAAGGACATAAACTACCTTGAGATAAAATGCAATGCAGCTATGGAAAAACTTAACTCGTATGCAAAAGAAATCACTATTCTCAAGGGAGAAAAACTGAGCAACCTCGAAAAGATCGGGGATCTCAGGGCGCAGTATAAGAAGTGCGTGGAAGAGAAGAATAAATTGCTGGTGCAGAAACTTTCATAGAGCACTTTCCTTTATGAAAAAGGGAATGGAAGATTTCGGCAAGCAGGAGGATGAGAATGAGCGAACATGTTGAAACTACCGGGAAAATTTGTGCAGAGGAATCATGTGGGTTCAAACAAAAAGCAGATACTGTCGAAGTGGTGAAGCGCAGCGCGCTGGAGGAAGGTAAGGATGCAGTCTACAGGACCGGCATGGTTTTGGGTAAAACTGCAGCCGGTGTCGGTATAGGAATAGCGGCAGGAGTCGGAGCCTTGATTGCAGCTTCGGTTGCAGAGGTGGTGATCCCGGCCGCGTTGGTGATGAAGGCCTTTGGTTTAACTGGAGGGGCAATAGGTTTCCTGAGAGGGATTAAGAATAAATATAAGAATAAATAAAGGAATCGGAAAGGCAGGATAGCAGAAATGGAAGACAGACGTGAGCCGATGAGGTTCTTTTCCAGGAAGCCGGAAACCGCAATAGCCAGGGAAATAAAGGAGCTTACACATGAAATACGGGTACGGAGAGATAACAAGCGTTTCCTTGAGAACGAAAACAAGAAGCTGAAGGAGGAGTTTGAAGCACTGAAAGCAGCGCTTTCGGGTGCGGACACTGTAATCTCCTCTCTGACAAACGAAATACAGGCAACCAGGGAACGGATCGAGGGCTTTCCTGAATCTCTCAAGAAACTTGAGGCGGAGAAAGAGGCCCTGATCGAGGAAATCAACCGTTGCCAGTCCGGCATAAAGACTGCATCACGGAATATAAAAAACTTCATGGCAATGAAAGGGCACATGGAAAGAGAACTGATGAATATCATCAATGAAAAATCAGTGGTGCTCCAGCAATTGAGGGATATGGACAGAGGAGTGTCAATGGTTCATCAGCAGGTGGCTGCCAATCTGCCGTATCTTAAGGAATATGACATGGTGCTCATGCAGCTGCGCAAGGTGTTCAGGGAAATGGAAAACAGAATGGATGTGTCTGTGAAGTTTAAAATGAAAAAATTGTCCTGAAGAATGCTCTGCCCCCCTGGAAACATATCCCACGAGGAATGCCATTATTTAACCTAAATGATGCATAAAAGATGATGCAGACATACTGAAAAACCTCTGCAAAGCAACGAGATTTTATTATGATACACATGACTGTACATTTAACCTTTAGCGCCTTTTGGGTAAAGGCTGGCTGGCCAGGCTATAGGCCTATAATGTGTTGCTGGCAGAGCTTTTCCAGCACATCTGCATCATAAATGTAGAAACTGTTTTGCAACTGGTGGGGCGCGGGGTTATTAATAAGAAAAGGGGTTAGAATTTTATGAGAGAGATGGAAGGAGTAAGCTCCTTTTTCGGCTTTTGGGGGGCGATACTCTTTATAGTGGCCAATGCTTATTATCCGGCCCGGTTAATTGCCAAGAAATTTTTTAGGCCCTGGCCCAAGGACCTCATACTCTTTTTTAAGAGGTACCTTAAAGCGCATATGACTTTGAACCTTATCGCTTTCCTTGCGATTTTAATTCACGGGCATTATGCAGAAGAGAGGAACATTTATCTCACCGGGTGTTTTATCGCCACTGCTTTCCTGACCATAGAAGGCCTGCTTATGCACTATCGTGTTATACCCGGAATGCAGCGACAGCTTCGCATGCTCCATACCCAGCAGGCCCTGTTCTTGGTCTGGGTCATACTGATTGTAATAGGACACTCAATCCTGTAAAGGCAATTATTCTGAGCATTAAATGCTGGTACAGTGTCATTGCGAGCGACCACCGGGAGCGTGGCAATCTCACTCCATAAACAGGAGATTGCTTCGTTGTTTCACTCCTCGCAATGACATTTTAGTTAAAACTGTTTAAGGTTTGAGCGAGCATGAAGAGTTTTCCGAGATACCCCGCCGTCTCTGCGGCGGGGAGGTTCATTAGAACCTAATTAGAACCTACTGCAATGAAAATCTTCGCCTGCAAAAAATTATCTTTTCAGATTTACAAGCTCCTGCAACATCTCATCTGTTGCTGTTATTAGCCTGGAGTTCGCCTGAAAAGCCCTTTGAGCTGAGATCATTTTCACAAATTCCCCTGCAAGGTCAACGTTACTGAGTTCAAGACTGTTTGAAAGAATACGACCCAGGCCCGAAGTGTTTGCCATGCCGATAACCGGTTGACCTGAATCATAGGACTCAGCATAAAGGTTTCTCCCTAATTTAGAAAGTTCATCGGGAGCAGTGAACTTCGCGAGGGCGACCTGGCCGATGGCCCGTGTCTGGCCATTTGTGAATACGCCTGTTATGATGCCCCCTTCTGAGATCGATACGTTCGCCAAGCTCCCAGAAGCGTACCCGTCCTGGCTTAAAAGCGCAACGGCAAAATCAGAAGCAAACTGCGTTGTTCCATCAAGCCCGTCACCTGACTCTGCGGTGCCTGTTCCAAAATCAAAGGTTATTCCCTGTGGTGAGGTAACAGATGCTCCGAAATCAAAGATTATTGAAGTTCCGCTGTTATCGGCGACGAGGGCGCCGTCTGTATTAAAAGTAAGTAATTGAGTTCCTGCATCAACCAACTCTGCTGGATTTGTAGAGTCCGGATATACGTAGTGTACTGTCCATGCATTGTCTGCAGTCTTTGCGAAATAAAGGGTAACCTGATGGGCACCTCCCTGAGAATCAAATACTGTAAGCGTATTTGAAGAGTTATAATTTGCAGGGTCATTATTGGTGCCATCTCCGTTGCTATCCAGAGTGAAGGGTGTAGTCTGAATTGCTGCAGTTGAATCTAAATTGAGCGATATCGTTGCGCTGGTTGTTGCGTTTGCCAGACTCTGTCCGACCCCGATCTGTAAATCCCCAAGGGTGCCTGTTAAATTGCCTGCCGCATCAGCAAGATAGCCCTGAAGGATTAGGCCATCCGGGTTGACGATGTATCCATCTTTATCTAGTGAGAATTGACCTGCCCGGGTGTAGTATCTCGCACCACTTTCACCTGCAATGAAGAAGCTGTCTCCATCGATGGCGAGATCAAGGCTATTGGCTGTGTTTTCGAATGAGCCCTGAGTAAAAAGGGGAGAAATGTCACTAATGAGGACGCCCCGCCCTATCTGTAATGAGCCTACGACACCTGCCAGGATATCACCAAAGGCTATACGACTCGCCTTAAAACCCACAGTGTTCATGTTTGCAATATTGTCTCCTATAACAGAGAGCCATGTACCGCTGGCATTCATGCCTGTGATTGCAGTATAGAGTGAAGTTAACATACTAAGCACCTCCTTGTATTTCTTTAATGTCGCTAAGCTGGATTTTTGTTTTATTGTCAATGATAAGATACGTTATATTGTTTTCAAAGGTAATTCCTGTTACGGTCCCGTATACCATAGTTGATACGTTCACAGGATCCCCCGAATCATTGAATGCCTCAACTTTTATCTGGTAATGACCTTCCGGAAGATGGTTTCCGCTGTTGTCTGTACCGTCCCACACGTAACTCTTCTCGCCGGATGTTTGCTGCCCAAGGTTAACCTCCTTGACGAGTTCACCACTGGAGTTATAGACAGATATTTTTACCTTTGAGACGTTTTCCTGGAGTGCATAACTTATCTCGGAATTGTCTTTAAGGTAGACCTCGTTTCCTGAAATTTTTACTTTTCTGCCGATAAGGGTACTCGTGAGAGTATTCTGGAGAGAGTTCTGAAAAAGAAGGAGGTCGTGTAATTGCATGTTCATATTATTCAATTGTTCAAGTGAACTGAACTGTGCCAATTGTGCTGTAAACTCAGTATTGTTCAAGGGAGTCAAGGGGTTTTGGTAACGCAACTGCGTAACTAAGAGATTCAAGAAGTCATCCTTGCCGAGGGTTTTTTCTGGTGATGCCCCTTGGGCTGTGTTATAACTACTGCCTACAGCGGTTATTGCCATATCTCCTCCTTTTATTTCATACGAAAATGCTGATGATTCTGTTCTGTGACAGGGCAAAGGGGATCTGTGCTGGTTTCATTGCCGGGAGTGTCTTCGAAGTTTCTTCCCTGTTGTTACCATTCATCTCACCCTGTCTGTTTCTGAGAGATACCGAAAAACTTCCGATATTCAGTCCTTCATCAATTAATGAACTCAGGATTGCATAAAGATTCCGTTCGATTATTTCTTTGCCAATGATCTCGGATGTGTTGATCTGTGCATTAATTAAGCCCCTGTGAAGAGTGAGCTCTATATCAATTTTCCCCATTCCTTCAGGCTCAAGAGAGACTTCTATTGAG
>Ga0315273_10002613_pt1 | contig 21330 bp, 13 predicted proteins | sample YL17G02_0_MG_FD_205753 | JGI IMG/M metagenome (GOLD analysis project Ga0315273, IMG submission 205753) | Sediment microbial communities from Yellowstone Lake, YNP, Wyoming, USA - YL17G02_0 | ecosystem: Environmental > Aquatic > Freshwater > Lake > Sediment | place: USA: Wyoming | collected... | reverse complement strand
CGGGGCGGCTCGGTCCCCGAGCCGCCCCGCCGAGGGGGGTGGGGGGGGGAATCATGTGGCCTGCGAACCCAGGGTTCCCTCCCGCCCGCCGGAGGCGGGCAGTCGGTCACCCTGGGCTACGCTCCGTCGCCCGCCTTCGCGGGCTGCCAGGGGGACGGACCCGGGATTTCCTCGTTACCTGTGTGACGTGTTGAGGGGGAGGCGGGAGCTTCCGGGAGGGGCGTGCCGAAGCAGGAGCTTCGGCACGAGCACGGAAGGTGGACGCGGGAGCGTCCGATCGGCCGTCCCCACGCGGGAGCGTAGGGACGAGCAGAGCGGCCAGACAGCTTCGGAAGACCGCCTGAAGGCGGGACTACAAACAGGGCCGTCTTCGTTCGTAGTCCCGCCTTCAGGCGGTCTTGATGCGACGCGGTACGACGCCGAACCGCTACGGCCTATCTGGAGGATTTGATCCGTACCATCCGTGCGATCCGGGGTGGCTCTCCTTCCCGCCTTCTCTATGTGCTCTACGGCCTCTGTGTGAGATCCCGTTTTGCGTTCGGGGCTGGGCTGGCTATAATCGCGGAAGGCGCGGATGCATGGGGGAGGAGGCCCGGAGATGGGAAGGCAAGGCGAGGTGCGGATGATGACGCAGATGAGGTCCGTCGTGTGCGCTTGGGCGATGGCGGCCCTGGTGTTGGGGCAGGTGGCGTCGGGCGGGGAAGCGAAGGCACCGCTGCCGCCGCGGCCGGAGGAGAACCAGGAGCAGTTCGCTTACCTCCAATCCCTGATCGACGCGGCGAAGAAACAACGCCAGCCGCATATCGCGGCGCAGGCGTTCTGCCGGGAAGCGACGATCCTCGAAACGGACCGCGATCCGGTCGATGTGGTGCTGCGGCGGACGATGGCGTTGATCGCGCATCTGAAAGGCATGGAAAAGGCCCCGAATCTGGCGGCGGATGAGGCGGCACTGAAGCAGCTCGGCCAGCGGGGGGGCGCGATCGGAATCCAGGAGCGCGAGGCACGGCTCAAGCTGTTCGAGGAGGCGGTGACGCTGCGACGGAAGGTGGCACTCGCGAACCCGCTGCTGGACTTCGACAAGATCCTGTTCATCAAGCGCCACTATCTGCCGCCCCACTACGGCCTCGGCGAGCACATGTGCGACCAGTATTTCGGGTTCCACGCGATCCGGGGCGGCGGGCTGTTCGTGCTGGAGAAGCCGTTCTCGGCGACGCCAACGGCGCGGAACGTGCTGGCGGATTCGGTGTGCGAGAACGGGCGGTTCCAGGGGAAGAAGCTCGATGCGGGCGGATTCCTGTCGCCCGAGCTGTCGTTCGATGGCAAGAGCATCCTCTTCGCCTACACGGAGGCGGAGCCGACGCGGTACAAGTGGACCGAGAAGAGCACGTTCCATCTCTTCCGGGTCAGCGTCGATGGCTCGGGGCTGAGGCAGCTCACGGACGGGGCGTGGAACGACTTCGATCCGTGCTGGCTGCCGAACGGGCGGATCGCGTTCATCTCGGAGCGGCGCGGCGGCTACGGGCGGTGCCACGGCCGCCCGGTGCCGACCTATACGCTCCACACGATGAACCCCGATGGGAGCGACATCGTGTGCATCAGCCCGCACGAGACGAACGAGTGGCAGCCGAGCGTCGGCCACGATGGGATGATCCTCTACACGCGGTGGGACTACGTCGACCGCGGCTTCAGCCAGGCGCACCATCCGTGGATCATCACGCCCGACGGCTGCGACGCGCGGGCGATCCAGGGGAACTACGGGAAGTCGTTCGGCGCCCGCCCGCTGATGGAGATGCAGGTGCGGGCGATCCCTGGCTCGCACCGGCTCGTGGCGACGGCGACGCCGCACCACGGCCAGGCGTATGGGTCGCTGGTGATCGTCGATCCGCGCGTCGGCGACGATGATGCGATGGGGCCGGTGCGGCGCCTGACGCCGGAGCAGCGGTTCCCGGAGTCGGAGTTCAACGCCGACTGGGGCCGGGGCTGCGAGGGGCAATTCTCGACGCCGTGGCCGCTCAGCGAGCACTTCTACCTGTGCGTCTACGATGTCACGGCGAATGCGGACGGCCAGAAGGTTGATCACAACCGCGTCCGCCACGGCATCTACCTGGTCGATGCGTTCGGGAACAAGGAGCTGCTCTACCGCGACCGCGACATTTCGTGCCTGAGCCCCAGGCCACTGCGGGCGACGCCGGTGCCGCCGGTGGTCCCAGCGATGGCGACCTTCGCCGGGCCGGCGGAGGGGAAGACGGCGCCGGTGGCGGTGCTCAATGTCTACGACAGCGCGTCGCCGTGGCCCAAGGGCACGGTCATCAAGGCGCTGCGGATCGTCCAGGTGCTCCCGAAGTCCACGCCGAGCGCGGACGTCCCCCCGATCGGCTTCGGCAGCCAGAAAAACGCCAGGGCCGTGCTGGGCACGGTGCCGGTCGAGTCCGACGGCAGCGCGCATTTCCTGCTGCCGGTGAGCAAGCCGGTGTTCTTCCAGGCGGTGGACGAGAAGGGGCTGGCGGTGCAGTCGATGCGGAGCGACACGTGGGTGCACCCGGGCCAGCGGCTGACGTGCCGGGGCTGCCACGAGCGGCGACCGACCGCGCCCCAGTTGCCGACTCGCTCGCCGCTGGCGCTCGGCCGGCCGCCGTCGGCGATCCAGCCCGACGTCGAGGGCTCCAATCCGTTCAGCTTCCCGCGGCTGGTTCAGCCCGTGCTCGACCGCCACTGCGCGGAGTGTCACGCGAAGAACCCGAAATCGCCGGACCTCCGCGTGGGCGAATGGAGGAAGAATCCCGGCTATTGGTACACGTCCTACAAGAACCTGCGGAACTACGCGTTCTTCTACAGCGATCCGAGCTGGGTCGCGCCGCGGACGATTCCGGGGCAGTTCGGCGCCAGGGCGTCGAGGCTCTACGCGATCCTTCAGAAGGGGCACTACGACGTGAAGCTCCCGCCCGAGGATCTCCATCGCATCACGCTCTGGCTCGACTGTAGCTCCGACTTCTTCGGCGCGTACGAGAACACCGAGGCCCAGGCCCGCGGGGAGATCGTCCGGCCGACGCTGGAGTAGTCCACCTCCCTCCCTCCCGAAGGGTTTGCCCCTTCGGGAGGGTATGCAACCCACCTCGCCAGCCTGCGATGGGCCGGGTCGGTCGAGCGCTCAGAGCCGAGCACGGACAGGGCCTGCCCGGCGAATGGACAGCCTCTGTACGCGCGCAAGCCGCCCGAGCCTCCGTCCGGGGGCCAGTCCCGGCGGCAAATCCTTTTGAATTCGCATGTTATGGACTCGGGCACGGCCTGGCACGGGGATTGCTTTCCTCCGGATAGCGGCATCTGACGAACTGGGCGGACCGGAAGGGCCGTTCTGGCGTTCGTTTCTCTTGGGGGACACGTGCCATGCGGCGAAGCCGGATAGGACGGGGGTTCACGCTGATCGAGTTGATGATCGTCGTGGGGGTGATCGCGATTCTGATGTCGATCACGATCCCTGTGGCGGCGCGGGTGCGCGCCCAGGGGAAGAGCGCGGCGTGCAAGTCGAATCTCCGCTGCATTGGCATGGGCCTCATCGCCTACCAGCAGGACAATGCCGACTATGTCGTGCCCTCGTACAACATGTGGGGCACTGCAGGGGGCGCCGACTGCTCGCTCGACGGCTGGGCGCCGATCCTGGACCGCGACAAGGTGGTTCCCGGGAACCGCGAGTACCAGGGGAACATCTACGCCTGCCCGGCCATGCTGGACATCGACGGGGTGAAAACGGGCCAGACGGGCACCGATCCCGACAATCCGAAAGGCTACATGGACTGGCCGAACCTCAGGCTGGGGAGCCAGATGCAGGCGGTGACCATCCCCCAGTGGGGCTTCAACAAGATCATCCGCGTAGCCTACTGGATTAACGCGGACAACCCCATTGGCGCCCTGACCTCGGTCAACAACGGGCAGTACTACACGGCGTCGGCCGGCTACGGTCCCGGCAGCAACGGCCTCCTCATGACCGCCAACAAGGCATCGGTCTTCGCCTCGCCATCCACCCTGATCGCGCTCGCCGACGGCGTGTACGCGGGCAAGCACAGCACCGCGCGGATCGGCACGGCCAACTGCCGCATCGGCTACCGCCACCCTGGGGGGCCTGGGACCGCAAATCTCCTCTTCGCGGACACCCACGTTGCAAGCGTCGATGGCAATTCCTTCCCGCGCACCCGCGGCGCTGCGTCCCTGGAAACGATCCGGGCCGAGAACGCGGCGATGACGATCTACGCCAACACCCGCACCTCTCTGGCCCCGTAAAGCCTTGGTGTAAACCGCCTCTCAGGCCTCCGCGAGTTTGCGGGCGATGAGGTCGGCGACGATCTTCGGATTGGCCTTGCCTTGGGTGGCTCTTATCACCTGGCCCATGAGGAAGCCTTGAGCCTGCTTTCTGCCGGCTCGGAGGTCAGCCACGGGCTGCGGATTCTCGCGCAGGATGCGGAGGACGATGGCCTCCAGCTCGCCGGTGTCCGAGATCTGGCGGAGACCCTTGGCCTCGATGATGGCGGCGGCGGGCCTACCCGATTCGGCCATCTCCGCGAACACATCCTTGGCCGGGTTGGGCGCGACGGCGCCGTCGGCGACCAGGCGGATGAGGTCGCAGAGCATCGGCGGGGTGACCTTCAGCTCGGCGATGGAAATGGAGCGGGCGTTGAGTTCGCGGAGGACGCCGACCTGGATCCAGTTGCTCGCGGCCTTCGGCTCGGCCCCGAGGCGGACGCAGGCCTCGAAGTAGTCGGCGATGGCGCGGTTCTCGACCAGGATGGCGGCGTCGTAGGCGGGCAGGCCGAGCTGCTCGATGAAGCGGCGGCGGCGCGCCGCGAGAAGCTCCGGGATGCTCGCGCGGACCCGCTCGATCCACGCGTCGTCGACCTCGATGGGCACGAGATCAGGCTCCGGGAAGTAGCGGTAGTCGTGGGCCAGCTCCTTCGAGCGCATGGGCGCGGTGCGGCCGGCGGCCTCGTTCCAGAGGCGGGTCTCGCGGCCGATGGGTTCGCCGTGGTCGAGGCAGTCGGTCTGCCGGCGGGCCTCGTATTCGAGCGCGCGGACGACGGCTTTCATCGAATTGACGTTCTTGATCTCCACGCGGTTGCCGAGCTTCTCGCTCCCGACGGGCCGCAGCGAGATGCTCGCCTCGAAGCGCAGCGAGCCCTCCTCCATCTTGCAGTCGCTGACCCCCAGGTAAAGGAGGATGCCCGCGAGGGTTTCCATGTAGACCCGGGCCTCTTCGAGGCTCCGCAGGTCAGGCTCCGTGACGATCTCGGCGAGCGGGGTCCCCGCGCGATTGAGGTCGACGAGCGTGAAATCGCTCAGGGACATCGCGAAGCCGGAGCTTCGCGACGAGAGGCCGCCGGGGCCGAAGTCCGGCTCGCCGTCCTCGGCCAGCTCGCCGGCGGCGATGGCGGAGAGCGTGTCCTCCGGGTGGAGGAGCTTGCCCGCGTCCTCTTCGAGGTGGACGTTGTGGATGCGGACGCGGCGGGTCGTGTGGTGCAGGCTTCCAGCCTGCACGGCTTGGTTTGGCAGGCAAGATGCCTGCCCCACGATCTCGAGGTCGATGGCTCCATCGACGCCAAGATTGGTGTAGTTCTGCGAGATCTGGTAGTTTTTCGGGAGGTCGGGGTAGTAGTAATTCTTGCGGTCGAAGACCGTGTGGCGATTGATCCGGCAGCCGAGCGTGAGCGCGGTCTTGAGCCCGTATTCGACCGCCGTGCGGTTGAGGACGGGGAGCGAGCCGGGCTGGCCCGTGCAGACGGGGCACGTCTGGGAGTTGGGCGCCTCGCCGAAGCGCAGGCTGCACCCGCAGAAGAGCTTCGTCTTCGTCAAGAGCTGGGCGTGCGCTTCGAGGCCGATCACGATTTCGTAGGTCACTGGGCGCGTCCTCGCGAAAACCAAAGAGAAGCGGGGAGATCACAGATTCCACAGATTCCACAGATGAAGAACGGCGCGAAGACAAAGAGAAGACTTCGGCAAAATGATTATCGGCAAAATGATAGGAGAAGAAAGGACCGGATTTGGGTTGAGGCCAAAGCCCTGGTCTGGCTCTTCATCATTATAGCGGTGGCCGACGGAGATGGTGTTCAGTGCTCCGTTCGAAGGATCGCGCCAATTGTAGGATCCCCATCTCATCGAACGGCTTGCCGAGGAGCTGGAAGCCGATCGGCAAGCCCGACGCAGTGAACCCACACGGGATCGAGATGCCGGGGATGCCGGCGAGGTTCGCCGAGATGGTGAAGACGTCGCTCACGTACATCTGGAGCGGGTCCGCCGACTTCTCGCCGATGCGGAACGCCGCGGTCGGCGAGGTCGGGCAGGCGATGGCGTCGGCGCGCTCGAACGCCTGATCGAAGTCGCGTCGGATGAGCGAGCGGACCTTCGAGGCCTTGAGATAGTAGGCGTCGTAGTAGCCGGAGCTGAGGGCGTAGGTGCCGAGGATGATGCGGCGCTTGACCTCGGCGCCGAAGCCCTCCTCGCGCGAGCGCAGGTACATCTCGATCATCCCGACGCGGTCCGCGGTTCGGTGTCCGTAGTGGGCGCCGTCGTAGCGTGCCAGGTTCGAGCTGGCCTCGGCCGTGGCGATGATGTAGTAGACGGCGATGGCGTAGGCGGAAAGCTGCCCGTCGACGATGTCGATGCGGCTGTGCGGGAGCGAGACTTCGACGATCTCGGCGCCCTGGCGTGCCAGGACGTCGCAGGCGCCGCGCACGGCCCGCTCCACCTCGGGGTCGGTGCCGCCGACGAAGAACTCCTTGGGCAGGCCGATGCGGCGGCCACGGATGTCGGCCTCGAGCTGGCCGACGTAATCGGGAACGGGGACGGGGGCGGAGGTCGAATCGCGCGGGTCATGGCCCGCGATGACGCCGAGGAGGAGAGCCGCATCCGTCGCATCGCGGGTGAGCGGGCCGATCTGGTCGAGCGACGAGGCGTAGGCGACGAGGCCGTAGCGGGAGACGCGGCCATAGGTCGGTTTGAGGCCAACGATTCCGCAAAGCGCGGCGGGCTGGCGGATGGAGCCGCCGGTGTCGGAGCCGAGCGCAATGGCCGCCTCGCCCGCCGCCACCGCCGCGGCCGAGCCGCCGCTCGATCCGCCTGGCACACGCTCCAGATCCCACGGATTCCGCGTTGGGCCGAACGCCGAGTTCTCCGTCGAGGAGCCCATGGCGAACTCATCGAGGTTCGTCTTCCCGACGGGCACGGCGCCTGCCGCCAGGACTCGTTCGACGACGGTCGCACTGTAGGGCGGGACGTAGTTCTCCAGGATCCGCGAGGAGCAGGTCGTCCGCGTGCCCTGGGTGCACAGGTTGTCCTTGATGGCGATGGGGATGCCGCAGAGCGGCCCCGGCGTCTCACCGCGCGCCAGCGCCGCATCGATCGCCCGCGCGCGCTGGAGTGCTCCTTCGGGATCCGGCGAGACGAACGCGCGGAGCTTCGGCTCGACGGCCTCGATCCGCTCGATGGCGGCCCGCGCCGCCGCCTCGGCGGTCAACTCGCCGGCCAGGATCTTCTCGCGAATCTCGTGTCCCGTCAGGTCGTATAGTTCCACGGGTGTCCCGTCACACACGGAGAAGAGAAGAGGACCTCACACAGAGGCCACAGAGCGCACAGAGAAGAACCAATCAGGGTTAGAAGCCAAGAAGAGCAAGAAGCCAGGAGGTGAGCCTGGAGAACGTTCTCTTGTCCCTTGGGGTATCCACGATTCGGTGCACGCCATCCTTCAGGAAACACTCGTTGAAGTTGATGAGGAGACCAACGGGTTTCTGGGCGAGCCGGAGATAGGTCAGGACCTGCTTCTTATGGACGCGCTTGATCGCCTCAACCGATTTCAGCTCTACGATGACCGTGTCCTCCACGAGCAGGTCGATCCGGAATCCCTCATCCGTGATCTTTTCGCCGCAGTAGAAGATCGGGACCGGAACCTGAGCCAGTGTGGTCAGCCCCGTCTTACGCAATTCGACTTCCAGGCATTTCTGGTAGACCGACTCATATACCCCCGGCCCCATCTCTTCATGAACCCGGATGGCGGCGCCGATGATCTTGGACGTCAGCTCATTGATTTCCTCGATGGTCTTCATGGCCTCACCCCTTTCATGATTCCTGTTCTCTCTGTGCTCTCTGTGGCCTCTGTGTGAGACATTTCTTCGGATTTCTCTTGGGGCTTCGTGGCTTCACCCCGTTCACCCGGTCTTTTCTTCTCCGCGGCCTCTGTGGCCTCTGTGTGAGAACTATCCTATGGCTTCTCTTGCTGCCTCGATGGTGGCCTCCACCTCCTCCTCGGTGTGCGCGGCCGAGACAAACGCAGTCTCGAACTGGGAGGGGGCGAAGTAGAAGCCGCGGTCGAGCATGCCGTGGAAGTAGGCGGCATAGCGCTTCGTGTCGCAGCGCTTGGCGTCCGCGTAGTTCCAGACCGGGCCGTCGCAGAAGAAGCCGCAGAACATCGACTGGACGCCCACGCCCTGCATGGGCACGCCAGCCTGGTGCGCCGCCTCGGCGATGCCTTGCCCGACCTTCTCGCAGAGAGCGTTGATCCTCTTGTAGACCGAGCCGTCGCGGAGGCATTCCAGCGTGGCGATGCCGGCGGCCATCGCGACGGGGTTGCCGGAGAGCGTGCCCGCCTGGTAGGTGGCGCCGACGGGGGCCAGGTGGTCCATGATCTCCGCCCGGCCGCCATAGGCGCCGACGGGGAAGCCGCCGCCGATGATCTTGCCGAGCGTCGTCAGGTCGGGCGTGACGCCATAGAGCGCCTGGGCGCCGCCGTAGGCGACGCGGAAGCCGGTGATCACCTCGTCGAAGAGGAGCAGAATGCCGTGCTTCGCCGTGATCTCGCGCAGGCCAGCGAGGTAGCCCGGCTTCGGCGGAATGAGGCCCGTATTGGCCGCGACCGGCTCGACGATGAGGGCTGCAATCTCGCGGCCTTGCGCCTCGCAGAGGGCGCGCACCGCATCGAGATCGTTGTAGGGCAGCGTGAGGGTGTGGCGGACGGTGTCGGCGGGGACGCCGGGGGAGGAGGGGACGCCGAGCGTCATCGCGCCCGAGCCGGCCGCGACGAGCAGGGCGTCGGCGTGGCCGTGGTAGCAGCCCTCGAACTTCACGATGGCGTCGCGACGCGTGAAGGCGCGGGCCAGGCGGATCGCGCTCATCACGGCCTCCGTGCCCGAGCTGACCATCCGCACTTTCTCGATCGACGGCACGGCCTCGATCACCATCTCGGCGAGGCGGGTTTCGCGGAGCGTCGGCGCCCCAAAGCTCGATCCCTCCTCGACCGCCGTCTTCACCGCGGCCACGACTTCGGCCGGCGCATGGCCGAGGATCAGCGGCCCCCACGAGCCGACGTAATCGACATACGTGTTGCCATCGATGTCCGTGATGCGGCTGCCGTGTCCGGAGGCCACGAAGACGGGGGTTCCGCCGACGCCCTTGAAGGCGCGCACCGGGCTGTTCACCCCGCCCGGCATGACCCGCAGCGCCGCCTCGTAGGCCGATTTCGATGCCTCGTGAGAGAGTCGAGTAGTCATGGCTGAGTTGTCCCGATTCGTGGGGTATGGCCCGACCCTGAGCGGATCATATCTGCATGCCTGAACCGAGTCAAACTAAGTACACCGCACGAGAAAAAAGGGGGCCATTTTCCAGTGTCCTGTTGCCTTACTCCCGAAGGGAGGGCAGGATTCAGCCGGCGGCTTCAGCCGCCGGATCGCGACGGCCCTATCATTCTTGGAGCCCCGAAGGGGCGACAGAACAAGGGGTTAGGTGGACGCCACGAATGCTCTGTCGCCCCTTCGGGGCTCCCCTGAGGGGTGGGGCGCCTGATCCGGCGGCTAAAGCCGCCGGCTAAATCCTGGCGTCCCTTCGGGACGAAGAAACGGCTTGACGTCACGTCATCTCCTTCCTCCCGGCCCCAGTCTGCTCAGTCTGCTCAGTCTGACCAGTCTGCGCACACAGTGGGGGGGGTGCCTCAGACTGGGGCCTGATGCCTCAAGACCGCCCTGCGCCCGTCCGCCGGCGGCGTTTTGTCCCTTCCACGGCTCCAGTCTGCCGCAGTCTGGCTCAGTCTGGCTCAGTCTGACGCAACTCCGGGACAGTGCCAGACTGTGGCCCGCTGCGTCGGCCGGATGGCGTGACCGCCCGGCCAAAGTGGGCCCAAGCCCTGGCTCCAGGGCATGGACGCGGACGGCGCAGTGGGGGGTGAGACTGTGCCACGGCTGGCTTGACCCGCCGTGCGACTCGCCCCCGTATCGTGGGGGACTCGTCATCGTCAGTGCTACCGCGGGAAAAGAGGAGGCAAGCGGGATTGGAGGTCGCCCGTCCGCCATGCGGCAGAGAGGCGACGGGGCAGCCCGCTTCGGGGCTGACCTAGAGGACATCGAGAACACTGCACTGCCATCGACTGCGTTAGTATACCACACATTTAGGGAATGTCAACTGCTTTTTTTCAACTTTCCAGAGAATTTCTTCCTAATCGTCCAGCGCCTTACCTCACCTCTCTCCGCCGAAACACCCGGCGGCTCGGCCACTTTAACTGGGGGGCTTCGCTCCCCCAGCCCCCCCTTTGTTGTCGTTGAAATTCTTGTGCCTTTCCAACAAGGGTCTCATCGGGTTTCCTTCCTTGCTCCGCTTCGGAACCTGTCGCGGGTTTTTCCCCATAGGCGATAGGGGAAGCGGAGGCACGGGGCCTTGCTCGGCTCGACTGGCGGGAGAACGCTCTCTCGCAGGTCGAGGAGGAATTCAAGACGGGTCCCCGCCCGCTCCACAGCGAAGGCGAAGGGAAGCCCGACCTGTCCTCCTCAGCGGCGAGGCCATTGTAGGCCGAGCTGCCCTCGCCCGCAAGGCGATGAATCCTGGTGGCCTGCCCTGAGCGGAGCGAGGGGTCCGGGCACAGCCCCCAAGCGCTCCGCCGAGGGTCCGACGATAAGGAACGCCCTTAGGGCGCGACGGAATGAAGCCCGTCCTGAGCGAAGCCGAAGGACGATGCCCTGAGAGCCGTGGGTTGGCGACCCACCCGCGGCCCAGCCCCCGAAGTGGGGCGGCGGAACGATGTTTCGCCTGTTGGGTTTCGCGGCCCCACTTCGAGGGGTGAGCCTATCCTTGCCTCGTTTCCCCCCGGCTCTGCTTCGCGTCACCGGGGGCTTTGCTCCGCCGCCCGCCGTACGGCGGGCTCAAGACGCTAACGCGCGTCCGCAGGAGGTCACGCGCGCCCGATCCAAGTTCGGCCCTTGATTTCCCTCGCGGGTTTCCGTACACTAGCGTCTTGTGGCAAGAGCCCCGTTGGGTCTCTGCGAGCAGATGCATTCTGGAGGAATGGTCATGAGAATCGCCGGGTTGTGGCTCGGGGTCTGGCTGGTGTTGGGCCTGGCGACGGCCTGGGGCGGGGAGGAGCTTCAGCAGGGCGACTTTGCGATCGTGAAGAGCGAGAAGGCGCCCCTCAAGCGAGGCTCCGAAGTCGTCGCCTGGGTCAAGAAGGGCGACCGCATGAGAGTCATGGCCGTGCAGGGCGGCTTTGCCCTGGTGCCGTACAAGGGGGCCGATGGCGAGATCACCGACGCCTACATCAAGCTGACGGAGATCGAGAAGGAGATCCGTGGGACAGGAGGGGACCAGCCGGCGGAGAAGAAGCCTGCCGAGACGGGATCGGGATACCACGAGGACGACGTGGTCGTCGTGGTCGGGAAGGAGGCCAAGCTGATGATGGGCACGAATGCCCTCGGGCCGGTCGCGGCCGGGACGCGGCTCACGGTCAAGAAGCTCAACGAAAAGTGGCTCGGCGTCTATGCCCCGATCGATGGCAAGGACACCTGGGGCTGGATCCACTCGCGCGAGGTCGACTATCCCAGGGTCGGCGATAAGGGTGGGGAGAAGGCGCCCGACAAAGCCCCCGACAAGAACGCGGAGAAGCCGCCCGAGAAGGGCGGCGACGGCAAGTAACCGGCCCGAGGCAGGCCGCAGACGGGGAGAGGGAAAACAACACGGCCAATCCGCCTTGGGCGGATTGGCCGTGATCGTGTGCCCATCGGTTCGCGCAGTTCTCACCAGCCGCTGGCGAGGGACCCAGGCTAGATGTACTTCTCGATCTTGGCGTCCTTCTTGAGGCCCTCGAGGATGGCGTCGAGGCGGTTGCGGATGAGTGCGCGGTAAATCCCTTCCTTGCAGCCCTGGAAGGTGGAATACGCGGTTTCGCGGTCGGCGACTTTGAGGATGTGCCATCCCAACGCGTTGCGGATGGGCTTGGTGTAGTCGCCGACCTTGAGCGTCCAGACGGCGGCGATGAGCGGCTCGTCGATGTCGCCCTTGCGCGTGAACCAGCCGATGTCGCCGCCTGCGGCGGCCGTGCGGCCCGCGGAGTAGTCCTTGGCCAGCGTCGCGAAGTCCTTGCCGGCCTTCAGGTCGTCGGAGAGCTTCTCGATCTTCTCCTTCGCCTTGTCGATGTCCTTCTGCTCCGTGCCGAGGGTCCGCGTGTCGATGTAGATCTGGCTCAGGCGGACGCGGCTGCCGTCGTAGAACTCGGGATGGGCCTCGTACTCGGCCTTGATCTCCTCCGAGGCGATCTTCTGGCGGATCTTGTCGACGAGCCGCTGCATGGCGATCTGGCGGCCGACCATCGAGGCGTGCTCTTCGACGGTGAGGCCGCGCGACTGGAGGAACTGCGGGTAGGTGGCCCCGCGCTGGCGCAATTCGGCATCCGTCTGCTGGAGGGCGGCCTTGATCTCGTCCACGGTGGGCCGGATTCCCTCTTTGTCGAAGTGGCGCTGCCAGAGGGCCTGTTCGATGAGCTGGTCGAGAATCTGGTCGTTGCTGGGCATGGGGCCGCGCTGATTGAGGGCGATCTGGCGGCGGGCCATGGTCAGCTCGGCGCGGGTGATTTCCGTGCTATCCACCTTGGCGACCGGCTTCCGCCCCTCGGGGCCCACCGGCATCGGCTCCAGCTTGGGCTCTTCCTGGGGCACGGCCTTCGGCTCGGTCTTGCCCGGCTCGACCTTCGCGGGCTCGGTCTTGGCCGGATCCGGCTTGGACTCGGCCTTCGCCGGCTCGCCCTTGGGCTCCGCCTTCGTGGGCTCGCCAGCCCACGCGAATGCGTAGAGCGCCAGTAGGCTCAACGCCAGAAACGCCTGCCACTGCCTCAGCGACGGATCCATCCTGGAGGCCTCCGGAAAGTGGGGTGGTCGACGCGGCCCACACTGGGCCGCGGCGCGGCTCTGGCCACGTCGAAGTGAGTCTATCACACCCGGGGTAAGGACGCAAGCGCCGCAAGAGGGCAGCCGGGAAGAGGCAACGCCCGCTCCCGTGTTGCCTCTTCCCGGTCCGCGGCAGAGGGGGCGGCGACCCCCCAGGCGCTCCCCCTGGATTGGCCTGGCCTCGCCCCGCGCAGAGTCTCGCACATGCGAGCGGAGCCGTCAATGGCCCGGGGGCTGAGCGCGCAAGGGTGTCCTTCAGCGCTTATCCGAAAAGACGCGGTCGATCCGTCGGATCCGTCGGATCCGTCGGACAGCCAGACCCCCGGCCCCTCCCAGGCGCTAGTCGACGTCGATGACGCGGAGAGCTTCCTGCATCGAGGTGATGCCCTGGAGAACCTTCGAGACCGCGTCCTGGAGCATGGTCACCATCCCTTGCTCCATGGCGACCTTGCGCAGTTCGATGGCTGGGGATCGCTTGAGGATCAGGCGGCGGATCTCGTCGGTGACGATCATGAGCTCGAAGGCTCCGAGGCGGCCCTTGTAGCCCTGGTTGCCGCAGGCGGAGCAGCCCTTCGCCTTGTAGGCCGTGATCTTCCCCGTCAGATCGCCGATGGGGATGTTGAGGCGCTGGAGGGATTCCGGCGGCAAGTCGTATGGTTCCTTGCACTTAGGACACAGCACGCGGACGAGGCGCTGGGCGAGCACGCCGATGAGCGAGGAGGAGACCAGGAACGGCTCGACCTCCATATCCAGCAGGCGGGGCGGGGCGCCTGATGCGTCGTTGGTGTGCAGGGTGCTCAGCACGATGTGGCCGGTCAGCGACGCCTCGGTCGCGATCAGCGCGGTATCGTGGTCGCGGATTTCGCCCACCATGATGATGTTCGGGTCCTGGCGCAAGACGGATCGCAGGGCGGTGGCGAAGGTCAGCGGCGCCTTACTGGTCGATGTCACCTGGACTTGCGTGATCCCGGGGATTCTGCGCTCGACGGGATCCTCGACCGTGATGATGTTTTTCTCGGGGATGTTGAGGCGCGAGAGCACCGAGTATAGCGTAGTCGTCTTGCCCGAGCCTGTGGGGCCGGTCACCAGGATCATGCCGTACGGCCTGACAATGATCTCCTCGAAGCGCTTGAGCTGGTCCTCCGAGAAGCCGAGCTTGTGGAGGCCGACCATCTGGCCGGTATGCTCGGCTATACGCATGACGATCTTCTCGCCGTAGAGGCAGGGGAGCGTCGATACGCGCAGGTCGTAACGCTTCCCATTGGAATTGAAGGAGATACGTCCGTCTTGCGGCCGGCGCTTCTCGGCGATGTCCATGCGGGCCATGACCTTGACGCGGGCCGCGATCGCCCGGCCGTAGCCCCAGCTATGGGCGGGAGCATCCTGGAGGACGCCATCGACTCGATAGCGGACGCGCAGGTTCTTCTCTTCGGGCTGAATATGAATGTCGCTGGCGCCGCTGCCGATGCCGCCCGCGAGAATCAGGGCGACCAGGCGGATGATGACGGGCTCTTCCTCGTTGATGCGGAGATCTTCGGAGTCTTCGTCGCCGCCGTGGACCGTGGACTCCAGTTCGATGCCCTCGGCTTCTTTCGAGGCGCTCTGGACCATGTCCGCGACGTCCGTCTGCGCCAGGCCGAGATAGCGGTCCAGCGCGCCGAGAACCTCCTCCTCGACCGCGATCACGGGCTCCACCTCGAAGCCTGTGACAAGACGTATCTCGTCTATGGCTCTAACGTTAAGTGGATCCGTGATCGCAAGAGTCAGGATGTTGCCGTCCAGCTTCAGCGGGAGGACCTTATGCTCTTTGAGGAGGTAGTCGGGGACGGTTTTGATCGCCTTCTCGCTGAAGGCGTAGTCGCGCAGGTCCATGAACGGGATGTTCCATTGGCGGCCGAGGCTGCGTTGCTTCTCCTCGGGCGTGATGACCTCGGTGTTGACGAGCACCTCGCCGAGCTTCTTCCCCGTAGCCTGGGCGACCTTGGCTGCTCGCTGGACGTCCTCTTCTTTGGCCTTGGCGACCTCGCGGAAGATATCGCCAACGGGGCGAAGATCCTGTCGTGTAAAGTCACGCACGGCGGAAGCCTTTCGGTGGGTACAGAGGGTGGCAGTCACGGACACCGGCAGACTCCATGGGGGAGTATAGGCTGACCCCGGTACACTGTCAAATGGTCGCACAACCAGTTTCGCTTGCATCCCCGCCGCAGACATGGGATACTGTCGCCGACGGCCAGGGGCGCCCCTTGAGTGCGACCCGCCGGGAGATCGAGCTGGTGGCAGATCGAGAGGAGCTACCATGGGCAGGACACGGCTTTTCTCCGTCGCCTTGGCGGTTCTGCTGTCCGCCGCTTCCGCTGCGCGGGCCGCCACGATTAACCCGCAGCAGCTCCGCGATCTCATCGCGGCCGAGATGGAATTCCGCAAGCAGTACCAGGCGAAGAACTACGCAAGGGCGAGCGACGCCTGCCGCAAGATGATCACCATGTTCCCCACCCAGCCCGGTCCACACTACAACCTGGCCTGCTGCCTCGCCCGGCTCGGCAAGGCGGAGGAGGCGATGACTGAGCTTCAGTCCGCGGCGCGGCAGGGCTACAAAGGCGTCGAGCACCTGCAAAAGGACGAGGATCTGGCCGGCCTGCACGAGGACAAGCGCTTCGCTGAATGCGTCAAGAAGGTCAACGAGAACGAGCGCGGCGCCGGCGCGGCCTACGAGGCCGGTTCGGAGATCGAGGGCGTCAAGACCCTCGAGGCCGATCCCGAGGCCGGCTTCCGCTACCGGCTCCGCATGAGCCCCGCCGCGACGGCGAAGAAGCCGAACCGCCTCATCCTCTGGCTCCACCCGGCAGGCGGATCGGGGAACCAGATGGCCGAGCCGTTGTCGAAGCGGCTCAACTCGCTGGGCTACGCGCTCCTGGTCCTCACGCAGAAGGACTGGAAGGGCTGGTCGCACCTCGACGCGAAACGGGCGGTTGAAGGCACGGTCGCCGACGTGTCCAAGACTCCCGGGATCGACGCGGAGCGGCCCCTCCTCATGGGCTTCAGCGCCGGCGGCCAGGTGGCCCTTTCGATGTGGGCGCTCACGCCGGGGAAGTTCGGCGGCCTGATCCTCGACGCGGCCTACCCCGTCCGCCAGAAGCCGAGCGGCGGATTCGACACCATGCCCCTCCCCGAGAACATCGGCATCCAGCAGACGCCGATCTACGTCGTCGTCGGCGATCAGGACAACGGAGCGCAGGTCTGGCGCCAGGCCGAACCCTCGTGGCGGCAGGTCGGTGTTCCCCTGACCGTCAACTACATCGCCGGCAAGGGGCATGCCTGGCTCTTCGGCGACAAGGAAGTGAACGACCTGTGCGCGTGGCTCGGGCAAGTCCGTGCCGGGAAGCTCCCCAGCGGCATTCCCGCCCCCGAGCCGAAAGCGAAGGAAGAACCGAAGGGGAAGAAGAAGAAATGACCCGCGCCTCCGCCTTTTTCCCCTCCCGGAGGTTTCACACCTTCGGGAGGGTATTCGCTCCTCTTGTCTTTTCGTAATCGTAAGTCGTAATCGTAATCTTAATCGGTTTTCCCTGGCCGGGGAGGAACGAGGAAGGATCGATTACGATTACGATTAAGATTACGATTACGAATCGGAACGCCCTGCCGGAGGCGTGAAAGCCTCGGGAGGGAGATGATTGCGTTCTGCCCCGGGAGAAGCCCTTGGCCCCCCTCGAGGAGACTATGAAGCACATGCTCCGCATCGCGTTCGCGCTGGTCTGTCTCACCCTCATCGGCAGGTCGGCATCGGCCGAAGATTGGCCCCAGTGGCGCGGGCCGGCCTTCAACGGCTCCACGACCGAGTCGGGGCTGCCGACGGCCTGGAGCAAGACCGAGAACGTCGCCTGGGTCACGCCGCTGCCCGGGATGAGCGGGGCCACGCCCATCGTCTTCGGCGACCGCGTCTTCGTCACCTCGGTCGATGCGCAATACAACGACCTCCTGGCCATCTGCCTCGACCGCACGGACGGAAAGGTCCTCTGGAAGAAGAAGACCGGCAAAGACCGCTCCGTCGCCCGCAACAACATGGCCTCCCCATCTCCCGTCACGGACGGGAAGTCGGTGTTCTTCTACTACGGGACGGGCGGCCTCATCGCCTTCGACTATGAGGGCAAGAAGCTCTGGGAGCGCGAGATCGAGAAGGACCACGGCCCCTTCTCGATCATGTTCGGCTACAGCTCCAGCCCGCTGCTCTTCCGGGGCAAGCTCTACATCCCCGTCATCCAGAACAAGTCGGCCAACGCGTATCGCCAGACGGGCTGGAAGCAACCCCTGGACTCCTACCTGCTGGCGATCGACCCGCAGACGGGCAAGGACCTCTGGAAACAGGTGCGGCGGACGGACGCCGTCGGCGAGGCCCAGGAAGCCTATACGACGCCCATCCCCTACGAAGGGCCTGGCCGCCGCTCGATCCTCCTGACGGGGGCCGATTACTTCACGGTGCACGACCCCGATACGGGCGTGGAGACCTGGCGCTGGGGCGCCTGGAATCCCAGGAAGATCAACCACTGGCGGATCGTGCCCTCCGTCGTCACGGCCCCTGGCATCGCCCTCATCGGCGCCCCGAAGCACAACACCTTTTTCGCCCTCCGGCTCGACGACCCCGAGGCGAAGGACCCCGTCGCCTGGACGCTCCCGCGGCCGACGCCCGACGCCAGCACCCCCCTCTACTACGGCGGGCGGTTCTACATCCTGGACGACGATGCGAGAGTGATGATCTGTGTGGACGCGAAGACGGGGGAGAAGAAGTGGCAGGGCTCGCTGGGCGGCGACCAGGTCTTCCGCGCGTCGCCGACCGGCGCGGACGGGAAGATCTACTGCGTGAACGAAGGCGGCCGAGTCGTCGTTCTCGCCGCGGGCGACGAGTTCAAGATTCTCGGCGAGGTGACGATGGGCGAGGGCTTCGTGCGGTCCAGCATCGTCGCAGCCTATGGGAAGCTCTTCATCCGCACGGCGAGGAACCTGTATTGCATTGGGGCGGGGCGGTGAAGAGCTGACGCCTTTCTCTTCGTTCGGAGTCCCGCCTTCAGGCGGTCTTGCGTCTTTTCCCCTCGTCCCGTAGCGGAGCGATGCGACGAGGCGGCGGACAGCGGTCTGTTCATGGCATGAATCATTCGAAGGAGGCCACCACCATGGAAGGAAGCGTGAGCCGAGCCGGGAAGCTGGGGATTCTGGTCGGCGGCGGGCCGGCGCCGGGGATCAACGGGGTCATCGGCGCGGCGACGATCGAGGCCATCCACCACGGATTCGAAGTCGTGGGCATCCTCGACGGGTTCAAGTGGCTGGCGGTAGGGGACGCGACTCACACGCGGCCACTGAGGGAGCGCGACGTGGATGTGGCCCGGTTCCGCGGCGGCTCGATCCTCTTCACGTCGCGCGAGAACCCGACCGAGTCTGAGACCAAACTGGCGAATGTCGTCCAGGCGCTCCAGACGCTGGGCGTCCGCCACCTGGTGACCATCGGCGGCGACGATACGGCCTATAGCGCCCACAGGGTTTCCCAGGAGGCCAAGGGCGCCATCCACGTGGCCCACGTGCCGAAGACGATCGACAACGATCTGCCGCTGCCGCTGAACATGCCGACGTTCGGCTTCCGCACGGCGTACGACGTGGGCGGACGCCTGGTCAGCCACCTCGTCGAGGACGCCCGGACGACGCACCGGTGGTACGTCGTCGTCGGGATGGGGCGGAGAACCGGCCATCTGGCCCTGGGCATGGGCTATGCCGGGGGCGCGGTGCTCACGCTCATCCCCGAGGAGTTCTCCCCGGGCACCGTCACCCTCGATCTGATCTGCCGCATCATCGAGGGCGCGATTCTCAAGGCCAGGTGCCAGCGAAGGGACCACGGCGTCGTCGTGGTCGCGGAAGGAGTCGCGGAACGGATTGTCGAAGAGATCAAGACGTTTCCGTACGTCAAGGTGAAACTGGACGAGAGCAAGAACATCCGCCTGTCCGAGGTGCCGTTCGCGCTCATCCTCAAGAACGTGCTCCAGGACCGCGCGGCGACGCGGGGTGAGGAGGCGGCTCTCGTCGACACGACCATCGGCTACGAGCTGCGCTGCGCCGACCCGATCCCGTACGACATCGAATACACACAGCAGTTGGGCTGGGGCGCGGTCCGATATCTCCTGCGGCTCGGCGAGGAGAGCTGGGACCAACCCGGTGCCATGATCTCAATCCAGATGGGCGAGGTGGTCCCCATCCCTCTCGGGAGCATCATCGACCCGACGACGAAGCGGATGGCCGTCCGGTGGGTGAACGTGGGTTCCGACCACTACCGCAGTGCCCGCTCGTACATGATCCGCCTGGAGCGAGAGGACCTCGAGCAGGTGGGCCGCCTGGCCCCGCTGGCCGCCGCGGCGAAGCTCCCCGAAGAGCAGTTCCGCCAGCGATTCGGCCCCGTCGTCGGGCTCCCGTGAATGTGGGGTCTGCCGGCAGAAGCGGGGTTCACTCTTGTTCGTTCGGAGTCTCTCTTCGTTTGGAGTCCCGCCTTCAGGCGGTCTTTGCCTTTCTCTGATTACGGATTACGGATTGCCCGTTCTCGGTAGCCACCGTACCTCTGAACGGCCTCCGCCATCGCTCGGATGTTCTCCGGGCGGAGGTAGGCAGCGAGGCTGTTGCCGCTGGTGACGATGTAGCCTCCGCCGGGGGCGACGTCGCGGATGAGGCCGGCCACTTCGGCCTCGACCTCGCCCGGCGTGCCCATCCCCAGGATGTTGAGATCGACGTTCCCCAGCAGACAGAGCCGGCGGCCGTAGTCGCGCTTGACGGCGCGAATGTCCATCGCGCCGCGCTCGACGGGATGGAAGCCCGCGATCCCGAGATCGGCCAGATCGTCGAGGAAGGGGAGCATGTTGCCGTCGCTGTGCAGGACCCAGGGGAGCTTGAGCTTCTCGGCCACGCGGCGGTAGCGGGGCAGCACCAGTTCGCGGAAGACGGCGGGCGAGAAGAAGGGGGCGCTCTTGAACGCCATGTCGTCGGTCGAGACGAAGACGTCGAAGCCGAGCGACGCGGCCCGCTCTGCGATCGCCGCGGACCAGCCGACGTAGCGGTCGAGGAGGGCTTCGATCAGAGCCCGATTCTCGTAGAGCGCGATGCTGAAGGTCTCGAGCCCGAGCCCCATCAGGGTCGGGAAGATGCCGATCCGCGTGACGAGGCAGGCCGCGAAGTCGCCCTTCTCCCGGGCGAAGGCGCTCGCCCCCGCGTAGAACGCGTCGCTGTGGGGGTCCGGGAGCTGGACCATGGCGAGGTCGGCCTCGGCCTTGATCAGGCCGTCGCCATAGAAGACGCGGCCGTCGAGGCCGACGCCCGTCTGGGCGTAGATGGGCGGGCGCAGGGCATAGCCGATGTTGTCCATCTTGAGGAACGAGGCGAGAGCCTTGGCCTCCGCCGGAGAGAAGTTGTCCCCCGCGCCCGGCCGCTCGGGCCAGCCCATGAGCTGCTGGGCCATGCTGCGGTCGATGGCCAGCTCGCAGTACGGGACGCGGTCGGGTTCTTCGCACCGCAGGGCGGTCAGGACACGTTCTCGGGAGGTCATGGTGATCTCGTGGGGTGGAAGGATGCGTGCCGCGTGAGTGGGTTTCCCTCCCGAAGGGTTCATCCCTTCGGGAGGGTATTTCGCGAAATCCTGCGTCCGAACCGCGGCATACCCTCCCGAAGGTGTGAAACCTTCGGGAGGGAGGGCACGCGTTACGCGTCACGCGGCACGCATCAGGACCTGAGACGCAAGATTCGCCCCGGAATCAGCGGAGAGCCCTATGCTCTCGACAGTCTGCGAGTCAGCTCCGCATTCTGCTGGACCTCGCCCGGGCGGTTCTTGGGGAACATGCCGACGCAGACGCCGTCCTTCGCGCGCAGGTTGCGGAAGGCGTACTCGAATCCCTCGGGGGCAGGAATCCGGCCTGCGCCCAGGATTTTGTAGGCCACGACGGGCTTGTCGATCTGGCGGATGGCCGCGAACGTCCCCTCGCGCGTTTCGGCGCGGTAGCCCTGGGTGGGGTCGCAGACGCACTGGAAATAGAAGTCGGTCGGGAAGCCGCGCTTCTCGGCTTCGAGATGCGCGTCCCTTCGGTGGGCAGCCATGCCGGCGGGGACGCCGAAGCCGCGGATCTCGTCGACCCAGCGG